>Ga0116169_1000079_pt1 | contig 105466 bp, 96 predicted proteins | sample AD_UKC130_MetaG_FD_89796 | JGI IMG/M metagenome (GOLD analysis project Ga0116169, IMG submission 89796) | Active sludge microbial communities of municipal wastewater-treating anaerobic digesters from Canada - AD_UKC130_MetaG | ecosystem: Engineered > Bioreactor > Anaerobic > Digestate | place...
CAGGCCGAATTCCAAACTGGGGCCAAATACTTCTACAGCTTTCAATCTTTTTCCCCGATAAGGTCAACCCTTATCTCAAATAGGGAATTAGGTTAAAAGCACAAAATTATTGACAGACCCAAAATTATTGACAGACCCAAACTGTCGGAGATTTTATGGATATTGTTTTCCTCGTTTGATTGTTCAAAGTACCATACATGGCCCCAATAATAGACACCACTGTTTTCGCCATCATTTACCAATGCAAAGAATAGTAGTTGCAATTATATTAGGACGAAGTTGAATGGTCTGCTTATAACCTTCCTAAACCTTTTTCCACGTCTTGACTTAGCTTTTTTGTGTTTTCTCCCATAAATGCCTCGGCTCTTTCTAATATTTTTGTATCATCGCCAAGTCTCTCTAATACTGTGCAAGTTAAAACTTCTTTCACCTTTTCATCTTCAGATAATGCCATTGATTCTAAAAAATTAAATATTCTTTTAAGTACTTTTTCATCGTCCATCTGGTCTAGTCTTTCAATGAGATATGGGTTTAAAACATCACCGAAAATATTATGTGCACCTGGCTGTTCCCCATCCCACCATTCAAGCTCCTTTAAATATGCCTGTTTTAATTCAGGAACATTTTGAATTAGCATATCATTGAGCATTTCATAATTCATTCTTTGTTTACCCCCTTTAAGACGTCTTTCAAGTTATTTAATAAGTTTTCTAAGATTTCGCGGTCAGTATAACTGAGCGTTTCTTTTCTAAGTATATTTTCAAGATTTCTAATTCGTTCTAATCCTTTTTGTATGTGCGATTTTCCCCCAACCAATTCTCCTGTAGTTAGTTCATGTTTAATTGCATCAGCAAGACCACCATCACCAATGGTGGCACCGGGACGGTACATCTCGTTAATTGCATTTTTTAATTTTGGATTTGTAACAGATTCTAATAAGCGATCTCGTGTTGTCTTTATCTCACCTTTTGTAATCTCCCTAGTTTCTGTACTAACATTTTGGGGTAACTTTGTTTCTTTAGTCACCACCTCCACCACTGGTGCAGCTTCTGCCTGAGCGGTTGCGGCAGCGGAAGTGGCGGCGACTTTAACAAATTCAAGGATGCCGGGGATGCCGGAGCCTTTCGTCTCCTTGGGCCGGATGTTGTTGTACTCCAATTTTATTCGCGGGGCGGTTATTTTCATCCTCTTTTCCCCGGCAGAGACCCGGTACCACTCGGCTAAGTTACACTTGACCGTTTTGCTCCCTACTGTCCTGCAGCGGTTCTCAAGCATGGCGTCCTTTGCCCCGTACCCATCGGCAACCAGCTGCCCGATGCGGTCCTGGATGACGGGGTAGCGGGTGCCCAATAGTTTCCGGCCAAGGTCGGTGGTTAAGTCCAGTTCCAATTGGCCTTGGACGGTCTCCCGGTCCCAGCGGATCAGGCTGAAGCTGATGCGGAAGGGGACCAGGTGGCCCATTGGGCCAAACCCTCTTTGCCGGAGGGCGGCAAACGGGTCCTGTTTGTTGCCGGCAAAAGAGAGAAGCTCCCCTTGGTCGCCCGCAAAGAAAGCATGGAGGGCTAAGGTTTTCCGCTTCATTCCCACCAGTTCATCCAGGGAGTCCAGATAGAGGAGGTCTATCCGGTAGACCACATGCAGCAGACTGCCGTTTCTTTGCGGGACTGGTACATAGCAATGCTCCTTATCCCCGAAACAATGTTGCTGGATGACCAGTTCGAAACGGCCCAGGCCGTCGGCGGCATCGTAGGTTTCGGCGTAACCCAGGACCGCTGCTTCCTTGATGGTAATCTTCCGCACGGTCTGACCGGCATAGACAATTTCCAGCTCCACATCGTCCCGGGCGACCGGTTGGTGTTTCCGGTGCTTGGTGGCCCAGGTCATGAGGGCTGTGTCGCCAGGGGCAACCCCGCCGATGATGATAGCCAGCCGGGCGGCGGGGAAGTGGCTGACCTTGCTGATGATTGGCGACGCCAGGCCTTTGCCACTACCGGAGATGGTCATGCGGTAGGTGTAGTCACTCATTGGTCCCCACCTTTCATTGGTTTTTGGTGGGAACAATTCTAGGAAATTAAATAATTTCCTTTTAAAAATATAAAAATATTTAGATAATTTTTACTGCCTGTCTCGACTTAAGCTATTCTTCAATTGCCTGTCTGAATTCGAAAAATGTAAAGATACAAAAGCCGAAAGGGTCTTGGCAGGAGTTTTGGATTGAGGATGAGCGTGAAGGATTACAAGGGGAAAAAAAGAAGGTTCCGAGGGGAACCTTCTTTTTTGTTCTGCTATTTCACTATGCTCCGATTTAGTATGCCTTGGCGGCGGCTGCGGCGGTGCAGCTTTGGGAGCCCTTCCTCCGGGTGCAGAATTCTATCCTTTAGATGCAGTATGGGGTCCTGCACTTGCAGAATTGTTTTCTGCATCAAATAAAACGCCCCAAAACAGCCTTGAAGACCCGGACAATGGCAGAAGTCACATAAGGCAGGTGCACACCGACGGTCCGCAGGACCATGAGGATATACGCCAATCCCATTAAGATAAGGTAGGTGAGGAGATCCCGGCGGGAACCGAGTTTGAGCAGGCTCGGTAGCTGGAGGCAGACCAGCATCCCGACGAAGACGGTAATCACAATGACCATTATGGTTGTTGACCCTCCCGGGGCAGCTTCCGGAGCCAGGCCACCACCAAAGTGGCCAAGGGGATGAACACCTCAAAGGGCAAGGCATAAAAGGGATAAACCGTATGGGTGAAGGCAATGGTCTCCGCCACACCAGGCAAATTATAGAGTCCGAGTAAGGACATGAGGAGCCAGGCGGGGACCACCAGCGTCCGGTCGGATTTTAACCCCAGGAACTGGGAGAGGCCCACGACAAAGGCAAATAACTGGACAGAGGCCTTGATAAAACCCATGGTCAAAAAGTTGATGGAGGTCAGGATCTCCAGCCGGGTAAGGATGTGGCCTAGATCAATCGACCGTGTGGCTTGATACAAGGGATAAACATAAAGCGGGGCCACGTTGCCGAGAACCCCAAGGGTCCGCAGCATGCCCGTGATCAAAATGAAAACTGTTAGCGCAAAGGCAATCACCACAGAAGACAAGGATTTGTTTTGCTTGTTTAAAAACGGCAGGATCATGAGGAAAATAACGGTCTCGCCGAAGGGAAAAGTGGCCACCCGTACACTGGTCTTGAGGAGCTCCGGCAGCGGAGTTTGCAGCACCGGTTGGAGGTTTGCGGCTTTGAAGTCCGGAATTAGCATGAGGGCCAAAAACAGGGTGAACAGGATGGTTAAAGGGACCAGGACCTCGCTGCAACGGGTGATGACCTCAAGGCCACTCCAGACAGCAGCCGCGCAAACTCCGACTAACATCAAGACCAGTAGCATGGCTGGAGTACTGGGCAGGATGGAGACTTTGATAAAGTCCAAAAAATTGGTGGTCGTGAGGGCCCCCGCGTGAAAAACGTACCAGAGAAAGGCCAGGGAGACAATTTTCCCGATATAGCGCCCCCAGACGGCCTCGGCAATCTTGACAAAGGTCTGACCGGGAAAGCGGCGAGCTAGCGCAAGGTAGATGAAGGCAAGGATCAGCCCCTGGCCACAGCCAAGCAGGAACGCCAACCAGGTGTCCGGGTGAATATCCCCGCCGGGTAGGATCAGAATAGATGTGCCCAGTAAAAAACCCGTCAGCAATAACACCAGTTGGATATTGGAGATTCTTCCTTGCGCCAGTTCGGCCATTTTTCCCCCTCCCTAATCCGGGTTACTGAAGTATCGGAAATTTCGTGGCTTCACCCACCCTCCGGATGACTGTGCTAACCTTAATCTCCACCGGCAGCTGTGGAAAGATCTGATCCCAGTTTGGCCCGAAAGTTTTCCAGGCTTTAGGACGCCTGCTGTGGAAGGCCTCGCCGAAGCCGAAAAAATCGGTGTTAAACTGTCGCGCCTTGGCCAAGGCTGCCCGGATCTCTTTCTTGATGCCCTGGCTGGCCATTCTCTCCAGTTTTTCATTCTCCCGCGGGACGGTAAGGTTTTTGGTTAGTGTAATCTCTCCAATGATCATCTCCACATCAATCACCACGGTAACATGGGGTTTCCCGTTGCGGAGCTCCGGACGGATCTGTCTGTTGGCCTCCAAGATCTCCATACTGATGTCATGCCGGTAGGGCGGAAGTTTAAAAACAATGATGCCGGAGTGGACCTTGCCAAGGACCCAGAGAAGGCCACGGGTCTCATTTATATTTAATTCACCGACCATCCGGTCGCTCTTAAAGACGGCCGTGCCGTCCAGCATAATGGTTTTCTTCTTACTGGTGGAGACAAGCTCAATCATGGGAAGCACGGCTGTTTTGGTTTTGCTGGCCAGATCTTTGGTGAGGTCCTGAAGGGTCACAGGGTAAACCTTGGAAGTGGCGCCGTAATCTTGCAACAGTTCATAAATGGCCAAGGCTGGTATTTCCTCTAACCCTGTCTTGACGGACAAGATGTCGGCGGCTTTGCCTTTGGCCACCAAAACATACTGTTTGGGACGGGGCTCCGGGTCCCGGATGAAAAAATCGATAATGGGATGGAGCCCGGACCTGGCCAGGGACTCACCGATGATGAGCACCCGGTTGTGGGGGAAGAACAGTCGCCGGCTGCTTTCAAAGGTGAAGTTGCGCACCCCTTCAAAGACCGTCCGGCCATAACTTTGGTCCGTCAAAAAGCTTTGCTTTCCGCTACCCCCGGCCTGCTCTGGGGATATTACCTGATCCGCCTTGATGATTTGCGCCGTCAGAAGCAACCGGTCCCCTTCGGCGGTCTGCACCTGGTCGACGCCAAAACCGGCCACAATGGCCAGTTTATCCAGTTCCTTTTTGTCCCAGCAGCCTATGGAGGAAAAAACGCTCACTGTCAATACCAGCGTCAATGCCAGCGTTGTCCGGAGCAGACGCCGCAAGATTCCACCTCCTCACTTCTTCTTTCTCTTCCAATCCACTTTGGGCGGTTCGGGCGGTTGCACGGGGCGGCGCCGGTCATCGGCGGGCTCGATGGCCTTGGGGCGGCGGGCCATGGCCCAAAGTGGGAAACGGAGGAGAACATCCTTGAGAACGCTAAAGAACAAGGGTGCAACGGGGGCCAGGTAGGGTGCGCCAAAGGACCGTAAGGACGCCAGGTGAATGAGGACAAGGAGGAGCCCGCAGATAATCCCAAAGGCGCCGAACATGCCGGAGAGGATGGTCAGTAACAAGCGGAGCATGATTGCTGCTTCGTTCTGATAGGGCACAACGAAGGAGGCAATGGCGGTAAAGGCGATGACAATGACGGTGGGCGCCCCGATCAGACCGGCGGAAACCGTGGCTTCTCCAATAACCAGGGCTCCGACGATACTGACGGCCTGGCCAACGGCGCGGGGGAGCCGGATCCCAGCCTCCCGCAGGATCTCAAAGACAACGCCCATCCCGATGACTTCCACCACGGTAGGGAAGGGTGTCCCTTCCACTGCGGCTGCCACAGAGATAAGCAGGGGTGTCGGCAACAGCTCCTGGTGGTAGGTGGTGAGCGCCACAAACAGCGGCGGGGAAAGGATGCTCATGGTAAAGGCCAGGTAACGAAGCCAGCGAACGGTGGTGGAAAAATAAGGGCGGAAGTTATAATCGTCGGGGCTTTGGAAGTTTTCGATGAACAGCATCGGTACTGTGTTGACCACCGGTGAGCCGTCGGTGAAGATGGCGACCCGCCCCTCCAGTAGCCGGGCGGCGACGACGTCCGGCCGTTCGGTCCAGCCCACTGTTGGAAAGGGGGAGTAGGGCGCGTCTTCGATGTATTGTTCAATCATCCCGGCAGCCAGCACCCCGTCGGTCCGGATCCGCTGCAGGCGGCGTTTGACCTCCTCCACCAACTCGTCTTTGGCAATTCCTTTAATGTAGGCGATGTTGAGCTTGGTCTTTGTATGTCGTCCCACTTGCAGGGGGATAAAGGTCAGTCCTGGGTGGCTGATCCTGCGCCGGAGCAAGGCCGTGTTGGTGCGAAGTGTTTCCGCAAAACCGTCCCGTGGTCCCTTGACCACGACTTCGGTGTCCGGCTCGTCAATAGCCCTTGTTTCCCAACCCGGCGCGCTGATGATCAGAGCTTCCCTTTGGCCTTCCAAGAGCAGGGCTATGCTGCCCGCCAGGATGCTGCCGATCAGATCAGCACAGTCGGAGGTTCTTTGGATCTCACCGGTGGTGACCAAACATTCCTCGAGCTTTTCGATGATTGATCCGTCCCCCGATTTAACCGGGTTTTTTTCCTTTTCAATCATCAGGGGACGGAGGATGTCCTGGTTGATGATGGTTTTATCCGTGAGCCCGTCAATAAAGACCAGTGTTGCCCCGATTTTTCCCGGCCCGCCCAGGGTAAACCGGCGGATGATCACGTCGGGGCTCCTGCCCAGTTGTTCCCGGAGATACGCTAGGTTCATCTCCAGTTCCGGCCGGATCTCATCTCCGCTGCTAGTGGATAAAGGTTGTTCGTCATCTTGGTTTTGCGCCCAAAAACGGAGGATTTTGCGGATAAAGCCCAACATACCCTTCGTCCTTCTTTTCGTGGGATGACTATAGATTAACCAAAAAAGCAATTATTAAGCGAAATAGGTGTTGGAGGTAAGAAGTCAAAAGTCGGAGACAGGAGAGGAAGAAAGCCTGGGAAGGAACGCGGGAATTGCAATTCCAACCTTCAACTGCCAACATCTGAAACCCAATTGACAAAAGCGGAACATAAATATATTATGGTAAGGTATGTACAAGCAACGAGCGGTTTTATTCCATGAGATTAAATTTTAATTTTCGGGAAGGGGTATGACATTTTGGAGAGAATATGGCATGCCGTGTATGAAAAGGGAATTCGCCCCCACTTGGAATATCCCCGCATCACCCTGTCGGAAATGTTGCATCAGACTGCTGCCAAGTATCCCCAGCATATATCCATGATCTATCTGGATTACAAATGGACTTATACAAAATTGAACGAGATGGCGTCACAGATGGCCAACCTCCTGATTGCCCGGGGGGTTCGCCCAGGCGATGCCGTAGGCATTCATCTGCCCAACTGTCCGCAGTTTGTGATCGCTTATTACGGTGCGCTGCGGGCCGGGGCGGTTACCGTTCCGGTTAACCCGCTGTTTACTGGGGATGATCTGGGTTTTATCCTGACGGACAGTAAGATGAAGGCCATTGTGACCAGTTGCGAGTTGCTGCCTGCCCTGGAAGTGGTGGGGAACGGGCGGCTTAAGATTTTTGTGACGGATATCCGGACTCCCTTCGGCCCCGGCCAGGAATATGAAGCTCCGGCTTACGCGGAACGGCTGGAGAAGGGGTTATTCGCCATGGCGGCCACAGATCCCGGCCTGCCGCAGGATCCCGATGCCCTTGCCAATCTCCAGTACACCGGGGGCACCACCGGGCGCTCTAAAGGCGCCATGTTGTCCCACGCCAATATGATGGCCAACAATATCCAGTTCCGGCACTGGTTCAGCAACATTTACGAGGATGGCGACGGCCGTTTTGTTTGCGTCATTCCCTTGTTTCACATCTATGGGATGACCACCAGCATGAATGGACCCGTGTTAAGCGGTTCGACTATGCTGATTATGGCCAAATTTGACATTAATGAATTAATGCGGATCATTGACAAGTACAAGCCTAACCTGTTCATGGGCGTTCCGGCCATGTACGGGGCCATTGCCATGCGGGAAGGGCACAATTATGATTTGAGCTCCATCAAGGCTTGCGTCAGCGGATCCGCGCCGCTGCCGTCGGCCATCAAGGAGAAATTTGAACAGATTACCGGCGGGAAACTGGTGGAAGGTTACGGGCTCTCCGAGGCCTCGCCAATTGTCTGCATTAATCCCATCCTGGGCAAGGTGAAGACCGGCAGTATCGGGGTGCCCATTTCTGATACGGATATTAAGATCATTGACCCTGAAACGAAGGAGGAGATCCTGGAGCCTGGCATTGTGGGCGAACTGGTGGTCAAAGGTCCCCAGGTCATGCAGGGTTATTGGGGTCGCTCCGACGAAACAGAACTGGTGCTGAAGGATGGATGGTTGCGTACTGGTGACCTGGTGTCCAGGGATGAAGAGGGTTATATTTATATTGCCGATCGGTTGAAAGATATGATTATCATGGGCGGGGAGAAGATCTACCCCCGGGAGTTGGAGGACCTGCTTTACACCCACCCGGCCGTTCGGGAGGTGGCCGTGATCGGTGTGCCCCATCCCTTGCGCGGTGAGGTGCCCAAGGCTTATGTAGCCCTGAAGGAAGGGGCGGCCGCCACCGAAAAAGAGCTGAAAAACTTCTGTGCCGAGCGCCTGTCCAAGTTCAAGGTGCCAAAGATCGAGTTCATCGATGCCCTGCCCCGAAACTCCGTGGGTAAGGTCCTCCGGCGGATGCTGCAGGAGCGCGTCATGGAGGAGCAAAAGAAAGACTGAAATTAAATTGGAAGATGCATATAAAAGGCCGCCAAGCAGCGGCCTTTTGTTTTTGACAAATTAATGCGCAACGAATACCCTGGTGACAAAGGGAGAACTTATTGATGGCAGTTTTGCCTTTTACCAAGTAGAAGTTGAATTTAAAAATAAAAAATAGTTTTTGTTAGGAAGAGGAAGAGATGTGGGTTTTCTTCGGTCTGGCCGGGCTCTTTGCTTTACTGGGCTATGCGGTTAAATACCGGAAGTGCTATTGGCTGATCTCCGGGTACAATACGGCTTCACCCCAGCGAAAACAGGAGTTTGATCTTGCCGGGCTCAGCCGGTTGATGGGAAACTTTGCTTTCCTGTTGGCTGCCATGCTAATAGTGGCGGGGATCCTCACCTGGCTGAAGCAGGATGATCTCTTGCTCATCGAGATGGGCTTGGTGTTTGTGGCCATCTGCAGCGTGATGGTTAAATCCCAAAAATACGACAAGGGCGCCCTGCGACCCGACGGTCGTCTCAAGCCCGGCGTCAAGTTGGTCTTGGCCCTCATCATCTGCTTCTTTCTGATGGTTTACGGGCTGATTATTTACGGAGCCCTGCCCGCCGCTATCGAAATAACACCAGAGGCTTTAAAAATCGGTGGTATGTACGGGACCGCCGTACCCTGGGATTCCATTGCAGAAGTGAAGTTGCTCAATAAATTACCCCCGCTTGCCTATAAAGCCCATGGTTTTGACCTGGGAACAAAGCGGAAGGGGTTTTTCCGCTTACAGGCGGGTGGCCGGGTCAGGCTCTTTGTCATTAATAGCCGGCCACCCTACATTGACCTTGGTACAAAGCAGGAACGGATCATCCTGAATTTACGGGAACCCTGGGAAACCATGGCCCTGTACACAGAGATCCGAAAGCGGCTCACGACTTCCGGTAATACCAGGCTTTCTTTTGGGGGATAATCGCCAAAGGAGCCTGATTTTTCTATTCAGCTTGATTATAATTACTGCGGGACAAGGATAAGCAGGGAAGAGGAGATGAAAAAGGGCGGCCTGTTAAGGCCGCTCTTTTTTGGTTAAGTCTTTGTCACATTTGGCTAGCTTTGGTCACATATTGGGTAGAATCGGCAGGGAAAGATTGAATTGCTGGTAACCGGCCGGGATCTCAAACAATGAACCATCCAGTTTGCCGATCTTGACCTCTTTGGCCTCCATCACCGCTTTTTTCTTGCCCGATTCAACGATGGACTTTAACAGGATCTTCTCCTTTTGGCTGACGGAGATGGTGATATTGTCGGAGCCCTCTTTATAGTTATAGATGTCGCATTTATAGCCTAATATGGTCTCCTCGCCAATCTTCTTGGCCTTGGTGGCCAAAAAGTTTTCGTCGCATTGGTAATCCTTCCAGGCATTCGGGTCAAAGGCCTGTTCCATGTACGTCTTTGACTCCGGCATCAACAACCAAGTCACCTTTTTGTCCAACCGGGTAATGGTGATCATCTCGGCTTCGCGGGTCTTGATCTCCAAGCGGAATTTGTTTCCGTTGTCATGGATGAAGAACTTGTGTGTCTGGATCTCTTTACCAATAGTTAGTTGGTAGGTGGCAACATAGTCCGGGGTAGCAGCTGATACGGTCATTCCCAGTACCGAAAGGCAGAGTAAGAACGATAACAAGAGACAGATTCCTTTGCGCACTTGCATCCCTCCATTTTGATTCGCTGACTCCGTGACCAAGACCCTTGTGTCAATCACAGAATCAAGTTTGGTGAATTTTATGATTCGCTGGAGACCAGAGAACACCTGCTGCTCCCATTGTAGTTTTTTCAAAATTTTAGGATGTCGTTAATTATTAAAGGCTCTTACGGCCGGAGGGGAGAAGGAAGCACGGTTTTACGGCCTTGACCTGTACTGTTCGGGGACATCCGAAAGCGGCGGTCGGTTTCGGGTAACATCGTTAATTTTATGGGAAGTATGGCAGGGCAGTTGGTGCGATCTCTCGATAGCCGGCCGGGATCGCAAACAACGAACCATCCAGTTTGCCGATCTTGACTTCTTTGGCCTCCATCACAAATTTGCCCCATCTTCTTTCATTTATGTACTTGAGCAGGATCTTCCCTTTTTTGCTGACGGAGACGGTGACATTATCAGAACCCTCTTTATAGTTATAAATATTACATTTGAGGCCTAAAATGGTTTCCTCACCGATCTTCTTGGCCTTGGTGGCTAAAAACTTCATATTGCACCGGTACATTTCCCAGTTGTCTGGATTAAATGAATTGCTGTATTCCGTGAACGTCTTTGCCTCCGGCATTAATTCCCAGGTAACGTTTTTGTCCTTCCGGGCAATGATAATCAGCTCACCTTTGCTGGTCTTGAGCTCCAAGCGGACTTTGGTCCCGTTGTCTTTAAAGTAAACCCTGTCCGTCTTCGTGAAACCCGAAGTTATCTGATAGGCGACAAAATAATCGGGAGTAGCGGCGGATACAGTTATACTGGATACTAAGATACAGAGGATGAGTTTTAACAGCAGGCTGATTCCTTGGCGCATTTGCATCCCTCCGTTTTCTTGCTCCTGACTTTACGGTCAAGACCCCTTGTGACAATTATGAAACCAAATTGGTAAATTATATAATTCGCCGGAGACCGGAGTACCCCTGCTGTCCCCAATTGCGGTTTTCCGAATAAACTGTATTTAAGGCTGTCGTTAATCATTTAAGGGGCTTACGGCAGGAGGGGAGAGGATGAGACGGGCTTTGGTGCTCTCCGGCGGCGGCTGTCGGGGAGCCTTTGAAGTGGGTGCCTTGGACTACCTGATCCGCGAGGCGGGTGAGGATTATCATATCTTTCTCGGTACCAGTGTGGGTGCGTTGAATGCAGCCCTAATCGGCCAAGCCCAGGGCCGTGGTGAACTGATTAAGTTGGTGGGCTTGTTGAAGGAGATCTGGCTTAACTTGAAGGGCAGTCGTTCCGTCTTTGCCGGGAGTGTCTTGGGCCCGGCCCGGCTGTTATTCAGTGATGCTCTTTTTGATCCCGCCGGGCTCAGAGAGTTGCTCCGGCGTCATCTTGATTCGGACCGGCTGTTTAGCACGGCCAATGTCGTCAAGGTCTCCGCGGTGGCCATGGAGACCGGGGAACTTTTGTATGCCTGCAACAAAAATCCTGGGCTAAAGGGGGATTTTTCCCGTTATGTTTTGGCCAGCGCCAGTATACCCCTATTCTTCCCGGCAGTGGTCATTGACGGTAAACATTGGTATGACGGTGGCCTGCGGGATGTGACGCCGCTGGGCGCGGTCTTCCAGGAACAGCCCGATGAGATTATGGTTATTGTGACAATGCCGCTTACGGAAGATTTGCGGCCGAAGTTGCCCGAGACCAGAGTCGGCGGGGTCTTTCACCGGCTTTTACGGGCGGTGGATATCCTCACCGGTGAGATTGCGGCCAACGATCTCCAACTGGCGGTGGCAGTCAACAAATGCCTGCAGAGGTTTCCCGGGCGGCGGGCGGTGCCCATCCGGGTGATCAGCCCGGAGCAACCCTTGGCCGGCGACGGGCCCTTGGACTTTAACCCCGACAGAATCCGGGAGAACATGCGACTCGGTTATGAGGCGGCACACCGGCCGCGGCTCATCGCAGGATAAAGGGGGCAAACAAGCAGGCGGCAGGAGCGGGCGTTGTCAAGCAGCCCGTGCGTCCTGCCGCCATTATTGTTCTTTCCATCGATTCATAAAGGGTTCATAACAGATTGTTTTAAGCCAAGATGATACGGGGCCTTTTATAGATCGTTCCATTCAAAAATATACTTCTCTGCCATCCGCACCGGGTGGTAACGGGACTTGGCCTCCCGCAACCCGGGCAGGCCCAGGTCGTCCTCGCGGTTGATAAACTCCGTGCCCGACCAGGCGTTGGTGGTAAACTCCCGGTTGATGACGGCATAAGCATCAGGGAGTTCGGGTAGGGTCTTTTCGAAATGGATGAGAGCGGTGTCTGGCTTTAATAGGCTGCCGATGGCAAAGGCTACCATCTGGCCGTCTACCTCCAGGTAGCCTCCTTTTAACGGCAGTTTTTCGAAGGCGACCAATGCTTCAAGTAAAGCGGCACGTTCCTCCGCAACTGACAGTATCCGGGGATGGGCGCTGGCCCAGGCGTCAAAGACCGCCAGCGCCCGCGGGAGGTCGGCGGGGGTCATGGGATGGTACCGGTAGTCGTGGCTGGTGGCAAACCGCCGGATTTGGCTGCGCTTATTCCGGTATTTGTTGCCGTTTAGGTCGATTAAGTCCCGGGTGAGATAAACATAATCCCAATGGGCGCGGTCCTCCCGGATATTACCGCGGTTTTCCGTCGCCGCAAGCAGCCGGGGGACCAATTCCCGGGGGACGCCCCGAATGCAGAAGGGGAGATCATGCTCCCGGGTGTACGCCTTCAGGTCGTTGATTAGCTCCGACAGACGGTGGGTGGATGGGCCCAAGGGCGGGAGGAAATAGGTCTTACCCCGAAACTGGCATTGCAAACAAAAAAAGCCCCTGTGTTCGCTGTAGGCCAGATGATAAACATGCCGCCAGATCCATAGGGTGGAAAAGGCCAGATCGGACAGGGCATAAATATTGGTGGGATAATAGCGTTGGTAAACCTCTTTTGTCTCCCAGGTAAGCGGTGTAAATTCGATTTTGCTCACTCCGCATGCCATGCGACCCCACGAAAGAAGACCGGGGTCGTTTTCCACAATTATATACAATGTCGTCCGGTCCTGCAAGGGTGATTAGGAGGGATCTACGTTGACTTTGCTTTTCAGGCGGCAGTTTTCCAGGAGATAAGTAGCGGCCACATGGATGTCGTCGGTTAACAGGAAAAAGGACAGGTCCGATTCACTGATGGTCTGCTCTCTGACCATGGTCTGGCCAAGCCAATCCACCAGCCCTTGCCAGAAGGAGCGTCCCAGCAAGACCACAGGGAAATGTTCGATTTTATCCGTTTGCACCAGGGTCAATGCTTCAAACATCTCATCGAGGGTGCCAAAGCCGCCGGGCAGGATGACAAAGCCCACGGAGTATTTGATAAACATCAGTTTACGCACGAAAAAATAGCGAAAACGTAAGGCGATGGTCTGATAGGGGTTGGGGATGGGTTCTTGGGGCAGTTGAATACTGCAACCTACAGAAATGCCTTTGACCTCATAGGCCCCTTGGTTGGCGGCGGCCATCAGGCCCGGTCCGCCGCCGGAAATAATGGCCAGTCCCTTCTCCGCCAGGATCCGGGCGAGCTCCCGCCCCTGTTCGTAGTAGGGACTCTCCGGACCCAAGCGGGCCGAACCGAAGAAGGAGATGGCCGGGGGGAGTTGGGAGAGGGCGTCAAAGCCCTCCACCAATTCCCCTTGGATCCGCAGAATACGCCAAGGATCCTCCCGGGTAAAATCCTTTCCTGTGGCTGTCGAGGCTTGCAACAATTCCTTATCCTCATTATCCCGGAAGTGCGCGGGGGGTTTGAGGGATTCCATCGGTTTTAACCACCTTTCCGGTTTGGCATGCAGTCAAACCTGGGGTTTACAGGATATTCTCCCAGGTCAGTTTTTCCTTGCGGGGGATGTGCCGCACGAGACGGCGGACCGCTGCCAGCTCCGCCAGGGCGGCGGCGGTATCTTGGTGCTGCAGGTAGCTGGCCAGGCGCACCAAGGCCAGCTCGATCTCGTCGATCTCCCGGTGGTCCGTCAGCAGGGACCAGCGAGGTTCGGTACGCCGCCAAAGCCGCTGCAGGTTCTGGAGCAAGGCGGCGGCCTCGGCGGTATTTCCTTGGACCATGTGCCCTTCTAACTTTACTAGCTGTCTGTCGAGCGTCACGGCGGAGCTGGCCAAAAACCCTTCCATCAGCAGCGAGGAGAGGAAGATGCCGAGCAAGAGGAGGCCGAGCAGGAGCGGAATGCGCATGCCCACCTTCCTTTCTTTTTCTTTTTCCTTTTCCCGTTCTTCTGCTTTTCTTCTTATTTCTTTTGCAGGAAGAGGCCGCCTTGGCTGTCCAAGATTGCCACCAGGGTTGTCTTTGGGGTCAGGCTGCTTTCTCGTAGTTTACCCAGGAGCCAGTCGGTGGTCAAACCGGCCTTGGCCAGGTTTTCCCCTTGAATTTTACCGTCGATGATCAGCAACAGGGGCAGTCCCTCGTAGGAAGTGGGAATCTGCAGGTCCGCCGGGGTGACCGGGCGTTTTTGGGATTTTGGAACGACACTGAGTTCCCCGTTGGTCTCTAAAACAGCGAACTCCACATCACCAAGGTTAGCGTAGCCTTTGGTCCGGAGTTGCTCGCTGAGGTCGTTGAGGTTAAAAAGGTTACGCTGCAGTTCTGCCCGGACAATTTGGCCGTTTGCCACCAATACGCTGGGACGGCCGCAGATGATCCGCCGGACAAGGCCGCTTTTCAGGGAGAGGTAAGAGATGGCCACCTGGGCGAAAAGCAGGGTTAGCACAGGTACAACTCCGTTAATCAAAGCAATCTCCTTGTCTTGCATCGGTACTGCCACCAAGTCGGCGATCATGAGGGTGACGACAAATTCGAAGGGCTGTAACTGGCCGATCTGGCGCTTGCCCATCAGCCGTAGGATGACCAGGACCAAAAGGTAGAGAATGAGTGTGCGGAAAAAGATGATCAGCAAGGAGCCAACCTCCAAAACCCTTTGTTCTGTTATCATTTCCGATCCGGACCGGGGAGTTGCAGGCAAGGGCCAAGAAGAAAATGGGGCAAATGGTTGGCGGTCGGCCTGTTTACCCGGGGTCTGTCGAGCTGGCCGGCAAATGTTAAAATTTGTCGAGTATACAGTATTATCACGGTGATTGGCTTGACAGGCAATCCGGTATTCTTTATATTTATTATGTTATCATGAAATATAATTCCACAATGCGGAAAACCCCGCTTGAAGTCGGAGAAATGAGGTGGATCATAAATGACAATGTCGTATGTTGATTCCGTTTTCGAACAGGTTAAGCAGCGCAATCCCAATGAACCCGAGTTCCTACAGGCTGTTCAGGAGGTGTTGGAGTCCTTGAAACCGGTCATCCATCGCCATCCCGAGTTTGCAGAGGCCGGTTTGCTGGAGCGCATCGTGGAGCCGGAACGCCAAATCATCTTCCGTGTGCCCTGGGTGGACGACCGGGGCAAGGTTCAGGTCAACCGTGGTTTCCGGGTCCAGTTTAATTCGGCCATCGGCCCGTATAAGGGCGGGCTTCGTTTTCATCCTACGGTCAACCTTAGCATCATCAAATTCCTGGGTTTTGAGCAGATCTTCAAGAACTCCTTGACCGGCTTGCCCATCGGCGGCGGTAAGGGCGGCAGTGATTTTGATCCTAAAGGCAAGTCCGATGGGGAAATCATGCGCTTCTGCCAGAGCTTCATGACCGAGCTCTACCGGCACATTGGGGCTGATTGCGATGTTCCTGCCGGGGATATCGGTGTGGGTGGCCGGGAGATTGGTTACCTGTTTGGCCAATACAAACGTCTGCGCAATTGCTATGAGGGTGTTCTAACCGGGAAAGGCCTGACCTACGGGGGCAGCCTGGTCCGGACGGAAGCTACCGGTTACGGCCTCTGTTACTTTGTGGATGAAATGATCCGGGCCAAGGGCCGGTCCTTTGCTGGCGCCACTGTGGTAATCTCCGGATCCGGTAACGTCTCCCTGTATGCCTTGGAGAAAGTGGTGCAGTTGGGTGGCAAGGTTGTGGCCATGAGTGATTCCAACGGTTACATCGTCGATCCCGCAGGCGTTGATTTTACGCTGATGCGGCGGATCAAGGAAGTTGAGCGCAGGCGCATTAAGGAATACGCCGCGGCTAAACCCGGTGTTGAGTATCACGAAGGCTGCGCGGGGATTTGGAGCGTTAAATGCGACATTGCCCTGCCCTGCGCCACCCAGAATGAGCTGGACGAGAGAGCCGCTCAGCAATTGGTGGATAATGGCTGCTGGGCGGTGGGGGAAGGCGCCAATATGCCGTCAACGCCGGAAGCCGTGGAGATCTTCCTGAAAAACAAGGTCTTGTTTGCGCCCGCAAAGGCCGCCAATGCCGGCGGCGTCGCCACCTCTGCCTTGGAGATGTCCCAAAACAGCATGCGTCTTTCGTGGACCTTTGCGGAGGTGGACGCCAAGCTGAAGGAGATCATGGCCGGCATTTACAGAAAGGCCAGTGAAGCAGCAAAGGAATATGGTTACGAGGACAATCTGGTGGTTGGCGCAAACATCGCCGGCTTTTTAAAGGTTGCTCAGGCGATGATGGCCCAAGGCATTGTCTGATGGGTCTTGGTTTTTGGCCTGTTTGCCCATGAAAAGGGAAGGACGGTCCGGCGGCCCTGGGCAGCTGCGCCGGCCTTCCATGTTTGGCAAGGGTCTGGCGGTTGCCGGAGAACCTGGCTCATGATAAAATAAATTAATTAGATCTTTGCTTATGTTGTTTTGTTTGCAGAGTATTTTGCCATTTTTACATGGAACGAATCTGTGCAGTTGCCAGAATGGGGGAAAGAGCAATCATGCCCATGAAAATACTGGGAAAAGATATCCTGGCGCCTAATATTGCCCGGTTTGTCATCGAGGCGCCGTTGATTGCCAAAAAGGCCAGGCCGGGGCAGTTTGTTGTGGTTCGCCACAGCGAAAAAGGGGAGCGCATCCCCTTGACCATTGCCGATTATGATGCAGACCGCGGGACCATTGTCCTGATTTGTCAAGGGGTTGGGAAGAGCACCCGGGAGATCAACCGGCTGGGGACGGGTGATGTCTTTCTCGATATCATGGGACCCCTGGGGACGCCCTGTCCCATCCGGGAGGGCGGTACAGTGGTCTGTGTGGCAGGAGGCTTGGGTGCGGCGCCCTTGTACCCAAAGATCAAGGCTTTGCACCGAGCCGGTTGCCGCGTCATCACCCTGCTTGGTGCCCAGCGGGCGGAGTTGCTTATCCTGAAGGAGGAACTTGCCGCTGTCAGTGCCGAGGTCCGGTGCAGCACTGATGATGGGAGCTATGGGCAGAAGGGTTTTGTTACCCAGCTTTTACGCGAGGTTTTACAGAAAGAACAGGTGGATGAGATAATTGCTGTTGGTCCCGTGCCGATGATGGCCGCCGCTGTTCAAGTGGCCGAGGAGTTTCATGTTCCGGTTTTGGTGAGCCTCAATGCCTTAATGATCGATGGGACAGGCATGTGTGGGGGCTGCCGGGTTACCGTGGGCGGTAAAACCAAGTTTTGCTGTGTCGACGGGCCGACTTTTGACGGCAGTGCGGTGGACTTCAAGGAACTGACCAAGCGGCTCTCTTTCTATCGCCGGGAGGAAGAACTGGTCGACCACAGCTGCCGGATTGGTCTAGGAAGGGGTGAAAGCTAGATGGCTAACCGTCAAGCCATGCCGAAACAGGATCCGCAAGTTCGTTCCGGTAATTTTCAGGAAGTGGCCTTGGGTTTCAGTGAGCAGCAAGCCCGGTCCGAGGCGGAGCGGTGCCTGAATTGCAAACGCCCCCTTTGTGTTGAAGGTTGCCCTGTGGAGGTCCCAATCCCGGCCTTTATTGCCAGGATTAAAGCCGGGGATTTCCCTGGCGCGGTGGAAAAGATTAAGGAAAAGAACAGCCTGCCGGCCATCTGTGGTCGGGTTTGCCCCCAGGAAACCCAGTGTGAGTCCCGGTGTGTCCTGGGACGCAAGGGCGAACCGGTGGCGATTGGCGCTTTAGAGCGGTTTGCGGCCGATTGGAGCCGGGAGCATACTGGAGCCAAGCCACCCGCCATCCGGGCACAACGGGCACAGAAGGTGGCGGTCATCGGTTCCGGGCCCGCCGGCCTGACAGCTGCCGCGGATCTGGCCCTGTTAGGGTACCAGGTGACGGTCTTTGAATCCTTGCATGCGCCGGGGGGCGTGCTCCGCTACGGTATTCCCGAGTTTCGCCTGCCCAAGGCCATCGTTGACCAGGAGGTGGCTTATGTCCGCTCCCTGGGGGTGGAGATTCGCACCAGTTATCTGATGGGGCAGACCTTGACCGTGCAGGAATTGTTTGCTGAAGGTTTTCAAGCGATCTTTATTGGTACCGGCGCTGGGCTCCCGTATTTCCTGAATATTCCCGGGGAGAATCTAAACGGCGTTTATTCAGCCAATGAGTTTTTGACCCGGGTCAATCTGATGAAGGCTTACCTGTTCCCGGAGTATGACACGCCCGTCAAGGTCGGGGAGAAGGTGGCCGTGGTGGGCGCCGGCAATGTGGCGATGGACTCGGCCCGGACCGCCCTGCGGCTCGGGGCCAAGGAGGTCAGCATCATCTACCGGCGGTCCCGGGAGGAGATGCCCGCCCGCCGGGAGGAGATTGAGAACGCAGAGGAAGAAGGGGTTGTCTTTCGCCTGTTGACCAACCTGGTGGAGATTCTCGGTGATGAGACCGGCCGGGTGAGGGCAATAAAGTGCCAGGCCATGGAACTTGGAGCGCCTGATGAGTCGGGCCGCCGCCGGCCGGTGCCGGTGGCCGGTTCTGAGTCGGAAATACCGGTGGATACAGTAATTGTTGCCATCGGGCAGGGGCCCAACCCCATTCTCCTGCGGAATACGCCGGGGCTGGAACTGAACAAGCAAGGCTATATCCAAACAGATCCCGAAAGCTTGGCCACCAGTATCCCCGGGGTCTTTGCCGGTGGGGACATTGTCACCGGTGCGGCCACGGTCATTGCAGCAATGGGGGCAGGCAAGAAGGCGGCCAAGGCCATCGATGAGTACCTGCAGAAGACCTCTTCGGACTGAAGTGGGAGACTGTCCGAAGTAAATTACTGAGCTGTCAGCATTAAAGAAGTGCACAAAAACATGGGTAAGGGGCTGCCCCAAAGGGTAGCCCCTTGTTTTTTGGCCGGAGTTGGACCGCTTTAGCCCGCTAATTCCTTTAGCCCCGGGGTGAAGCCAGCCAGCTTCAGATTGGGCCCGGCGGGTCAGCGCCTTCCCGGTGGCGGATTTCTTATTCCCCGCTTTTCCCGGTCTTCCGGGACCAAGCATGTAATATAATGGACACAGTGAACCAAACCAGGATGGCGCTGCATAGTGCCACAAGCCAATTGCGGGTTACCGCAATGACCGTGATGTTTGTGAGAATACAGGGCACACCGCTGATCATGCCCAACACGGACCCATGGGCCACATCAGCGGCGGTGGCCGTGCCCTGACGCCAACCAGCAAGCCCCACGGCAGCCGCCATTACGCCGGGGAAGGCGGCGAAGACCCCAGCAAAGGATTGCCATGGTACCAGGACGGAGAGGACATACACCAGCATGAGGACGGTGCCGCCGATGAGGAAGCGAAGGATGGTATCCTGCCAATTACCAGTAGTCATTGCAACCAGCCCACCGCAGCCCCGCCGGCGAAGACCGCCATGGCCAGCACCAGCCAGCCGCCCATGGCCAGAATAAGCCCACGTTGCCAGCCGTGGCGGGCTACCAGGTGTGCTGTGGCCATGGCACACGGGATATTGACGGCCATCCCCACCAAAGCGCCGCCGGAGATCTTGAAGATATTGGCGACAGTAGCGGCAGCGGTCGGGGAGGCCAGAACCGTGGAGATGACGGCTGAGGCATAGACCGCAGGAAAGGCGGCGAAGATCCCACCGATTCGTCCTCCCAGACGCCGGCCGATCAGTGCAGAACCTGCCACCGCCGTACCTCCCAGGAAAAAGCGGAGGATTAAACTTGAGAACGACAAAGTATCACACTCCTTTGCAGGAGAATTTCGGATTTTGTCCACAAATTCCTTTAGAGAAAGGTGCGGCGGCCGATAAAAATTATAAAAGGCAATTGTAAAGATTTAGGGGTTGGCCAGAACATAACTGGGGCTCCAAAAGCTTTCCCAGCCCGCAGCGTCAACAAAGCTGACGGAATAAAGGATCCGACTATCCTTGGCTGCCAACGGATCCACCGGTATAGAATATTCTTTGGCCGAACCATCCAGGGTGGCCAGGAGTCGGAAGAGGCCGGAAGCATCGGTCCCGTAAACCAGGACGGCTTGCCGCTGGCCTGTGGTGTCCGGCGGCCAACACAAAGTGACCTGTTGCCCGTTGTAAATGCCGCTTAAGCCGGTAGGGGCCGGTGCAAAGATAGTTTCATCGGTAAAAGGCGTAACCTTTCCGTCCGGGTTGATCCGGATCCGGGTGGTTTTTGCTGCTGCAATCTCCACGGATACCAAAGGTGTGGCATAAAAGGCCTTGGTCTTTTGGGGGATATAGATCCCGCACTGGTAACTGCCGGGTTCGCGGTCCGTAAACTCCCGTCTCAGGATTGTTCCGTCTAATTTCAGATCATAGTAACTGGGGCTGGAACCGGACGGGGTTTTACTGAGACCGATTTTGCCCTTTTGGTAGACACTGCCCACCTCCGGGATGGCAGTGGCGTCGAAGATAACCTCAAAAACAGTGGGCGGGGGCGGCGGTGGGGCCAAAGCAACGGTGACTTCCACCGGCTGGTCCGGTTTAACGTTGACGGTGCTTTCCCCCGCGAGGATTTCTTGGTCTTGGGTGTCGAGGGCCCGGACGGTGACCTTCCATTTCCCGGCGGGAACATTTTCAAAGATGATGGGGGCAGTGGTGTTCGTTTCTTCTGTGGCAACAGTCCGGCTGAGTTCCCCCTTGGCGATGGTGGCACGGATCAGCCGGATGGTTGTATCAGGGGTCAGAGTGGAAGGAAGGGTGTAGCTGAGAATAATTTTCCCCGGACTGGAAACAGCCGGTTTGCTCAGGCAGCCCGCCAGGAGCAGGCAGGCGGCTAAAACCCAACTCATCCCGATGTTTTTGTTCATCTGAATCGCCTCCACTAATTGATTTTTTAGCCCCTTTCTTCGACAGCGGAAGGCAAAAACCTTTCAAAAAGTGTGAAAATATAAAATTAAATACCAGAGTAGTCTTTTGCACTTGGGCAGGAATCGCATTTTGCGATGTCGAATAAAGTTTCAGCTACAAAGGAGATGATTGTTTGAAAGCAATGATTATGGCGGCCGGGGTGGGGTCCAGGCTGGAACCATTAACCTGCAACATCCCCAAACCCATGGTTCCTGTGGTGAATCGTCCTGCTTTGGAACATATCATTCGCCTTCTGGTTAAAAACGGTATTCATCAAGTGGCGGCCAATCTTTGGTATCTGCCCGACAAGATCATGGATTACTTTGGTGACGGATCGGCCTTTGGGGTTTCCCTCCGCTATTCGTTGGAGGAAAACTTAATGGGCACCGCCGGCGGAGTGAAAAAACTCCAGGATTTCTTCGACGAAACCTTTGTGGTCATCTCCGGCGACGCCCTAACCGATATTAACCTGGATGCCCTTATCCAGGCCCACAAGGAAAAGAAGGCCATCGCCACCATTGCCTTGATGGAAGTGGAGGATCCACGACAATTTGGGGTGGTTATCACCGATGAGGACGGCCGGATCAAAGCCTTTCAGGAGAAGCCCCAGCCCGGTGAAGAGCTCAGCCGGAAGGCCAATACGGGTATTTATGTCTTTGAGCCGGCGATCTTCGACCATATTCCCGCCGGTCAGGTTTATGACTTCGGGAAACAGGTCTTCCCCCATCTGGTTCAAGCGGGCGTACCTTTCTATGGTTTTCCCATCGCCGATTATTGGTGCGATATCGGAACGCTGACCCAATATCGTCTGGCCAACTACGACGTTCTGCGGGGCAAGGTCCGTATCGATATTCCCGGTATTGGGCACCCGGGCGCCGTCTATGTGGGCGAGAATACTTACATTGCCCCGACGGCCCAGATCGGCTCCAAAGTCGTGATCGGCAAGGGCTGCCGCATCGCCGATGGGGTGGAGATCTTTGGTGAAACGGTGATTGGGGATAATTGTATTATTCAGGAGAATACCACGATCTTTGCCAGCGTCGTCTGGAACAATACCCGCATCGACCGGGACAGCAGGCTGGTGGAGTGTGTCGTGGGCAGCGAGTGTTACCTGAAAGAGGGATCGGTGATCGGTGCAGGGGTCATCCTCAGCGATTCCTGTGTCATTGAACCCCGCCGGGTGGTTGAGGCCAATGCCAAGATCTGGCCGAAACAAGTGATCGGCGGGGATGAGAACTCCAATTAACAGGGGGGGCATTCCCGGTGAGAAAGTTCCTGGTCTTAATTGCGGCATTACTGCTTTGCGGGGTGGTTACGGCGACAGCAGGCCAACCTTACCGTCTCGGCCCCGGTGATGAATTGCAGATTTCTGTCTGGGGCCATAAGGATCTCCAGGCGGAAGTGGTTGTCCTGCCTGATGGCACCATCTTTTTCCCTTTGGTTAATCAAGTGAAGTTGGCCGGTTTAACCATCATGGAAGCCCAGCAGTTACTCACCGAGGAACTGGCGGTTTACGTGAAGGACCCGGTGGTGTCTTTGATTGTTAAGAAGGAACGGACCATTGAGGTTAAGGTGCTGGGGGAGGTTGCGAAACCAGGCATTTACCGGTTGAAACCCGGTAGTTTGATTATGGATGGCATCGCAGCAGCTGGCGGTCCTACCTGCCGGGCGGAGCTGAGAAAGGTGGGTGTATTTGATGCCAACGGCCCGACCCCCAAGGTCGAAGTCCGCATTGGTAAACGGAACCGGATCTACAAGAACGCTTTGACGGTCGGACCGGCGCTGGCCGAAGGCGATACGATTTATGTTCCGGAAACCCTCGCTCCCAACTGGCCGTTAATCTTCTCCTACATCAACGGGATGAACTCCCTGCGCGAACTGTTGGATGACGATAACAATTGAGTGTGCCTTGCGTTTGTCATGCAAAGCCCGTGCCGGACGACACGGGTTTTTTTGTGGCGGTATACCGGGATATTCAGCTGGAATTGACAATCCGCCGCGAATGATTTGCCAAATAAGCTGAAAAAGGGTATAATGAATACTGTGTAGTTTTTGAAGTAACATTATTTGCAGATAATGGTTGACGAGATTCATCAATGGCGGAGGCAGGAAAGCAGGCAAATACAGCAGATTAACTTTTATTAAAAAGTGCCAAACTGGAGTAGGAATTATGGGTTTCTTATTCTTGCCCTTGCTTGCACGAATTGCCGGAGAGACCTGGGAATCGGACAACGGGAAAGAACAAGTAACCTTGCTGAACATAATATCCAGGTTTTCGGGTTCAGCAAATACCATGTTGACCCAAGAATGTCCTGAAAACCCCGGGATTTCTCAAAAACCGGGGTTTTTTCTTGTTCTGATTAAACAAACCTAAACGGTAGAAGAATAAACCATCTACGAAAGGGGCTGTGGCACTATGTTATCCAACCTAACACGTTAAAATCTCAATGAACTGGTGCAATTTGCCCGGAAGCTGGCAGCGGAGCATGTAACCGGACTGCGTTTCCGTGGCTGCTTTTCTGTTACCCGTCAATTCTCCGCTGACTTAAGGCGGCTGAACCAAATTTTCCAAAGATACCGCACGGCTATAGCCCAAAAAAGAACATTGCCCCCGGCCTGTGAATGGTTGGTTGACAATATGTACCTCATCAATGAACAGGCCCAGTTCATCAAGAAAAACCTGCCCTGGCGTTACTGTCAAAAATTGCCTACACTGATAGAAGGGCCCGATAAGGGTCAAAAGCGGATATATGCTCTGATCTACCGGTTGCTGGAATATACCGGCGGTCAGTGCGACCTGGAAACGCTAAAAGGGTTCTTATGGGAATACCAGACGGCGCAGCCTTTGACCATGGCTGAACTTTGGGTGGTCCCCCTGGTTTTCCGGATGGCCATCATTCACAAACTCCGTGCTCTTTTTGAGCTTGTAGATAAAGATGTGGTTCCGGAGAAACAAGCGAACATAATAGGCAAACATATTACACCCCTTCTGAAAGATATCTCCAACACGCTTCAACGGACCATCCGCATCATGGAGCAGCGCCTTGATCTGAGCAATCCGACGGTCCTTGTTTATCTGGCTAAATATCTCCGGGAGTATGTTGAGTCCAGCGCTTTGCACCGGTGGTTGGAAGCACGGACCGCCATGCATAATCTGAGCCTGATCCAATTGATCGAAGAGGAACAGCAACGCCAGTCGGAGCACCGGGTCTCGGCCGGACAGCTTATTACCAGTTTAAGGCAAATCTCCCAGACCATCTGGGAACCCCATTTTGAGGAGTTATCCTGGGTTGAACTCACCTTACGGCGGGATCCGGCGGGGGTTTACCCCAAGATGACCTTTGCCAGCCGTGATATTCTGCGCCATAAACTGGAAAAACTGGCAGAGCGCTGGCGGATGTCGGAGTTGTTAATCGCCGAGCAAGTGATCAAGCTGGCGGAGAATGATCCCGGCGAAAACAAAGGGGATAATGTAAAGAAGCATGTTGGTTATTATTTGATGGATGAAGGATGCCGCCTTTTGCCCGGCGCCTTGGGCATCAGAAAGAGCGCCTGCTGTGGGCTAAGGGAAAAGCTAAGCCGGTTTCCCAAGACGGTTTATTTTACCACAATGGCCGTCTTGACCAACTTCTTTATGTATGCAACCCTGCGCTACATGTTGGCCGGTCTTCCCGGTGAATTTTGGTGGATTATTCCCTTGGCCGTCCCGGCACTGCTGGTTTTGGCCGGGGAATGGGCGATTCGTCATTTTCATTACATCCTGACAATTACCTTCCCTCCCCAGCAACTGCTGAAAATGGATTTCCGCAAGGGTGTGCCCAAAGAGTACTCTACGATGGTTGTCATCCCGACCATCATTAACAGTTTGGAATCAGTGGAGAGCCTCGCCCACAAACTAGAAATCTATTACCTGGCCAATCAGGATCCCAATATCTATTTTGGCTTGTTGACGGATTTTGCTGATGCGGATCAAGCGGTCTTAGCGGGGGAGGATGAACTGCTTAAAGCCGCCACGGAAAGAATCAATGAGTTGAACCGGCGGTATTGCACCCCGGAGGACACCACCAGGTTCTTCCTCTTCCACCGTAAACGCCTCTGGAATCCCCAGGAGGGCAAATGGATGGGGTGGGAGCGGAAACGGGGCAAATTGGCGGAGTTTAACGCCTTGCTCTGTGGCGAAAGCGAGACCTCCTTCTCCCATATTGTTGGTGATACCGAAATTCTACCGCAGATTCGCTTTGTCATTACTCTGGATACCGATACCAGGCTGCCCAGGGATACGGCCAAAGGCCTGATTGGGGCTTTGGCCCATCCCTTGAACACACCCCACCTTGATAAAGCCAAGAAGAAAGTGGTCCGCGGTTACGGGTTGCTTCAACCACGCATTGCCATCAGTCACGCCAGTGTCCACCGGTCCTATTACGCCAAGATCTACGGCGGAGAAGCTGGGATTGACATTTATAGCGGTGCGGTTTCCGATCCCTATCAAGACCTGTTTCAATGCGGCATCTTCACCGGGAAGGGCATCTATGATGTGCGCGTCTTCCACCACATTCTGGGTGATCGGATCCCCGATAATATGGTCCTCAGCCATGACCTGCTGGAGGGCAGTTTTGTCCGGGCCGGCCTGGTGACGGACCTGGAATTAATCGATGATTATCCCACCACCTTCCTCAGCGCCTTGGAGCGGATGCACCGGTGGGTCAGGGGCGATTGGCAGTTGCTGCCCTGGCTGACCAGCAATGTCAAGAACCGTTTTGGCGTAAAAACCGAGGTTAAAAACGATCTTGTCAGCCGGTGGCAGATGTTCGACAACCTGCGCCGGAGTCTAGTGGGACCAGCCACCTTTGCCCTGATTTGTCTGGGGATTTTTGTGTATGACCGGCTTCCCATCCCCGACTGGCCTTTGTGGGTGGTTGTCGGCTCAACATTACTGCGGATTTTAGTGAATTTTGGTTATACCATGCGTTATTGTGCCAAATCCTCCCATTACTTGATCCGTTTTCTCTTTTACTTGGTTGTTCTGCCCCACCATGTTTACAAGATGTTGGATGCGGTGTTCAGGACCCTCTACCGTTTGTATATCTCCCACCGGAAGTTGTTGGAGTGGGTGACTGCTGAGGAGGTGGGGAAGAGGTCGCCCAATACCTTTGTTGGCGTTTGCCGGCGGATGTTGACGGGAGAGCTTTTGACCGCGGCCATTGGCGCTGTTTTATGGTTGGCTTCGGGTAAAGAATTGGCCTTGATCATTACCCTCATCTGGCTCTCTGCTCCGGTTTGGGTCTATTTGATCAGCCGGCAACTTGTACCCTACCAAGAAAATCCGGATCCGGCGGAACAAGCTTACTTCCGCGGCCTTGCCTGGCGGACCTGGAAGTTTTATGTGGATACTGTGACGGAAAAGGACCACCATCTGCCCCCGGATAACCTGCAATTGGATCCACCAGTGGGCTTGGCCCACCGGACTTCTCCGACGAATATCGGGTTATACCTTTGTTCGGTGGTAACCGCACGGGACTTGGGTTATATTACCTTCACCGAGATGCTGGAACGATTGCAGCGTACCATGGATACCTTGGGGAAACTGCCCCGCTGGAATGGGCATTTCTATAACTGGTACGACACGACCTCCTTGGAGGCGCTTAATCCTATCTATGTCTCCACCGTGGACAGCGGGAACCTGGTGGGTTACCTGTTTGCGGTCAAACAGGGGATTGCCGAACACTTAAAACGCCCGGCGGTGGATGAATCCCTTTTGCTTGGCCTCTTGGATATGGTCCGATGGGAGCAGGCCTGTTTTGACCGACATTTATACCAACTGCAACAGGAATTGGAACAACTATTGGCCAAACCACCGGCGACGGTGGACCAGTGGTTGACGGCTTTAACAGCTTTGCAAAAACTGGCGGATCGGAGTGTGGAGACGGCCCAGGCCATTGCGGAGCACATCCGGTTTTTAACAGGCAGGACCGCTAACAGTCTCTCTGGTAAAGAGATTGCCCAAGCCCAACGTTTAATGGCCCAAATTCAACGGTGTGCTTTGGAACATGACTTCAGCGCCTTGTACAACGAGGAACACCATCTTTTCGCCATTGGCTATAACGTTGCTAACAAACAAATGGACGGTTCTTTCTATGATCTTTTTGCTTCGGAGATGCGCCAGACTAGTTTTGTCGCCATTGCCCTGGGACAAGTGCCGTTGCAACACTGGTTTGCCTTAAAACGGACGATGACACCGGTGGAGCAGACCCCTACTTTGGTTTCGTGGAGCGGGACAATGTTCGAGTATTTCATGCCCTTGCTGCTCTTGCCCAATTATCAGGAGACCATCTGGGATGTGACTTACCGGATGGTCATCCGCAAGCAGATGGCCTATGCCAGGAGGAAGGGGCTGCCGTGGGGTATTTCCGAATCCGGCTTCAGCCTGCAGGACTATAACAAGAACTACCAATACAAAGCCTTTGGCGTACCGGGCCTGGGGTTGAAACAAGGCTTGGAGAAAGATATGGTGGTCACGCCCTATGCCACTTTGTTGGCGGCGATGTTGGCGCCGAAGGCCGCATATAAGAACTTGAAACGCTTGGAAGAAGAGTACCAGATGTTGGGGATGTATGGTTTTTATGAAGCCGTAGACTTTACCCCCGACCACATGCCGAAGGATGCCTTCTATGTGGTGGTGAAAAACCACATGGCCCACCACCAAGGGATGATCTTGAATGCCATCGCCAACATCCTGTTGGATAATGTTTGGCAAAAGCGCTTTTTAAAAGAGGAACGGATGGAAGCCACCGAGCAACTCTTGCAGGAGAGAATTCCCAAGAAGGCTTTGATTCTCTCGCAGAATATGAATCTAATTGGCTCCCATACCTTTGATGATTACCACACCGACCTGCGTTCCTTTCATCAGCCGGATACTCCCCTGCCCGAAGCGCGCCTCTTGTCCAACGGCCGTTATACTTTGATGATCTCCAATTCCGGCAGTGGTTTTTCCCGCTGGAAGGGCTTGGACTTGACCAGGTGGGTGGAGGATCCGGTGCGGGATCTCTCGGGTTCGTTCTATTTCATTCGTAATATGACCAACGGGCAGATCTGGTCGCCTACTTACCTGCCGTGCCGGGTGGCGGCGGAGGACATGAAGATGGAGTTTTTCTTGGGCCGGGTGAATTTCTCCCGGACCGACGGGGATATCCGGACCGAGATGGCCATCAGTGTTGCCCCGGATTTGGATGCGGAGATCCGGGAGATTACCTTGACTAACCAGGGCAGCGAGGACCAGTTGCTGGAGATCACCAGCCTTTTGGAACTGGCCCTAGCTCCCCACGAGCAATTCCAGACCCACCCGGCTTACAGCAGATTATTCTTGGAGACTGCCTTCATCCCGGAGATGGAGGTCCTGCTGGCTTGGCGGCGGACGGACTTGGGACCCACCGGGCCATATCTGGCCTATATGATGCATGTGGACGGTACAGCCGTGGGTGCCCTGGAGTATGAGACCGATCGCCTGCGCTTTGCCGGGCGGGGTCGTTCCGCCAGTGTGCCTCTGGTCATTCAGACGGGCTACCATCTTTCGGGCACGGTGGGGAAGGTGCTGGACCCCATCTTTAGCCTGCGGCGCCGGGTGGAACTTCCCGGCCACCGGCGGGCCCGGCTCTTCTGTGTGACCGCCATCGCCGAGACACGGGAAGAAGTCCTGGAGATCTGCAGAAAACTGCGCTATCCCTTCCAGGTGCGCCGGGTCTTCGACATGGCAGTAACCAAGAACAAATTGGAACTGAACGAACTAAACATTACACCGCGCCAGGCCAATATCTTCCAATGGATGGCTTCCCAACTGGTCTACTTTAACAACTTCCGGGAGCAGCGGGTTGAAGCTCTCAAACGCAATATCAAGGGACAATCCGGTTTATGGCCCTTTGGCATTTCCGGGGATTATCCCATCGTCTCCCTCAGTATTGGACCAGACGCCTCGCTGGAATTGGTGGAAACCATGTTGGCGGCGCTGAAGTATTGGGCCATCCATGATTTGACCGTGGACCTGGTTCTGCTGGTGAAGGAGGCCGATGGTTATAACCGGTTGACCGATGAGGAATTAAGAAGAATCGTTAATACCCACATCCAGAATGAAGCCTTCAGTAAGCTGGCCGCCCATATCTTCATCATTGGCCGGGAAAGTCTGGCGGAAGCCGAACGCCATTTACTGGCGGCGGTCTCCAGGATTCAACTGAATTCGCAAGAGGGGACCTTGATCTCCCAATTGCTGCAGAACACCGAGGATGACGGGGAACTTTCGCCCGCCGTTACCTTGCAGTTGCCGGCGGTTAGCGGGTATATAACCAAGGTGATGCAGCCGCCGGAGGATCTCCTGTTTTATAACGGCTGGGGCGGGTTTAGACACGATGGCAAAGAATACGTCATCTATCTCAAGGCCAATGATCTGCCGCCCCAACCCTGGGTTAATGTCATTGCCAACCCCCATTTTGGGTTCTTGCTGTCGGATTCGGGCAGCGGTTTCACCTGGGCCAGGAACAGCCGGGAGTTTCGCTTGACGCCCTGGTCCAATGATCCCGTCTATGACCCACTGGGCGAGATCTGTTATCTCCGGGATGAAGAGAGTGGTTTGCTCTGGTCCGCCACACCTTCACCCATTCCCCACCCTGAACCGTATACTGTCCGGCATGGCCAGGGTTATAGCATAATCTCCCACCAAAGCCAAGGTATTGCCCACGAGGCTTGCTATTGGGCAACCTTGCACGACCCGGTTAAAATTATTGAGTTGAAGATCAAGAATACGGATGAAAAACCCCGCTGGCTGTCGGTGATCTACTATTTGGAATGGGTCCTTGGGGTGGACCGGGAGAAGACCTATCCGTACATTGTTACCGAGTTGGACAGCGCTACCGGGGCGCTCTTGGCGCGGAATACCTACCAGGATCACTTCCTCGATCATTATGGGTTCCTGGACCTGTGGACCGAACATCCGGTGGAAGAGCGGAGCTATACTGGCAACCGCGGGAACTTTATGGGAAGAAGCGGCAGTATGTACCGGCCGGCGGGATTGGAACGGGCTTCCTTGGATAACCGGGTCGGCGCTAATTACAACCCCTGCGGCGCAATTCAGGTTAAGATTCGTCTTGCTCCCGGGGAAGAAGCGGCGTTATACATCCTGGTGGGTGCGGCGCCCAGCAGGATTGCTGCCCAACAATATCTCCAGCAGTATCGGCGGCGGAAGACTGTGCTGCAATCCCGTACGGAGGTGATGGAGTTTTGGCGTGAGACGCTGGAAAGGGTGCAGGTGGAGACGGCGGATAAGGGCTTTGATTTTCTCATGAATAACTGGCTGCTTTACCAGACCTTGTCCTGCCGGATCTGGGCCCGGTCGGCCTTTTACCAATCCGGCGGCGCCTTTGGCTTCCGGGATCAACTGCAGGATGTTTTAGCACTCCTTCATACCAGGCCGGACCTGGCCCGCAAGCAAATCCTGCTCCATGCCGCCCACCAATACCAGGAGGGGGATGTCCAGCATTGGTGGCATACGGAGACGGGCTACGGCATCCGGACCAGATATTCCGATGACATGCTTTGGTTGGTCTATGTCGCCTGTCGTTATGCCTCCCACACCGGCGACCAGAGCATCTGGGACGAGAATATCCCCTTCCTCCAGGATGCCCCCCTAAGCCCCGAGGAGCGGGAGCGTTATGGACCTACCCGCCAATCCAAGGAGACTGCCAGTCTCTATGTCCATTGCGTGCGTGCGGTGGACAGAGCTGCTGTCTTTGGGGCCCATTCCTTGCCTTTGATTGGCGGCGGCGACTGGAACGACGGCATGAATAAGGTGGGGGCCGAGGGATATGGCGAGAGCGTTTGGCTGGCCTGGTTCCTCTACAAGACAATTGAGGAGTTTTTGCCTGTCTGTGCCCGGCTGGGCGATGAGGACCGGGTGAAACGCTACCGGTTGATCCTGGACCAGATCGTCATGGCCACTGAGAACAGCGGGTGGGACGGCCAATGGTACCGCCGGGCCTATAACGATCAGGGCAATCCCATGGGTTCGGTGAACAATTTCGAGTGCCAGATTGACTGCATTGCCCAGGCTTGGGCGGTGCTCTCCGGAGCCGCGCCGCGGGATAAAGCGACGACGGCCATGTGGTCCCTCTACCACCGCTTGGTGATGCATGACGAAGCCATCATTAACCTGCTGAGCCCGCCCTTCTCCGAGACCAAGCCGAGCCCGGGTTATATCCAGGCCTACCCGCCGGGGGTGCGGGAGAATGGCGGCCAGTACACCCATGGGGCCATTTGGGCCATTATTGCCTGGGCCATGCTGGGTGAGGGCAATATCGCTGGGGAACTCTTCCGCTTGATCAATCCCATCTATCATGCGCAAACGCCGCGGGAAGCCCAGACCTACCGGCTTGAACCCTATGTGGTGGCAGCTGATGTCTATTCCGCTCCACCCTATGTGGGCCGGGGCGGTTGGAGTTGGTACACCGGTTCTGCGGGCTGGATGTATCAAGCCGGTTTGGAGTGGATCTTGGGTATCCAACGCCAAGGCGAATATCTACTGTTAAGACCCTGTATTCCCGAGGATTGGCCGGGTTATAAGGTGAACTACCGTTATGGGAACAGTATCTACCAGATTGTGGTGGCCAACCCCGACCGTAAACAGACCGGCCTGCAAAAGCTGATCTTCGACGGGGAAGAGCTGGATCCGGCCGATCCCAGGATTCCTTTGCTGGATGACGGGAAGACCCACCGGGTGGAGGCGACGCTGTAAACTTGTAAAAACTCGTAAAATAAAAAGAGGCCCGGTTGACAGCCGGGCTTCTTTGTGCTAATTTTTGCTTATTTATGCATCCGCTGGTTGATAATTCTGGCCACATAGATGCCGCTGGCGCAGGCCTGGGAGAGACCGCGGGTGACACCGGCACCATCGCCGATGGCAAACATATTGGGGATCTCCGTCTCCAACTCATTGTTCAGTCGCAGGCGGGCGCTGTAGAACTTGACCTCCACACCGTAAAGAAGGGTATCATCATTGGCCATGCCCGGTGCGATCTTGTCCAAGGCCCAGATCATTTCGATGATATCCTCCATCTGTCGTCTGGGCAGGACCAGGCTCAGGTCGCCAGGGGTGGCCTTGAGGGTGGGTTTGGTGAAACTCTTGGCCAAGCGGTGTTCATTGGTCCGGCGGCCTTTGCGCAGGTCTCCGAAGCGTTGAAGGAGAACACCGCCGCCCAGCATATTGGAGAGGGAGGCGATGTGTTTGCCGTAACGGTGGGGCTCATTAAAGGGTTCGGTGAACCTGTTGCTGACCAAAAGGGCAAAGTTCGTGTTTTTACTGTGCAATTTTGCATCCCGGTAGCTATGGCCGTTGACGGTGATGATCCCGTCGGTATTCTCCGCCACCACATAACCCTTGGGGTTCATGCAGAAGGTACGGACAAGGTCACCGTATTGCTTGGTCCGGTAGACCAGTTTTGCCTCATACACCTCATCGGTGATGTGTTGCAGGACTTCAGCGGGGATCTCGACCCGGACGCCAATATCCACCTGATTGTTATAGAGGTGTAGTTTCAATTCCCGGCACTGTTTAGCAAACCATTCGGAGCCGGCGCGGCCCGGTGCGGCAATGAGATAAGCGCATTGGACGGGACCATGGTCTGCAGCGGTCTCAAGCACAAAACCATCCTGATCGGGGCGGATTGCCAGCACCTGGCAGTTGAAGCACATGGTGATCTTATCTTTTAAATTTTCGTACAGATTCTTCAGGATGGTAAGGTTGTTTTCCGTCCCCAAATGCCGGACTTTGGCCTGTAATAGGTGGAGATCGTGTTTAATGGCCAGCCGGCTGATGGAGCTGTTTTCTGTGGTAAACAGATCTGTGGGGGCTCCATATTGTAGATTGATCCTGTCAACATGATAGATCAGATCCATGACCTCTTCATCGGGGAGATATTCATTGAGCCAACCGCCAAATTCGGTGGTGAGGTTAAACTTGCCATCGGAGAAGGCCCCGGCGCCGCCAAAGCCCCGCATGATCCCGCAGGTCTTGCACTTGATGCAGTTGTTTACCTTTTTATCCGCGATGGGGCAGTGGCGGGTGGAGATGGCATCGCCTGCTTCAAGCATGATCACTTTGGCGTCCGGGCAGAGCTGCATTAATTCATAGGCGGCGTAAATAGCCGCCGGGCCTCCGCCGATGATGCCGACATCATAGCGATGATTCATCTTATCACATCCTTTGGTTGCGTGATATTCTTCGCAAACCACCGATATTATAAGCTATGGAAGGCCTTTTGTATAGAGCAAAAAAATCCCTGGGGTAAAGTGGGGAAAAACAAAAAAGTGGGTTGCCATGTGGGGCAATCCACTTTTTTACAGGGAAAACCTATTCCCGGTCCAGGACCGCTTCGGCAATGTTGTTGCAGTGGTCGGCGATCCGCTCCAGATTCTTCATGAGTTCGGCAAAGCTGACGGCCGATTTTGGACTGCACAGGCCCTGGTTGAGCCGTTCGATGTGGTTGGTCCGGAGCTGTTTTTCCAAGATATCCATTCTTTGTTCCAACTCCAAGACCTTGTGGGCGTCGGCGAACCCGTCCTGCGGCAGGGCGCTGATACAGTCATTCAGCATCTCCAAGGCCAGGTTGAAGACCTCCCGGATCTCTTCATAGGCGTTCTCGGAGAAACGAATCTTTTCGTCATTGTTGTAGTCAATGAGCTCAATGATATTTACACAGTGGTCGCCGATACGTTCAATATCGCCGGCCACATGCATCAAGTCGGCCAGACGCCTGGAGTCTTCCTCGGTCAAGGAGACTTGTGAGACAAGGGTGGAGAGGTAGTGAACAACTTCCTGTTGGATTTCGTCCAGGTTCTCCTCGGTCTCACTGACGAGGGTGGAGTTGGTGGTGTTGCCACTGATAAAGTTGTCACGAACCTGCGCCAGCATATCCCGGGCGACCACGGCCATACTGGTGAGTTCCTTCGTGGTCAAATCCAGGGCCACGGCGGGATTATCCAACACATGGTAGTCCAGGTATTTCGTTCCCCGTTCGATGGAGGTATCCTCGCCGGGGATGATCTTTTTCACCAAAAAGGCTAAGAAACCGGTGAAGGGGAGCCAGATCAGGGTGTTTAAGAGATTGAATGAGGTATGTGCGTTGGCAATCTGCCGTTTGATGATACTTGCCTCGGTGAGGCTGGCAGTGACCTTTGGCGAGATCATGAGAACAAATTGAATGAAATACTGGAAGAGAACGAGGCCGATGATGGTACCAAAGACATTAAAGAGGGTGTGGACCAAGGCAGTGCGTTTGGCGTTGCGGTTGGTGGAGCCGATGGTGGCCAGCCAGGCCGTGATGGTGGTCCCGATATTATCGCCGAACAGGATGGGGATGGCTGAGGTTAAGGGGATGAGGGGCTTGATGACACCGTCGACCACAATGGGTTGTTCGGCGATGCGCTGCAGGACGCCGATGGTGGCGCTGCTGCTCTGAATGACAAAGGTCATGACCGTACCGACTAGTACACCAACGATGGGGTTTTTCCCGAGATCAACGATCCAGCCTCTGAAGACAGGGTTCTCCGCCAGGGGTTTTAGGACACTGGACATGATCTCCAGACCGATAAAGAGGACGCCGAAGCCGAAGATGACTTGGCCGATGTGTTTGAGGTTCCTTTTTTTAACAAAAAAGAACAGGACAAAACCGATGGCCGCGATTAAGTAGGCGTAAGCACCGATGTTAAAGGCAATTAGCTGGGCGGTTATTGTGGTCCCTATGTTTGCGCCCATAATGACTCCGATGGCTTGGGTTAGGGTCATTAAGCCAGCGGTAACGAAACCGACCACCATCACCGTGGTGGCGCTGCTGCTCTGAATTACGGCCGTTACAAATAAACCGACAAGTACCCCCATGATCGGATTGGAGGTTAGTTTCTCCAGGATCTTTCGTAAACGTTCCCCGGCGGCTTTCTTCAGCCCGTCGCTCATTAGGTTCATGCCATAAATAAAAAGGGCCAGGCCACCTAGGACACCGAATGCGATCTCCTTCATCCTCTCACTTCCTGGATTTTTTTGTTAACTAGTCTCTATTATCCGGTAATTAGATTCCGGTCAGAGGTGTGTTTTCCTGCCCGGGTAATTCATCTTAACAATAACTTAATGAAAGTCCTTGTGAATAGTTGGATAATTGAGACTTTGCCATCATTATTTTATCCTACTTGTTCACCAAAATAGCATGTCCGGTTCTTACGTTTCTAAAAACAAAACCCCTCCCGTGGGGGGAAGGGGTTTTGCAAAGCCAACCTTATTTTTTACCCATGTGATCGACGATGCCTTGGTAGATGGCGTAGGCCTGGCGCCAGACGTACTCTGGGTTTTTGAGCCGGGCTTCCTCATAAGGGTTGGTGATGAATGAGGCCTCCGTTAAAATAGCCGGCATCCATGTCTGGCGCAACACTGCGAAGTTGGCGGTTTTGGCGCCAAAGTTTGGAAGTTTGGTGGTCTTGACTAGCCGGGCCTGGACCTTATTGCGCAGGTCATTGCTGGTCTTGTTGTTTCTGGTGTGGGAGTAAACTTCTGTTCCGTTGGCCCATTTGTTGGTGGAGCCGTTGTGGTGGATGGAAATGAAACGGTCCGCCCCCCAGTTATTGGCGATCTGCGCTCGTTGCTTCAGGGTCAGGTAGCGGTCGTCGGTCCTGGTCAGTTTAACGGTGGCGCCGCCGTATTCCGTGAGGATGTTCCTAAGAGAGGTGGCCACCCGGAGGTTGACTGATTTCTCCGTCAGGCCGGTGGGGCCTTTGGCGCCGGGATCCCAACCGCCGTGGCCGGCATCGACCACAAATTTTTTGCCGGCTAGCGGGGCAGCGGCCAAAACTGCTGTTGGCATGGTGGCCAATAATGTCAGAAGAATTCCTAAAACCGTGGACAATTTGACTGCTTGTCCCATACTTCTCCTCCTTAAAAGCGCATGTTGAGACCGGTGAAGATCCGGCCGTAGCGGCCAAGGGCCGTGTCGTCGGAGTCATAGCCCAGTTCCAGATAGGCATTGGGCGAGATGTGCCGCACGGCGGTAATACGCCAGTCGGCCATGGTCTGTTTGCCCGCTTCGGTCATGATGGACTCGTCCACCGGTGACAAAAAGGAGATTTCTCCGATTATGCTCCATTTTGCGGTTAGGGCCTGCTGGTAGGTGAAGGCGAGGCCTTTGGTGTTGGGGCTGAAGGGTTCTCCGCCGTCGCCGACCACGGCATGGGCAAGACGGGAAAAAGTCGGGGTGAAGCCGGCTTGGAAGTATCCGATCTTCATATTCAGAGATCTGGTCTCTTCCGCCAGGATCCCTAAGTTGGCCAGGAAGCCCCAGGCACCGTCATGAGTGTACTCCACGTAATTATCCGGACTGGGCTTGTACCAGGCCAGGCTTGTCTGTAAACCCATCTTGCCCAGCCAGCCGGAAAAGTCGACAGCAAGGGCAGTATCCTTTGCCAGACTCGTCGGTACCCAAGTCAGGCCCAAAAGATACTTGGGCCGGGGCAAGGCAATCCGCAGCGCCAGCTCATCATCGGTTGCAGTAATGTGAAGGTTGCCGGGTTGATAGAATGAACTGAGACGGGAGTAATATCCGCCGAGATAAACATGACCCAGGCTGGTCTGGAGGGCAATACCTTCGATTGGATATGAGGAGTGGTCGGCGATGAGGCCCATGGGGTCAAGGGTGAAGTAGAACCGTCCAAAGTCACCCAGGAAATTGGGGCGTTGGTACCGGGCCACCGCCTCGTCGATCAAGAAGGGAGCAATCAGCGGCGGTTTATCAATATTGCCGTCGCTGGGTTGGGAGACCCCCCAAAAGCCTTGGTTGGCTAGGATGATCTGGCCGCTCAGCTGGGGGGAAACCTGGGCGCCCAATTTGAGCTTGAGTTCCTGCCGTCCACCGGGGATAAGCCGATTTCCGTTCTCCAGCTCGGAACTAAAGGGTTTGCCGTGGTAGATCTCGCCTTGCAGGATGAATTCCCCGCCCAGGCTGAGATGGCCCCAACCGGCTTCCAGGTTGGCGACCCGGGAAGACAGGGAATCTTCTGCCGCCGCCACGGGCGAGGCAAAAACGGGGAGGGCTAAGAAAAAACCAAGGGAAAAAAGGGTAGCCAGGAACTTGTGGGACATGATGATTCCTCCGTTTCTCCGATGAAGGCTGCGATGGGTGTTGTGGTGGCCCCTGTGGCTTTATGATTCGTGCCCAAGAGTATATTCCCTGCTAAAAGCCATAATGGAATAAATGGAAGGAGCAGCAAGTGCTGCTCCTAATTGGGGTTTTGGCGGGTCATTAACTCCTCGGCTTTCTGCACCAAACCGCGGACAATCAACCCCGCCTCGCGGGTTGTGATATTGCCGTAGTCGTACTCTCCGTTCTCGTTTTGGATCTTGTCGGCAAAGCCGAGTTCCTTGGCGATCTCGTACTTTACCCTATCCGAAACGATACTGCGCCGGCGCCCCACAACCTCACCTCCCGTTTTTAGTGTGTCCGGCTCGCCGGGTTACGCTGGCACTAATTCTTGGGAAAGGTTTTAGTCGTTTGTTTTATGGGGAGACTAAAGAAAAAGAAAGGGAGGTCGTGGGATGAAGAAATACCGGAGAGAACTCAGCCAACCAATCCAGGCGGATAATGCCGAGGAAAGTGTAAAATGTGACAAATGCGGTGCCATGTTTGGGGTGGGTCTGACGGCAGGGGCGGCGGAGGTGGTCTCTTGCCCCGTCTGCGGCCACCAGATTAATCTGCGGGACGCGGTGATCCTGGGTGCCTCCAATGAAGATTATTGATGACGAAAGATATCCTCTCTGATAAAGGGGGGATTTTTTTGGCTGGAGTACCAAAGGCCTATCCTTGTACCGGTGAGAACAGGTCTAAAGTCCCAGGCGGTTTGGGCGTTTGGACGGATGTTAATTTATGGTTGTTTGGTGTACCATAATATTAAGCGGAAGAGTCGTTATGTCGTACCGGAGGAAGCAGATTATGATTCTTCAACCCATTGGAGGAGATGACAATGGGAGCAACGGGAACAATGATGATCGATGAATCTTTAAGCCAGGTTTTTTGCAGTGAGACGCTGGATCAATTGGACCGGCTGCTGGCAATCTTGTTGGAGTTGGAACAGCAACCGGAAGGGCAGGCGGCGGTCATCAACGAGATGTTCCGCATTGCCCATAATATCAAAGGCTCCTCCGGCATGATGGGACTGGATGATCTCAAAGAATTGATGCATGCCATGGAAAGTCGCTTTGATGGCGTGCGCAAAAACGAATATGTCCTTGAACCGGCCGCATTAGGGCGCATCATCGATTGTATTAAGGATGTTACCGGTTATATTCAGGGGGAGGATTGGGGTGACAGTGCGAACATTGCCCGGTGGAAGGAGGAGTTCAAAGGAGGAGGCACCAAAGTTGATTCTTCTGCCGCATCATCGGCAGATTCCGCCCAGGATGCGCCCCAGGAGGAGCTGCTCCTGACCTTGTCCGATCAGGAAAACCAGGAGATTCGCCTGTGGCAAGATGCCGGGAAGGACGTCTACGGCATTCAGGCGGAGTTTACCGCGGATGCCACCATGCCTGGAGCCACGGCGCTAATCTTCATTAATGATTTAAGCAAGTACGGAAAGGTCTATAAAAGCATTCCCGATCCAGAAGGACTAAAGGCCGGGAATTTTGGCATTCTCAAGGTTGTCTTGCTGGTGGAAGGAAAGATGACCTTCGAAATGGAGCAGGAGATCAGTTCCTACAAGGGCCATGATCCAATGGTGATCACTTTGCGCAAGTGGGCGGTGCGACCACCGATCCAGGTTCCTAAGAAGGCCCCGGTTAATGAGCGTCAGTCCCAGCCGAAAGAGACCAGTATCCGGGTGGATTTTGCCAAGATCGACCAGTTGATTAATAACGTGCAGGAATTGTTGCTACTTAAATCCAGCCTGGCCGGGATCTATGAACAGGGAAACCGGGGAGTGTCAGCCTGGAACCAAATTGGTAAAGGTATCCAGCAACTGGAGCATATTGTCAACCAATGCCAGAAGGATATCATGAGCCTGCGCATGGTGCCGGTCCGCCAGTTGTTTGCCAGGTTTCCCCTGATCCTGCGGGATGCGGCCAAAAAAGGCGGGAAGCAGGCGGAGATGTTTTTCTTCGGTGAAGATACTGAGATCGATAAGGGGATGGCCGATCAGTTGGTAAACCCTTTGACCCACATGTTGCGCAATGCGGTGGATCATGGGCTGGAGAGCCTGGAGGAACGGGCGGCCAGGGGGAAACCGCCGGTAGGCCGGATTACCCTGGGCGCCCGGGAGGCGGGGAACGCGGTTATCATCAGCATCAGTGATGACGGCCGGGGAATCGACCACGAAAAGGTCTGGGCAAAGGCGGTGAAGAAGGGACTGGTGGCTCCGGATCAGCCCATGAGCAAGGAAGCGGCCCTGCGGCTCATCTTTCATCCGGGGTTTTCCACCGCCGAGCAGGTTACGGAGATCTCCGGGCGTGGTGTGGGGATGGATGTGGTCCAAGATAGTATCCGTGCCTTAAAGGGAGATATTGAGATTGAAACTGCTATTGGCCAGGGAACCACCTTCCGGCTGAAGGTGCCGTTGACCTTAGCCATTATTCAAACCTTCCTGGTCAGTGCCGGGGGAGCTATTTTCTGTATTCCCCTGGATGATGTGGTGGGCAGTTTGCTGGTGGATCCGAAGGAGGTCCGGGAAGAGAACGGCGTCTATTACCATAAAGTGATGGGTGAGGAGATTCCCGTGGCCGATCTGAACAGCCTGCTGGAGCTCAAAAGTACAAAACAGGCCAAGAAGCGGCCGATGCTCATCGTGAAAAATTCCCTTTATACCGTGGGGATTTGGGTGGATGGTCTGGAAGGCCAGGAGAAGGTGGTCCTGAAACAGATCAATCCGGCTTTGGATCTGCCGCCTTTGGTCATGGGAGCGGCGTTCCTGGGGGATGGCCAAATGGCGCTGGTCCTTAATACTCAGCGGATTATCCAGCAAACCATTGAGGGTTCGAAGGAACCGAAAGGGGGAGTCTTCCATGAGAAAGCGGAGTAATTTCTCGGCGGAACTGCGCATGTTTATGATGCTTCTGGCCATTGGCCTGCTGCCGGTGTTGCTGACCGTGGGCATCTTTTATTTGACCAACAAGACATATATCCTGATCTTGCTGGAAGTGCTCACTGTAGCCATTGTTGTTACTTGTTTCATCCTGGCCAGGAATATTCTCCATCCCATTGTAGGTTTCACCGATAAGTTGCTCGAGGTAAACCTAAGCAATCAAGACTTGGCCAAGCGCACCCAGGAACAGGCCGTGACTTTAGAGGAGATCGCTTCCACCATTGAACAGGTCAATGCCTCAATTCACCAAACATCCGAAAACACGGAGCTGGCGAAGAAGATTGCCCAATCCACCTTGGAGATGGTTAAAGCCGGTGAAAAATCCATTCATGAAATCACTGATGCCATGGCGCAGATCTCCGCCAGCAGCAAACAGATTGCGGAGATCATTGAAGTGGTCAATGACATTGCTACCCAGACCAACCTCCTGGCCATCAACGCCGCCGTTGAAGCCGCCCGTGCCGGCGAACAGGGCAAGGGCTTTGCCATTGTGGCCACAGAGATTAAGAACCTGGCGCGCCGTTCCAGTGAATCGGCGAAGGAGATTGAGCAGTTGATCAAGGAGAGTGTGGAACGGGTTGAACGGGGTAATAATCTGGTGCGGCAGTCGGAGGATACCCTGCGGCAAGTGGTGACCAACACTGTCCAGACTTCGCAGGTCATTGCGGAAGTGGCGGCAACCATGAAGGAACAGGCCATGGCTTCACAACAAATTGAGACTGCCATCGACCAGTTGAACCAGATTACCCAACAAAACGCCGCCATGGTTGAGGAGATCTTCTCCTTAAAAACCGATGATGACATTAATTCCCTCAGTAAGTGGGAACAAAGGAATTTATCGGCTTAACGCCGGGTTGATTATTGGCGCGGGGAAAGGGGGCGACTGCCGTGACGGTGACTGCCAATGCCGTGGAGCTGATGGAGCTTGACTGCCAAGGCGTGGAGAGTGAGATTCAGCACGTTATCTTTTCTGTTTATACCGAAGAATATGGTGTGGATGTCTTGAATGTAAAAGGGATCATCGGTTATACCGAGCCGTTACAGATCCCGCTGACCCCCGCTTGGGTCCGGGGCGTTATCCATTATCAGGGCGCCATCATCCCCGTTTTTGACCTGCGCTGCATGTTTGGCCTTAAGGTGAACGTATTAAATGAGAACACCGTCATCATTATCTGTGGCGTCAAAGAGAATACCTTTGGCTTGGTTGTAGATAAGGTGACCGATATCATTAATTTACCGGAAGCGGCAGTGCGGCCGGTGAACGATACGGTGACCGGCTGGAAGACCAGGTTCCTCAAGGCCATGGGACAAAAAGACGATCGCGTGATTTTCTTGTTGGATCTAAACCGGGTGGTGGAGATGCAGAACATGGAGATGAACATGTTGTCTCTGGTATAATTGGGAGAGAACGTTGACGAGCGGAGGCTTATGATCGTGATGAAGGTTTGGGTGGATGCGGATGCCTGCCCCCGCAGTGTGCTTGCTATTCTCCGCCGGTTACAGCAGGAACATGCCTTTGCTTTAGGGACGGTGGCCTCGGTGAACCATTGTCTGGAAGGTGCGGAACATATCATGGTGGATGCGGCGGACCAGGCCACGGATCTGGCGCTGATTAACCGGGTGCAGGCAGGGGATATTCTGGTTACCCAGGATTGGGGCTTATCTGCGGTGATTTTGGCTAAAGGTGGGCAGGTCATTGACCCCAACGGCCGGATTTTTTCCGACCGGACCATTGATTTGCTCTTAGCAGAACGGCATCTAAAGGCCAAATTCCGCCGGTGCGGCGGGCGGACCAAAGGACCCTCCGCCAGGACAAAAGCCAATGACGAGGCCTTTGAGCGTGCCTTCCGACAACTGCTGGCTTCGGTCCTTGGCGAGCAGAGGGCCGACCGGTAAGAATTGGGATGGTAAAAGTGAAAAGAAAAAGGGCAATAAAAAAGAACCCAAAAGAGGGCTCTTTTTTATTGCAATGAATAGTCCTATTTTACGTGTTCTTTTGTGTAGTTTAAGAGGCCGCCGGCTTTAATGATGGCGATCTGCCTGGGTGTCAGGTCCGCCTTAACTTCGAAAGAATACTTGCCGGTGCGATTCTCAATAATAACAATGTTGTCCACCAGACTGATGCCGACATGGGCGATATACAGTTCATCACCCTGCTGGAGCCGGTTGTAATCCTCGGGGTCACAGAACACCAGGGGTAGAATGCCAAAATTAATCAGGTTGGCCCGGTGGATGCGGGCGAAGGATTTGGCAATGACCGCTTTAACTCCGAGATACATTGGGGCCAGGGCTGCGTGTTCACGGCTGGAACCCTGTCCGTAGTTTTGGCCGCCAATGACAAAACCCCCGCCTTGTTCCTTGGCGCGCCGGGCGAAGTCCGGGTCCACGCCGGAGAAGACATATTGGGAGATGGCGGGAATATTGGAACGCAGCGGCAGGATCTTGGCACCGGCCGGCATGATATGGTCGGTGGTGATATTATCGCCGACCTTGATCAAGATATTGCCGGTCAGTTCCTCGGGCAAGGGTTGTTGCCGGGGCAGAGGTTTAATATTTGGCCCGCGCCGGACTTCCACTTTGGTGGGGTCGGCTGCTGGCGGCAGGATCATGGAGTCATCGGCCAAGAACTCGCTGACTGCAGGGAACGCCGGGTAATCGCCAAGCGTTCTGGGGTCGGTGAGGACGCCGTTTAAGGCGGTGGCCACGGCCACTTCCGGGCTGGCTAGGTAGACTTGGGCGTCGGCGGTTCCGCTCCGGCCTTCGAAGTTCCGGTTGAAGGTGCGGACGGAGACCCCGCCTGAGCAAGGAGCTTGGCCCATGCCGATGCACGGCCCGCAGGCAGTCTCGAGGATGCGGGCGCCGGCGGCGATCATATCAGCCAAGGCGCCGTTTCTAGCCAGCATTGTCAGGACCTGGCGGGAGCCAGGGGCAATCACCAAGCTGGTGTTGGGATGAACGTGTTTGCCCCGTAAAACGGCAGCCACCCTCATTAGATCCAGGTAGGAGGAGTTGGTGCAACTGCCGATGGCCACTTGGTCAACATGAATGGGTCCCACTTCCACCACGGTTTTCACGGCATCGGGGGAATGGGGGCATGCTACCATCGGTTGGAGAGCGGAGAGATCGATGGTGATGGCCTCGTCATACTCGGCGCCTGGATCGGCGGTGAGCAACTGCCAGTCATCCTCCCGGCCTTGGGCCCGGAGAAACTCCCGGGTAACCTCATCGCTGGGGAAAATGGAAGTGGTGGCGCCAAGTTCAGCACCCATGTTGGTAATGGTGGCCCGTTCAGGCACAGTCAAAGTAGCCACTCCGGGGCCAGTGTATTCCAGGATCCGTCCCACGCCGCCTTTGACAGAGAGCCGGCGCAGGATCTCCAGGATAACATCCTTGGCGGAGACCCAGGGGTTGAGCCTGCCTACCAACTCCACCTTTAAGACCTTGGGGACATTCAGGTAAAAGGCGCCGCCCGCCATGGCCACCGCCACATCCAAGCCACCGGCGCCGATGGCCAGCATACCCAAACCACCGGCGGTAGGTGTATGGCTGTCCGAGCCTAAAAGGGTTTTTCCCGGTTTACCGAAACGTTCCAGGTGGACTTGGTGGCAGATGCCGTTGCCAGGCCGGGAGAAAAAAATATCGTGTTTCGAGGCGACTGTTTGCAAGAAAAGATGATCATCAGCATTTTCAAAACTCGACTGTAAGGTATTGTGATCAACATAACTGACGGACAGTTCGGTACTGACCTTGTCGATACCCATGGCCTCAAATTGCAGGTAGGCCATGGTTCCGGTGGCGTCCTGGGTAAGCGTTTGATCGATGCGCAACGCAATCTCGGTACCAGGGATGAGATCTCCTTCCACCAGATGGGCGCGGAGAATTTTGTAGGTTAAATTTTCCGGCATGATATCCCTCCTATATGGTTCAAGGCAAAAAACCCTCGGAACAAAGGATGTTCGTTTTGTAGTGTAACAAAACCGGGGGAATAATGTCAATCTTTTCACCCGGATTATATTGTATTCTTTGTGTGAATCCCATAAAATAAATAAGGTAAATAAAATTCGGAAGAGGAATGGATGGATATATCCGGTGCAATTCTGTTCTTTCGTAGAAATAACAACAACATTCAAGAGGAAGCGGACAGAGGTACGCCGTTTTGGGAGGGTGACCATTGCAGGATTCAGGTAAACGTCTTTTTTTTGTTGGGATCGGTGGAGCCCGTTTAAACGCCCTGGCTAAGCTCTACGCCGACCGGGGCTATCAGGTGGCAGGTTCGGACCGTCAAGCCTCGAAAACCACGGAAGAATTGATTGCGCGGGGGATCCCGGTAACGTACGGGCATGATCCGGCACAGATGCCCCCGGCTGATCTGGTGGTCTACACCAATGCCGTGGGGGAGGATAATCCTCAGGTGCTGGCGGCCAAAGCGCAGAATATTCCGGTTCTGGAGGGCGCGGAGCTTTTAGGGAAGTTGATGACGGAGGTCGGTTACGGCATTGCTGTTTCGGGCACCCATGGCAAGACCACAACTACCTCAATGCTGGCGCTGATCCTCACCAAAGCCGGCGTTGATCCCACCGTCTTAATCGGCGGCGAGCTGAGCGCCATCGGCGGTAATCACCGTACTGGTAAAAGCCAATACATTGTGGTGGAGGCCTGCGAATTCCGCCGTTCGTTTTTGCAGCTCTCGCCAACTATTACCGTTGTGACTAATATTGATTGGGATCATCCCGATTGTTTTCCCACTCCGGATGCTGTAGTGGATGGGTTCTGCCAGTTTACGGAGAAGCTGCCGGCGGATGGTTGTTTGATCATTAACGGTGATGATCCCCGGTGTGAAAAACTGGTTCCCCACGCAAAGGCCCGGGTGATCCGCTTTGGTACAGATCCCGAGTGTGACCTGCGGGCGCTGCGTATCCACCCCGATGAAAAGATGCTGGGAAGCCGGACGGAACTGCATTGGCAGGGCCGGCCTGTGGTGGAACTTACTCTCCGGGTGCCCGGGGTCCACAATGTCCTTAATGCAATGGCAGCAATGGCCGCAGCGGCTCAGCTTGGGGTAGATCTTGAAACATCTGCCCGGATCCTGAGGGAATTTACCGGAGTCCGCCGGCGTTTTGAGATTAAGGGTGAAGCCGATGGTGTGCTGGTGGTGGATGACTATGCCCACCATCCGGCGGCCATTGCCACCACGTTGGCCGCAGCCAGGCAGCATTATCACGGGCGGATCTGGTGTGTTTTTCAACCCCACCTTTTTAGCAGGACACGTTTTTTAATGAATGAGTTTGCCAAGGCCTTTGTGGACTGTGATATCTTGGTTCTGGCCGATATTTACGCTGCACGGGAGCTGGATCCGGGTGATGTCTCCAGCCGGCTTTTGGCGGAACGCACCCGTGAATACCTGTCGGATGTCCGTTATATCCCTGATCAAGAAGCAATAGTGGCCCATTTGTTGGAGAAAGCCCGCCCCGGTGATCTCATTATTACGATGGGTGCTGGGGATATCTGGAAAGCCGGTGAGGCTTTCTTGCGGGAAAAGGTCGCACTGAAGGCGCTACGCTAGGATAAGGCCTGCCAGGTAGCAGATCTGCGCGTCTCCAGGTAAAGCCTGGGTTATCCCGGACTGGCGCTGCATTGGACAGGCTGTAGTAGTCCTTAGCTGTGCTGTTTGCTTATATTGGTCCTTGGCCCCGGTGGGTTAGTCCGGGCAGTTTTTCATCGTTGCCGGTCGGGCCGGAAGGAGTATATGGAGATGGCACAAGTTGCGATTGTACGTTGCCCCGATTATCAACGGGAGACCCTGCGGCAAGCCATTCGGCGGATAGAGGAACTCCTGGGCGGTTGGGACCAACTGGTGGGCAACCGACGGCGTGTCCTAATCAAACCCAACTTATTAGCAGGTGAAGAGCCCGACCGGGCGGTGACTACCCACCCGGAGGTACTCCGGGCGGTGGTGGAGCGTTTGCTAGAGCTTGGGGTTGAACTGGAGGTTGGGGACAGCCCGGGGATGGGGAGCTTGGCAGCAGTGGCGGAGAAAGCCGGTGTCGCCCGGGTTTGCCGGGAATTGGCCGTTCCGCTGGCCCGCTTCCAGGAGTCGGTTCCGGTGGAAGTGGCCAAGGCCAAGCTGATTAAGAAGTTTGAGTTGGCCCGGGAAGTCAAAGCTGCGGATTTTTTAGTGAATATCGCCAAGATGAAGACCCATGGCTTGACGATTTTGACGGGAGCGGTAAAAAACCTCTTTGGCTGTGTTGTTGGCATCCGCAAGGCCGAGTTCCATCTGCGCCTGCAGAAAGTGGAGCATTTTGCTGAGATGTTGTTGGATCTGACCAGGGCGGTACCACCGGCCTTGCATATCGTTGATGCGGTGGTCGCCATGGAGGGGTGGGGACCCCGGAACGGTAAACCGCGCCGGGTGGGGCTGCTGGTGGCCGGGACCGACCCGGTGGCCGTGGATGTCACCCTGGCGCTTTTGATGAATGTACCTCCCCACCGCATCAGCTATCTGGGGGCTGCTGCCGCCCGGGGCTGGGAGGGCGCCGATCCGGAAAAGCTGCGGATTTTAGGTGAGGACCTGCAACAGTTGGTTATGGAGGATTATGAGATCCCCCGGGAACTTTATTCCCTTTCCCTGCGCATTCCTAAGCCGGTGGTCCGGTTGTTCAGACGGAGCATTACGCCCCGTCCCCATGTATTGCCGGATTGCAAGGGCTGCGGGATCTGCGCTAAGGCTTGTCCGGCCCGGGTTATCCGGATCGAGTCAGGAAAAGCCTTCATTAGGGAGAAAGATTGCATCCGGTGTTACTGTTGCCAGGAAATGTGCCCGTATGGCGCCATCCAGTTGCGTACCGGCGTGTTGGGCCGATTGTATCGCAGGAAAGGAAAGCACTGATTAAAAATGATCCGGCATCTTCTTTTGGACCTGGATAATACCCTTTACCCGAAACAAGCGGGGTTGATTGAGCATATTGATCAACGCATCGACAATTTTTTAGTGCAAAGGCTGCGGATGGAACGGCAGGCCGTCAACAGCCTGCGCCGTTTATACTATGAGAAGTACGGCACAACACTGCGGGGCGTGAAGGAGAACCATGGTGTTGACCCCCTGGAATACATAGCCCATGCGTATCATGTGGATATTTCCGATTTTATCGCGGCCGACCCCAAACTGCGTCAGGTTCTGCAGGGGATCTCCTGGGGAAAAGCGGTCTTCTCCAACAGCCCTTTGGATTATGTGAATCGGGTTCTGACGGCGCTGGATATCCGGGATCTCATTGACCGGATCTTTGACGTTACTTTCTCTGATTACCGTGGGAAACCGGATCCCGCCACTTACCGCCAGGTTCTGCAGGTTCTTGGCGTGACGGGAAACGAGTGTGTCATGGTGGATGATTATGTTGTAAATTTGCTGCCTGCCAAAGAACTGGGCATGACCACAGTTCTGATTGGCGCAGAAGAACAGCCGGATTACGTTGATTTCCGGCTGGATTCCATCTATCAATTGCGGGATGTATGGGTGGCATTGGGCGAAGAATTTTGATTGGGTTACGGCCTGAATAGTGAGGGTAAAACGCGGACAGGCGGGGCTCAAATCCGTTTCAGTTCCCGTACTAACTGGTAAAAACGGCGTTTTTCACCCCGTTCCAAGACGCTGTCGATCTCGGCCAGGATCTCCTGGCGCCGTTGATTTTTACGGTATTCATCGAGCCAGAGGGAGAGCTCGAAATCGAAACGCAGGGCTTTGGCCTTCTCCGGCTCAAAAAGCAGCGGTGGATTGACGGAAACGGCTGCATAGGGTTTGCAAGTGCTGCGGTCCGGGAAATAGAGGGTCATGTAGAACGGTTTGTCTTCCAAATGTGCCAGGTAGGAACGGATCTCCTCGGGGCTGCGCAGGTTTTTATCAAAGGTTTGCAGTAATAAGAGAGGCATGCCTGTAGTGGGTGTGGAAATGACCAGGAGCGGTTTGAGCAAAGTCCCATCCTCTGTAATGTGCATGCGGCTTAGGTAGTCTTCGTTCTCCAGGATTTCTTCCAATAATTCCATGGCTTCCGCAGCAAGTTCATATTTTTCCGTGAACCAGTAGATAAAATTTTTCTTGGCCCAGTTACTTACAGTTTTGCGGGACATTGTTGTTCCCCCCAATACCTGATCAATCAGGTACTATATATTTAAATAATCGGCGGGGAAAAGGTGTTTCTTGAGTGAGAATAAATGACAATGACCTGCTTAATGCAGACTTATTCGCAATAATACCACCCGGAGAAGGGGGAGTAACAGTGGAAAAAGTTTTTTCGCCGGAAGCGACATGTCAAAAGATCATTGCCTGGTTGAAAGAACGGGTGGTGGAGGCCGGAGCCGAAGGCGGGGTCTTTGGCCTGTCGGGTGGGCTTGATTCGGCCGTTGTAGCTGCCCTGTGCCGGGAAGCCTTTGGCGACCGGATTCTTGGGGTGATCATGCCCTGCTACAGTCAGCCGGAGGATGTGGCCGACGCGGAACTGGTGGCGGGCGAATTGAAGATTCCCACCAAGACGGTGGATCTGTCCGGTATTTACAGGGCAATGACGGAACTACTGACAGAAAGGGAGTTTTCCCCTGAAGATCATCGGGTTCTGGCGATAACCAACATAAAACCAAGATTACGTATGATTACCCTATATTATTGGGCAGCCAAGCTGAATTACCTTGTTATTGGCACCAGTAACCGGAGCGAAGCTTATATCGGTTATTCCACCAAGTACGGGGACTCCGGGGTGGACCTGATGCCCATCGCTGGGTTGGTCAAGACCCAGGTCCGGGAGTTGGCCAAGGTTTTGGGTGTACCGGAACCTATTATTACCAAGGCCCCGTCTGCCGGTCTTTGGCCGGGACAAACCGATGAAGGCGAGATGGGCTTCTCCTATGCGGACCTGGACCGCTTTATCTTAACTGGCCAGGGTGAGCAAGGGGTGGTGGAGGCCATCACAAGGATGCACCGGCGGAGCAGCCATAAATGGCAACTGCCCCCGCAACCGGAGCTATAGCAGGTGAAGCTTTCGGCCTTTTCCCTCATTTAATTCTATTTTGGGAGGAGCAAAAGATGGGCTGGTTTCTCCTCTTGATTCTTCTGCCCTTTGCCGAATTGTGGCTGTTGTTAGAGGCCGGTCGGGTCATCGGTGTTTGGTCCACAATCTTCCTTGTAGTTGCGACCGGGTTGGCCGGCTTAATCCTGGCCCGGGCCCAGGGGTTTATGGTTCTCCAGCGAATTGGACAAGAGTTGGCGAAAGGGCAGGTTCCCGCCGGGGAACTCCTGGAGGGCTGCGGGGTCTTGCTGGGCGGCCTTTTCCTGCTGTTACCGGGCTTCATCACCGATTTCCTTGGTTTGCTGCTCTTGACGTTCCCTGTGCGCCGCCTTTTAATAAACTTGCTCCAGCGGCGGTTGGCCCGCTGGGTCCGCCGGGGAACAGTCCAAGTAATCAAAATCAGACAGATTGGTCCTGAGGAGGAAGAAGATGACATCTTCCCGTAAAACCCTGCTGGTCAGTGCTTGCTTGCTGGGAACACCCTGCCGCTTTGACGGTACTCACCACCGCTGCGCCGGGCTTGAGGGGCTGGACAGGGAGTATAACGTGGTCCAGGTCTGCCCGGAGACACTGGGAGGTTTGCGGTCACCACGGCCACCGGCGGAGCTTCGGGGTGGTGACGGGACGCAGGTCTTGGCTGGCCGGGCACAAGTCATCACCGCCACCGGCCAGGATGTGACCCAGGCCTTTATGGCCGGGGCCCGACAAGTGTTGGCGACTGCCCAAACTACCGGGGCGGTGGGGGCCATTTTGAAAGCGCGCAGCCCTTCCTGTGGCAAGGGCCGGATCTATGACGGCAGTTTTACCGGTTGTTTGGTGGCAGGGGATGGTGTCACCACGGCCCTCCTGCTCCAAAACGGGATCCCCGTCTGGACCGAGGATGAATGGTTGGAAAGGAAGGCATGAACCATGACCAAGAAGATTTTTGCTGTGATCAGCGGTCTGTTTCTTCTGGTAAGTCTGGCCATGCTTTTGGCGGTGAACAGTTTTTTTCGGGAGAACGCCAAGTTGTTGAGTGAACATAAAAAGCTGGTGACCGCCAAAGAGGGTCTGGAAAAAGAGGTAATTGACTTAAAAAAGAAGATTCCGCCACAGCCCGTCGGGGCGATTGTGGAGAAAATCACAATTAAACCAGCGGCCCAGGCCGGAACAGATCAGACACCCAGATATACTGTGGGCTTTTGGGTGGTTAACCCCACGGAGAAAACCATCCCGCCAATGCAAGGAACCATTGTTGCCCAACAGATTGATGCCGGCGGCGTCCCGCGTTGGAGTTTTTGGGCGATCCAGATTGCCTCCATCCCGCCGGGAGAACGCCGCAATGTGGCGACAAATCCCCTGGCTTTAGGGGCGCCGGGCAGTAATATTGAGGTTACCGTATCCCTCTGGAACCAGCCTGGTATTGCCAAAACCGGCTACCAATTGCCGGCGGTTGAAAAAACAGAGCCGGTGCCGGAGGCAAAGGAGAAAGCCCCCGTTGCGGCACCTCCTGTTCTGTGAGGGCGGCGCCTAGACTTAAAAAACAGCCGTTGGCAACAGGAGAAACTGTTCACAGGTTTACGCTTTTTGACAGTGGTTTTTCAATAGGAGGTTGATGGGGATGAGTTCGCGTCCCAGCAAGGAAGATTACTACTTAAACATCGCAGAGGAGGTAGCCAGGCGCGGAACATGCCTGCGGCGGCTTTTCGGCGCGGTGATTGTCCGGGACGACCAGATTATCAGCACCGGTTATGTCGGGGCGCCCCGGGGTGTGGTCAATTGCATTGATTTAGCGGAATGTCCCAGGCAGAAGGCAAATATTCCCCCCGGGGAACGGTATGAACTCTGCCGATCGGTCCACGCCGAGATGAACGCCATTATCCATGCCTCCCGCCAGGAGATGCTAGGTTCCACCTTGTATCTGGCTTGCATCAATCCGCAGACCGGAGAAAGGGTGGGAGGGACGCGCCCTTGCAAACTTTGTACCAGGATGATTATCAATGCCGGTATTGCCAAGGTGATTGTCCGGGAAGCGGATGGAAAATACAGCGTCTACCATGTGGATGATTGGGTCCGGGAGGACCAGGCGGTTTTGGACCCGGGTAAATCCGGATATTGAGCAATATATTGAACAATAGTTGAACAATATTGCCGTCTATCAACCCGCGGCAGGAGTTGGGAGACGGCCTGTCGAATTGAATGGACGCTATACATATGGAAGGAGAGATTTTATGTCACGGGTAATTACATTGATTCCCGGTGATGGCACCGGCCCGGAGTTGACGGAGGCTGCCCGCCGGGTTATTGAAGCAACGGGCGCTGACATTACCTGGGAAGTGCGCCATGCGGGCGTGGATGTGATGGAAAAAGCCGGTACACCGTTACCCGACGATGTGCTTGAATCCATCCGCCGGAACAAAGTGGCTTTGAAAGGTCCGATTACCACACCGATTGGCACAGGATTCCGCAGTGTCAACGTGGCTCTCAGGCATGAACTTGGCCTGTATGCCTGTGTGCGTCCATGCAAATCTTATCCGGGGGTGCGTTCCCGCTACTCCAATATTGACCTGGTGGTTGTCCGGGAGAACAGTGAGGACCTCTATGCGGGTGTGGAGTTTGATTGCGGGACTCCGGAAGCCCAAAAGATCATAGAGATGGCCCCAAAGGGCAAGGTTCGCCCGAGTTCGGCCATTTCTGTCAAACCCATCTCGCCGGAGGGCAGTGAAAAGATTATCAGGTATGCCTTTGAGTATGCCAAGGCCAACGGCAGGAAAAAGGTTACGGCGGTGGCCAAAGCCAATATCATGAAATACACCGATGGCCTGTTTTACCGGGTCGGCCGGGAGGTGGCCAAGGACTACGAGGGTGTGGTGGCCTACGAGGAAGTATTGGTGGATGCCATGTGCATGCAGTTGGTCCAACGCCCGGAGAACTTTGACGTCTTGGTCCTGCCAAACCTATACGGTGATATCATCTCTGACCTCTGCGCCGGCTTGGTGGGTGGCTTGGGTGTCGCACCGGGAGCCAACATCGGCGACGATGTGGCGGTCTTTGAACCAACTCATGGTTCTGCCCCGAAATACAAGGGTCTCAACAAGGTGAACCCCACGGCCTTGATTCTCTCTGGCATGTTAATGCTGCGGCATATCGGCGAGAAGGAGGCGGCCGACCGGTTGGAGAAGGCCGTGGCGGCAGTGATCGCCGAAGGCAAGGATGTCACATATGATATGAAAGCCGACCGGAACGATCCGTCGGCGGTCGGTACAGCGGAGATGGCCGATGCCATTATTGCCAAACTCAAAGCATTATAAAGCAAAGTTTAAAAGAGAATAAGAGATTGCCTGTTTAAAACTGAACCCCCAAAGTTATTTTCAGTAGGAAATTGAACTTTGGGGGTCAGTTTATTTACAGGGGTTTCATTTTTGAAATATCTGCTTAATCTCTGCTTAGAAACGGATTTGCATGCCTGCGCCAAAACCTGAAAAATCCGCGGAGCTTACATTATAGCTCCGGTACGTTAAGCCAAAACCGATGTTCTCAGTTAAATAAATTCCGGTGTTTGCTTCTAGATAGAGAACACCGACTCCATATAAATAAAACAATTGAATTAAAATGTTTTTATTATATGGAAGCAATCTTGGAAAACCACAAAAAACCGGCATCAGTTGTGCAAACAGTTTATTATATAGTTGGGAATATATAAAAAATATGTTATAATTAAATATCTAGTATTTTAATTACGACGCGATAACGATTTCATTTGGATTGGGGGAGTATGATGGCGCAGGCAAGGTTAAGCACCATTGGCATTATCCTTGTTTTCCTGTTGCTTTTGTCGCCTGTAGCATATGGTGCATTGAAGCAAAATACCGTTCGGATGCTTTACTTCTACTCTGCCACATGTGACGAATGCCAGGATTTGAAGGAAAGCTTTCTACCGGCTATTCAACGGAAATACGGGCCGCGGGTGGAGATGGCCCTTCTGGAAATCAGCCAGCTGGAGAACTACCGGACTTTGCTGGCCATTGAGAAACAGTCCGGCCGGGTTCTGGATAAAACGCCTCCGTTAGTCATTGTTGGGAAAGATGTTCTTGCGGGAGGCCAGGAAATAGCTGAAAATCTGGAAGCAGTTATCCGTAAATATCAAGCGGTGGGGGGCTGCGACTGGCCGGAGGGGATGGCTGGCGGACGCTCCTTGCCGGAGCCAACGGAACAATTGCAGCAAATAGGGTTATTTACTGTTTTGGGCGCAGGTTTAATGGATGGCGTCAATCCTTGCGCTTTCACCACCCTGATCTTTCTCCTGTCTTACCTGGCCTATGTTGGGCGCAGAGGGAAAGAGCTGTTATTGGCGGGAAGTCTTTTTACCTTTGGGGTTTTTGTGGCCTATTTCTTGATTGGCCTTGGCTTGTTGGAGTTTGTGACTCGCCTTGGACGTTTCCGGTGGGTCAGTTTGCTGCTGAAATGGGCGACAGCCGGCTTGACAGCCTGGTTGGCGGGGTTAAGCTTTTATGATTTCATCCAGGTTAAGAAGGGCCGGGTGGACGCTATAAAGCTTGGTTTAAGCGACGGGGTCAAGCGGAAAATCCATGGGGTGATCCGGGAACACCTCCGCCGGGGCACAATGTTTGGCAGTGCTTTTATCGTGGGCTTTCTTGTGGCGGCGCTGGAATTTCCCTGTACAGGTCAGGTTTATTTCCCCATCATTCTGGTACTGCGGCAGGCCGGCGGCGTTAAGGCCCGCGCTTTATGCTATTTAATCCTTTATAACTTAATGTTTATTCTGCCGTTGTTGGTCGTCTTTATCCTGGCCTGCCGGGGGGTAAGCTCCGAACGTTTCGCCAAGTTCACCAAGGAAAATTTAGCTTTGGTCAAATTGTTCATGGGAGTGCTGTTTCTGGGTTTAGCCGCGCTGGTTCTGGTACTGGGCTGAGGGGTGGTTTTTAAGGAGTTATTTTAGCAAGTGAGGCCGGAAAACTAAAAAAAAGGTTGGCACAGGCCAACCTTTTCTTTTAAAGGTGATCGGATCCGAAGAAAATATTAATATCTCCATTCAACCCCTAGGCCAAAGCTGTCGTAATCCTCATTACCGTCGGAATAGACCCGGTAAAAGGCGTTGATCCCGGCGGATTCCGTAAAATAATAGCCGCCTTTGATTTCCCACAGTGAAAAATCAAAGTCATCGTCGGAGAGGATATTATTTACTTCAAATTTGTTATCAACGCCGTATAAGTAGATTAAACTGATATAGCCGGCTTCCGGCTGGTAGGCAAGTTTGACTCCTGCCATCCATGAGCTGTATTTTGTTTCTTCGAAAGCGGCGGAGTCGAGGTCATTCTCATACTCGGACTTCCACTGATAATATCCGATTAAACCAGCCAGGATATAGTTCTCGTGTGGAATAAAATCGTAACCGGTATAAACCAGGAACATTTTGTCGGTATAGTCTTCATATCTTTCAGGGCTGGGGTCATGACCGACACTCCTGGAATAATAACCGCCAAAGAGCCAACTCCCGGTGATGCCCTCGCCGCCCAGGGAGATCATCTCCGCGTCCTGGTTGTCTTTGCTAAGACCACTATAATCAAGGTAGATTGAGGACTGTTCTTCCACGGCCAAAACGGCAGAGGCCAGGGAAAGACCTAGAAACACAGCTAAAACCGGAAGGATTATAAATTTTCTCACCGTATTACCCCCTCTTTTTTAATTTTCGGACAATCTTATTATAAATAATTGTACAGGAAAAAACAATGTGGGTAAATCTTGGCAGAGACGCTTAAAGAAGCTGTTTCTTGTGGCTGTCAAAACAAAACAACCGCGTGTAGTCTGGAAGATTGCACGGTTGTTTTGTTACTTTCAGAATTTTACTTCCAGTCCTGTGCCATAGGCTGTATATGTGTGCTTTCCATAGATACTCCGGAGGGTGAGATAAACTCCTAGTTGGTCTGTTATGTGCAGACAGGCCTTTAATTCCAAGAGGGAGTTTTTATAGTTGCTGTATTTGTCGTATTTTTCATCATCGTCATCATAATCGTCGTAACCATCTTTATCCTCATCATCGCTTAGTGCTTCTAATATAAATCTGATTACATTTATTATGTCTGTTGAAAAAAGCGCACTGGCATAAAACCGCTCGGAGAAATAAGCATATTTATAGCCTATACCAAGCCAGAAAAGATTGTCTCATCATCGACAAAGTCGGGACTTCTAAATGAACTGTCCCAATTGAACACAGAGAAAATTATTGTCGATAGTTTGTTGTTTCTTATTTTATATTTCCCACCATAGAGATGGAACATATGATCAGAGGCTTTTCCATGTTCCACTGATTCAGGGATATAGTCCACATCGTAGGAGAAGAAACCGCCAACGAAAATGTTTCCCCGTGCCAACTCGAAGCCGACAGTGGTAAACCGGATGTCAGCATTGGGGAACTCATCGTTCATCAGACTGTAATCTGTATAATAGGTGGTGTGGTCACCGGCATAATAATTGATCCCGTGTTTTTGGGGAGATTCTTCGGTTTCGGTGTTTGCGGTCAGTGCGTTTTCGTTTGGAACGTTTTCGTTTGAAGTGTTATTCATTGGCGTGTCCTGGGTTAAAGAATCATCGGTTGCAATATCTTCAGTTACAGTGTTTTCTTGCGTGGCTTCCGTTGGTTCATCGGCCAATACGGCGGGACAAATTCCCCAAAGCAGGCTACCGATGATTAAGCAAGTTATTAGAGGTTTTTTCAAACAAATTATCTCCCTTGACAATTTTTAAACAATATCATTATGCTACAAAAATTACCAACGGTCAATTAATAAAGGAATTATGATCCGAACAGCGAAAAAATAGGTTTGACTGTGACATAATTGTTTACCTGTGAAAATCGACGGGGCAAACGATGAGGGGAGGCTACGCAACTGTCATGACCAAAAGGTGGTTATTGCTTACTATTCTGCTCTGTTTGACAATCCCTTGGCTGCATATACCAAACGGTTCTTTACCAACGGGAAGGCTGGCAACGGCAGTGGCCCCGGCAGCGACGGCTGGAGCAGTGGGAGAAAGCCAGGGTGAAGTGGCCCAGCAATTTTGGCCAGAACGGCTGGTAAAAGCAGGAAATACCCTTTGGTACGGCTTGTCCGGGGAAAAGGCTTTCTGGTCTCCCAAGATCAGGGCGTTACCTGGGAATCTCGGAACGAGGGATTGCCGCAGCGCCTGGTTTATCCGGCGTTTAATCCCCTGCCCCGCCGGTTGACAGCTTTGGCAGTGGACCCGGTCAACCCCAAGCGGGTGGCGGTCACCACCTGTACGGGTCTTTATTTATCCGAAGATGCCGGGATGACCTGGCGTTTTGTTCCTTTGGACACCGTCTTGGCTAAAGGAGCTTACATCACCGCCGTGGCCCTTTCCTCCCATGATCCCCAAAAGATTATGATCGGGACGGCCTATTCCGGCATCTTTGAGACGGTTAATGCCGGGAAAAGTTGGACGGAAATTTCTACGGGCATGTCCTTCCTTTTTCAAGGCTTCCGTTTTTGGGAGGAGATCTCCGCCTTAACTTACCATCCGGTGGAACCGGACTGCTATTATTTTGCCTGCGATTTCGGCAATGGGCTCTACTTTGTCAAACGCGGTAAAAAGGAGGAAGTAAAGAAGCTTGAGCTGCCAGAAGTATCAGGAGAGCTGATCAACGGCCTTTATTTTTCTCCGCTGGTTGCTGCTGCGGATGGGCAGCAGCAGACCGGAACCAAAGAGTGGGCCCTGTATTTAACCGGAATCGGGAAGACCTGGATTTATCAGGAGGAGCAAAACCAAATCCGCCCTACCCAGCCGGTAACTTTTGTTCCCGAGCTTGAACCAGACCGTGCACAGCGGCTCCGCATCGCTGCTGACCGTTTCGGCATCTATGTCCGGCCAAATCAAGCCCGGGGAAAGCTGTTGGACAAACACATTCAATTTATAAAGGTTAATGGCTTAAACGCCATGGTTGTGGATTTTAAAGATGATTCGGGTTACATTACTTACGCCAGTGGTTTGTCCCTGCCGCAAAAGGTGGGTGCGGTGAGGAAGCTTGTTGATCTCCCGGATTTGTTGAAAAAAGCCAAGGAGAACGGGATCTATGTCATTGGCCGGCTGGTTGTATTTAAGGACCCAAAACTGTATGAATTTGCCGATCATAAGTATGCGGTCTGGGACCGGACCACCGACCGGCCCTGGGGCCATCTGGTGGAGACAACGGATCCGAAAACAAAGGCCAAGACCATGGTGCAACGGGAGTTTTGGGTGGATCCTTTCTCACCGGAAGTATGGGAGTATAATCTGGCCATTGCCGAGGAGTTGGCGGCATTGGGCGTGGATGAGATCCAGTTTGATTACATCCGTTTTCCTACGGACGGGGCTATTGCGAACATCAAGTATCGTTACCAGACACCGGGTATGGAAAAGAGCGATGCGCTGGAGTCCTTCCTGGCCTTGGCGCGGAAGCGCTTGACCGTCCCCATCAGTACGGATCTGTACGGGTTTAACTGTTGGTACCGGATGGAGGAATTGACCGGGCAAAACATTGAGATGGTCGCCGATTATGTGGATGTGGTGGCGCCGATGTTTTATCCCTCCCATTTTCCAAAAGGGTTTTTAAATGACCAGGATTACCTGGCCAGGGCGAAACGGCTCTATTATGAAGGAACCCGACGGGCGAAGGCCATTACCGGCGGGAAGTGTTTGATCCGCCCCTATGTCCAAGCTTTTCTTTTGGGTGGTGAGCGCCGGATGAAGGAAGCGGCCTATACGAAATATTTAACCAATCAAATTGTGGGGGTCCTGACTGCGCCCGGCTCTGGTTTTACCTTGTGGAATAACTCCAATGATTATTACATGGTGAAAAAACCTATCTTCCCGTCTGCTCAGTCCCAGCCCCAGGGCTCAGCTCCCAGCGGAGCAGGAACAAAAGAAGAATTGCCCCAAGCAAGCAGGGAGACCGGGGGAAAGCAGGAGGAACAACCGAGTACCGGTAAACCGTAAAAATGGGAATTGCCGGCCGCTCCCAGGGAAATCCTATTTAGGATGAAAGGAGGGGCGGCGTGGCCTTCCATCACCACCGTCGGCGGATCCGCAAGCAACCAAAAAAGCGGGGCGTACGTTGGCTCATTGTTTTTGTTTGCATCGCCAGCCTGCTGGCGGTGAATTTTATCTTGTACAATCCTTTTCTGGGCCGGCTGGATCTACGTGAGCGCTTGGGCGCCTCACGGCGCTCCTCTGTGCTTTTGGACCGGAACGGACGGGTGGTCACCGCCCTCAATCCGGCCCGGATCATCTGGGTGCCGTTGGAGAAGATCCCCGTACCCTTGCGTGAGATGATTATTGCGGTGGAGGACAGCCGTTTTTACAGCCACCGCGGTGTGGACATGCGCGGTATTCTCCGGGCCTTGATGGAAAATCTCCGGCAAGGGGAGAAAGTGCAGGGAGGCAGTACCATCACCCAACAGTTGGCCAAGAATCTCTTTCTCACCCAAGAACGAACCTTCCGGCGGAAACTAGCGGAGATTGGTTATGCGGTGCGGATCGAACGGCAATACAGCAAGGACCAGATCTTGGAGATCTATTTGAATGATATCTATTTCGGCCAGGGGGCTTACGGCATCGAGGCTGCGGCCCGGACTTATTTTGGCCGTTCCGTTCAGGAGTTGTCCCTGGACCAAATGGCTTTGCTGGCGGGACTGCCCAAGGGGCCGGAGTATTATTCCCCGTTTAAACATCCGGAGCGGGCAAAAGCCCGGCGCAATACGGTCTTGGCTATTATGGAGAAAAAGGGTCTGATCCCGGCCGGGTTGCGGGAAGAGTTAGCGGCCCGTCCCTTGGGCACATTGGCGCAGCCGGGGGTGCCGACCCGGGGTTCATACTTTGCGGACTATGTTGTCGCCCAATTAAGTCAGGAGCATGGCTGGACCGAACGGTTCATCCGTGCCGGGGGTTTGCGGATCCATACCCCATTGGACCTGAGACTGCAACAGTATGCCGAGGATATTGTGGGCAATGTGCCGGCGTCGCCGGAAGGTGCAGGACCCCAGGTTGCCGTGGTGGTGCTGGATTCCGTCACAGGGGAAATCCGGGCAATGGTGGGGGGACGCAGTTATCGTCGTTCACCGTTGAACCGGGCCACGGAGGTACGCAGGCAACCGGGCTCGGCCATTAAACCCCTGGTCTTTGCTGCTGCGCTCATGGAAGGCTATGGGCCCGACAGCCCCATCGAGGATCGGCCTGTACGTTATGAGGTTAACGGGCGGCTTTGGCAGCCCCAAAATTATGACGGCCGGTACCGGGGGGAGATTACCCTGACCCAGGGGTTGGTTGAGTCCGTAAATACGGTGGCAGTCCAGTTGGTGGCAACCATCGGCATAGACAAGGTCTTTAAATTATGCCAGGAGGCCGGGTTGCCGTTGGTAAAGAGCGGGGTCAAAAATGACCGGGGCTTGGCCCCCTTGGCTTTGGGTGGCCTGACCAAAGGGGTAACACCATTGGAGTTGGCGGCGGCATATACCGTCTTTGCCAATCGGGGGCTGCGTTTGGAACCTGTGGCCTTCTTGCGGGTGGAGGATGCCAACGGGCGCCTGCTGCGCCGGGGTAAAAGGGGGCAAAGGCGGGTGCTGCCAGACTGGGTGGCTTTTAATATGACGAAGATGCTGGAGAAGGTCTTGACGGAAGGCACCGGTGTCCGGGGCAATCCGGGGCGTCCAGCTGCCGGTAAAACTGGAACCACCAGCGGTAATACCAATGCTTGGTTTGTGGGCTATACCCCGGAGATCTTGGCTGTGGTCTGGTTGGGCAATGATGACAATTCGCCGCTACGCGCCGGTGGACAGGTGCTAGGCAGCGGCACTGCTGCAGAATTGTGGGGCGACTTTATCCGACGGGCATTGACCGGCGTACCGGTGCGGGGATTTTGATTACTCACGGAAAACTCCCAAATTGTCAGGCAATTTCTTTATACTGCCGTTTAGAGTCTTGATACGGCTGTTAAGAACAATATACATGGTCGCTTCGTATTGTTTTTCGAATTTGCTGCCGGTTGGGGAATTACCTTGTATACGGTGTTTATAGCAATTAACAACTTGATTTTCGCCGGTATTTTGCTTTTCTCCCTCCCATAAAAGGGAGTTTTCTTTTTTTGACGAATATCCATATGGTAATTCCGGCGACCAATAGACAAAATAACCGGTTTGATGCCGGCCTCCGGCGAGTTTGACCGCCAAGACGCGAAATTCGTTTAAGTGGCGTTAAAACTATGCGAAGCTGGTACAATACAAATATCCTATAAATAGGCAAGAAAGCATCAAGAATGAAGTAAGGTTTTTAATAGGCGGGGAGGTTGCCAGATGACAGATTTTGTACGGATGACGTTTCCCGATGGGAGTGTACGGGAGTTTCCCAAGGGGACCACGTTGGAAGCGATGTTGCAGCCCCAGTGGGGAGAGCAGGGAATTACGGTGGCGGCAAAGGTGGGTAACGAACTTAAAGAGTTGACCTTTGCTCCCCTTCAGGATAGTGTAATTACTCCGGTGGATTTAACCTCCACCGACGGTATCCGCATCTATTGGCGCAGTCTTATCTTTGTGCTGGTCCGGGCCGCCCAGGAGATCTTTCCCGGTTGCAAGGTCACCATCGAACACTCGTTATCCAAAGGGATCTTCGGGGAGCTTTATATCGGGCGGCCGGTGACCGAAAAGGACATCCGGACCGTTGAAGACCGGATGCGGGAGATCATTACGGCCAATGATGCCATTGAGAAGATCACTCTTCCCCGGGAAGAAGCCATCAAGTTGTTCCGGGATCAGAACCAGATGGATAAGGTTAAACTTTTGAGTTTTCGCCGGAAAGACTATGTGCGCGTCTATAAATGCGGCGATTGCTTTGATTATTTTTACGGCTATATGGTTCCACGTACCGGGTACCTGAAGGTCTTTGGGTTGAAATTTTACCTTCCCGGGTTTATCTTGCGCTTTCCTCAACGGGAATGTCCGACGGAGTTACCGGCCTTTGTGGAACAACGGAAGTTGGCCCGGGTTTTTTACGAGTTCGAGCAGTGGGGGAAAGTGCTGGAGATCCCCCACGTGGGGGGGTTAAATGAACTAATTGCCCAAGGAAAGTCGGGGGAGATTATTCGGATTGCCGAGGCCCTACACGAAAAGAAACTGGCGCAATTGGCGGATGAGATTACTAAAGATAAAGGAAGGGTCCGGGTAATCTTGGTGGCCGGTCCGTCCTCTTCCGGGAAGACAACCTTTGCCCAACGTCTTTCTGTGCAATTACGGGTTAACGGGTTAAAACCTTTGGCCATCTCCATTGATGACTATTTTGTGGACCGTTCCCATACTCCCCGGGATGAGGATGGTAAGCCGGACTATGAAGCACTGGAAGCCATTGACCTGGAGCTCTTCAATGAACACCTGATCCAGCTGATTCAAGGAGAAGAAATAGAACTTCCGGTCTTTAATTTCCAGACCGGGCAACGGGAATACCGGGGTCACCGGGTGCGGATCAACCAGGAGCAGCCTTTGATCATTGAAGGCATTCACGGGTTGAATGACCGCTTAACCGAAGCGGTGCCAAAGGAGCGGAAGTTTAAGATTTACATCAGTGCCTTGACTCAGCTGAATGTGGATGACCACAACCGGATTCCCACCACTGACAACCGGTTGCTGCGCCGAATTGTCCGGGACAGTCAATTCCGGGCCCATGACGCTCGCACCACCATCGCCCTGTGGCCCATGGTCCGGCGAGGGGAGGAGCGGAATATCTTCCCCTTCCAGGAGGAAGCCGATGCCATTTTTAATTCGGCTCTCAGCTATGAACTGGCGGTGCTTAAGCGCTATGCTGAACCGTTGTTGATGACCATTGGCCCTGATGACCCCGTGTACCCGGAGGCCAAACGGTTGTTGAAGTTCCTCGGTTATTTCCTGCCCATGGATGACAGCGAGGTGCCCATCAACTCGATTCTGCGGGAGTTCATCGGCCAAAGCTGTTTCGTCAACTAGGAACTTCTACTGAATTTAATTTGTTGGAGTGAATTTGGAAATATGTTATAATAATTCGTGGTTTCTGTCTGAAAGGAGAGTTTGGATGAGTCCTGAACGTTTGCGTGAACTAATCATGGTGGTGCCATTGGTGTTGTTCTCCTTATCCGTCCATGAAATGGCCCACGGATTTGTCGCCTACAAATTAGGCGATCCCACACCAAAACGTGACGGACGTTTGACCCTCAATCCTCTGGCTCATTTAGACCCTGTAGGGACATTTGCCATGATTATCAGTGCCTTGTCGGGCAGAGGTTTTGGCTGGGCGAAGCCGGTCATGATTAACCCCGGTTATTTCCGTAACCCGCTGAAGGGGATGCTCCAGGTTGCTGTGGCCGGTCCCTTGTCCAACATCGGCCTGGCGGCGATTTTCGGGTTGTTTCTCCGGTTTTTGCCCCAGCCTGATCCAATCGTGCTAAAGTTCTTGGCTATAGCCGTAGCCATGAATCTCTCCCTGGCCTTGTTTAATTTGATTCCTATTCCGCCGCTGGACGGTTCCAGGGTTCTGTTGTATTTCATGCGGGGGAAGGCTTTTGAGTTTTTGGCGTGGTTAGAACAATACGGCTTTTTGGTTCTGATGGGCATTATACTGGTTTTCCCCCGGTTTTTCGGGCTAGTGATCGATCTACCCTTGCGGGTATTGTTTCACCTGTTCACTAATTATTGGTTGGCGTAGGTTTGAGGTCCGGTGGAGGAGGAATACCGTGGGCTGGTTATCGCGGCTTTCTGATCTTTTCGTTAAAGGTTTATCGGAGAATGATCATGCGCTGGTCGCCAACTACCTGGATGAGCCAGGCCGGTTTTTGTTTTATCAGATGGACTTGGTGGATCAGCAACATACCTTGAAGGTTGCCCGTTACCTCCTGCGGGAAGTGGCCTTTCGGCGGGGCGTCGACACGGAAAGGCTGATTCAGGCCGCCCTTTTGCACGATTCAGGCAAGGTCCGGGGGGACATGAAAAAATGCCACCGGGTTATTGTTGGTTTTTTGCGCCGGTTTGCCCCGGAAATCCGCAAAAGGCTCTCCCGTCGGGACCGCAGCCGGCCTTTGCGTTATGCCTGTTATGTAGATCTCGTTCATCCGAAACGCGGCGCTTACATGGCGTTGTCATTAGGAATTGATCCGACGGTGGCAGAGTTGATCCAAAAACACCATGCTCCTTTGGGCGCTAACCTATCGCCGGAGTTTCACTATCTTAAGATCGCTGATGAACAGGTATAAAGCCGGTTCTGACTGCAACTAGCCCGGGCGATGGTTCCCGCGGTGTTTTTGAAAGAATAAAGATGGGCGGTGCCTTATGGAAGAACCGATGATATTTTGCATAAAGGAGCAAAAAGGCCGGGCAGAAGCAGAGGAAGCTCTGAAGTGTGCAAACAGGCCATGGAAATATGAGTTATGAGATTAAGTTAGAGGTTTTTGAAGGACCTTTCGACCTGTTGTTGCATCTGATTGAACGCAACCAATTGAATATCTATGACATCCCGATTGCACTGGTGACAGACCAGTTCTTGGCCTATATTCAAACCATGCAAATGCTGAATTTAACGGTGGCCGGGGAGTTTTTGGTGGTTGCCGCCACTTTGATGCAGATTAAAGCCAGGATGCTTTTACCCAAACCCCCGCCAGTGACCTTGGACGAGACGGAGGAAGAGGAAGAAGATCCCCGGTCGGAGCTGGTGGAACGGCTTGTGGAGTATAAGAAGTTTAAGGAGGCCGCCTTGGAACTGCGCCGACGGGAGGAGGAGTTTAGCCGGTTTTACCCACGTGTTGGCGGTGAGTTTCCGGATCAGGTGATTGCGCCGGTGGAGGATCCGGGCGGCGGTATTTCTATTTGGGATCTTTTGGAAGCATTCCAGGCGGTGTTGGACAGTTTTACGCCCCGGCCCGAATTGAAAGGCATGCCCAAAGAGGAGATTTCCATCAAGGAGCGGATGAATGATATCCTTTCCCGCTTGATGCTGCATGGTAGGATGGTCTTATCACAACTGGTAGAGGGCGTGACGACCCGAAAAGGACTTATTACTACCTTCTTAGCGCTTTTGGAGTTGATTCGTCTTAAACGCATTCGGGCGGCTCAGGATCGCCCCTTTGGTGAGATTGCCATCACCACATTTGGGGAGGGAGAAACCGTTGAATCTCAATAAGGCCCGGGCGGTCATCGAAGCTCTGGTCTTTGCATCGTCAGAACCCATTCGTCTCCGGGAGATTGCGGAGATTACCGGTATCCACGAGCACACGGTCAAACAGCTCCTCAGCGATCTGATTGCCGAGTACAATCAAGAAACGAAGGGGATCCGCATTGTAGAAGTGGCCCAGGGATACCAATTTATGACAAACCCCGCTTGTGCCGATTATGTGGAAAAGCTGCACCAAACCCCCAGGAATGTGGGGCTCTCTCCTGCAGCAATTGAGACTTTGGCGATCATTGCTTACAAACAACCGATCACCCGGGCGGAGATCGAAGCCTTGCGGGGGGTTCGGGTGGACAGTGCCATCACTACTTTGTTGGAACGGGGTTTGATCCGGGAGGCCGGGCGGAAAGATGCGCCGGGACGCCCTATCCTGTATGGAACCACCCAAAAGTTCCTGCAGTATTTTGGCTTGAATGATCTGCGGGAACTGCCGGCATTGGAGGATTGGACAACAATGGCTAATGAACCCGGGCAAGACGGGGAGGATAAGTCTGAGACCAAACAGGAGGCGGAACCGGAATGAGAAAACTGATTCCCCTAAAATTGGACCGCGATACCAATTATTACTTTGGCATGACCCTATTTGTTGTGGCTTCCCTGAGCATACTCTGGGCTATTGTGAAAGATGCCTTTGAACCCAAGGATTTCCTGATTTATTTCCTGATTTATGCCTGGGGTTATGTATTGGTCTTAAAAAGCGATTTTGAGTACCGGGTAGGTCGTATGGAACAGGCAATCATTAAGTTGGAAGAACAATTGGTCCGGCTCGAGCAAAGCAAGGAGCAATCGGTCATGGCCACGGAGGATTATGGTGGGGAAGAACAGGAAGAGGATGGAGACGAGGGGCAGGAGGATGATTTTTCCCCCGGTTTATCCAGTGAACATACCAGCCCTTCAGAGCGTCGAGACATCTACAACGAATGGTAGAATGGTAATAACGGCAAAGCCCCCTGTTACACCTTTACGGCATTGATTCTGTCGGTCTTAGTCCCTGATTCAAGGGGAGAAAAGGCGTACTGTTGCGGGTACGCTTTTTTTGTCACAAAGACGGATTGCCTGAGTTACTTTTCGGTTAAAATATATAAGTGCTTGGTAAAATAGGAGGATATTTTTGGACTTCTGACGAAAAAATGGTGGTACCTTAAAAGGAGTGAAAAATATATGTTAAGCGAGGCTAAGCTTAGTGAATTAAAGGAGAAGGCGCGCCAGCTCAGGGCCGATATTCTCCGAATGCTTGCGGCCGCCGGCTCCGGCCATCCCGGTGGTTCTTTATCCGCCGCCGATCTCCTGGCTTACCTTTATTTTTATAAGATGCGTCACGATCCCGGCAATCCCAACTGGAGGGAACGGGACCGTTTTGTTCTTTCCAAAGGGCATGCTGCCCCCGTCCTTTATGCCGCCTTGGCCGAGGCCGGTTACTTTCCCAAGACGGATCTGGATTCGTTGCGGAAGTTCGGCAGCCACTTGCAGGGCCACCCGGATATGAAGAGGACACCCGGAGTGGAGTTTTCCACCGGGTCATTAGGACAAGGGCTGTCGGCGGCCAACGGGATGGCCTTGGCTGCCCGTTTGGACGGGATCGACAATCGGGTTTATGTGCTGTTGGGCGACGGTGAGTGTGAAGAGGGACAGGTCTGGGAAGCGGCAATGACCTCTGTGCATTACCGGTTGAACCGGCTGACGGCATTTTTGGACTATAACCGTCTCCAGATCGACGGGAATGTGGAAGATGTCATATCCTTCAAAGACCCGGGCAGCCGCTTTAAGAGTTTTGGTTGGAATGTGCTGGAGTGTGACGGCCATGATATTGTTGCCATTGACCAAGCGATGACCGCCGCGGAAGAATATAAGGAGGGTCCGTCGCTAATCATCCTCCGGACAGTGAAGGGCAAAGGCGTATCATTCATGGAAAACCAAGCAGGTTGGCACGGCATGGCCCCGAAGATTGAGGAACGGGATGAAGGCCTGAAGGAACTGGGGTTTTGAGCTAAAAATGCAATGCCGGTGCCACCGGATGATGAAGAGGGGAGACCATAATGGGAGATAAAATCGCCACCCGGGATGCTTATGGAAAGGCCTTGTTGCGGTTGGGCGCAGAAAACCCCGACGTGGTGGTTTTGGACGCCGACTTGTCCAAATCCACCAAAACCGCAGGCTTTGCCAAGGAGTATCCCGATCGTTTCTTTCAAATGGGGATTGCCGAAGCGGATATGATCTCTACCGCCGCGGGACTGGCCACTGCAGGCAAGATCCCCTTTGCCAGTACTTTTGCGGTCTTTGCCGCTGGGCGGGCTTATGACCAAGTTCGTAATTCCGTTGGCTATCCTCACTTAAATGTTAAGATCGCTGCTACCCACGCTGGGATTACCGTGGGGGAGGACGGCGCTTCCCACCAAATGATCGAAGACATCACTTTAATGCGGGCTATCCCGGGCATGGTTGTTCTGTCGCCGGCGGATGCGGTGGAAACGGAGCAACTGGTCTATGCTGCCGCCCGCTACCAAGGACCGGTCTATATTCGTTTGGGCCGCGAGCCGCTGAATGTCATCTTCCCCACTGACTACCAGCCGGAGATTGGCAAAGCGGTGACCCTCAGGGAGGGCGATGCGGCCACTGTCTGCGCAACAGGCGTGATGACCGAGAAAGCATTAATTGCTGCAGAACAACTGGCCCAAGCGGGGATACAAATCAAGGTATTGAATATCCATACCATCAAACCCTTGGATGAGGCGGCCATCATCGCTGCTGCCCGGGCCACAGGGGCTATTGTGACAGCGGAGGAACATAACTTCATGGGCGGCTTGTCGGGTGCCGTGGCAGAAGTGGTTGTCAGAAATGCGCCGGTTCCCATGGAGTTTGTCGCCGTTCAAGACCGCTTCGGTCAATCTGGTAAACCGGCCGTTCTGATGGAGGAGTATGGCCTTACGGCAGAGGCAATCGTCAATGCCGTCAAGAAGGTTATTGACAGGAAATAGTAACCATGTTCTTCCTTTGCTGCGAACATGGTTTGCTTTTTGAACAAATTTCCTGAAGCAACAGCATAATGACGGAGGGTAAGGATGAAACGGATTGCCATTATGACTGGAGGAGGAGACTGCGCAGGGATTAACGCCTTTATTGCCGCAGCGGTCCGCCATGGTATTTTAAAGTATGGTGCGGAATTTGTGGGGATTCGTAAAGCTTATGAAGGAGCGGTTTCGGACCGGATTGCCGATTATTTACTGCCTTTAACGTTGGATGGGGTAAAGGGTTTGGAGTGTTGTCCTTCTACGATCTTGGAGTCCTCCCGTTCCTTTCCTTTTTCCCGGGAGAACACTGCCAAAGGCCTGCCGGAAAAGCTCATTGCCAATCTACGTTCCCTTGGCATCGAAGCAGTGCTCTCCACCGGCGGCAACGATACCATCAAGACAGGCATGCTTTTGTCCACGCGGGGCTTTCCGGTGATCTGCGCTCCCAAGAGCATCGATAACGACGTTTCCGGCACCGATACCATGCTGGGCTTTAAGACAGCGGTGGCCTTTGGGGCAGAAGCAGTGCGCAGCACCATCAATTCCGCCCGGACCCACCGGCGGATCTCTGTGGTGGAAGTGATGGGCAGGGAAGCCGGGTGGCTCGCTTTGGAGATTGGCATGGCGGCCAGCGCCGATCTCATCCTGATTCCTGAACGCCCGGTTAGCCTGGAACGGGTCTGTGCTGCCGTGCAAAGGATATATGAACAACAAAATAATGTGAATATTGTCATCGCAGAAGGCGTCCGTTTTGCCGCCGACGATCCGGTTTTGAACAAAGCCAAAGCAGAGAGCCAGGTGGTTCGGGCTTTACTTGAGGAAAACCTAGGTACCGATTGCCACGGCAACTGCAAACTGGGTGGTGTGGGTCAGATCTTACGGCGGATTATCAAAATTCAATTGGGTTTAGCCAAACTGGAAGAAGTACGCTGCACCGATTTGGGCTTTTCTTTACGGGGTTTGCCGCCGGTGGCGGAGGATATTAACCTTGGGACCCGCTTTGGTATTGCCGCCGTGGATCGTCTATATGCCGGTGAAAGCGGGATTATGGTGGGGATCCAGGGCCCCCGTGTTGTTTCTGTGCCGATCGAACAGGCATTGGTCCATAAAGGAGTGGACTGGGATGATGATGAACTGCGCAGCGTCGGTGTGATCTGGTAAAACGCTTTCAGGCGCCGCCTGCCGGCGGAGAACCATTAGGTTAGATGGCGGCAGGAAAAGTTTCACTCCTGCCGGCTTTAACAATATTTCCACTAAATACTTTTCTTAGGAGGATGAAAGATGCTTGTTACATCAAAGGCAATTTTGGAAGCCAGTCTCCAGGGGTACAGAAATGGGAAGCCTTTTGCCATCGGTGCTTACAATGTAAATAACATGGAGCAGATGCAGGCGATTGCCAAAGCGGCCCGGGAAACCAACTCCCCGATCATTGTCCAAATGTCCAGGGGAGCTTTGAAATATGCCGAGGATATCTACTTACGGAATATTATCCTGGCAGCTGTGGAACTCAATCCGGACATCCCCATTGCCATGCACCTGGATCACGGTAACAGCTTTGAAACCTGTAAACGTGCCATTGACCTTGGTTTTACCTCCGTCATGATTGACGGTTCCTTGATGGAGGATTCAAAGACCCCGTCCACCTTTGAGTATAATGTGAAGGTCACATCAGAAGTGGTTAAATATGCCCATGACCGGGGTGTTTCCGTCGAAGGTGAATTGGGTACTTTAGGTGGAATTGAGGACGGTGTCGGCTCTGGCAAAGTACATTTGACAGATCCCGATGAGGCGGCAGAGTTTGTGGAGCGGACCGGTGTGGACTCATTGGCCATTTCCATTGGGACCTCCCACGGCGCCCATAAATTTAAAGGTGAAGCCAAAATTGCCTTTGATATCATTGAAGAAGTGCGGAAACGGTTACCCGACGTTTATTTGGTGTCCCACGGTTCCTCCAGCGTGCCCAGGGAGCTGATTGACATCATTAATCAGTATGGCGGCCAGTTGGAACATGCCGCCGGTGTTCCTTTGGAGATGCTCCAAAAGGCCATTGCCTGTGGGATCAATAAGATCAATGTTGATACCGACCTGCGGTTGGCAGCGACGGCGGCCACCCGGAAGTATTTGGCGGAGAATCCCACTAAATTTGACCAACGGGATTACGCAGGCGCAGCCCGGGAGGCCATCGTCCAAGAGGTTATTACCCACATGAAGGCCTTTGGCACTGCCGGGCATGCGCAAGATGTACCCGCATGGGACCTACCAACCATGATCAAAAAGTATCAAGGGAAATAGGGAAGATTAAAAAGAGGGTACTTAGCCCTCTTTTTTCTTAGAGCGCCCACGGCAAGGCGTTTGTCTTCGAAAAAGATGTCAATAAAGAAGTAAATCCCGTTTTATTACGATTCATTGAAGGATTCTGCCTTTAGATCTCGAAATGAAACGTTTGGTGTTTTTGTATTGAGGCTGCCGGCAAAGTAGCGGCCGGGATTATTCATGGCCATGCATGGAATTTCCGCCGGCCAATTGGTAAAGAAGAGAGGAGTATAGTATGGGTAAGCGGAACGACATCAAAAAAGTGATGATCATTGGTTCAGGACCGATCATCATCGGACAGGCCTGCGAATTTGACTACTCCGGGACCCAGGCTTGCAAGGCCCTGCGCAAACTGGGCTATGAAATTGTTTTGGTTAACTCAAACCCGGCAACCATTATGACCGACCCGGGTTTGGCGGATGTCACCTATATTGAACCACTGAACTTAAAGACCGTCACCGAGATCATTGCCAAGGAACGGCCGGATGCGCTCCTGCCGAACTTGGGCGGCCAGTCGGCCCTGAATCTTTGCTCTGAGCTGCATAAAGCCGGTGTGTTGGATAAATACGGCGTGAAGGTCATCGGGGTTCAGGTGGATGCCATTGAACGGGGCGAGGACCGGATTGCCTTTAAAGAAACCATGGAACGCCTGGGTATTGAAATGCCCAAAAGCAAGCCGGCCTATTCGGTGGAAGAAGCGGAACAGATTGCTGCGGAACTTGGTTATCCGGTGGTGATTCGCCCGGCCTACACCATGGGCGGGACCGGTGGTGGTCTGGTTTACAATGTGGAAGAGTTGCGGGTTGTGGCTGCGCGGGGTATTGCCGCCAGTTTGGTGGGGCAGGTTTTGGTGGAGGAATCGGTGCTTGGTTGGGAAGAACTGGAACTAGAAGTGGTCCGGGATGCCAAGAACCAGATGATCACCGTTTGCTTCATTGAAAACGTGGATCCCATGGGTGTACACACCGGCGACTCCTTCTGTACTGCTCCCATGCTGACCATCTCCCGGGAGTTGCAGGAACGCCTCCAGAAGCATGCCTATGCCATTGTGGAGGCCATTGGGGTCATCGGCGGGACGAACGTCCAATTTGCCCACGATCCCGTCTCCGACCGGGTGGTAATCATTGAAATTAACCCGCGGACCTCCCGCTCTTCGGCCTTGGCGTCGAAGGCCACGGGCTTCCCCATTGCTTTTATCTCCGCAATGCTAGCCGCAGGGGTGACTTTGGATGAGATTCCCCACTGGCGCTATGGCACCTTGGATAAATACAAGCCCTCCGCCGATTATGTGGTGGTTAAATTTGCCCGCTGGGCCTTTGAGAAGTTCAAAGGGGCCCAGGATAAGCTCGGCACCCAGATGCGGGCGGTGGGTGAGGTCATGAGTATCGGGAAAAACTACAAAGAGGCCTTCCAGAAGGCTATCCGTTCCTTGGAAAATGGCCGTTACGGCCTGGGTTTTGCCAAGGATTTCAATAAAAAAACCCTACCCGAACTTTTGGCGCTGTTGCGGGAGCCCTCCAGCGAAAGGCAGTTTATCATGTATGAAGCCTTGCGCAAAGGCGCCACTGTGGAGCAGCTCCATGACCTGACCCGGATTAAACCGTGGTTTATCCAACAGATGAAAGAACTGGTTGAGCTCGAGGAAAGGATTCTGGCCACCAAGGGCGGATCTCTGCCGGATGAGTTATTGATCCGGGCCAAGCAGGATGGTTTTTCCGATAAATACTTGGCCAAGCTCCTGGATGTGCCGGAGGAGACCATCCGCACCCGGCGTAAAGCCTTGGGCTGCGTCCAGGGTTGGCAACCTGTGCCCGTCAGCGGGGTGGAGAATGCTGCCTATTACTACTCAACATATAATGCACCGGACCAGAGCAGCACCTCTGGGAACAGGAAGATTATGGTGCTCGGCGGCGGCCCTAACCGCATCGGCCAGGGGATCGAATTCGACTATTGTTGTGTCCATGCGGCCTTTGCCGTCCGTGACAGTGGCTTGGAAACTATTATTGTTAACTGTAACCCTGAAACTGTCTCCACCGATTATGACACTTCCGACAAACTTTACTTTGAACCATTGACCGTGGAAGATGTTCTTAGCATTTATGAGAAGGAGAAACCGGAAGGGGTTATTGTGCAGTTTGGCGGGCAGACACCCTTGAACATTGCCGCCGAACTTAAGAAATGCGGTGTTCCCATCCTGGGCACCACGCCGGAGACCATTGATCTGGCGGAGGACCGGGACTTGTTCCGGGCCATGATGGAGCGCCTGGGCATTCCCATGCCGGAAGCGGGTATGGCCAGCAATTTGGAGCAAGCGGTGGAAGTTGCAAGACGCATCGGTTACCCCTTGATGGTCCGTCCCTCCTATGTGTTGGGCGGCCGGGGCATGGAAATTGTCTATGATGAAGAGATGCTGCGGCAATATATGGCTGCAGCGGTGGATGTTACTCCGGAGCGCCCGATTCTTATCGATAAGTTTTTGGAGAACGCCATTGAGGCTGAGGCGGACGCCATTGCCGACGGCACCGATGCTTTTGTACCTGCTGTGATGGAGCATATTGAGTTGGCCGGTATTCATTCGGGGGATTCAGCTTGCGTCATTCCGCCCATCAGCATTCCCCTTAAGCATGTGGAAACCATCAAAGAGTACACCCGGCGGATTGCCAAGGAGATGGGCGTGGTCGGTTTGATGAATATCCAGTATGCCATCGCCAATGACCGCGTCTATGTGCTGGAAGCGAACCCAAGGGCCTCCCGAACAGTGCCGCTGGTTTCCAAGGTCTGCAACATTCCCATGGCCAGGTTTGCCACCCAGGTTATGCTTGGGAAGAAATTGGCAGATCTGAACCTGACGGAGAAGACCATTAAGCACTTTGGGGTCAAAGAAGCGGTCTTTCCCTTCAACATGTTCCCTGAAGTCGATCCGGTTTTAGGCCCGGAGATGCGTTCCACCGGCGAGGTTTTAGGGATGGCCGGCTCCTTCGGTTTGGCCTATTTCAAAGCCCAAGAAGCAACCCAGCTAGTCCTGCCGGTGGAGGGTACGGTGTTGCTTAGCGTGGCGGACCCGGATAAACCGGCCATTCTCGAAGTGGCCAGGGAGTTTAAGAAGATGGGCTTTGTCATCAAGGCAACCCGGGGAACCCACCAGTTCCTGAAGGAACATGGCGTGGATTCGGAGATTATCTGCAAACTGAAGGAAGGCCGCCCCAATATGGTGGACGCCATCATGAACGGCGAGGTGCAGTTGGTGATCAATACACCAATCGGTAAGCACAGCCAGGATGACGACTCCTATATTCGCAAGGCGGCGATCAAGTACAAAGTGCCGTATATCACCACGGCAGCAGCGGCCATTGCCTCGGTCAAGGGTATTGCCGCCTACCGGGAGAAGCGGACGGAAGTTAAGTCCCTGCAGGAGTACCACAGAGAGATTCACTAAAATTGGCAAGAAAAAAGACGGTGCAAATAAAACCGTCTTTTTTCTTATTTTACGATCTTAAATTTCTCTTTTTTTCTGCGGTGTTGCCATTCGGCCATCTTTTTTTTGAAGGCTGGCCCGTGGCCCCAGCGGTGCCTACCGGCATTGCGGAAGATGTAAAACATGGTTATCCCGCTGATGGAGATAAGCCCCAGGAGAATGTGGATGTGGGAGTAGGAGATAAAGGTCAGGATAACCTCGAGCCAGCCGATCCACCGGGCTTTGACCGGTACTATGCCCATGAATAACAACTCCCGGTCGGGATAAATTTCTGCCCAGGCCCAGGTAGTTCCCACCAAGGGCAGCCATAAACTGAAAAATGGCACCGAAACAACCCCCAACCGGGTAATTAGGAGCATTAGGACGCCGGGCAGCGCCGTGACGGCCAGTTGGAAACGGAGGTATTTATAGCTTCCCCAGGTTCGTTCCAGGCTACCGCCGATAAACCATAGCCAGATGACGGCGAAGAGCAGAGAGAAAGAGACCTGGTCGACCAGGGGATAAGTAAAGATTGCCCAGGGACGAAACAGAAAATTTGCGGGGTTCAGGACAAACAGCGATGCCAAAGGAGGAAAGGCAAAGCAAAGGATGGAGATGATTCCGGCCAGAATTGCCGTTGCTTTGGTGACAGGCATGAATCCTTCAAGAAGAAAGCGTTTAAATCTGGTAAAATAGTCCATTAACATCCCTCCTTGTTACTTCTTACTAATACCATAACCCAACCGGCAGACCGGCGCAAGTCCGTTGTTAAGTTTATTTGCGGCAAGGTGTAGCCGACGAAAGCAATTCATATGTTGTCTGTTCCAATAGTATTCCACTCAAGGAACGGGGATACATGGTGGGCAAGGGTCTTCTTTAGGGGCAGTTGGTTATTCTTTCCTTAAAATTGTCCCATTTTAACTTAACGGAAAAGGAATTTCCAAATTAATAAGGAAACTATAAGGGGATAATTAGTGGAAAATGCTGGAGCAAGGAGAAAACGATGCTGATTGGAATACCACGTTCGGTCTTTTTTTACTACTATTTCCCTTTTTGGTCCGGGGTATTAGAGGCATTGAAGATTTCCTACATAATTTCACCGCCTACCAACCCGGAGATTCTCAAGCTTGGCTTGGAATCAGCTTTAGATGAGTTTTGCTTGCCGGTGAAGATTCACTTAGGCCATGTGGATTATTTAAGTAGCCGGGTGGATTATGTCTTTTCACCGGGTTTCGGGCGCGCCGGAAAAAAGAGCCATTTTTGCCCGAAGCTAATGGGCCTGCCCGACGTGGTGCGCTTGAAAACCGACAATGCCTTGGAATTTTGGCACGATCTGGATGATAAAGGGGAGATCTTGCCCGAACCCTGGTGGGAGACGTTGTTAGGGATTATACCCGGTCTTACCAGGCGTAGATTCAAAAAAGCGTGGGAAAACGGGCAGAAGCGCCAAGCTGAATTTGTCAAGCTGCAGGCAAAGGGTTTTAATCCCCAAGAGGCGATCCATTGTTTAACGGCGAAAAAACCTGTGGTTAAACCCGAGGGTGAAGGGCGCCCCAGCATCCTTGTGCTGGGCCATCCGTATTTGGTCTACGATGATTTGGCCAATCTGGGATTACTGCAAAAACTGAAGAGTTATGGTGTTAAAGTGATTACAAAAGAAATAACGCCACCATGTGAAAGAGCCAAGCCCTGGCCAGCCCAGGGAAAAACCGTTTATTGGCAATTGGGGCAGGAGATCTTATCAGCCGCCCGTTATTACGCCATGACCCGCCGGGTTGATGGTATTATCTTCCTTTCGGCCTGCTTGTGCGGACCGGACGCCATCACCGGTGAACTGCTGGAGCTCTATATGGGTCAGGAGCCGGATTTACCCCCTTTGCTCAAGCTGACTGTGGATGAGCATACCGGTGTGGCGGGCATGGAAACACGGGTGGAAGCCTTTATGGACTTGATGGGATGGAGGAGACAATATGTCGCCACGGTATAAAGTGACCATGCCCCGGATGGGCACGGCAAGCCTTGCGTTGAAAACATTCCTGACGGAATTGGGTTTTGATGTTGTCCTGCCCCCGCCCATTACCAGGGAGACACTGGCCTTAGGCGGGCGCTATACCCCGGAGTTCGCCTGCCTGCCTTTGAAGGTGAATCTCGGTAACTACCTTCAGACTTTACCCCAAGCGCCCGATGCCATCTTTATGGCCGGCGGTATTGGGCCCTGCCGTTTTGGGTTATATGGGGAAGTGCAGAGGGAGATCTTAAAGTCCCTTGGCTACGATATTCCGCTAATTGTCTTTGAGCCGCCCAAGAAACATGCCTTTGAGCTAATTGACTGTTTCACCCGCTTCCTGGGTCACCGATTTTGGCTGAATCTGCCTGGGGCTGCCCGGATCACCTGGGAAAAATTCACGGCCATCGACCGAGTGGACAAGGCGGTGTTGGCCCGGTCGGCCCTGCTGGACCAGGAAAACCGGAAGACCCTTTGGAAGCAGCGGAAAGCTTTCCTGCAGCGCTTGGACGGCCTTATGGATCTGGGTGGCATTCGTCGTTTGGTCAAGGAGACCGAGGAAGGGATCCTGATGCTTTCACCGGAGGCGGAGCGTCCCAGCTTAAGGGTGATGCTGGTGGGCGAGATTTATGTGGTTTTGGAACCGGGGATCAATTTTGACCTGGAAAAAAACTTGGCCATGCTGGGGGTGGAAGTCCACCGGACCATTTATTTTTCCGAGTGGATCTGGCAGCAACTGTTTTTGAACTTTTTACGCATTGACTGGCAACGGCAGTTGCGGCAGGAGGCCCGGCCATACCTGCGCCGGTTTGTGGGTGGCCATGGATTGGAGACTGTAGCTCATACCGTGCAGGCGGCCCGGGAAGGTTACGACGGAGTAGTTCAATTGGCACCCTTGGGCTGTATGCCGGAGGTGGTTGCCATGAGTATTATCCAGAGGGTCAGCCGGGAACAGAAGATTCCGGTCTTATCCATCCTCCTGGATGAGCATAGCGCCGGGACAGGGGTACAGACCCGGTTGGAGGCTTTTGTGGATTTGCTCCAAAATAAGCGGATCAAAGCGGCAATATAGGGTTTTGCTTTAATAATGACCGGAGGTTTGACGATGCGGGATTTATATTTGGGAATCGATGTGGGCTCAGTCAGCACAAATCTTGTGGTGGTGGACGGGGAAAGCCGAGTGACAGAGCAGGTCTATCTTAGGACCAACGGCCGTCCCATTCCCACAGTGCAAAAGGGGCTCGCCATGATCAAAAAAGCCCTGGGTCCCCACAGGATTGGTGGCGTTGGCACCACCGGCAGCGCCCGGCACTTGATCGGGCTGATGGTTGGGGCGGATCTGGTAAAGAATGAGATTACCACCCATGCGGTGGCAGCGTTGCACTACCGACCCGACGTGCGGACCATCATCGAGATCGGTGGGCAAGATTCGAAGCTGATTCTGGTGAAGGACGGTATTGTGGTGGACTTTGCCATGAATACGGTTTGTGCCGCCGGGACCGGTTCATTCCTGGATCAACAGGCTGCCCGGTTAAATTTAAGCATCGAAGAGTTCAGCGCCTTGGCCTTAGCGGCCGAGAATCCCGTGGCCATTGCCGGGCGGTGTGCCGTTTTTGCCGAGTCAGATATGATCCACAAACAGCAAATGGGACATTCCTTGAGTGACATTGCTGGCGGCCTCTGTGAGGCTCTGGTCCGGAATTACTTGAATAATGTGGCCAAAGGAAAAGAGCTGGCGGCGCCGGTCATCTTCCAAGGCGGCGTTGCCGCCAACCAGGGTATCCGCCGGGCCTTCCAGCGTGTTCTTGGCACGGAGATTATTGTCCCCGAATACTTCGGGGTGATGGGAGCCTTCGGCGCCGCTTTGCTAGTGCGGCAGATGATGATGGCCTCCGGAAAACCCAGCAGGTTTGCGGGTTGGCGGCTTTGTGAAGAAGACCTGACCACAATCGGCCGGACTTGTCAGGACTGCAGTAACCATTGTGAGCTGGTGGAACTGAGACGGGGAGGAAAGTTTGTGGCCTTCATGGGCGACCGCTGCGGGAAGTGGTCCAGCCTTTCGCCGGAGGCGGAGGAAGCCCAGCGGGTGGTCTGAGGGCATAACTTTGGCGTTTGCCTGGCTTACCGGACAGTACTTGACAGGTTTTCCGCTTACCATTATTATTTATATGCAATGATCTTTTCTAACAGGCGTGGAACGGAAGGAGTACCCTCAAGGTCACCGGGCAGAGACAGAAACCCTGGGCTGAAAGGTTTCTGCGGCAGAGGGGGGGAAGGTCGTCCGTGAGCCGTCCGGATGAGGTACGTTAACCCGGACCGGGGAAGGCCCGTTATAGCCGGTAGAGTGCTCCGTCTGCAAGCCGGGCGGAGAAACAAGGTGGTACCGCGGGAGAGTGGCCTCCCGTCCTTGACGGACGGGGGCCTTTGTTTTTTGAAAGAAGGTTTAGAGGAGGAAACAAGATGCCCCAACAATTGCCGAAGGTTTATAATCCCCGGGAGATTGAGGAAAAGTGGTATCCCTTCTGGCTGGAAGGGAAGTTTTTCCATGCTGAGCCGGAACAGGGCAAGAAACCGTTCTGTATTGTTATTCCCCCGCCCAATGTTACGGGAAAACTTCATTTGGGCCATGCCTTGGATAACACGCTGCAGGACATTTTGATCCGCTGGCACCGGATGATGGGCGACAATACCCTTTGGATTCCCGGTACCGACCATGCGGGTATTGCCACCCAGGCGAAGGTCGAGGAGATGCTGGCAAAGGAAGGCAAATCCAAGTATGATTTAGGCCGGGAGGCCTTTTTAGCCCGGGTCTGGGAGTGGAAGGAAAAGTATGGTGGAACCATCATCCAGCAGCTCAAGGGACTGGGAGCTTCCTGCGACTGGGACCGGGAACGCTTTACCATGGATGAAGGCTGTTCACGCGCTGTCCGTGAGGTCTTTGTCCGTTTGTACGAGAGGAACCTGATTTACCGGGGGAGCTACCTGATCAACTGGTGTCCCAAATGCCGGACCACCATCTCCGATATTGAAGTCGAGCACGAGGAGCGGGAGGGCCGGCTCTGGCACTTGCGATACCCCTACGCCGACGGCAGCGGTTACATTGAGGTAGCGACCACCCGTCCTGAGACCATGCTGGGTGATACCGCCGTGGCCGTCCACCCCGATGACCCTCGCTACACCGGCAAAGTGGGGAAAAAAGTGATCCTGCCCTTGATGAACCGGGAGATTCCCATAATCGCCGATAGTTATGTTGACATGTCCTTTGGGACAGGTGCGGTTAAAGTGACGCCTGCCCATGATATTAACGACTTTGAAATGGGTCTCCGGCATAATTTGCCCCAGATCACCGTGATTGGGCAGGATGCAAAGATGACGGAAGAAGCCGGGCCCTATGCCGGTTTGGACCGGTACGAGTGCCGGAAACGCGTCATCGAAGACCTGGCCAAACAGGGACTGCTGATTAAAGAAGAGGTCCACAATCATGCGGTGGGTACTTGTTACCGTTGTGATACCACCATTGAGCCCTTAATTTCCAAGCAATGGTTTGTCCGGATGAAACCCCTGGCAGAACCAGCTATTAAGGCAGTGGAGAACGGGCAGATTCGCTTTGTTCCCGAACGGTTTACCAAGATCTATCTGGGATGGCTGGAGAATATCCGTGATTGGTGCATTTCCCGGCAATTGTGGTGGGGACACCGGATTCCGGTTTGGTACTGTGAATGCGGCGAGATGATTGTGGCCCGTCAGGAGCCGAAGACTTGTCCCAAGTGCGGTTCGACCCGGTTGGAACAGGATCCGGATGTCTTGGATACCTGGTTTTCTTCGGCACTATGGCCCTTCTCCACCATGGGCTGGCCCGAGAAAACCCCATTGCACGAGCAGTTTTATCCCACCTCCGTTTTGGTCACCGGACGCGACATCATTTTCTTCTGGGTGGCCCGGATGATCTTTATGGGGTTGGCGTTTATGGAGAAGGAGCCCTTTAAGGATGTGCTCATCCACGGGCTGGTGCTGGATAAATACGGCAAAAAGATGAGCAAGTCCAGGCCGGAAACCATCGTTGACCCGCAGGATATTATCGATGAGTATGGCGCTGACACCCTGCGCTTTACCCTGGCCACAGGCACCACCCTGGGGCAGGACCAGCGTTTCCAGATGGAGAAGGTGGAGGGTGTCCGTAATTTCACCAATAAAATCTGGAATGCGGCACGGTTTGTCTTGATGAACCTGGAGGACTTTACGGATGATGACGCGGCCCTGCCCCTGGCGCAGTTGAGCCTGGCCGACCGCTGGATCCTCTCCCGCCTCCAACGGGTGACGGCCAGTGTCCAAGAGATGTTGGAACGGTACGATATTGGCGGGGCAGCCAACCTCCTTTATGACTTTGTCTGGAGTGAGTACTGCGACTGGTACATTGAGATGGCCAAACCGCAGTTACGGAAGGGCGGTGAGGAGCGGCGCCTGACGCAAGCGGTGCTCTCCCGGGTTTTGAGGCAGATTGTGACCATGCTCCATCCCTACATGCCCTTCATTACGGAAGAAATCTGGCAAGCCCTGCCCCATGACGGTCCTTCGGTCATGGTCAGCCCTTGGCCGAAGGCGGATACGCGGTATATAAACGAGGAAGCGGAGCAGCAGATGGAGATGCTGATGGAGCTTGTCCGGGCGATCAGGAACATCCGGGCGGAGGCCGGCGTTGAACCCGGCAGGAAGGTGGAGGCTGTCGTAGCGGCCGATCCCAAGCGTGCCCAGGTGATTCAAACCAACCAGACGGCTGTCATGACCCTGGCTGGTCTTGGCAAGTTGGACTTCCAAGAGGAAGACGCCGAACCCCCGGCGAAAGCCCTGTCCGCTGTAGCCGGCGGGGTACAGGTCTTCCTGCCCTTGGCCGGGTTGGTCGATTTGGAACTGGAGACCCAACGCCTGACCAAAGAGCTGGAGGCGACAAAAGAGGAGATCCAAAGGCTGCAGGCTAAACTGGGTAATGCCCAGTTTGTGGCGAAAGCTCCTCCCGCCGTGGTGGAGAAGGAACGGGCCAAACTGGCGGCGGCGCAAGAAAAAGCAGAAAAGCTGGAGGCCAGGTTGGCGGAGTTGGCGTAAAGCGTCATGTTTTAAAACCGGTGCATACAAGAAAAGAAGAGCCCATGGCCGAATTTTCGGTCATGGGCTAAATTATTCCGGAATAAAGGTTTGTCTGCTTGTTTGCCTGTCAGTTGGATTTGATTTCTGTCCAAATCCGGTCGAACTCTTTTAGCATGCTGCCCAAGTGGGCAAAGATCTCGCAGTTGGCCATGTCTTCCTCTGTAGGATACGCCGTGCGGCTGTTTCTGATCTCCGCGGGCAGCTTTTTAACGGCTTCGGTATGGGGTGAGGAATAACCAATGTAATCAGTATTTCTGAAGGCCACATCGGTCTCGCACATATAATTAATGAACAGTTCGGCTTCTTTTTTCCGTTTGGTGCCTTTGGGAATAACCATGGCATCAAACCAGAGATTGGAGCCTTCTTTTGGGATCACATAGTCCAGATCCGGGTTTTCGCGCATGCAGTAAATGGCGTCACCGGACCAGACCACGGCCAGAGCAGCTTCCCCGGCGATCATTTTGTCTTTAACCTCATCGACCACATAGGCCAAAACCAGGGGTTTTTGCTTGATCAGGGCCTGTTTGGCCTCTTCCAGTTCCTTCGGGTTCTTGGTGTTCATGCTGTAACCTAAGTATTTCAAGGTGATGCCGATGCTGTCCCGTTGGCTGTCCATCATCAGGATCTGTTTGGCATATCTTTTGTCCCACAGAATCCCCCAACTGTCGGGTTTCTCCTGAACCATTTTCTTATTGTAGAGAATGCCTACGGTGCCCCACATATAGGGGACGGAGTACTCGTTGTTCGGATCATACTCCAGGTTTTTAAAGGAGTCGTTGATGTATTTGTAATTCGGGATGTTGTTAAAATCCAGTTTTTCCAACATGTCTTCGTCGATCATCCGCTTGATCATGTAATCTGACGGGAAAAGCACATCATAAGTGCTGCCGCCGGCTTTGATTTTGACGTACATGTCTTCGTTGGTGGCGAAGGTGTCATAGTTGACCCTGATGTTGTATTTCTTCTCGAAATCATGGAGAACTGATTCGTCGATGTAATCGCCCCAGTTGTAGACATTGAGGACCGGTCCCTTCTGACCGCAGCCACTGACCGCCGCCACCAGCACCAGCGTGAAGACGGCGAAAACCCTGAAAACCAGACTTTTCAACTAACTTTGCCTCCTTTTTTTGGAATTATCTCCTCTTGCCATCATGAAATTGATGATGATGAGCAAGGTGAGTACACTGATGAACATCAAGGTGGAAAGGGCGTTGATCTTAGGATTGATCCCCCGCCGCGCCATGGAGTAAACGATGATGGAGAGATTGGAGACACCCGAACCGGTGTTGAAGAAGCTGATGACAAAGTCATCAAAGGAAAGGGTGAAGGCCAGCAACAGGCCGGTGATGATCCCGGGCATAATCTCGGGCAGGATCACTTTCCGGAAGGCCATGGCCGGCGTGGCTCCCAAATCCAGGGCTGCTTCGTACATGTTTTTATCCAACTGTTTGATCCGTGGCAGCACGGAGAGGATGACGTAAGGGATATTAAAGGTAATATGGGAGAGGAGCAAAGTGATGAAGCCCAGTTTTAAACGGACAAAGATAAAAAGCAGCATGAATGAGATGCCCGTAACGATGTCCGGGTTTAAGACCGGAAGGTACGTTAGGTTCATAACAACTTTCTGGGGGAGGCTTTTCATGTAGTTGATGCCAAAGGCGGCCAATGTGCCGATGAATGTGGCCACCAATGACGAGAGGATGCCAATGATCAACGAATAGTACAGCGAGGTCATGATCTGGCGATCTTGAAACAAATCAAAGTACCATTTGATTGTAAAACCATCCCAGGTGCCGCGGGACCTGGAACTGTTAAAGGAATAGACCATCAGAACGATGATGGGGGCGTATAAAAAGGCAAACATGAGAAAAAGATAGAGTTTTTTTGTTAATGATTTTACCATAGCCCGCCACCACCTTCCTGTTCTTTCTCATAGCGGGAGGTAAAGCCCATCCCCAACAGGATGATCACGATCATCACCGTGGAGATGGCGGAACCAAAGTTCCAGTCGCCCACGGTGAGAAATTGCTGTTCGATCAGGTTGCCGATCAAAGTGTACTGGCCGCCCCCTAATAATCGGGGGATCACAAAGGTGGTTACGGCAGGCATGAAGACCATGGTGATGCCAGACCAAACCCCGGGCAGGCTCAACGGGAAGACTACCCGCCGGAAGGTGTGCCAGGGGTCACTGCCCAAGTCTTCGGCTGCCTCCAGCAGGCTGTTATCGATCTTGCTTAATACGGTGTAGATGGGAAGAATCATAAAGGGGATAAAGTTATAGACCATCCCAAGTACAACGGCAAATTCATTGTAGAGCAAGTTCAACTGGGGCAGGCCCAGATGGGCCAGGATCGTATTGATTAGGCCCTTGCGTTCAAGCAAGGTGAGCCAAGCATAGGTCCTAAGCAAGAAATTCATCCACATGGGCAGGACCAGCAGCATGATTAAGGCGTTTTTGTTCTTCAACTTGTTCTTAGCCAGAATGTAGGCGGCAGGGTAGCCCAGCAACAGGCAGAGCACGGTACTGATGGCGGCCAAGGTGATGGAACGCATCAATACCTTTAGATAAATTGGTTCCGAAAACCGGCGAAAATTATCCAAAGTAAACTGAATCCCGGCAGGGGTCTTGACGGTAAAGCTAAAATAGAGCACTAGAGCCAAGGGGACTACAGTGAAGATGATTATCCAGAAGATGTAAGGATAGGCGGACCATGTTTTTCTCATGATTCCGCCACCTTCTTCATGATATGAATATCGAAGGGAGCCACCTTGAGGCCAACCTGCATGCCGACCGGCCGCAACCTGGTGCTGTGAATCATCCAGTCTCTGCCGTGGGCATTGACGATCATTTCGTAGTGGACACCTTTGAAGGTGGCAAGTTTAACAACACCGGTAAAAATACCCTCGCTGGCATCGACGATCTTGAGGTCTTCGGGGCGGATGACCACATCCACCGGTTCATTGCGGGTAAAACCCTTGTCTACACAGCGTACCGTTGCCCCGGCAAAGTCCACGACAAAGTCCTCGCGCATGATCCCCTCAATGATGTTGCTTTCCCCGATAAAACCGGCGACAAAAGCGTTGACCGGCTCGTTGTAGATGTCTTCCGGGGTGCCGATCTGCTGGATGCGGCCCTCGTTCATCACCACAATGGTATCGGACATGGTCAGGGCCTCTTCCTGGTCATGGGTGACATAAACAAAGGTGATGCCCAACTGTTGCTGCATGGCTTTCAGCTCAATTTGCATGTCCTTCCGGAGTTTGAGGTCCAAAGCGCCCAATGGTTCGTCCAATAAAAGCACTTCCGGTTCGTTCACCAAGGCCCGGGCAATGGCCACCCGTTGCTGTTGCCCGCCGCTGAGGGAATTGACGGACCTTTTTTCGTAGCCGGAGAGGCTCACCAGGTCCAAAATATGGGCAACCTTCCTATCGATGGTGCTTTTATCCATTTTTTTAATCTTTAAACCAAAGGCGATATTTTCATAGACATTCATATGGGGGAAGAGGGCGTATTTTTGAAATACCGTGTTGACCTTACGTTTGTAAGGTGGTACATTGGTAATATCGCCGCCGTCAAAGAGGATCCGGCCTTTTGTAGGGTGCTCGAACCCGCCGATAATCCGCAATGTGGTGGTCTTGCCGCAGCCGCTGGGCCCGAGCATGGTGAGGAATTCATTCTTGCGAATATGGAGTGTAATATCAGTGATGGCTTCACTGCCGTTGTACTCTTTAGATACATTGACCAATCTTATGAGACTATCCGCCATTTCGTCGCCTCCAACACGCTTAGTAATGAAATAAGCGGTCCCTGCATCCGCCATCCGATTTGGCCATAAGAAAGGCAATAAACGTCTGACTTTCATCGGAAGGCGGAAAGAGTGGTTTTTTAAAGCAAAAAAGAATTAAAGGTACAGATATGGCGAATTACACCTTCGGTCATAGATTATAGCACATATTTTTCGTTTGTTATAGGAAATAATTTGTGAATAGCCAAAAATTAATTTTGCCAATGCGACCATAATTTGAAAATCCAAGTGTGGAGAGGGTTTTAGTTTTGAAGAAATTATATGGTAAGAGGAAAAAATATTACAGTATATAAAACTATAGGAAAAAGGAGAAACGAAACATGGGATCAAGACGGTTGTTCCTGGGTATCTTGGTTTTGTTGCTTTTATTATTTAACCAGCTGGGGCTGGCTGCCAATAATGGACGGATTGGCATTTTGGCCACTATCAACCTCAGCGGTATTGAGAAGTCGGGGCTGGAAAACAAGCTGGCAGCGAATATCGCCTCAATTTTGCGCAATGAAGGGGCCTACACTGTCATTGAAGAAAAGGAGATTGGGAAAAGGCTCAAAAAGATCAAGATGGAAGATATAACCGAATATATTAACCTGCTCTCCGTCAAGGAGATATCTTCCCTCTGCCGACTGATTGAAGTTGATCAAGTCATTGTCATCAGCATCGAAGGATATAACGAATTTGTCCGGAAGAAGCAGAAGTCTTATCAAATTAAAGCCTTGATCGATTGGTACAGACCGGATTTTCAATTAGTGCAAAGTTTCAGGGGCGACAGTATCAGCCAGAAGGGCATGAATGATGTCATTGAAAAATGTGCCAGGCAGATGAGCGGTAAACTAATTGGGCTGCCGGTCGAAACCGATGATGATGGTATCCGGGGTGAGAATGCCCCCGTTGTGGTGAATACCAACAGCAACCGCTATCATTTGCCCAATTGCCGCCATTTACCCAGGATCGAGGATCAGCGGGTCTATAATACCAGGCGGGAAGCGGATCAAGCGGGGCATACCCCTTGTCTGGTCTGTTTTCCTTCTTTCTATAGTTACATTGACCCTGATAAGGCCCTGGAGGATAAATTAGGGGCGGAATCCGCAGGGACCCTGGAATATTATTACCGTGTGGCCCATGATCCGGAGCAGCTAGCCCGGGTAAAAGCGGTGGCAGGAAAGATTATTCCACACACGGGACGGAAAAATGTGGACTATGCCTTTTATTTGCTGGATACGGATATGGTTAATGCCTTTTCCCTGCCCGGCGGTTACATATATGTCACGACTGGCCTCTTGAAGGTTGTTGAGAGCGATGACGAACTAGCGTTTATCCTCGGCCATGAGATGGCCCATAACGTTAGAAAGCATGCGATTGCCCAGTACCGGCAAGCCATGGGTCTGACCTTTTTATCGGCCATTCTTATTTTGAGCAATGACAGTGACAATAAAGAAGAACAAGTGTTACTGGCTACTTTTTTAAATAACCTTATTATGAATGGTTACTCCCAGAAGCAGGAGAGGGAGGCGGACCGGCTCGGTGCCGTCTATGCGGTGCGAAGTGGCTATGACCAAAATGCTTATAAGACAGTTCTCGGTAAATTTATGGATATGCGGGAAAGAAGCTCTTATTTGCTGGAGAAGCTCTTTTCCACCCATCCGACTCCTGAAGCCCGCCTGGATAATATTAATAAATACTGGGAACGCCTCAACCAGATCCAAATGGCGCTGGCAATGAACTAAAGGCTTTAAGCCTGTTAAACAGTCCAATGACGCCCCATTTCATAAAATATTAGTGAAATGGGGTGTTTTCATTGAAAGTCTTGCCAAAAACTTTTGAGCGGATAAAGGCCTTTTTTTCGTCGAATATGCACAGAACCCGTGGGCGGGTGTTGTTGCGTGTCTATGAGCTGGATGTGGAGATTGAGCAGATTGTACCGGCTGACCGTCCCTACCAACTTACGGTGGTTCTGCCCAAGTTAGAGGTGCGCCGGAGGCTGACAGGCGGCCCGCGCTGGAAGGTCCTGCTCGAAGACTTGCAGATACATCATGCACCATGGGATGGCCAGCAGCTGACGGAGCCAGGGACGCGAAAGGAGCAGGGTGAAGGAGAGGAGCCGGGTGAAACTGGGACGACAGCGACGAAGCAGACAAAAAACTGCCCGGCCCAGCCCGGTGAAGCGACTGAGCCACCACCGGAGGAGACCACGGAATAAACCTTATCGGTGGCGATGGTAGGTAGTGGTGGCACGAAGGTCATGTCATATATTGGTAGGTTGTTATTTATGATTGGGAGCTGTTAATGGGCAGCTCCTTTTATTATGACTCATGCAGTTTTCCATCAGCCAACGACACTTTTTCCTTGTGCTCCCCCGTACAATTCTGATATAATTTAACTTGAAAAATCAGAAAATACAATTTATATATACTTATTTGGGATGGTGGGTAAGGATGGGTTTGAGTTATGTGATCGAAGGTGCCAAGTTAAAGTGCAGCTATGGCGATAAGGAAAGCGTTTTTCAAGTGCCAATGCACCATAAAACGTTCATTTCCGGAAAACCGCAGGGTAATATTATGGATTTTAAACCAATGATTAATATTCAGCCCTTTGGTTTGTGTAGCAGTTTAGCCAATCCGGCTGTGGCAGCAGCTACTGCGGCCAACGATGGAAGATTAAAAAAGATGCCATGTGTCCCAGCAACGGTTACGCCATGGATGAATGGCAAGGTTGATTGTTTGGTGGGTGATGCCCCGGCAATTATGAACAATTCCACCTTGGTATGCCGGTGGTGTGGCAAGATTGTGGTTCAAGAAGACGGTCAGGAGTAAAAATAGGTATCCCAGGACAGGGGGGAGACTGGTGGAGGCAATCCTTGATGACCTTGGGATGGATGAAGAGGAATTTATAGAGTTTTTAAAGACCTTGGATGAACTGGAAGAGTTCCCCTTTGGCTATAAAAAGCGGTTTTATGTTTTGAAAGAACGAGAAGAGGGACGAGAAGAACGGATTAAGCCGTTGAACTTAAAAAAATACCTGCCACTGGATGATACCCAGGCGTCTTACTTTGCCATCCATGAATTTCCGGTGGAAAGCATGCGGCCAGTTCAAGAATTAATCGCTAAGTTGCCGGAGGAACTGCGGGTACATGCGGTACGGGTGGCCTTTGCCGTGGTTTTAAAGGCAGTAGCTAAGGCGTTTTCGATCTTTGATACATACACAAACATCCACGGCAATACACGGTTCCGGTGGTATTTGACAGATCAGGCCAATCCCTCCGTCAACCCGCCGATGGTTTACGACTATAAAAGTAATTTTCAACGGGAAGTGGAAGCGGCAACAAACTTTACAAAGTTTGACTTTACCGGAAAGGACCTGCGGGAATTTGACTTTACCGAAAAAGATCTGTCCGGGATAAAGTTTGAAGGATGTAATTTGCGGCGAGCAAGGTTTAGTGGATGCGTTGTAAACAAGGCGGAGTTTAACCCTCATTTAAGTTGCCGAAAACTATTTAAATATGTCAAGTAACAGTTTGGCTTTGGAACTTAGCCGGATTTGGAATTTTCGAACGCTTGATTCTGACCAATGGAGTTGTTTTGAAGCGGATTATAATGTTAGAGGCTGTTATAGTTATTTATCAAACAAACAAGGTAAAGTGTTTGTCATGGTTGATCCGGCTGGCCGTTTAAGGGAAGGTTATTACTCCCAAGGGAAGTGGGATTTTATTCGCCATGTTGAACTGGGAGAATTAGAGGATATAACTGAGGAAACAGATCCGGAGAAGTTGCTCAAGATCGTCTGAGAAAAGTGGGAAAATAACCTGTTGCCTATACTAAAGGTGTTAAATAGAGATGAAAAGATCCGAGAACCTGTTTTGGGGCAGAACATTTGACAGTACCTCACTTTGAAAACCTGCAAAAATCCTGTTGCCTAAGGAAAGACTCTTTGGTATTATAATATAAAAAAATTATCTGTCCCATCGGCTATGAAAGAGGAGAGTATAGCCCGGATGACCGTCCAGAGAAGGGAGCCTTTGGCTGGAAGCTCCCCACGGAAAGAACGGCTGAAGTTCCCTCTGGAGCTGCCGCCTGAAAGGAACCGTCCGTGTAGGGTTGGCCGGAGCCCCACCGTTAACAAAGGGGAGGGTATCGAAGCCATTCTTGTTTGATGGGTTTTCCGTACCTGACAAAGCGGGCCATATATATGGCCAATTAGGGTGGTACCGCGGAGATTATGCCCATGCCCCTTCGTCCCTAACCGGGATCGGGGCATGGGTTATTTTATTTATTTAGGAGGAATTACGATGATTATTGTCATGAAGAACGGATCGACAAAAGACCAGGAGGAACAGGTTAATAGGACGCTTAAAGAGTGGAACTTCCAGATTCACGTTATCGAAGGAGTGGAGAAAAAGGTTATTGCCGCAGTAGGGGACAAACGCCGGGTGGATTTCGGCTTCCTCGAGAGCTTGCCGGGCGTGGAAAGGGTTGTACCGATTCTTGCTCCCTATAAATTGGTGGCTGCCGAAGCCCAACCGGAAAGGACAAAAGTTCGGGTGGGACCCGTTGAGATTGGCGGGGACCGGTTGGTGGTCATGGCCGGGCCGTGCGCTGTGGAGTCAGAGGAACAACTCCTCCGCGCTGCCAAGGGTGTGGCGGAGGCGGGTGCCACTTTCCTGCGGGGAGGTGCCTTCAAACCCCGCACCTCTCCCTATGCTTTCCAGGGACTAGAAGACGAAGGTTTGGCCATGCTGGCCCGGGCCCGGGAGGTTACAGGACTGCCGGTGGTGACGGAAGCAGTAGACCTGACTCAAGTGGACCGGGTGGCTAAGTGGGCTGATATCATCCAGATTGGGGCCCGCAACATGCAGAACTTCGGACTTTTACGGGCGGTGGGCCGGACCGGCAAACCGGTGCTGCTCAAACGCGGGCTCTCCGCAACCGTGCAGGAATGGCTCATGTCCGCCGAATACATTATGGCCGAGGGTAACCCCCATGTCATCCTGTGTGAGCGCGGGATCCGGACCTTCGAGACAGCTACCCGCAATACCCTGGACTTAAGTGCAGTGGCTTTGGCCAAAACCCTTACTCATCTCCCGATTTTAGTTGACCCCAGTCATGGCACAGGGAAGCGGGCGCTGGTCCTTCCCATGGCTAAAGCGGCAATTATGGCCGGCGCTGACGGGCTGATGATTGAGGTCCATCCCGAACCGGAACGGGCCCTGTCTGATGGGGAACAATCCTTGTCCATCCCCGAATTCCAGCGGCTGATGGAGGAGATTGCCCCCGTGGCCGAACTGGCGGGGAAACTCCTGGCTAGATTGGGTTAGAAGTACGTAAAATAATAGCCGGTTTTTTGAAAAAATACTTTAGATTATTATCTTACTGGCCGATAAAATTGTGGTACAAGTTTTAGAAGGGTAATAAGCTCAATAGTCGCACCAAAACAGGCTTTACCGGGTGGCCTTTTCCCTACGATCGCGGTAGTGGCCAAAACCAGCAAAAACCTGGAATATGCTTGTTTTTTTCCTGGGTAAGATGGTATAATGAGTTTGGTTATTTGCGGCGGCGCCTTTGCGAAATTAATCAGGCTAAGCAATTGTGGGGAAAACGGGATTGCCGACTCTTAACAAGGGAGGTGGGGCCGGATGGTCGTCGTACAAAAGTGGTTAAGGGAGGTTACCGGAACCTTAACCCAGGATGAAGTCGACCAGATTGTGGCCTTTCTCACCAACAACCAGATTCCGCCGAGCTTCGAAGAGAAGGTGGAGATGCTCCGGCGGGGCAGTTTCCGGCTACAGCAGGTATAATTCCTAAACAAACGTGCGCCAAGAGGAACGGACCTTTTCCTGGACCAAGGGATTAGGAAGGTTCCTTTTTCTCTTTTTTCGACCGGGTGATTAAAATAGGTAACAATGCGTAAAATGATCGCCGTGGGAGAAATGGATTATTGGGACTGAGGTGGTAAGACAATGGAGCAATGGGTGGAGTTTACGGTTCGGACCACCGGCCGGGTGGAGTTTCGGGAGATTACGGCCGAGCTTAATGCCAGTTTGCAGGATTCCGGGCTCAAGGACGGGTTTGGCATAGTGTTTATTCCTCATACCACTGCCGGCTTGACTATTAACGAGAATGCCGACCCGGATGTGGTGCGGGACATGATCATGGCCTTTGCCCACATTGTCCCCGAAGACTTGCCCTTCCGCCACGGGGAAGGCAATTCACCGGCACATTTAAAAGCTTCTTTGGTGGGGTTTGAACGGATCTTGCCGGTACAAAACGGCCGGTTGGCTTTGGGTACCTGGCAGGGGGTGTACCTTTGCGAGTTTGACGGGCCGCGTCTTAGGAAGGTTCGTGTTCGCTGGCAAGGCCAGTGAGGGTAAACAATGAATTATTAGGGAATTGGAACAATTTAATTACAATTGTGTAAAGCCCTTGCATTTTTTCGCCGGTCCGGCGTATAATGAAATTGACAGCGGGACATATAATGTAATACAGGGACAAAAAACGTCCCACGAATGAACCCGCAAAAAAACGGAGGTGAATGATGATGATCTGCAAAGACTGCAGGAATAAGGTTTACAGCTGGGAAGAGGTTTGCCCGCGGTGTGGCGCCGAACTGGGTAAAAACCGCAATGAAAAGAGAGAAGCTAACCTTCCTATGATGGGTTTTGTCAAGACCCATTTGGGTAGGTTATAAACTAACCTACCCGTTTTTTTACCCTGGTGATGAAGCCACGCTGTTTCCCGGATCTGCGCCGGCACTAATGAATGAAAGGAGGGAAATTCCATGTATTGCACGGATTACCGTAATAATGTATATGGTTGGAATGAACCGACTTTGGGTTATGCGACCAAACGCCGACACCAATTGAATAAGCTGGTTCAACCCCCATCCACGTATCTGCTCACCGGTAAGTTTTAGGAACTGAAACTTACCGGTCTTTTTTATTTTATTGGTAATTATCAGGTGTTTTTATTTTCAGGACTAGGCTGTTTTCGTCAACCCTTGATTTTGCAAGATATCCTTTATCCCAGCGGGGAAAAGGTTTAAAATAGATTTAATCTGAGTTTTTTGTTGTGATGGTTTTTTACTCGTTTATGGAGGAGGGCTGGGCTTGGAAGAGCTTGCGGTTGTTGTGAAGACGGAAGGTGAATTTGCCACGGTACGGCTGACCAGGCATACTACTTGTCAGCACTGTGGTGCCTGCGGCCTTGGAGCAAACGCTGCAACCGGTGAATTTAAAGTTTTAAACCCGATAGGAGCTAGACCCGGTCAACGTGTCCGGGTTCGTATGGCAGCGGGGACATTGTATCGGGCGGCCTTCCTGGTTTATATCTTGCCCATGCTGGGGCTGGTCCTTGGTTATCTGCTGGGGCGCTGGATCGCGGGACGCTTTGCCGCCGGGTTTGCCGAAGGAATCGGGATTTTGGCCGGTTTTGCTGTGATGGCGGTGTTTTTCATCGTACTATACCTTTATGACCGGCATTATTTAAAGCCCGCAGCATATCTACCGGAGATCGCTGGCCTTGCAGAGGACGAAGGGACTCCGGAGTCCGCCGCAGATAGTCAGCAATGACTTCCGCCAGGTAAATGGCAGAATTTTTTGCTTCTTCCAGCGTACTGTACTGATTACCCAACTCCACAATGATGGCTTTATCGTGGAGATGCTGGTTATAACGGGCGTCCGCTTGGATCACCTTGAGGACCAACCCAGGATACAGGCGGTTGATGGTCTCGGCTAACTCCAGGGCAAATTGGTGGTTTTTTTGCCACTGGGGATGCTCAAGCCCCATCCGGTCCGTGCCCACCACCAGCACTATCCCTGCCACCGCCCGGCCGGCAATGGTTTTGCGGCAAGACAGTCCCGGCGTGCCATCCCTGTGAATGTCCAGGACCATGCGGATGCCCGGATTCTCCTGGAGTAGGCGGGCGACGGTGGTGTGGGAACGTTTGTAGGAATCACGGAAGGGGTACATGTCGTGAATTTCATCTGTGTATAGAGTGGGGATGCCCCGGCTTTCCAGTTGCTCCGCCAGAAAGCGGCCGACTTTTACAATATCGCCGTGTTTGTTTAGTTTGTGGTCCACCCCGCTTTCGGGTAAATAGGATTCGGAGGTATGGGTATGGAAGATCAAGACCTCCGGTTCAACCGGCCTCTCCGGGAAGATCCGGGGCTTGGCCGGGAAGGGTACAGGAACGGTCCGGTCAGCGGCGGGTCGGGCCATGACCGCTTGGGCTTGGACATGATCATCCTGACGGACGGAACTTATTTGTCGATCCACCAGGGGGATTTGGACGCGGATGAATTCCTGCGGGCTTGGGTACCGGATCTCCGAGACCAGGCGGAGGAAGAAGTCGACGGGGCGGTAATGTTGACTCCAGCCGGGATCATCCTCCCCCAAATGCCGGCGCAACAAGGGGAGCCCCTGCTGCAATAGGGAGCGACCGACTTGTGGGTCCAGGTTTAAAAAGGCCTGGGCCAAGCGGTGGGAAGACACGGACGCCGGGGCTTTATTGCTGGATGGGTGGGGGAACAGATAAAAAACGGCAAAGGATAGCACAATAATGGCCCCGGTCAGGCAAAGCCAGACGGCATGGCTGAAGCCGTAATCCTGCATGGACTGTGGCGTATCCGTGGAAAACCCTCCTTTACGACTTGTCCCCTTCATTTATATGAGGCATGGGGGCATTTATGATTGCACTGTTGTTAATCTTGGTTCAATCCAGAGTATACTCCAGGTTGCCTGTGGGACGCTAAGCAAAAAAGGAGGCCTTCCATGGAAAAAGAAGGGAACAAACCCCGGTCAATGCTGGATGATGGTGAGCGCCGTGATGCCGAACTGTTTGAGGAGGGTCTGGTGGATGCCGCCTGGATCCCGGCGGGATTTGCCTACCAAAGCTTAGGTGAGTTTCGCCAGCGCCAAGACGAGCTTGAGGAGTATGCTTTGGAACAGATGAACGACCCGTAGTACTCCGGTGAGTACCATTGAAACCGCCGCCGTCCGGCGGCTTTTGCATAAAGTGGTGGAGATGGCCAGGCACCGGGGGAATGGATTATAACTAGAAGGAAAAGCCCTTTGATTTGTCGAAGAAGAGAAATCAAGTCAGGCAAGGGTTTGAACATTTGGTTGCTTCCCGCGCACCGGGAAGCGAAATTTTTGCAATGGAGCAAATCAAGAATGCAAAAGACCACGCGTAGGATGGTCCGGGCCGGTTTGTATCTGGCGCTGGGTGTGACCTTGCATATCATGGAGACTGCTCTTTTACCGCTGGGGATGGTCTTGCCCTTTCCCGGCGCCCGGGTGGGTTTGGCCAACCTGGTGGGTTTGGTGGTTCTGGCCATGGAAGGGGCAGGCCTGGCTTGGTGGGTGACCTTGGGCCGGATTGTCTTGGGCGCCTTGTTCAGCGGGACCTTTTTAGGGTTACCCTTTTGGATGGGTTTGGCCGGTGGCGCATTGGCCATGGCAGGAATGACTGCTGCCCGGCCGTTGGTTCCCGACCGTTTCAGCTGGTTGGGATTAAGCGTAATGGGGGCCTTTTGCCATAATATCGGCCAACTGTTGGTGTTAAAGACAGTTGTGCCCGGTGTGGGAATTATGGCCTATTTGCCCTGGATGGCGCTGCTTTCGGTGCCCTCCGGCGCTTTGGTGGGCGGGGCGGCAAGTAAGGTTATCCAGCGTTTGGCGGCGGTTTGGGATGATGATTGCCAGCGCAACCTGGTGGAGGAGGACGACGGGCCATGACGGTTTTGGTCGGAACTGTAGAGCGTTTATCCTTCCGGAACGAGAGTACCGGTTATACTGTGATCCGTATACGCCCCGAGGGATCGGCAGATACCGAAACGGCAGTGGGGTTCATGCCCGACATCCACCTGGGAGAACGGCTCCGGCTGACGGGAGAATGGGTAAACCACGCCGAGTACGGGCGGCAGTTTTCCGTTCAGGCCTATGAACAAATGGCTCCCGCCACCTTGCAAGGGATCGAAAAATATTTGGGCTCCGGTTTGATCAAGGGGATCGGGCCCATGACAGCAAAACGCATCGTCAAAGCCTTCGGCCTGGACTCCCTGAAGATTATTGAAGAGGAACCCGAGCGCTTGTTGGAGGTTGAAGGCATCGGGGAGAAGAAGGCGCAGGTGATCGTCAAAGCAGTGGCGGAGCAGAAGGCCATCCAAGAAGTGATGGTTTATCTGCAGGGCGCGGGGGTTACACCGGGTCTGGCTGCCAAGATCTACCGTTATTATGGCGACCAATCCCTCAATGTTGTACGGGAAAACCCCTTTCGCCTGGCCGATGAGGTTTTTGGTATCGGTTTTAAGACTGCGGACCGCCTGGCCCAGCAATTGGGCATGGATCCTGAGGCCCCTGAGCGGATCCGGGCCGGAATCCGGTATTTTTTAGACCGGGAGTCCGATGAAGGGCACATCTATGCCCTCCGCCCGGATTTCTGCAATAAAGTGGCTGAGGAACTGGCGACAACAGAAGACAAGGTTGATGGGATCATTGGTATATTGGTCGAATCGGGAGAAATCGTGGCCGAGCAGGGGACAGACGGTGAGCGTCTGTACCTTTCGGCCTATTATAACGGGGAGTTTGGTGTGGCCCAACGCCTGGTGGCATTGTTGCGGAACTACAGGAAACTTGACCTGCCCAGGGAAGACTTGTTAAGTTCCGTGGCCTCTGCCACCCTGGCGCCGGAACAAAAAGAGGCCATCAATGCAGCATTTCGCTACGGCGTTTTGGTCATCACCGGCGGTCCGGGTACCGGTAAAACCACGACTGTAAAGGGGATTATCCAAGCCTTTCATGCAATGAACTGCCGGGTCTTACTGGCGGCGCCCACTGGGCGCGCCGCTAAGCGTCTGGCCGAGGCCACCGGCGAAGAAGCCAAGACCATCCACAGGCTCTTGGAGTATGGCTACTCACCGGAGAAAGGCTCCGGGTTCTCCCGTAATGAGGACCAGCCCTTGGTGGCGGACGTGGTCATCATCGACGAGGTCTCCATGGTGGATTTGCTGCTCTTTCATAACTTGCTCAAAGCGATGCCCCTTGGTGCCCGCTTGATCATGGTGGGTGACAGTGACCAATTGCCCTCGGTGGGTGCAGGCAATGTGTTAAGGGACTTGATCGAATCCGGTGTTGTCCCCGTTGTCCGGCTGCGGACGATTTTCCGGCAGGCCCGTGAGAGCAAGATTGTTACTAATGCCCACCGTATCAATCAGGGCCTGTTGCCGGAGATTAAAAATGCAAAAGACTTCTATTATATTAAAGCGGAGGATCCGGAGGAGATTACCCGGCAGATCCTGCAGTTGGTTGCAGTCAGGCTGCCCAAGTATTTGCACTGTGATCCCATTGAAGATATCCAGGTTATTTCCCCCATGCGCCGGACGGTAACCGGCGTGGAACACCTCAACCGGATCCTGCAAGAACGGCTGAATCCCTTCCGGGAGAACCGCCCGGAAGTGCGGATTGGCGGCGTCGCCTTCCGGATTGGCGATAAGGTGATGCAGATCAGGAACAACTATAACAAGATGGTCTTCAACGGCGACGTGGGCCGGATTGTGCGGATCGACCCGGAGGACCGCCAACTGGAAGTGTTGTATCCGGAACCCGGCGGCAACCGTGGTGTTATCTATGAATCGGAGGAACTGGACGAGTTGGTCTTGTCCTATGCTGTATCGGTGCATAAGAGCCAAGGCAGTGAGTACCCGGTGGTGGTAATGCCCATCACGACTCAGCACTTCATGATGTTGCAACGGAACTTGCTCTATACCGCCGTGACGCGGGCGAAAAAGATGGTGGTTCTTGTCGGCACGTGGAAGGCACTGGCCATGGCTGTGAAGAACAACCGGATTGAAGCGCGCCGGACCGCTCTGGCCCAACGTTTGGCGGAACTTTTCCGGGGGGCCGAGCATCATCAGGGTACACTGGAGATGGGCGTTTGATCAGAGAGTGTCCCGGTCCGAAAACAAAACACATAAATGAGGTGGATGACTGGTGTTTTCCCGTGTCAAATCCCGGGTCTTGTTGATTTCCCCAAGTTCAAACCGTTTTTATGTCCCCACGGCCCCATTGGGGCTCTCTTTAATTGCCGGGGCTTTACCGCCGGAGGTGGAAGTCCGGGGGCTTGATCTGAATGTTTATAAATGGGTGCTCGGCTTGGATGCTCAAGCTGCCTTTGCCGCCATCGAACAGTGGTTCAAAAATAATGCCAGGGCGGGAATGGCGCCGGATGTGGTAGGAATCACCGTTTACCAAGAAACCTTGGAAGAGGCGGTGACCTATGCTAAGCTGGCCCGTAAGTATGGCGCCACCACTGTGGCCGGGGGGATTTATCCCACCCTCTTTCCCGATGACATGCCCGGAGTCTTCGATTATCTGGTCCGGGGCGACGGCGTGACAGCCTTTCCGCCCCTGGTTGATGCCATCTTCTGGAAACGACATGGACGGGAACGGGCCGAAGACTGGCAAATCCCCGGTGTTTTCCTTTGGGATCGGCAGAACAACCGGTGGTTGCCTGGAGAAGAAGCGGTTGCTTCGGCTCATAATGGCCCTTTACTCCCTGCTCGCGGCATTTTTGACGAATTAAACCAGGGTTTCCGGTATTTCTCCGCGCGGGTAATGAGTTCCCGGGGTTGCCCTTATGGTTGCAGCTTCTGTGTTAACTCGGAATTAACGGCACGGGAGTGGTTGCCCCGGCCGGTGGATGAGGTCATGGATGAAGTCTTAAATACTTTGATCAACTCGAATATCAGCGAACTTTGTTTCTCTGATGACCAGTTTTTCGGTTTTTGCGCCGACCATTACCGGAGGGCCCATGAAATTCTCCGGCAGATTGAGGGGATCACCCGGGTCCGCAACCTCCGGATTAACCTGCAGGTGCGGGCAGACCATTGGCTGAGAGCTCTGGAGTGTGAGCCAGGACTTGTTGAAACGCTGCAGGCAATCAACGGGAATTTTCAGGACCCCAACCCGGAGACAAGTATTAAAATTCACGGTCGCCCGGTGCGGGGGGTTTCGCTGGATATTGGCGTGGAGTCCAATCTTCAGCAGCGTTTGGACAAATTTGCCAAAGGATTGACCGTCGAAACCAATCTGGCGGCGATCCGTAAAGCTAGGGAACTCGGATTGGATCTGGGCGTCTATATGATCCTGTTTACACCGGATCTCAGCCTGGAACAACTCAGAGAGGAATTTGCCATCTATAACCGGGAGGTCCTGCAGACGGAGGTCTTCTCCAAAGCTGCCTTTTACGGGTTTTTTCAAGAGTTGGTGCCGTATAAGGGCACGAGGATTTATCGGGAGTTGCAGGCCAGCGGGGATTTGGTGGAAAAAGGGCAGTTTACCGGGTTTCGTTTTCGCGATCCCCGCGTGACCGTCTTTTATATCTTGTACTTGGATGAATTGCACCGGGGGCTGTTGGATGCCCTGGCCACCGGCGAAGAGTTGGTGGCGCGGATCCAGGAGTTGCTGGAGATTAGCGCACTTTTGGGCCGGTTGAAGACAGTGGAGCCCGTGCTGGAAGGTGTCCGGTGCGAGCTGCGGGATGTGGAGGAGATTAAAGCCCTCCGTCGCCGGCTGGTTGAGTTCTACAACCGAATTGCATAATTAGGTTAAAAATTCGCGCAAAAGAGGAAAAACAAGGGGATTAGCGAATCTAGTAACTGGATGTTCCACCGGATTGTTGCGAAGGGATTCGCCCGCTTCAACAAATGTGGGGAATGGGGGTAGCAGCAATCCTTTTTTATCGCTATTTTTTAAGTGTTATGCAAAAAGAGAACAAATGGCTGGTGACAGAAACGCCTTGTCCCGAGGAGTCCTTTGGGGTCATTGAAGGTAGAGTGGCTGTCAGTGACCGGACCTATCCCTTGGGGATAGCCGTCCGTTTGGTCCGGGAACTGCAGAATCTAGTAGCATCAAAACCTGAGATAACTTTAATGCGGCTTGATGGTTGGGGAAGACGGGTCATCCGTCAGGCGCAGGATTATCCGCCGCCCCGTTTTACCTGGATTTATCCGGAATTTCGGGAAATGCCGGTTTTAAACGAGGAGCAGCGGGGACTCCTGGCTGGACGGTTGTTGTCTGGCATTGAGTTAAGCGGCCTCATGCGCCAATATGTGGATTGGTCACCAGGGGAATGGGAACGCTGGCTGCAGCAGGAGATTATGCACGGCAGGGCGGACCGTCGCCCAGGCGTGGGCAGGGACCGCCTTGGACGGGTGGTTTGCAACCGTTGTGGTGAGACGGAGTTCCTGCAGGAACAGGTCTGTCATTTCTGCGGTGGCCGGTGTTATGTCTGTCTGGCCTGCCAATGCTTTGGCCCCGCCCGGGAGTGCCTTCCTTTATACCACATTTATTCCCGTGGATTGGTAGAGCCGCCAGGGGAAATCGTGTTAAACATGCCGGCCCTCACCCCGATTCAGGAGTTGGCCGCTGGGAAGGTGCGGGATTTTTACCGGGATGGTAGGGGTGAGTTTTTGGTTTGGGCTGTTTGCGGCGCTGGCAAGACGGAGGTGGTCTACCCCGCCCTCCGGGAGGCCCTGTTGGCTGGAGAACGGGTGTTGTATGCTGTCCCCCGGCGGGATGTGGTGCGGGAGATGGGACAACGCTTTGCCCGGGCTTTCCCGGGATTAAAGATCAATGTGCTGCACGGTGGGGAAGGACGGATTGAGACTCCTGATGCGCCCCTGACCGTAGCCACCACCCACCAGGTTTTGCGGTTCATTGCCCACTTCGATCTGGCGGTTTTGGATGAAGCCGATGCCTACCCTTACGAAGGCAGCCGGATGCTCCACTTTGGATTACGGCGAGCGGTCCGGCCCACAGGCCGGATTGTCATGATGACAGCTACTCCCGATGCTGAACTCCGACAAAAGGTTGCGGAGGGGAAGCTTGGGTGTGTCAGGATTCCCGGCCGCCATCACGGTCGCCCGCTGCCTGTGCCTGTATTGATGGAAGACGAGCTTCCTGTGGGGCTATGGCAGGCAGGAGGAAGCCTTCCACCGGTGGTGCGGCGACACTTGGTGGATTGGGCCGAGCGGATGTTACCTGTCCTGATTTTTCTGCCGACGGTGGGCGCCGTGGAGAGTTTTGGCCGCTTTTTACAGCAGGTTCCGGAGCTGAAACCGATACCTTTGGACTGGGTGCATGCTGGTCATCCCCACCGGGACCGGATAGTGGAGGAATTTCGCAGCGGCAAGTTGCGGATGATGGTTACTACCACCGTCTTGGAGAGGGGACTGAATTTCCCCGGAGTTCAGGTCATGGTGCTCCATGCCGATGACGAGCGGGTGTTTGACACCGAATGCCTGGTACAGATTGCTGGCCGGGTGGGACGGTATGCTTCCCATCCCGGCGGTGAAGTGGTCTTTATCGGTTGCAAAATCTCCCGGGCAATGCTGGAGGCGGAAAAATGGATCCGGGAAATGAACAAAGAGGCCAAACAAGCTGGGCTGTTAGACGATTTTACAAGCTTTTAAAGAAACGGATCTTAAGCCCTTCCATAATTCATCCGATAAAGTTCTGTGCGGAATTTCTCGGCGAAATTGTCCGGACTGTGGATGACTTGATTTATCCCCCGCCTGCCGTCTGTCCCTTGTGTGGACGGCAGTGTCCGGAGTTGCAAGAGGAGATTCTTTGTCCAAGGTGCCAGGAAGCCATCCCTTTTATTCAACCGCCCGTTTGTTTGCGCTGCGGTCGTCCCCTTAGGTTAGCCGCGGCAAATCCTTGTCATGAATGCGCCGGGAGACCTTTGTTTTATCAGAGTGCCCGCGCGGTTGGTCTTTACAAGGATTATTTCCGCCAGATTATCTTGGCTTTGAAGTATTTTGGCCGGCTGGAGTTGGCGGAGCCCTTGGGAGGATTACTGGCAGCCCGCTTCGAAGATGAACCGGAACTTTGCCGGACCCAAGCCATTGTTCCTGTACCTTTACATCTGCATCGACTGGCCCGGCGGGGATTTAACCAAGCCGAACTGTTGGCGCGGGCGATGGCGAAAACAGTACGTCGCCCGGTTTTCTCCGATACTCTGGAGCGGATTAAGGCGACAAAAGCGCAAAACCAATTGACATTGGAAGAACGCCGGAGCAATGTGGCCGGAGCCTTCGTGGCGGCCAATACGGGACAGATTCGCGGGCGCCGGGTGTTATTGGTTGACGACATCATGACAACGGGTTTTACTGTTTCGGAGTGTGCCAGGGTTTTGCTGGCGGCCGGAGCTACGGAGGTTCATGTTTTAACCTTGGCTGTTGGTGTTGTTGAGGAACAATGGTTGGCTGGGATCTTGCCAATGGATAATTAGATTAGGAGGCGAGGACTATGGATGTTAGGAATTGCAAGCGTTGTGGAAAAGTCTTCACCTACCGGGGAATGAATCTGTGCAATGAATGTTTTGAAAAGGAACAGGTGGATTTTCAGAAGGTCAAAGACTACCTTGAAGAAAATCCCGGGGCAACATTGATGGAAGTGAGCTTGAATACGGGCATTGATCTGAGAACCATCAACCGTTTTTTGCGGGAAGGTCGTTTGGAAGCAGAGGGGGTAATCTTAAACGATTCGGATATCACTTGTGAACAGTGCGGTAAACCAATTGGATCCGGTCGTTACTGCGAAGATTGCCTGAGAAAGATCCAGAACGAATTGAAAGAAGCCGCTGCCCGTTTGGAGAAGAACAAACAATTGGAAGGAAGAAGGCAGATCCGGATTCACACCTACGACAGCATGCAGAATGATGATGATTGAAGAAGGACAATTGGGCTCTGGGTAATAAAGAGCGGGTGATCATCCGGTTGAACAGGTAAAAGCTGCAGGCATTAATCAGTCGGCGGATTGACCGTAAACTTTTGTCCCGGGGCTGCCGATAGAACAAATGAGGGTTGGAACCGAAGGAGTGGAAAATCATGATTATCTCAAATCAACAGGTCCAAAATATCTTGAAAAGCTATGGCGTCACCGGCTCGCGCAAATTGCGTTATTCCGAACCGGTCAATCCTGCTATGCGTCAGGATCGTTTGGAGTTGTCTCCCGAGGCGAAACATCTGACTGCTATCCGTCAGCAGGTAGCTGCTACGCCGGATGTTCGTGCGGATCTGGTCAACAAATTGAAGACACAGATCAAAAACGGCACCTACCAAGTGGACAGCAGTGAAGTGGCCCAGAAAATGCTGGATCGGAGTTTGGCGGACCAAATAATCAGTAAATCTTGAGGGGTTGAACAGGAATGGCCCAAAGTTCAGTGCTTTGCGATGAAATTGTCCTGTTAAAAGACCTTCTTAGTCTGGCCGAGGAAAAGAAACAAGCAATCATGGCCAATAATTGGGAGAAGTTGCAAAAGATCACCGAAACGGAAGAAACTGCGGTCAAACGTCTTTCCGCGATGGAAGAGACCCGCAAAAAACAAGCGGGCTCTTTTTCCAATGAGGAAACCGAATTGCACCGTTTGGCCGAAGAATTGAAGGCTAAAAACGAGTTAAATCAGATGCTGCTGAATGATGCGTTGGCATATACCCGTTTCTTATTAAATACCGTCATGGGTGTCATGTCAACACCGCCCACCTACGGAGCGGAGGGAACACTGCAAGGGACTTCGTACCGGCAGCTTATTGACGGCAGGGGGTAGGCGAAGATGCGCTCAACATTTGCCGGAATTGAAACGGCGTACCGTGCCCTTCAGGCAAATCAACTGGCCTTGGACATCACCGGGCACAATATTGCAAACGCCAATACGGAAGGCTATTCCCGTCAGGTGGCCACATTTTCCGCCACTGCGCCTTACACTAATCCGGCATTTAACCGCTCGGCAACAGCGGGCCAGATTGGTACAGGCGTTGAGGTAGCCTACATCACCAGGATGCGGGACATGTTTGTTGATCTGCAGATCCGCCAGGAAAACCATGCCCTTGGCCGGTGGACGGCCCGGTATGAAAACCTGCACCAACTGGAATTGATCTACAATGAACCTTCCGAAACGGGGATTGCTGATGCACTGGATCAGTTCTGGACAGCTTTGCAAGATCTGGCCAATCGGGCGGAAAACACCTCCGTGCGTGCGGTGGTCCAACAGCGGGCAATCATCCTGACTGATAGCATTCGGAGTGTTTATGAACAGGTAGCCCAGCTTCAACGGGATCTTAATCAGGAGATAACCACACGTGTTTCTGAGATCAACGCCCTGGCCAATCAAATCGCTGATTTAAACGAACAGATCGGTAAAGTGACCAGCTTGGGCGACCAAGCTAATGACCTGATGGACCAGAGGGAACTGCTGGTGGAGAAACTCTCGAAACTGACAAACATTGAAGTTACTACTGACAATGTGGGCAGGTATAATATTACCATCTCTGGTAAAGGGTTGGTTTACGGGGAGAAGGTTACAGAACTCTATTTAGACCCTGATTTGGATCGGCAGGGTTTAGTAGATGTCAAATGGACGGACAGCAAGGAAAAGGTGCAGTTTAAAGATGGCTCCGTCAAAGGATTGCTGGAGGTTCGTGACGAGGATATCGAGATATACCAAAAAATGATAAATGATATGGCCTCAAGTCTGATTAATGAGATGAATGCCATTCACAGTGCAGGGTATGGCTTAGATGGTTCCACGGGCATAGCCTTTTTCTCCGGCTCTGATGCTTCGAATATCAGAGTTAACAATGAAATATTAGTGGACGGAAGGCGAATTGCCGCTGCAATCGGCGATGAACCCGGGGATGGGCAAAATGCCCTGAAAATGGCGGCCCTGTTAAAAACGCCAATTATGAATGCAGGTACAACCACATATGCTGCATATTATTCCTCGATCATCTCCAGGCTCGGGGTGGATGCGCAGAAAGCCACAACAATGAAGGACAACCAAGAAGTCTTGGTGGGCCATTTGAAAGACCGCCAGGAATCGGTAGCCGGTGTCTCTTTGGATGAAGAGATGGCCAATATGATCAAATTCCAACATGCTTACAATGCAGCAGCCCGTATTCTGACAACGTTGGATGCGGTTTTGGATACCATTATTAATAAAATGGCTGTTTAATTTCCCGGTAAAGGGGGTTGGCACGAATGCGTGTAACTAACCGGATGTTGGTGAACGGGCTGATTCGCAATGTTCATTCAGCGCTGGCCAGGTTGGATAAGAAATACAACCAGTTGGCCACAGGTCATGAATTTCAATACCCATCGGACGATCCGGTGGGCGTGGCTCAGGTGATGCAACTTACAACCAGCATTAAACAGACCGATCAATATATTAAAAATGCCAATGATGCCATTCTCTGGATGGAGTCGACGGACTCGGCCATGAATGAATTCGGCAGTGTCTTGCAACGACTGAAAGAATTGTCTATTGCCGGCGCCAACGATACCTTGCCCCAAGAGTCCCGGGACGCCCAAGCTGATGAGGTCCGGGAACTGCGTAATCATTTGTACATGTTAGCCAATAGTGAACAAGAAGGCCGCTACTTGTTTGCTGGGACAAGAACCATGAATTCTCCATATGAGAGGCTAGCGGACGGAACGATAATTTACCACGGTAATGACCAACAGGTCCGGGTGGAACTGGGCATAGGTGTGACGATGGATATTAACATTACAGGTATCAATGCCTTCGGTGACCCGGCTACCGGCGATATTTTCGCCTTTTTAGCCCAATTGGAGGAGAATTTACGGACCGGTAATGTCCCGGCAATAAATGAGGCCGTTGGTACACTGGAAAATTACCTGGACAATTCCCTTAAAATCCGGTCCGAGCTCGGAGCGAAAGTAAACAGGATGGAGATGAACAAGGAACGCTTGGAGACTTTAAAGCTGAACTACAAAAAGATCCTCAGTGATACGCAAGATATTGACTTTGCTGAGAAGGTAATGGAGTTAAAAATGATGGAATCCGTGCAACAGGCGGCTCTAAATGTGGGTGCGCGGATTATTCAACCAACATTGATTGATTTTCTTCGGTAACAACAAGGCGTTTTTGTTAGCAGTACAGTTATGTGCTTTATTCCCACTGATTCCGAGTGTTTTGTTTAAATCAGATATTAACAGCAGATGGGTGGGATCTGAATGGATATTCAAACGAAGTTTTATGGTTCCGTTTCCTTTCAGGAGAACGAGTTGATCAACTTTCCGGAGGGATTACCCGGTTTTGAAGATTGCCACCGGTTTTTGCTTTTGCAACCTGAAGGATCGGTTTTTGGATGCCTGCAATCAGTGGATAATCCGGCTGTGGCCTTCGTGACCGTTTCACCGTACCTGTTTTATCCGGAATATAGTATTGACCTGCCTGAAGAAAGCGTTCAAGCTTTAGGACTGAAGAGCCCGGAGGATGCAGTGGTACTTGGGATTGCTACCATAAGGGAAAAGTTGGAAGATAGTACAATCAATCTGCAAGCTCCCATCGTTATAAATAAAGAAAGCCGCCTTGGTCGCCAGGAGATCCTGCCCGATTCCGGTTACGCCATTCGCTGTCCTCTATGGAAGAAGGATGATGTAAAGAAATTCCAGTGCTCGTAATTAATTACTGAAGGAATTTTTAGAAATATAGAAGGAACTTCCTTGATCATGGAGAAAGTATAAAGTGATTTCAACCCCTGTCAGGGGATCTCCATTTCAAGGAGGGTGCCATTTGCTGGTATTAACGCGAAAACTCAATGAAAGCATTATGATTGGTGATAATGTTAAAGTCACCGTTGTTGATGTCAAAGGCGATCAGGTTAAGCTGGGAATTACTGCTCCTCGGCAAATCTCTGTTCATCGTGAGGAGGTTTATTTGGAGATTTTAAAAGAAAATCAATTGGCTTCTCAAAGTGTTGTTACCAATCTAAGTGAATTGGAGCGAGCATGGAAAAATCGCTGATAAAACAGGCAAACCGGAGAAATCCGGATTTTTGCTGTTTTATGGGGTTTTTTATTAAAGATTTAACTAAAATCTCATAAAGCATAATGATATTATGCCAATAAAGGGAGTGAAGAGGAGGCAAGGAACGTCTCCCAAACCCTAAGCTGCCGGGGCGTACGACCGGTGGGGAAAGGGACATCAAGGAGGAATGAGTTATGCGTATTAACCAAAACATTTCGGCCATGAACACCCAGGCATCCATGGTCCGCAGTGACAATGC
>Ga0116169_1000082_pt1 | contig 104226 bp, 95 predicted proteins | sample AD_UKC130_MetaG_FD_89796 | JGI IMG/M metagenome (GOLD analysis project Ga0116169, IMG submission 89796) | Active sludge microbial communities of municipal wastewater-treating anaerobic digesters from Canada - AD_UKC130_MetaG | ecosystem: Engineered > Bioreactor > Anaerobic > Digestate | place...
ACAACAACCATCGAATCAAGGGCAAACTAAAAGGTCTGAGTCCGGTTCAATACCGGATTCAGACCCAGGCAATTGCTTAACTACGGTATTCATCTTTTGTCTAACATTTTGGGGTCAGTTCACAAAAGCCAAGGCCGGCTTTCTGCTTTATTCTATGGCAATGGGCTTTACCCTCAACCGAATATCAGCAGGCTTACAGCCATGACGGCCATGCCGGAAACCAGGCCGTATATGGAAAGATGGTGTTCGCCGTATTCCCTGGCAGTGGGCAGCAGCTGGTCAAAGGATATGTAGACCATGATGCCCGCAACCGCGGCAAAGACGATCCCAAACATCACATCAGTCAAAAACCTTGACAGGATCAGGTAGCCGATCAATGCCCCGACCGGCTCTGACAGGCCGGACAGGAATGAATACAGGAAGGCCTTGGGCCGGCTTTCCGAAGCATAGTACACAGGCATGGACACCGCTATGCCCTCAGGGATGTTGTGGATCGCTACCGCGATCGCAATGCCCAGTCCGATGTTCGGATCCTTGACGGTGGCCATGAAGGTGGCAAAGCCCTCGGGGAAGTTGTGGATGCCTACGGCCAGGGCCGTAAAGAGGCCGACCCTCAGCAAGCTGTTCTTCTTCATCATCCACTCCGGCGGCTCATCGCCCCTTATATCCTCTACCCTTCTTGTTTCATGGGGGTTTTCAAAGTCAGGGACCAGCTTGTCGATCAGCGCTATGGCCAGCATTCCCCCGAAAAAGGCCAGGAGGGAGACGATCATGCCCGGCCGCTTCCCCAGCTCGCCTATAAGGGTCTGCTGGGCATCTGCCAGGATCTCCATGAAGGATATGTAGACCATCACGCCCACGGAAAAGCCCAGGGCAACGGACAGGAACTTCGTATTGGTTTTCCTGGTGAAAAAGGCAATAGCCCCGCCTATACCGGTCGAAAGCCCGGCGAGCAGGGTGAGCCCCAATGCCGTTAAAACATTTTCATCCATATGAGCTCCCCCTTTACATAAAATGCTTTTGAACATAGAAATAGCCGATAGTATTTGTAAAAGTGCCTATATAGTTATTAACCGGGTTTTGCAGTGAACTAACACAGGTCAGGGCTTTTCCTTGACTACCCTGTCGATGACGCCGCCGCCCAGGCATTCCTCACCGTCGTAGAACACCACGAACTGTCCGGGTGTCACCGCCCGCTGGGGCTTGTCAAAGACCACCCTGCAGGAGTCTGCGAATATTTCATCGATCACAACTCCCTGGTCCGGCTGGCGGTACCTGAACTTGGCCGTGCAGCGGAAGGGCGCTGTGGGCGGATGGCCTGATATCCAGTTGATCCCGGAAGCATGCAGGGCATAGGAGTACAAGGCCGGATGGTCTGAGCCCTGGGCGACGTATAAAATGTTGTTGTCCAGATCCTTGTCCACCACGAACCAGGGGGCGCCGGTCCCATAGCCCCCGCCTATCCCCAGGCCCTTGCGCTGGCCCAGGGTATAGTACATAAGGCCGTCATGCCGGCCTATCACCCTGCCCGGCTCATCATAGATCCGGATCTCTCCGGGCCTGGCCGGCAGGTAGCTGCTCAAAAATTCCTTGAAGTTGCGCTCCCCGATAAAGCATATACCCGTGCTGTCCTTGCGGTAGGCAGTGTTGAGCCCGTTTTCGGCAGCGATCTGCCTGACCTCCTGCTTGGTAAGGTGGCCTACGGGGAACATGGCCTTCTCAAGCTGGCGCTGCCCGAGCTGGCACAGGAAATAGGTCTGGTCCTTGTTCCTGTCCACGCCCTTTAAAAGCCTGACCCGGCCGTCTAAGCAGTCTGTCATGGCATAGTGGCCCGTCGCCAGGTAGTCAGCCCCTATGCGCAGGGCGTATTCCAGAAAAAGCTTGAACTTTATTTCCTTGTTGCAAAGCACATCCGGGTTCGGTGTCCGCCCCTTCCTGTATTCATCCAGGAAATAGGTGAATACCTTGTCCCAGTATTCCTTTTCAAAATTCACCGAATAATAGGGTATGCCGAGCTGGTTGCAGACCTTTACGGCTTCCTCATAGTCGACGGTGGCCGTACAGATCCCGTTTTCATCAGGCTCATCCCAGTTTTTCATAAATACGCCTATGACATCGTAGCCTTGCTGCTTGAGCAGCAGGGCGGCAACCGAAGAATCCACGCCGCCGGACATACCTACTACGACCCTGGTTTGTGAAGGCTTTCTTTCCACTTTCACACCTCTTGACAAATATCTCGGTAAATGATAAAGCATCCTCCAGTATACCCATTATAACGCTATTCACCGCGGCAGACAACACGAGCGGCAACTTGAAAATTTCTAATTGAGAATGTTTTTCATTTATTATTTTTGAGTTATATGATATACTAATACCGGCTGACTGGCACGAAATCCTATTTTATATAAGTATTTAAGGAGGAACACAGGATTGGCAAGAAAAAGAGGTCCTCGGTTCAAGGTGGCCAGGCATTTAGGTGAAAATGTCTTCGGCCATCCAAAGGCCTTGAAAAGAGGAGTCAAACCCCACAGAAAACTTTCGGAATACGGCCTGCAGCTTTTGGAAAAGCAAAAACTGAAAGCCTATTACGACGTTTTGGAAAAGCAGATGAACCGCTATGTCCAGCGGGCATTCAGATCGAAGGGCAATGCCGGTGATACACTGGTCCGGCTCCTGGAGTGCCGGCTCGACAACCTGACATACAGGCTGGGCTTTGCCTCGACCCTCAGGCAGGCGCGGCAAATGGTAGTCCACGGCCACATACTCGTGAATGGCAAAAAGGTTGACCGGCCTTCATATGAGGTACAACCCGGGGATGTGATCTCCCTGAGGGAAAAATCCAGGAGCAACGAGATGTTCAGGACCAACTTCCTGGAGTCCGGGCTGTCCCTGAGCTATCTTGAAAAGGACCCGGACAGCTTTGCCGGCAGACTGGTACGAATCCCGGAGCGGGAGGAGATACCGATAAATGTCAAGGACTCCCTGGTCATTGAGTTTTATTCCAGAAGGTAGATCCTTAAGGGACTGCAGTCAATGCAGTCCCTTTTTTCAGCCTTATTCCTGCATGTGCCATATAGACATTAAGCAGCCTTCTTTTACATGGCTTTTGCCAGGTCTCCCGCCTTCCTTCCCAGCTCAAGGCATTTGCCTATCCCTTCTTCATCCGGTTTCCAGTTGATCCTCAGGCCTTCATCAAACAGCTCCATGCCGCATGCCTGCAGCCACTCGTTGATGATCTTCACTCCTTCGCCGCCCCAGCCATAGGTGCCGAAGGCTGCAGCCTTTTTGTTTTTGAATTCAAGCCCTTTCATCATGTCAAGTATGGCGGCGATGGAGGTCAGCACCGTCCTGTTCACTGTCGGCGACCCGACAAGGACCACCTTAGATTTGAACACCTCGGTTATTACATCGTTTTTATCGGTACTGCCGGTGTTGAGGAGCTTCACGGTCACTTTAGGGTTGGCTTCCCGTATGCCGGCTGCGATGGCATCAGCCATGTTCTTTGTACCATGCCACATGGTGTCATAAAGCAGGGTTATCTGGTCCTCCCGGTAATCCTTTGCCCACTCAAGGTACTTTTCTACGATCTGCATGGGGTTGTCCCTCCATATCATCCCATGGCTTGTGCATATCATATCAAGGGGCAGATTCAGGCCTGCAAATTCATCTATCTTTGATATCACGAGCCTGCTGAAGGGTGTCAGTATATTGGCATAATACTTGAGTGCCTCCTGGTACAGCTCTGCACGGTCCACTTCATCGTTGTACAGGAATTCGGATGCATAGTGCTGCCCAAAGGCATCATTGCTGAAGAGGATGTTGTCCCGGGTCATGTAGGTGAACATGGAGTCCGGCCAGTGAAGCATGCGGGCTTCGATAAAGATAAGGTCTCTCGCGCCCAGGCTGAGCCTGTCCCCGGTCTTTACCTCGACAAGGTTCCAGTCCTGATGGTACTGCCCCTTCAGGGACCTGACACAGTTTTTGGTGCAGTATATAGGCTTATCCGGGATCTCCCGCATAAGCTCGGGCAAGGCTCCGCTGTGGTCCTCCTCCCCATGGTTGACTATGATGTAGTCGATCTCATCAAGGTCGATCTCCTTCTTAAGGTTGGCTACAAACTTGGCTGCATAGGGCCTCCAGACCGTGTCTATGAGCGCGACCTTCTCGTCCCTTATAAGATAGGCATTGTAGGATGTACCCCGGTGGGTCGAGTACTCCCAGCCGTGAAAGGTCCTCAGGTCCCAATCCTTTATTCCGACCCATTCTACAGCATCATTGATTTTATAGCTCATAAATACCTCCTTGGTTTTTATAAAATCAACTCCCTTGAGCCTTGAGCATAGCCAAATGCGCGAATACGCAGGGCGGTCGCAAGCTATACTAAGGCAAAAGGAGGTTGGAGCATGGCCAAAAATCTACAAAGGTCCAGGCATTACAGAAAGCCTATCGAAAAGCATGACACAGCCGCATGGGCAAATATCGCAAAGCAAAAGCCGGTGTCCGGCGTGACCCAGCCCAACGACCTGGAGGTGATGGACGCCAAGGAATATGTGGACTCGAATCAAAAATAGATTCGGCTGAAAAAGCCCCTTGAAAAGGGGCTTTTTCAGTTTTAGGGCATATATGTGATAGCGTCTATTGCGCGACTGTCCAGGCCATTCAGCCTTCACCGGAGTAATCCATAGAGGCCAGCCGCTTGTAATATTCATACCTCTCCCTTGCGTGCTCCTCTGCTGTCTTGAACATCTCCTCCGCAATATCCGGGAAGGTATTCTTGAGCGAGGTATAGCGGATCTCGGTGTTCAGGAAATCCTGGAAGGTCAGCTTGGGCTCCTTGGAGTCAAGCTGGAAGGGATTCTTGCCCTGGGCCTTCAACTCCGGATTGAACCTGTACAGGTGCCAGTATCCGGACTCCACGGCCCGCTTCTCCTGCATGCAGCTGGTGCCCATGCCGGTCCTTATGCCGTGGTTGATGCAGGGCGCATAGGCGATTATCAGGGATGGCCCCTTGTACCGCTCTGCCTCCGCTATGGCCCGGATCGTGTGGTTCATGTTGGCACCCAGGGCAATCTGGGCTACATACACATAGCCATAGGACATGGCCATGGCACCCAGGTCCTTTTTGCGGATCTTCTTGCCCGATGCGGCAAACTTGGCGACAGCGGCAGTCGGCGTAGATTTGGATGACTGGCCGCCGGTGTTGGAATAAACCTCGGTATCAAGCACCAGGATGTTCACATCCTCGCCGGACGCCAGTACATGATCCAGGCCGCCGTAGCCTATGTCATAGGCCCAGCCGTCGCCGCCGATGATCCACTGGGAGGGCTTGATGAGGTAATCCTTCTTCTCCAGTATCTCCTTTATCAAGGGATCGTTCTGGCAGCCTTCCTTTTCAATGGCCTCAAGCAGCTTCTTGGATGCTGCCTTGGACCCTTCGCCGTCATCGAAATTATCGAGCCATTCATTGAATACCGCTTTCAGGCTGTCGGAGAAGCCGGCATCCAGGCCTTCCCGCATCAGGTCAGCCAGCTTTCTGCGGATCTGCTTGACGCCGAGGAACATACCGTAGCCAAACTCGGCATTGTCCTCAAACAGGGAGTTGGCCCATGCGGGTCCCTTACCCTCGCGGTTCACGGTATAGGGTACGGACGGTGCGCTGGCACCGTATATGGATGAGCAGCCCGTTGCATTGGCTATCATCATCCTGTCGCCAAAGAGCTGGGTTATGAGCTTGATATAGGGAGTCTCGCCGCAGCCCGGGCATGCGCCGCTGAACTCGAAGAGGGGTGTGATGAACTGGCTGCCCTTCAGGCTGAACTTGTCCATGATGCCTTCCTTGTCGATGACAGTCGTTGCAAAGGCCGCGTTCTCGCATTCCTTTTCCATCATCTCTTCAGCAGGCTTCATCACAAGGGCCTTGCCCGGCGCAGGGCATACATCGGCGCAGTTGCCGCAGCCTACGCAGTCCAGCGGGAAGACCTGGATGCGGTAATGGAGGTTTTCCGCGCCCTTGCCGACAGGCTTTTTGGTCTCAAAGGTCTCAGGCGCCCTTGACTTTTCTTCATCATCCAGCAGGTAGGGCCTGATAGTTGCATGGGGGCAGACATAGGAGCACTGGTTGCACTGGATGCACTTGTCTATCTGCCACTCCGGCACCATCACGGCTATGCCGCGCTTTTCATAGGCCGTAGTCCCCGTGGGGAAGGTCCCGTCGGGCATGTGCTCAAAGGCGCTGACAGGCAGCTCGTCCCCTTCCATCCTTGCCATGGGCCGCTGGATCTTGGTGACAAACTCCGGCTCCTCCGGGAGCTCTGCCTTCTTTTCTTCTGCGCTTGCCCAGCTCTCGGGCACCCTGACCTCGACCAGGGCGTTCACGCCCCTGTCGATCGCCTCATGGTTCATGCTGACTATCTTGGCGCCCTTTTTGCCGTATACGTCCTCAACGGACTGCTTCAGATAGGCTATGGCGTCTTCTATTGGGATCACATTGGCCAGCTTGAAGAAGGCAGCCTGCATGATCATGTTTATCCTGTTGCCCAGGCCGATCTCACCGGCTATCTTCACAGCGTCGATGATATAGAATTTGAGCTTCTTCTGGGCTATGGTCTTTTTCACCTGGGCCGGGAGCTCGTTTTCAAGCTCAGCCACGGTCCAGGGGCAGTTCAATACAAAGGTGCCGCCTTCCTTTATGCCCTTCAGAATATCCGTCTGGTACAGGAAGGACTTGTTGTGGCAGGCTATGTAGTCAGCCTCATATACCAGATAGGGAGCCTTTATTGGCCTGGCCCCGAACCTCAGGTGGGACACGGTAGTACCGCCGGACTTCTTGCTGTCATAGGAGAAATACCCCTGGGCATACAGGTTGGTATGGTCGCCTATGATCTTGATCGCAGTCTTGTTGGCCCCTACCGTACCGTCGGAGCCCAGGCCGAAGAACTTGCACCGGATCGTGCCTTCGGGGGTGGTATCTATTATTTCATTCTCCGGCAGGGAGGTATGGGTCACATCATCGACTATGCCGATGGTGAAGTTGTCCTTGGGGCTATCCTGCTGAAGATTCCTGAATACCGCAAGGATTTGGGACGGTCTCGTATCCTTGGAGCCAAGGCCGTAGCGTCCTCCGACGATCAAAGGCTTCTTGTCCTGCTTGTAGAAGACATGGAGGACATCCTGGTACAAGGGCTCTCCCAGTGAGCCCGGTTCCTTTGTCCTGTCGAGGACAGCGATCCGCTTTACGGTCGGGGGCATGACCTTGAGGAAGTGCTCGGCTGAGAAGGGCCTGTAAAGCCGTACTCTCACAGTACCGACCTTTTCGCCGCGGGCCATGAGGTAGTCGACCGTCTCATCGATCGTGTCGCAGACAGAGCCCATGGCGACTATGACGTACTCTGCATCGGGAGCGCCGTAGTAATCAAAGAGATGATACTCCCTGCCCGTGACCTTGGCCATTTCCTTCATGTAATGCTCAACTATGCCGGGCACCTGGGCAAAATACTTGTTGGCGACCTCCCTGCCCTGGAAGTAGATATCAGGGTTCTGGGCCGTGCCTCTGACGACCGGCCTGTTGGGATTGATCGACCTGTTTCTGAACTCCCCTATCGCATCATGGTCGATCAGATGCTCGATATCCTCATAGTCGAATGCCTCTATACGCTGGTATTCATGGGAGGTCCTGAACCCGTCGAAGAAATGCAGGAAGGGCACCCTTGCCGTCAAAGTCGACAGGTGGGCTACCGCGCCCAGGTCAAGCACCTCCTGCACGCTTGACGAGGCAAGCATCGCAAAGCCTGTCTGACGGCATGCCATTACGTCCTGATGATCGCCGAATATGGACAGGGCATGGGCCGCTATGGCTCGGGCACTGACGTGGAACACGCAGGGCAGGAGCTCACCGGCTATCTTGTACATATTGGGGATCATGAGCAAAAGTCCCTGGGAAGCAGTATAGGTAGTGGTCAATGCCCCGGCTGTCAGCGAGCCGTGGACCGCCCCTGCAGCGCCTGCCTCGGACTGCATCTCGACCACCCTGACTGCCTGCCCGAAAAAGTTCTTTTTACCGTGGGCTGACCATTCGTCTACCTCTTCCGCCATTGGCGACGAAGGGGTAATCGGATAAATGGCAGCTACTTCCGTAAAGGGATAGGATATGTATGCAGCAGCCTGGTTGCCATCCATCGTTTTTACATGCTTGGCCAATTTAACTCCTCCTTGTTCTTTTTATAACGTTAATAATTTATCAACTGAAATAACACGATGAAACCTTTTATTATTCGTCAATATAGTATCTCTAACACAAAGGGAATCATGCACATTGCATGGCCAATCGCTGCCAGGCCCGTCAATCCTGTGCCATGGCAAGGTATTTCTTCAGGTTTTCAAGGCCGATAGCAATGCCCTCAAGGGGAGCCTCCATGCCCTCGAACTCGATCGAGAGCACACCATCATAGCCATTGGCCTTCATTATCTTAAGGCACTGGACGATGGGGACTGATCCATGGCCGACTATTGCGCCTCTGAGATAGTTGCCGCCCCTTGACCGGAACCAGCCCTTGCCCGGATTTGGTTCATTGCCGGATTTGACATGGAAGTCTTTCACATGCACATGGAATGCATAGGGCATCAGCCTGCCTACAGCCCTGGCAGGATCCTCATCAGCGCAGAGGAAGTTGCCGATATCGACCAGGGCTCCGAAATTGGGGTGGTTTACGCCGCTTACAAGCCTTTCTATCCGCTCGCTGTCCTGAACGAAGTAGCCGTGGTTTTCGACCATGGTCCTGATGCCATATTCCGCGGCATACTCTGTAACCGCCCTGCAGCCTTTGATAAGGGTCGACAGCGCATTGTCAAAGCTCCTGGCACATCCCTGGGTGTCTGCCGGATAGCCCCAGGTCGCATCATGGCGCATGCCGGGGCTCCCCAGGATATGGGCGACCCGGACTTCGGTCTGCAGCCTTTCAGCCTCCCTCTCCCAGTCTCCGTCACAGCTGCTCAAAAAGTCGGCCCAGATGGTATAGTTGACTACCTCCATGCCGACACGCTCGCATTCCTCTCTCACCTTGGGTGCAAAGGTCAGAGGCGTCTCACCCTCCGGCAGTATAAAGGTTGAAAACTCAATGGCATCGAAGCCCAGTTCCTTTGCCTTGGAGATCACCTCCAGCTGTGTCATGGCGCCGCTTCTGACAAGGGTATGAAAGCTGTAGGAGCTCACTCCGATTTTCATGAACTTCCCTCCTTGGATCAATGGTTTATATCCTGTTTTTCTATATTTTTTTAAATTAACCTTCCTATAAAGCAAAAATTGTACAGCCATTAAGAGAAAATTTAAAAAATGTGTTTGACTGATACCCCATCGGTTATTTATATCATGCAACTGATAACCGTTCTCAATCAGAAGATACCTCCGTATCTTGAACAACACTCCTGATCATTCCTGTTTGTCAGCATAGCCCCCGGCGATCCGGGGGTATTTTTTTCCCGGCTCCAAAGAACAAAATATGTGGCTTTGCATAAAAAAATACAGCCCATTTAATGGGCCGTATCGTATCAATCATTGGACAGCAAACGTGCCAAAAGGCTTTTTTTTCTTTCTGTCACGGGCGCTGTAGAGCTTTACGTCCTTGAGGTCGGGCATGCACTCCCTGACCCTTTCTTCAGCACCTACGCACTTGTTGCCGTCGATATAGACCTTGCCATTCTCTCTAATTATATCTACCCTGCAGCAGCGGCAACACCTGCCGCAGGTGATCTTGTCTTCAGTCAATGAGAGTCCCTCCCGCCGGTTCATAAATACCTTAATATATTACACCGGGCGGGCGGTTTGCGCAAGCCTTATCAAGGTGCCCTGCCACTTACGCTGTCAGCCTCAGACTTCTTGCGCTCACTCTTCCGTTCTGCCGTTTGCAGCCCCATCATCGCTGCTTTCGGCCGCCCTTTTGACCTGCTCCTTGACAACGGCTCCATCGACGATATTGAGGGTACCGGTATACTCCACCCTGTCGATCACGCAGCCTGGACCTATGATCAGATCCTTTCCGACAAGGAGGCTTGTCTTCACATTCTCAAGCTCTGCATTGACCGTATATATGTCGTTTACCAGCAACTTCCCATTGTTGACGCTGTTTACCCGCTTCACGACCAGGCTCTCAGCCCGGATGTCGCCTCTTATATGGCTGTCGTCCCTGCCAAGCTCGACATAGACGCAGTCGGCATTCAGGTTGCCCTTTATTTCAAAGACGCCTTCCCTGCATTCGAATTTATAAATGCTTGCGTCCCCGTATACGGCCAGGCACCCGCTGACTTCAGCGCTATAGAAGTCAGCCTGCCCCTTGATGTTGCATATGCCGCTGAGGGAGAGATGCTTTGCCTGCAGGCTGCCGTCTATTTCCGTAAAGCCGGCGTTTGCAAACTCAGCACATTTGAGCCCGCCTCTGATATCGACCTTGCCACTAACCGCCAGCTTGCCTGTCTCAACAGAAGAGCTGAAATCGACCATGCCAGAAACAGATATCCTGTCGGAAGCATTGGCTGCCCCCTTTACATAGGCATTGCCGGATACATCCATTTTCTCGGTCAGGATATCGCCGTTGAACTCTCCTACGCCGGAAATGTTGATCTTCCCGGCCTCCACATTGCCAGCGAACTTACCCATGCCCGATATTGCTATCTTTTCTGTTTTGACATCATCCTGGTAGCTGCCAAAGGAATCGATGACTATTTTCTCGTACCGGCTGCTGCCTCCCCGGCTTTCATGATGCCCCTTGCCGCCGAAAAAGGAATCCCCGGGTATGTTTATAGGCGGGATCCTGATCTCGGGGATCCGTACCGGGGGTATCTCGATTTTGGGGATCCTGATCTCAGGCATATGGAACTTGAAATATGGCCGGTCCTGGCCCGAGCTGTCATCACCCGCCTCATCATCGTCGGATGGACCGCTGTCAGCCTCACTGGTACCGGTTTCAAATTGAAAATCGAAATTCTTGGCTTCTTCCTCATCTATTAGCTCCGGCTCGGGATTCGCATCCCCGGCATCAAAGCCATAGTTCTCAAACGCATCCAGGAGCTCCAGGGCTTCCTCCATGCTGATCTTGCCCTCTTTGAACATTTCAAGGATTTTCAGTCTTTCATCCTTCACCGCAACAACTCTCCTTTCTGACGGTTATCTGGACTTCAGTTTTTTAAGTGCTTCCTGAGGCGTGATATCGCCCTTATCCAAAGCATTGAGAATCTCAGCCATATCCTTTCTGTCCCTGACGACAGCAGGCTCTGTCCCGGAGGATAGGCCCAGGGCTTTAAGCGCATCCTCCAGGCGGTTGCGTATGGTGGGATACGATATGCCAAGCTCCTTTTCCATGTCCTTTATATTGCCTCTGCATTTCAAGAATACCTCGATAAAGTCCAGCTGATCGCTGCTCAGGCTGCAGAACCTGCAAGGAGCAAACTCTCCTTCAGTCCTGGACTTGCATGTAGGGCACATAAAGCTGGTAATGGTTATATCATGGCCGCAGATGCAGCACCTGCCCGGCATTTTGTACTTCAAATGCCTCACCTCCTCCACTATTTGCCTATATTAAACCACTATGTTTTAAATATGTCAATACTATAATTAATAATTTTAATTTTTGTATTAATATAATTAATATATAGTTTTTATTTATTGATTCGATCGCACGATATTACGTTCTATATACAGCCTATCCCGTCATCATGTCCGATGACGATATGTCTCAGGATGATCTCCTCTGTATCAGGCATACGGTCGGCTTGCCGGGCTTTTGCAAAGCCCTGCAGGATTTCCGCATATATTGCAGAACATTATCTAAGTGCTTTTTAACTATAGAAGACTCAAAAACAAGTCCTGTGAAATGTTGTCCTTGAATGTACTCAAATAAAAACAAGCAGAAAGTGGTGTAAGCGATGAACATACAAAATTTCTCCGACTTTTGCGACGCCCTGCTGGATTGCGGTTTTTCCATGGGCGGAGGCAGCGCAAAAGGTATCTATGCGATCATTCCCTATAGCTGGACCGAGCAGGACCTTGTCGATTCACCGGTGAAATGGCATACGGGCGACCCCGGGACCGACCCGTGGCAGTGGCGCATGCGTGTACTTGAGGAGCGGGATGATATTGCCTACGCCAAGGTATTCTTCCGCACGAGCGGATATATCACAAGGGAATGGTATCCGTATTTCTATGCAGTGCGCAGAAATGGCCAAAGCTTAGAGGATGCCTATGAAAGCGGCACAATAAGCCATACTGCCAAAAGGATATATGATATCATCTCACAAAACGGGACCGCAGCCTACCATGAGATCAAAAGGCTGGGCGGTTTCCACAGGGAGGAAAACTCCTCCTTTGAAAGAGCTGTCGTTGATCTGCAGATGGGCATGTTCATCACCATTTGCGGCAGAGCGCAAAAGACCAACAAATACGGCATGGGCTACGGCTGGGACAGCACGGTTTTCACTACGGTGGAGGATTTTTGGGCTTCCCGCGGCTTTACCCTGCCCGATCACGATCCGGATGAAAGCTACGAAAGGATAAGAGCCCGGATACTTGAGCTGAACCCCGATGCTGATGACAGGAAAATCGCCAGGTTTATAAGAGGGTAGCCTGTATGGCCTACATACTGCACTTACTGGTATATGATTGGCAGGCATGCCCGGTTATATGATATATTTATACTGATATTTCATCGGACACTTTGATAATATAGCTTAGATTGTATCAGGGGGTCGGAAAAATGCTGAAAAAGCTTGGCTTTGTATTTATGTGCCTGATGCTGCTGCTTTCAGCGGCTGTACCGGTCGGCCTTGCCGAAGGGGAGACCGATGTTACACTGTATGTAAGGGGCAACAAGATAGTTGACGGACAGGGCAACATTGTAAGGCTCTATGGGGTCAACTGCCCCAGCCTGGAGTGGACGCCAAGGGGCGATCAAATGCCCGAAGCCGTGATCGAAGCCTTTGACAACTGGGATTGCAACCTGGTAAGGCTGCCCATGAGCCAGGACTTCTGGTTTGGCCACCATTCATCCCAAAACGACGGCGGGGCAGAATACCGCCGGCTGATCGACGAGATCGTAAACATAGCCAGGGAGCGGAACAAATACATATGGCTGGACCTGCACTGGTCCAATGCAGGGACAGAGTGGGGGAAATATACAGGCCAGCATAAAATGCCTGATGAAAACAGCCTGACCTTCTGGCTGTCCGTGGCAGAGGCCTACAAGAACCATCCCAACGTCCTGTTCGGGCTTTACAATGAGCCCCATTCAGTTTCCTGGGCGGTATGGAGAAACGGCGGCAAAGTCCAGGAGACGGTGACGGCAGACGGCGGCCTGAAGCGGATGTCAATCTCCTACAATGCCGTGGGCATGCAGACCCTGATCGATGCCATAAGGGGGATCGGGGCCAACAATATCGTGATCGTAGGCGGGCTTGACTGGGGCTTTGATCTGAGCCGCGTCACCGACCCGGATTATGAACTGGTCGATACGGCGGAAGGCAACGGCATCGTCTACGACACCCACCCGTATCCCTGGAAAAACAAGAACTGGTCCAATATCATAGACAAAACCGGGGCAAAGCACCCCGTGATAGTGGGCGAGTTTGGCATAGAAGCAGACGCATCCGATCCTACCAAGCCTGACGACAGCCAGTTCAAAAACTACTATGAGACCCTCATAAACTGGCTAGAGGAGCACCAGTACAGCTTTACGGCATGGTCCTTCCACCCAAGCGCCGGGCCTTCCATCATCAAAAACTGGCAGTATGAACCTACGCCTTATCACGGCGCTTTTGTAAAGGACCTCCTGGTCAGGGTTTCAGCCAAGGGCGTAAGCCTCTTTGACGGGAAAGCCTATACCGGCAATATGATCAATGTCAATCCCGGTGAGTACAGCGAAGCTGACCTGAAGCAGGCGGGCATGGAGCCTTCGGCCATAAGGTCCGTAAAGCTCAGCAATGATCCGAACCTTCCCTACAGGATCACCTTCTATGCGGAGGACAACCTTGCCGGCAAGAGCTACTCATTTATCTCCGACCTTGATGACCTTGGCAAGACGCTCGGTGGTTTCACAGTAAAGTCGCTGAAGATAGAAAACATAACCCTGGAGAACATCGGCAAGGGTGCCAGGGTGGAGTGCAGCCACAGCGCCAAGGAAGGCGGAGCAGTCACCGACGGTGATGAGGAAACGAAATGGATCATCGATGAAGAAGGTGAAAAATGGGTCAAGGCAGACCTGGGCTCAGTTTTCACGATAAGCAGGATAATAATCAAGCATGCCGCAGACAGCGGCTTCAGTGCAAACCACAACAACCAGGACTTCAAGGTGAGCGTAAGCGCAGACGGTGAAGCCTGGACCGAGGTATACTCCGTCACGGGCAACACAGGCTATAAAACCGTTATAAACTTTGAACCCGCCCTCGCAAGGTATATCAGGGTCGATGTAACGAAGGGGAGCCGCAAGATCCCAGGGACCCGGGTCACACTCAGCGAGCTGGAGGTCTATGGCATGAAGGACAAAAGGGCAGAGGACTTTATGAAGGGCTCGGGGCAGGGCATCCTGAACAGCTACCTGGGCTGGATAATAGCAGCGGCCGCCTTGCTGGCCCTGATAGGGGCCGGGCTGGTCCTGGCTGTTAAAGGGAAGAGCATCAAGGCAAAAAATTAAGCCCTCAGGCTTGGTGTAACAAGGCCTGAGAGCTGAGGTATCCCGATCTGACAGATGAAACAGTCAGACTGTATGCCCGGCTGCTAGCCCAGCAGCAACAGCACAAGGGGTATCGTGACGATCGAGAAGAGGGTCGATATGCCTACACACCTGGATGCAAGGCCGGAATCGCCGCCATACTGCTCAGAAAATATGACCGCATTGGCAGCCACGGGCATTGCAGAGAGTATGACCAGTATGGCCTTTATATCAGGATGCAATGGGATAAGGCGGAGTATGCCCCATACGACCACAGGTATCATGATAAGGCGGATAAAGCCGAGGAAATAGACCGGAAAGCCCTTCAGCATTTCCTTGAAATCCTGCCGGGCCAGCACGGAGCCCACGATCATCATGGCAAGGGGCGAAGTAACAGAGCCTGCCATGGATACCGCCTTGTATATGGGCTGCGGGAGCTTTATCGAAAGCAGAAACATGACCATGCCCGCGGCCACGGCCACCAGCCCCGGGTGCAGCAGGACCTTTTTCAGATTTTTAAGCGTATCCCTGCCGCTTTCCCCGGTAAATACCATTATGCCGTAGGTCAGGGAAAAGATATGGAAGGGTATGACATAGATAGAACCGTAAAATATGCCGATCCCGCCGTATATGCTTTCCAGCACCGGATAGCCCATAAAGCCGCAGTTGGAAAAAACGGCCGCAAACTTGAGCACACCTTTGGCCTTGCCCGTAAATCTGCTGAAGACAAGCTGGGCGATCAGCACTGACAAGAGATGGACCCCAAAGGACCCAACAAACACCAGGCCGGCGTTGTAAAGCTTTTCACTGTCAAAGTCCAGGTGGAAGGATGCTATGATCTGCAGGGGCACGGTGACGTTTATAAGCAGATCGGAGAACTTCTTTGACATCTCGCCTGTTATTATGTTTTTCCTGTTTGCATATACCCCGACTAAAAGCACGAGGAACAGTGTGACGACCTGGGCTACGACCTGCTTTGTATCCATAATGACCCCCGATCAGAAGCTGCATTCAATCTAAATAAATCGAGCCTGTCCTACATCAGATATTTTATAAGGGTGCCGATCCCGACAAGGATGATAAGGGACACGTTGATGATCAGAAAGTTTTTGATCGCATTGACAAAGGTGTCCCTCTTGGTCTGGAGCGCCATAAACTTGTTTATGTTCTGCTGTACCGGCACCAGGGTCAGGAGGGCAAGCACGGCCGCAACGGGCAGGATGCCCAGGATCAGGAGAACAGCTATGTCGACAAAGGCTATATAGTACAGGACCTTGAAGAGCACCAGGGATTTTTCCCTGCCTATATATATGGGCAGGGTGTAGCGCTTGTTGACTATATCGTCTTCAATATCGCAGATGTTGTTGGCAAGCATAATATTGGCTATGCCCATAGTCGCAGGCAGGGCGACCAGGAAAAGCACAGCAGTCTCAATCAGATCCAGGGTTATATACAGGTCGGCATCTGCCAGCTTAAGGGTCATGATGCCCAGGTCTCCCGTATGGATGAACACGGATATGAATATTATGACAAAGCCCATAAAGCCCCCTGAGAATATTTCACCCAATGGCATGCGGGAGATGGGGATCGGCCCGAAGGTATAAAATATGCCCACCGCAAAGGATATGATACCCAGGACCAGGACTACAGGGGAGGTCCTCAGGTAAAGCAGGATGCCGAATACTATGGCTATGGTCAGCAGGGTACCGATCACAGCAAGCACATGGGACTCCTTGAGGTTGTCCCGGACGATGGCATTGTGCTTCTCATAGTTGTAACCGCTGGTTTTCCTCGCCTTCTTATAGTCTATGTAGTTGTTGATGGCGGTCGTCGTCATATCGAAGGAAAGGAGCGAAACCAGCATAAATACAAAGTTCAGCACGTCGAATCTGCCGTAACGGTAAAAGGCAAAGAGGCTGCCAAGCAAAAAGGGCGTTATGCTCGCAACCTTGGTCTGGATCTCCACCAGCTTCAGAAAACTGCTCAATCGCATGATAATACCTTCTTCCGGTAAGTTGTATATTATTATTTTTTATTCTACTAGATATACCCTGTATTTTCAACTTGGAGCAGGATGCAGGGCTCCGGTCCGTTGCATAAGCTCATTTCCGGTATATTTCATACATGTCCATGGTGTATTTCGTCACATTCCTGTCGTATTCAGGATAAGCGCAGCCCAGCAATTCCGATACTTCCCTGGATACTTCCCGGAAAAGCTGCATGCATTCAAACAGGGAGGCCCAGGCATTCTCGCAGGAATCCAGCCGGGATGTGGACAGGAGCCTGTTCCACAGATCCTCCGGTATATACTTGTCCAGAAACTTATAGTTCTTGCCGATGCTCAAAGAAAATCCGGTCTCAAAGCCCACCTTCCAGGAAAGCATCCTGAGGAGCTCCCGCCGCAGGATCATGTATAGGTGGTCGATCGCAAAGAGGATCTCCCTCCGGCACAGGCCCTTGACCACATAGGGGGTCACATGCCAGAACTCATTGCAGGAGTCGTCAAACTCCTTGGCAGTAGGCCTTTTCACGTGATAGTCGATATCTGTAGGCACTATCTCCTGCTTTATCCTCTTGTCCTTGTCCAGCAGGACCTTGACCAGCTTGTCAGCCCTCAGGTATTCATCCAGGTCTTCAAGGGTATACAGGGTAAGGTCCACCTTGTTGTAATCGTCGAACAGCATAAGGTAGGAATAGCCCCGCTTGGCCGGCTCGAACAGGTCCATGGCATCCGGCTTCTGCATCATGATTATATCGCCGAAATATCGAAGCCAGCCGTCGTCAGCCAGATAAGGTCTCATATCGGTAACAAAGTATGAGACATCGAAATCCTGAAAGCTGTCCTTCGGTATGTTGACATTGGTACGGGATCCCTCCAGGGTCATTAGCCGGATACGGTCATCTTGCTCAGCAAACCCCAGCAGCAGATCCATCATCTCTTTTTCAGATCTCATATCCATATCCCCGCTTTCATAACTGCCTCTTAGCTTTCTTTACCTGGATCCTGTTTCGCTGTCCTTCTGCAATCCCTGCCCGGACCGGGTACCCGGTAAAGCCGATCCCCAGGGCCCGCCACTCTCCGCTAATATTATAACATCGTATACAGAAAATAGAAAAGCAGCGGAAACATGATACCGCTGCCACGAAAGCCAGGTAAAGCCTATATCAGATATAGTTCAATGAAATATGATCAGTATACGCCGTAAGTCCTTGCTTCCTCCACCATGACCCGGGCATTCCTGAAGTCGGCATTTGCAGGATACTCACAGCCTGTAGCCAGGATAAATCCCCCGTCCTTCTTATACAGGTCGATCTGCCTGCGGCATTCCTGCCGTACCTCTTCTTCGCTTGCCCTTATGATCCAGGTCGGGTCGACGTGCCCGATCAGGGTGGTCACATTGCCGTACTTGGCCTTCAGCTCTTCACCGGACCTGCAGTCGTCCGGCAGGTGCAGGAAGGATATGGCTTCGGGCTTCATCATCTCGATCTGGGCATCGAAGTAGATGCCGTTGCCGCAGTTGTGGATCATGACCATGCGGCCCCGCTTGTGTATATGCTCAGCAAGGTCCCTTACATATACACCTTCGAACTCCTTCCACATGGCCTTGCTCATGATCGACTGGCTGGCAAACAGCGTATCGAGCATGATCGCATGTACCCCTGTATCTATCAGGGCATCACAGTAATCGAACAGGGTGCGGTTTATCTCTGCAACAGCATGCTTGACCGCATCGGGATCATCTATGATATCCATGAAGATGTTGGCCTGGCCCCTCATCATGCTGAGTATGCCCAGGGGTCCGAATACAAATGCCACTATCGGGTATTCCTCGCCCTTTGCCCTGACCAGCTTGTCGCACAGCTTGATGTGCTCGGACATCCTGGGCCCGTCCTGTGGTTTCAAGGCCTTTACCTTCACATAATCATCGATGCTCTTTAGGTAGTGGTTATTGTGATTGGGATGGGCAGCCTCCCTTTCAGGGAACACAAGCTCCTGTCCGAAGTCACTGGCCTCTACAGAAAGGTCTGTCAATGTCACTATGCAGTCAAGGCCATACTCTTCCGTCACCCTGCAGTAAGCCTCAGCGGTTATGTCCGAGTTCAGGGCCCAGTCCTTGTAGCTTGCATTGACCAGCTTCCTTGAGATACCGTTGAGGAGAGGATATACCGGTACCCTGTCAGGCTCCTTGTGCTGCAGCGTGATCGCTACCCGCTCCAGAGCAGTTAGTCTATCATTGTTTTTCATAGCCAAGTGCAGTCCCCCTATTGTTATTTTATCGGCAATCTCATTATAAACAACCGTGGGTCCTGCAACAACAGCCCGAGGCCATACTGACAAGATAGTACTATATATGAGCAAGAATAACGTGGGAATCAGGGGATCCTTCAGATGGTCGAATGGGTTCTATGCCCATGAAAGAAGTCAGACAGGACTTTGGCAACCGCTTCCGGCGAATCTACCCTTGAAAACCCGTTCCATTCGGCGGGGAAAAGGTCCAGGTACCGCCGGTGCAAAAACCTGTCGTCCAAGAGCAGGACAAAGCCCCTGTCCTCCTCAGTCCGGATGACCCTGCCCGCTGCCTGTAAGACCCTGTTCATGCCCGGGTACATATAGGCGTATTCAAAGCCCATGCCATTTGTTTCACTGAAATAGCGGGCTATGAGATCATTCTCCGGCGATAGTCTGGGCAGGCCTACACCTACGATGATTGCTCCGGACAGGCGGTCACCTTTTAGGTCTATGCCCTCCGAGAATATCCCGCCCATAACGGCAAAGGCCGTCATCGTCTCGCCAGGATCGGTCTCAAAGCTGCCCAGGAACCTCTCCCTTTCAGCCTCATCCATCTGCCTGCCCTGAACGATGCAGTAATCCCCGGGCCACAGGGCCCTATATATGAAATATACATTTTCCATGTACTCGAATGATGGAAAGAAAACCAGGTAATTGCCCCTCATCTGGCTGACGGCATTCTTTATATAGCGGGCGACCTTTTCGTACCCTGATCCTCTGTCCTTGTATCTGGTGGAAATACTCCCGGCCGCCATGACACACAGGTTTTCCCTCGGAAAGGGCGAGGGCAGGCAGACGGCCCGGTCCTCCCGGCTGCCTCCCAGCATCTCCCTGTAATAGTCCAGGGGCTGGAGGGTGGCTGAGAAGAAAACTGCAGTCCTTCCCTTGCAGCATGCCTTGTTTATGAGATAGGACGGGTCAAGGCAGAAGAGCTTCAGCTCGACCTCGTCATTGATCCGGGTGGCATAAGCCACATAGCGCTCATCAAAGCTGTTGCCAACGGCCAGAAAGGCAAGGCAGTCGAAAAACAGATCGATCAGTCCGGGATCAGGCAAAAAGCTCTTATTCTTCGCCAAATGCTCCTGAAGGGCCCGGGTGAACCTGTCCACGTATCCCAAAAGCTCTGTCGGGAGATCAATAGTGACTGTCTGGTACTTTTCCTCGATGGACTTGCGCAGCCCGATAAACCACTTGTTGATCCGACTGAATTCCTTGTATGCATCAGGCACAGCCGTTTTGAGCACGTGCCTGTGCTCCATGAATGCTTTCTTGGACAGCATGGCAGAGTACATCTCCCTGGCCCTGTCCACCAGGTTGTGGGCCTCGTCGATAAGGAGGGTATAGTCCCCGCCATACTCAAAAAACCGCCTCAGGTATGCCCTGGGGTCAAAGACATAGTTGTAGTCGCAGATCACAAGGTCTGCCCACAGGGATATGTCCAGCCCGTATTCAAAGGGACAGACCCTGTGCCTGATTGCATATTCAAGCAGGATATCGCGAGTGATCAGGGTCTCCTTCGTAAGGATATCGTATATGGCCTCATTTACCCGGTCGTAATGGCCCCGGGCATATTCACAGACCTCCGGCTCACACTCCACCCTGTCGCACAGGCATATCTTATCCTTGGCGGTCAGGGTCAGGGACCTGATGAACAGGCCCTTTTCCGCCATTATGCCCGCTGCCTGCTCCGCCGCCTGCCTGGTCACAGTCTTGGCAGTCAGGTAAAACAGCTTTTCTCCCATCCCTTCGCCCATTGCCTTGACTGCCGGGTAGAGGACCGACATGGTCTTGCCCGTGCCTGTAGGGGCCTGGGCGAACAGAGGCCGCTTGTCCCTGATCGCACGATAGACTTCGGCTGCCAGCGCTCTCTGTCCTCTGCGGTAGGAGGCAAAGGGGAAAGCCAGGGCTCTGATGCTTTCGTCCCGTCTTGCTTTGGAGCTTACGGCAAGGCTTGCCCATTTTTCGTACTGACCGGCCAGGCCGTAGAAAAAGTCCTTCAATTCGTCACCTGAAAACAGCCTGGTAAGCTGCCTTATCTCATCCGTTTCAGCATTTATATAGGTGAGCCTTACAGTGACCTCCTTCAGGCCCTCGCGCGCACAGTACATCCAGGCATAGCATTTTGCCTGGGCCCAGTGAAGGAGGCTGAAATCATCATCGATCAGGTCCAGGGGCAACGTGGTGCTTTTGATCTCATCTATGATGACGCCTGTGTCCCCGGCTATTATGCCGTCGGCGATACCCTCGACTGCCAGGGTAAAGTCATCGAATTCAACATCCCAGGCAAGCCTGACCTCCGGGCTGTAATCCTCCCCCGCCGCCCGCTGCAGCCTGCGGTGGAGCCTTGCCCCCTGCAGCATGGATTCACTGCTCCGGATGCCCATGGGCCTTATGTCGCCGCTTTTCAGCAGAAATTCTACCAGATTGCGTACAGATATCCTGACTATAGGTTTTTCCATATGCTTTTCCTTTTCATCCCGGGCACGCAGTCCGCACCTTTTTCCTTAGTATATCACAGCAGGCATCAGGACGGGAACGTCGGTTCTGTCCCGACAGGCAACGCTATATCTATATAAACAAGTTATAAATTGCAAAAGACAGGCCCAAAGCCTGTCTTTTCGATATATCGGGAGCCTATCTCTTTAAGGACCTTAGTCCATGTACATGAACCATGCAGCAAGCGCATAAGCAACTGGGACCTAAAATGTCCCAATAGCTTATGCTTCATTAAATTACGAAATTGCCCTTCCTGAACACCGGGACTTGCTCCCCGGAATCCTTTATCCCTGTTATCTCAAGGTCAGCCGTTCCGAACATGAAGTCGACATGCACCAGGGAGTTGTTGATCCCTGCTGCTTCCAGCTCCTCAGGTGTCATACCGTCACTGCCCTCCAGGCAGACCGGGTAGGCCTTGCCGATAGCCAGGTGGCAGGAGGCATTTTCGTCAAACAGGGTATTGTAAAACAGTATATTCATATTGGAAATAGGTGAATCATAGGGCACCAGCGCCAGCTCGCCCAGGTAATGGGCCCCCTCGTCGGTCTCTATGAGCTGCTTCAGCACCTCATAGCCCTTTTTGGCACTGAAGTCAACAATACGGCCCTTCTCAAAGGTAATTGAGAAATCCTCGATCAGGTTGCCGTTGTAGTTGAGTGGCATGGAAGCAACCACAGTCCCGTCCACACCGTCTCTCCTGGGAGCCGTGAAGATCTCCTCCGTTGGCATGTTGGCTATAAACTCAACGCCGTCAGCGGAAAGCTCTGAGCCTCCAAGCCAGATATGCCCCTTTGGCAGCTTTATCACAAGATCCGTGCCCAGGCTGTTTTTGATATGCAGGGCATCGAACTGGTGCTTGTTAAGCTTCTCCATGTGGGCTTTAAGAGAATCCGTATGCCTGGCCCACTCTGCGACCGGGTCGCTGCTGTCCGCCCTGACAGCCTTAAGTATGGCATCCCAGAGCATATCGACCGCTTCCTGCTCCGGTGCGTCGGGAAACACCTTCTTTGCCCAGGCCTTTGTCGGCACTGACGCAATGCACCACCTGATCTTATTGCCCATCAGGCGCTCGGAATGGACCTTGAGGGCTGTCCTGGCGGCCTTGTTGGCCCTTGAGAGCCGGCCGGGGTCAACATCCTTGAATAGCTCGGGATCGGATGCCGATATGCTGAGGTAAGCGGCATTATGGGCGTCATAAAACTCATAGAACTGCTTCTGCCAGTCCGGAAACTCGTCAAAGATCTCATCCGGGGCGCTTTTGTAGGTGATCTTTGATGTAAGCTCGTCAGTCCACCTCACAACGACCTCCCTGGCCCCCTCATCGTAGGCCGTCTGGACTGTCAGCCTTGTGAAATCCGCACATTCTATGGGGCTCGCTATGACCAGGGTCTGGTTCTTCTGGAGGTTCAGGCCTGTTTTCACTATCAGCCGCGCATATCTTTTCAAAGCTTCATTGTTCATAAATACACCTTCTTCTGTTCGATTATTGGATAAATCAACATTATAACAGCCTTGCCTTTTTGCGGTCATTGCCCGCTGCAGATATATTCTGCTGCAGCAAGGCTTAAAAGTCCTATATGGTTAGACAGACATTTTTTATCTTGACTGGTATACATTATGTATAACAAGCCGGGGCCACTGATGTCAATAGCTGCATGCTTTGCTGATAAGCAGGTTTATTTCCTCCCTCTTGTTCAGGAGCCATTCATCATCCCTGGGGTATTCGCTGAAGGTGATCGGAGAGTCCAGGCCTGCATCCAATACAGCTGTGGCTTTCTCCCTGCCGATCAGCTCCTCCAGCAGCCTGAGCGCCCTGAAATCCTGCAGGGCTTCATAAAAGACCTCCAGCCTGATGGATTCCAGGGGGCCCTCTTCACCGGGATACACCAGGAAGGCATCTCCCGAGGGGAATGCCTTGCCTGCATCCGTTTCCTTGAAGGGGTCAACAGGGCGGGTCGAGTATTGGGTATACCAGAAGTTATAGCCCCAATGCAGGAAGCCTGCCAGGCCGTACTTGTACAATTGCATGCCCAGTATCCTGTGCCTGGCCGAGGGCATGCTGAAAAACCTGTTGGATACCTTGCGGTACTGGCCGCAGCAATAATAGGTCCACAATTTTGGCACCTTGTTTTCCAGGAAGGGCTCTATGTGGTCCGATGCAGGGATCGGCCTTTTCACAAGCCCGCGTCTGTAAAACTCATAGCTGGACAAGGCGTCTATGACAGGGAAGCCGGACAGGTGCTTGTACACTATGCGGCTTGCGTTGGCGTAGGACTTTAGGTGGTCCTCCTGGGGCTCATCGGATACATGGAAGTAGCTGCGTTTTTCCAGGCCGTTCTCCTCGATGAATGAGACCAGGGCAGGCAGGAACCGGTCGAGGAAGCCTTCGTATTCAGGTCCTGCAGCATCTGTCTCCCAGCCGAATATTTTCTTCAGCTCACCGTTCTCCTCGGCAACTATTTTTGGAGCATGCTCAGCCCCCCACTGGGTGAACAGGTGGGAAAACTCGAAATATTCGACCCCGTTTGCATCGCACAGGTCGACCCACCGCTTCAGCCTGTCAAAGCCGAACTCATACTCATTGCCATGCTTTTTGACATCCACCAGCTGGACCGTCGGCCTTTCACCGCCTACAGCCGTATCAAGGGGGACGGTGAAGAGCGGGGTCAGGATCATGTTTATCCCATGGGCCACTGCCGTTTTTATGTACTGCTCGATGCGGCGCCAATGGGCTTCGCTGAAGACCTCGTCCTTGTAATACGTCGCCAGGCAGTCGGCGTAGAACCACTCCGTCACTATGAGGGTCTGCTTTGGCAGCAGGCAGTCTATAACGGTCATGTGAAATATGGGGCTGCCCAGCTTTTCTCCCTCAGGGGCGAAAAAAGCGATCTCCACGGGATAACAGCCCGGCTTTGCTTTTACATGCTCCTGCTTTACTGCCCTATGCCCCGGCTCTGCTTTTTTATCCCTTAAGTCGATTGTGACCCACAGAGACTGCCACCGGTCCGACAAGGGCAGGGTATCCTGAACGGGCAGCAGGAGGTCCGGATAGGGCCCCGGCTCCGTCCGCAGCACATACTCATCGTGGTCCGGGTAACAGGGCAGGTCCGACTGCACGGTCTCGACCTTTCGAAGCGTCATATAGGGTGAGAGCTCAGATACTGCCTTGACCCTGACTTCATCAAGACTATTTGCGCTATACGTCAGATTACCATTCAGATGACCATCATCCGGCCTTCTCCTGTACGCTACCTGAAAGGAGTATACCTCATTCAGGAGCATGGAACCCTTTTCCCAGGGCCTGGCTGTCAGGCCCTCATCTGGGAAAACCTTCACAAGAGAGCTCAACAGCCTGAACTCCAACCCGCTGCTGTTCGACATCAGTATTGATCCTCCGGTCTTCTCATAGGCTCTTTTAAATAGTTACACAAAATATACCACTGCCAAGGGCAATTATCAAGCCCGGACTTTAAGCCAAAAAACGCCGCCCGGCAGTAAGACCGGACGGCACATCCGGGATTTATACAATCACATCTAGACAGAATATGTTTTCTGCAGGTGTTTTATCATCCTGTTCATCTGCGGCAGCACTGCTATGGCTGCGCAGATCAGAAATTCGACTCCAAGGAACGGGCCGTTGTAAGCTGCCGAGTACAGGATTGAGGGCAGGATATCCGTTGCCTGGGTGATCTCCGAGAAGAAGATGACCCCGGTCAGGAAGTGCATGAGGAAACGGCCGAAAACACCTATGAGGCATGCCACCACTATATTTTTCCGATAAAGGCCGGCCAGGCCCAGCAGGCCGAAGGCCAGCGGATAGTCCATTATAAGCTGTACCCAGTGGACCAAATAACCGCCCTGGATATACTGGAGTATGCCGTAGGCTATGCCTGCCATCACTCCGGGAACGGGGCCGTATATAAATGCAAACAGCATCACCGGCAGCATGCTTGCAGGCGTAACGCTTCCCCCCTGGGGCATGCTCCAGAGCTTTATGTATGACAGGACAAAGGAAAGGGCTATGCACAAGCTCGCGTTTACAAGCATCCCGGTCGTCAATTTGATCTCCCTGCTCCTTCTGATGAAGACGATCCCGCCGATGCCGATGAGGAGAAGCAAAACGGTGATGGCTATGGTGACAGGCGTGAATTCGAGGAATTCCTCGAACATTGACCGGATGTAGGATATGATACCGCTCATAATGAAAAAACCTCCTTTAAGTTAGCTTGCCGGAGGAGGAAAGAAAAAAACATGAAAGAAGCTCTTCATGTTTTAAACCAAATAAGCTTCCCTACGCAGGCATTACCCTGACAGGTTCAAAGGGTCGGATATAATATCCTCTCAGCCTAAGCTCCCCTAGCAATCTATATTGATTTTTCTCTATTATAGCACCGGTTTGAATGCATATCAACAGGCAGCATCCAAATCCCGATGCCTGGCGGTCTCAGCCCTTGTCCCGGCCTGAGACCGCAGCCTCCCATTCCCTGTAGCATAGCTCAAGCTCAGCGTCCAGCACCGCCTTTTCATCAAACAGCTCCTTAAGCTTCACTGCATCCGAGCAGTAAAGGTCCATCTGCCCTTCGATCAGCCTGATCTGCTCCTCCATTTGCTCGATCTTTCCTTCAAGCTCCTTAAGCGCCCTGGCCTTGCCTGCGCTCCGCCCGCTAGAGCCTCTGTCCCTTGGACCGGCAGCCCCGGCCCTTGTGCCCTTATGATCAGCAGCCTTGGCGGTATTGACCGTTTTAGCCGGCTGACCGCAAGAAGCACTCAGCTCCTTTTGGCGTTCATCCAGGTAATAGGCGTAATCGCGTCGGTCAGGTCCCAAAAGTGCCTATTTATCCCTCCATACTACCGTGCACAGCCTTTTAGCCTCATCAGGGGTGGGGTACCTGAGCAGCCCCTTGTCCGCCAGCCAGTAGAGCACGGCATACTGGGGATAGATCTTGTATTTGAGGTAAGCCCTTTCATCCTTTGAAATAAAGTCCGGTATTTCCTTATCGAATTCCTTGGCGAAGCCTTCGATATAATCTGTGAACATCTCTTTACCGAGCTTTGCATATATCTCGTCCAATATATCATTCAGCCCTGTAAACTGCTCCTTTGTGAAATAGGGGATAAGCATCTTCGGCCTGCCGTCCTCCATTTTCACATAGCCCAGCTCGGCCTCCTTTGCAATGATCTGCTTGTCCATATCATTAGGGGTTTCCCCATCCCGTATGAGCTGGGCGATGCAGGTCAGTTCAGCCATATTCGTTACACTAAAGTCCCGCCAGTGTAAACCGGTATCGATAGTGGCCTTGCTTTCCAACTGCAATGCCGAATTGCCCAGGCTGTCGCTGTAAGATTTGATGCCGTTACCGTCAGCCTTGCGGTAAAAATCGACCTCCTCCGGGCTGAACTCCCTCTGGTTTTCCCAGTAATGATCATCACAAAGGGTGGCACATACCCAGTGCTGGGATCCGTCCTTGCGCTTGGGCCTGTCGATGGTGATGTTGTTTCTTCTGTAAACGGCATTCAAAGACCAATAATAGAGCTTATTGACCGCTAGAGGTATCAGCGCCCATAAAACAAAGTCCTTGTCAAGGTCGCTGCCTAAAAAGCCAATGTCCTTTATCCTGTCGTACCTTTTGTCAAAGGCGTCGAAGATCCGCTCCGCATAGGGCCCGATATTGTAGTAATGATATTTCCCATTAAGCACATTATGCCGTATCTCAGCTATGAAGAAATTGGTCGTGTACCTGTTCTTATCGACCAGCCTCAGGTAGTCCATGTAGACAAGCTTTCGGATATGGTGTTCAAGGTAGCCGGCGGCTACGGAAAGGGTCCTTGCTATTTCCTCGATAGTGAGCTTTTTCCCATAGCAGGCCAGGCAAATATTGTCTACGAGCCTGTCCTCGCCCAGGCCGCACTGGCCGTATTCTATCGTTGTGTACCCGTCATGCCCCACCATCAGCCTTTTTGGGGCAACATTCAAATTATTGGTCGTCATCTCGATCCCCGCTTTCAATTTCTTTTTGATCTCGGACAAGTGCCAGCGGACGGTCGAATGGGGTATGTCCAGGAGCTTCGATATCTCCGCCCCGGTCCTGTTTTCATAGTAAAACAGCAGGGTTATCTCCCGGTGGAGCCTGTTGAGATAAGCCACCTCCGTGCGCAGCTTTTCAATGGCAAGCCCGGTCTCCACCTCGTCTTCCACACAGGTCCCATCCTGCAGGTCGAACAGGGCATCGATATCAAGGTTGTTCCAGTGCTTTTTGTTGCTCCTTAAAAACTTGGACCAGGTATAGCAGCAGATCGTATACACGAAGGCGTCCAGGTCCTCGATCCTCTCATGGCGCCTTAAGGAGGATGACAAGGACAGGAGTATCTCCTGGGACAGGTCTTCGGCAAGCTGCAGGTCATGCGTCCTGGAGTATGCAAACCCCGTTATCTTCTTTGCATAGGCGCGTATCATATCATCGCTTAAGGTTATATCAATCACCGCCCAATCAAGCACTCTGTAATACAAGTACCGGATCCTGAAGAAATGTTGGCAGGGTCTATGGATTTTTTAGATTATCTACCCGGTATGACCTTGACCATGAAAAGGCAGGGATTGTTCTCGTCCCATATAGTGGTGAACACCTCCAGCGGGGTAAAGCCCATGGACAGGTAGAACTGTCTCGTTCTTGCATAGTATTCATCAGGGTTGTCCTCAGCCAGGGTCTTGACAGTCAGGAATCTATATTCCTTTTCGATGCAATAGCGGACACATTGGTTTACAAGGCTTCTTCCTATCCCCTTCCGCTGGTGCTCCTTCAGCACCCCCATCACGCTAAGCTCCGCGGTCTTGCTGTTATGGGCCTTCAAGGCTGCAAAGCCCACCGGTTCACTGCCGGCATAGCAGGCATAGAAGGTCATGGTCCTTACCCATCTGGTATAGTCATCGATTGCCTCCGGTATGCCGAACCACTCCGGAAGTGAATTCAGGATGTGGCGGCAAATACGGGACTTGACGTCGATATCCTCGATCTCCATGATATAATATCCTTTTTCTGACAGGTTTGCATGCTTGGCCATTTCAGCACCCCCTGATATTTAAAATATGGGCCCGTTATGTATGTACTAAATGACTCCGGCTCAAAATGGAAATTGTACACTTTGCTTATATCACAAAATTAGTGTATATTACAAGGTGGTGGTAAAACTATATTGAATACAAACCAGGAGAGATCAGATTTATGAAAAGATTGACAGGAACAGTTGTCAGAGGCCTCAGGACACCGATCATCAACAAGGGCGATAACCTTGAGGATATCGTAGTAGATACATTGCTAAAAGCTGCAGATGCAGAAGGCTTTACCATAGGCAACAGGGATATACTGGCCATAACTGAATCCGTGGTGGCCCGTGCCCAGGGCAACTATGCGAGCATCGACGCGATCTCAAAGGATATAAGGGCCAAATTCGGCGATGACACCATAGGGATCGTATTCCCCATCCTAAGCCGCAACCGTTTTGCCGTATGCCTCAAGGGCATAGCAAAGGGCACCAGGAAGATCGTGCTCATGCTGAGTTACCCGTCAGACGAGGTGGGCAATCACCTGTTTGATGACAGCCTGCTTGATGAAAAGGATATAAACCCCTGGTCGGATACCCTGTCCGAGGATGAATACAGGGCTCATTTCGGATATTACAAGCACCCCTTTACCGGTGTGGATTATGTGGAGTATTACAAATCTACCATAGAAGAGTGCGGGGCACAGTGCCAGGTCATATTTTCAAACAACCCCCTTGAGATCCTGAAATACACAAGGAGCGTACTGGTCGCCAACATCCATGCCCGGCACAGGACAAAGCGGATACTAAAGCAAAACGGGGCCGAAAAGGTCTACGGCCTGGACGATATCCTGTCTGCCCCGGTGGACGGCAGCGGCTACAATGAAACCTACGGGCTCCTTGGGAGCAACAAGGCGACAGAGGACTCCGTAAAGCTCTTCCCAAGGGACTGCCAGCCCCTGGTCGATAGCATCCAGCAAAGAATAAAGGATCAGACCGGCAAAACCATAGAGGTCATGATATATGGCGACGGCGCCTTCAAGGATCCTGTGGGCAGCATATGGGAGCTGGCCGATCCGGTGGTATCCCCTGCATATACAAAAGGACTTGCAGGCAAGCCCAACGAGGTCAAGCTCAAGTACCTGGCTGACAACCAGTTCGGCCACCTCAGGGGCGAAGAGCTCCAAAAGGCGATAGCTGAGTATATCAGGAACAAGCCCGGTGACCTGGTGAGCAGCATGATCTCCCAGGGCACGACGCCAAGAAGGCTCACAGACCTGATCGGGACCCTGTGCGACCTGACCTCCGGCAGCGGGGACAAGGGTACACCCGTAATATATATCCAAGGCTACTTTGACGATTACTCATGCGATGACCGGATACAAGCCTAGCTTGTATCCTCTTTTCTTTATCCTTTTGCTTTGATCGTTCTGTGTATGATCAGGCTTATCTACCCATTAGATGATCCGGGAGTGCTGACATGATCGCAGCCAGGAAGCTTGCTATCCACCTTATAGCCCTTGTGCTCATATTTATAGCTGCACTTATGTCCAAATATATATCCATCCCATGTATATTCAGGGAGCTGACATCCATCCCCTGCCCCACCTGCGGTCTGACGAGGTCAGTCAGGGCGCTTGTGACTGGCAGCTTGAGGCTGTCCTTGTACTACCATCCCCTGACCATGCTTTTTGCCGGCCTCCTCCTGCTGGCCCTGCACAGGAGGAGGCTCAGAATCAGCAAAAGGGCCTTTGATCTCATCCTCATCGCCTGCAGCATGATTGTTTTCATAGTATACATCTACCGCCTGTATTATGATTTGATACCTTGACTGCTATAAACAGATGTTTTGATTTGACCTTATGTCTATTTATGTTATAATATGAAATATATTATATATTTTTATGGAAGGTGGCAAGCATAAATGGACAGCCAAAAGGTCGATATGTACTTGATGACCAATCAGAAATACTTCCCTGCAGAAAAAATGGTATACATCAGGGAAAAGCTCCTGGCAATGGACGACAGTAAATTCACACTTGTCTCCACTGTTGAACTGAAGGATCCTACCACACTTTTGCTGATATCGATTTTCCTGGGCTCACTTGGCATCGACAGGTTCATGCTGGGCGACGTCGGCATGGGTATCCTGAAGCTGTTGACAGCCGGTGTTTGCGGAGTTCTTACCATCATTGACTGGTTCACGATCTCCAAAAAGACAAGAGAGCTGAATTTCAACAATCTGATGACCCTGCTCTGATCCCTGGTCTTGGGGCCTCATACATCTTATAGTTTTCGGCTTGGTAAAAAATCAGGACTATTCGAAATAGATCCTGATTTTTTTCATTTCAGTATATATGCATATCGCCTTCTGTTTCATTCGGACATTTTACAGGTCATAGCCGCTCAGGCGTTCCAGCTCTGTCCGCGCTTCAATGCTTATCTTCCGGTGGCCCGACTGCCTTATCCAGCCCTTGTCCTCAAACAGGGACAGCTTTCTGCTCAAGGTCTCCTGGCTGATGCCGATGTGGGCTGCCAGGTCCTTTTTACTGAAGGGCAGGCTTATCACCGTTTTCCCCTCCGCAAGCCTGAGCAAGGCCCGGGCCAGCCGCTGCTCCACATCCTGCAGGCCCAGGGTCTCGATCAGGGATTCTGAACTCCGGAGCCGCTTGCTGAGCTCTTCGATGATCTTTACAGCAATGGCCGGCTTCCTGCTTATCATGTCCTTGAGCCTGCTGCCTTCGATCATACACACGGTCGTGTTCTCCAGCACCTCGGCATTGTTGTCGAGGGGAGCCGAGACAAACAGTGACAGCTCCCCGAAAAAGTCACCAGGCTCCAGGAGCCTTATGACCTGTTCTTTCCCTGTATCAAGCAACCTGGTGATCTTCACCCTGCCTTCATGGATGACATAGAGCTTCTGGCCCCTGTCACCGGCCATGTATATGAACTCGCCCTTCTTGTATACCCTCTGGTCAGTGATCATGGCGATCTCCGATACCTCTTCACGGGTCAGGCTGCTGAAGATCGGCACCCTTTCTATGCAGCTTTTTTCAGCCCCTGCATGAGCGCAATGAACGCAATCCATTTTCTCCTCCTTGATAGCTCAAGCTATACATAGTATTTTGCCTGGGACTCCCACATCTCACTGTACTTGCTGCATCTATCGATCAGCTCTTCATGGGTGCCGATGTCCACCACCTCGCCCTTGTCCATGACGATGATCCTGTCAGCCAGCCTGACCGAGCCCAGCCTGTGGGTCACTATTATGGCTGTCTTGTCCTTTGCGATCCTTGCGAACCGTTCATAGATCCGTTTCTCCTCCAGGGGATCGATGGCTGCCGTGGGTTCATCCAGCACGATTATATTGTGGGGCCGGTAAAAGCCCCTGGCTATGGCCACCCTTTGCCACTGGCCTCCTGAGATATCCACGCCGTCAAACTCCCGGGACAGCATGGTGTCATAGCCATTCACAAAGGCTTCATCCTTCGGGTCCAGGCCTGACATGGATGATACCCTGTCCAGATAGTCCTCCTCAGGCACCAGGCTTGTGTCGGATATGGAGATGTTGTCCCCCAGGGTGAGCTGGTATTTCTGATATTTCTGGAACACCCCGGATATATTCTTAAACAGGTATTTGAGTGATATATCACTGGTTTTCTTATCACCATGGAGCACATATCCCTTGTCCGGCAGGTAGAGCCCTGTGATAAGGCGGACGATAGTGGTCTTGCCCGAGCCGTTTTCGCCCACTATGGCGATCGTCTCACCCTTTTTTATGGTAAAGGATGCGTTCTTCACGGCCGGACTTTCAGCCGATGGGTATGAAAAGCTCACATCCACCAGCCTTATGTCACAGTCCGGATCGACCACTGTGTCACTGCCCCCGCGCTCAGGGATCTCAAGAAAGTTCAGATAGTTTTGTATAGTGCCCAGCTGCTGGGCTATGTTGCCGGCATGCCTGCAAACGACCTCCTCCATTATTTCGAACAAGGCCCCAAGGGAGGCAAAAACAGCGGTAAAGGCACCTGTGGATATTTCCTGGCCCATAAGGGCCTCAAACAGCATGAACAGGATAAGGAGGTAGCCTGCAAGGGCCAAAACCTTCATGAGGAGCTCATACATGCTTGTTTTGAACGTGGCCTTCCAGCGCTCCTTGTTCAGCAGCTCCAGGGCTTGTCTATACAGCCTCATGAAGAACCCGAAAGCGCCCAGGAGCCTGGTTTCCTTGAAATACTCCCGCCCGGCTATGCAGCCTTCATAGTATTCAAATTGTCTTCGGATGGGGGCCGCCTTGTCCTCAAGGCCTGCATATACCTTTGAGCGCAAGACCTGGCTCGTCATCGCAGGTATGAATACTATCACTATGGCCAGTGCAAGGATGGGCTTTAAGCTGAACAGGTACCAGCCCATGAACAAGAAGTAGGGTATGTAAAAGGTGAAAACGAAGGTGACAAGGATCACAAAAAACACTGCGTGATTTTTGCCTTCATTGGCCTTGTTTATATCATCGAGCATCTTTGTATCCTCGAAGCACACAGGAGAGATCCTCGCCATCTTCTCATTGATGCCCTGCTGTATCTTTCCCAGGGCCTTCTCGCCGTATACCTGGGGCAGGAAGTTCCCCACACCGTTTAGGACCTGGTTGGAAAAGTAGATAAGGCCAAGCATGAGGAGCGACATGGCCACAGCAGCCATATCAGCCATTCCTCTTGCCATAAGCTCCGCCGTATCAAAAAACCTCTGGGTAACCAGGGTGGTGATGCCCCAGGAAAAGCCGTGAGCTATGCTTACAAGCTGGCACAATATAAACAGGAAGGGTTCTGCTAAAAAAGCGGTGGGCAGCAGCTTGAAAAAAGCTTTCATGACATTGGGCCTTGGCCCCTTGGTCTCTGTCATACTCATGCATACCAGCTCCTTTGGGCCTCAAACATTTCAGCATATGTGCCTCCCAGCGCCATAAGGTCGTCATGGCTGCCCAGCTCGGCTATTTTCCCGTCCTTTAAAACCAGGATCTCATCCGCCAGCTTCGCCGCCCCCAGCCTGTGGGTGATGAATATCGTCATCCTGCCTTTGCTGATCCTGCCAAAGAGCTCATATACCTTGCTCTCAGCCACAGGATCCAGGGCGGCCGTCGGCTCGTCAAGTATGTGCAGGGGCGCATTGCCGGCCAGGGTGCGGGCTATGGCGACCCTCTGCCATTCACCGCCGGATAAGTCCGTGCCCCCTTCCAGGATCTTGCCCAGGGGTGTATCCAGGCCCTTGTCGAGCCTGGCCAGGGTTTCGGACAGGTCTATTTCCTCAATGACCTCTGCTATCCTCTCGTCATCGACCCCATTTATATTTCCCAGGAAAATATTGTCCCTTAAGGTTATGCAGTATTTGGCGAAATCCTGATAAACAACTGAAAACAAGGCCTTGAGCCGGGATTGGCTGTACTCCCTTATGCTGCGGCCGTTTATAAGTATATCGCCCTCAAAATCCTGGTACAGACCGGTAAGCAGCTTTGTGATCGTGGTTTTGCCCGCGCCGTTGATGCCTACGAAGGCATAGTGCTTGTCTCTGTCCAGCCTGAAGGAGCATCCGTCCAGGACATACCTCTCTGTGCCGGGATATTTGAACCTCACATCCTTGAACTCTATCGACTCCAGGCTGTGCCTGCCTATGTCCGCATCAGGCAGGTCGTTCGCACCTTCCGCCTCCTCAAGCATCGAAAAAGCGGACAGGTCCTTCAGGTATTCGTTGTTGTTGGCAAGCTGGTGCATAACGTATGAGAGCTGCCAGGACATCATTTGCACCAGGTTGAAGCATGCATTGACCAGGCCCATGAACATCCCGACCGTGATAAGCCTGTTCCCGAGCGGTATCAGCAATACCCCCGCAATAAGGACCGCCACCATTATGGTTATGATGCTGGAGCTCTTCATCTTGATAAAGTTCAAGGCCTGGGTCCTGGTCGTTATTTTTCTTGCTGTCTCGTATTCCTTGTACCACCTTTCGCTCAGGGAACGGGTGTACCCAAACAGGGCCCGCTCCTCGACATTCTCCCGGCCTGAGAGCACCCATTCCAGATACCCGGCCTTGCGCTGGTACTTGGTTGCATTCTTGAAGGCTTCATAGTTGGTCTTCCCGCTTTTGACCGCGACAAAAAAGAGGGGCACGGAAAAGGCGATGATCGCAAGGGCAGCCCACCATACCTGGGCCGCCAGCACGATGAGTATACCTCCCACCATAAGTATGATCGACAGCAATTCCAGCAGGATTTCATAGCCGCCTGAGATCCTGCCTTCGGGATTGTTTGACACCCTGCTTATAAGCTCCCAGGTGTCGTTGTTCTCGATATGCCTGTATTCGAGCCTGCTGCGCTTTTCGGTCACAGCCGTGCGGAACTCCTCCCCAAGGCGCAGTGTCAGCCTGGTATTTATAAGATTGAGAAAGATGCCTATGCAATAGGTATATGCAGAAATAAGGGCCAGGAGGAGGAGGGGTGCATATATGCGGCTGTATCCGCCGTTTTTGAATATATCGAGAGCTGTATCGACAAAGCTTGCTGTCCCTATGATTTTTACCGAGGGAACAAGGGCGCTGACTATGATGATCAGAGCCTTCATTCCTGAAAGCACCGGATGTGTCCTGAAGGGTATCCTTATGTAGTCCAGGGCACTGTACTTCCTGGGCGCGATAGTCATGGCGCCACTCCTTATCAGCTAAGAATATGATCGCTGCTCATCAATTGCAAATTTATAGAATGTTATACATTATTCGAGGAAGATGCATATCTTTAAATATATTAACAGAAGGATAAAAAAATGAAAAGCAGACAGGGTCAACTATTTTGCGCATCTCATGGACGCTGTATAGCTATATACATATAGCATGGATCATATCAAAAATATACTTATACGTATAAGCCCTCGGGTTGATTTCAGCGTACTAAAGTGTTATGATTGTATATGGTGTTAACTCTAGAAAGAAGGTTTAGATATTGATACGTTCCCTGATCAAAGCCAGATATGAAGCAATACCAGACCACGACAAGCACACATGGCGCGTGATACTCAAGATCACCTGGCCGGCCTTTATAGAGCTGGTTATGTCGACCCTCTTCGGCATGGTCGACATGATCATGGTAGGCCAGATACCGGACAAGCAAATGAGCGAAGCCGGGCTTAATGCCATAGGCTTTACAAACCAGCCCCTCATGCTCCTGTTTGCCATATTTGCCGCAGTCAACGTAGGTACGACCACACTGGTCGCATGGAACATTGGTGCAAAGCAGGAGGAAAAGGCCAAGTCAGTCGTAAGGCAGATACTCCTGATAAATCTCGTATTGGGCACCCTCCTAAGCGTACTCGGCATTGCCCTGGCAAGGTACATCGTTATATTCATGAGCGGCAATTCGGGCAATATCGCCCCTTCCGACCAGCAGCTGAGAGTAACACTGGGCATCGAATATTTCGAGATAGTGGCTGCGGGCCTGGTCTTCCAGGCGATATCCGCAGGAGTGACCGCTTCCTTGAGGGGAGCGGGTGAAACGAAGCTCCCCATGCTGTACAACCTGGGTGCCAACCTATTGAATGTTTTAGGCAATTACGTTCTTATATTCGGCAAACTGGGCATTCCTGAAATGGGTGTTATCGGAGCTGCCTTGTCAACGACCCTCTCAAGGCTGGTTGCATGCGTGTTCTCCCTGTATGTCCTGTTCTCAAGAAGATCCCTTACAGACATGGCCATTCCGCTCAAGGGCAACTGGAGACCGGATTTTGGCATAATGAAGCGGGTCTTCAACATTGGCTTGCCCGCTGCCCTTGAACAGTTCATACTGCAAGGCGGCCTCATGCTGTTTGCCCGCACGGTCGCCAAGCTTGGCGATGCTGAATTCGCTGCCCACCAGATCGGGCTCAATATCAACGGGCTGACCTTCTCACCGAGCATGGCCTTCGGTGTAGCGGCCACCACCCTGGTCGGCCAGAGCCTTGGGGCAAATGACGAGGAGAAGGCCGAGAGGTACGCCGACCTGGTCCACCATATAGCGATCGGGGTCGCATGCTTTGTAGGTCTTATTTTCCTTGTTTTTTCCCATCCTATGGCAAGGCTTTACACCAACAATGAGAATGTAGCCAGGATGGCCGGTACGGTGCTGAAAATAGTGGCCCTGGCCCAGTTGGGCATGCCCACCCAGCTCACGATCTCCGGAGCGCTCAGAGGTGCCGGCGATACGGTATATCCCCTTTATGCCTCCGCCTTTGGTATATGGGTATTCAGGGTCATAGTGGCCCACATCTTCGTCCACACCTTCGGCTGGGGCCTTATCGGAGCCTGGATCGCCCTGGTGCTCGACCAGTACACAAGGGCTGCGATCGTATTTGCAAGGTACAAGACCGGCAAGTGGAAATACATGAAGTCCCGTACTTCAGAGATCAAGAACGTGCAGACCTGCAGCTGATGAAAGCCGAACCACCGCAGTTGGCCGGGCACTGATACTGAACAAGAAAGTAAAAACAGAGGTGCGTATGATCATGCGTCCTCTGTTTTTTTAGGATATTTGCTTGCTGCCTGCCTCAGCGGTCAGTGGATAAGCCTCACTTCATAGCCCTCCGCTATCCCTTTGTCATCCATAAAGCGGCACAGAAAGCGTATGTCCCTGTTGAGGGCATCCCGTTCGAGGAGGGACCGGACTATGGCCATCTCGCCTTTATAGTCAGTACCATGCTCCTCGACCAGGATGTATGCCGTATCCTCCTTGAGGTATACTGCCTCAGGGGTCTGCCCCTTGGTGACCTCCGTGACCGCCACCACCTCATCAAGGCTGTTCATTTCCTTAAATACGACCCTGTCAAGCAAGTTCAGGTATTCTATGATCACTTCTGCCTTGCTGCTTATTTCCTGTTTATTACTTCCTTCCGTAATAGTAGTCCTGGCCTCAAAGGCATATCTGGCGCTATCGGCGTTCGAGGCTCCGACGGCTTCGCCCCTGGCGAGGTCCAGGTAGATACGGCCATCCTGCTTTTGGAATACCGGATAGAAGTATAACCTTCCGGAAAAGCCAGGGCTTAAGTAAAGTCTGCCGGTCAGCTCCATATCGTTGCCGATATTCATGTGTACATCGGATATATGGTTGTCGCATATGGTGACCAGGCAGCTTTCATCGCTTCCCTTGACCGGCACCGCAGCCAGGAAAAACGGAATGCCCTCTATCCCTTCAAACTCAAACCTGGTCTTTTCCTCTACATCAGCCTCTTTCTCCACTGCGTAGATACGGTTGGCGTCAGGAGCTTTTACAGGATCATAGGGCAGGCGGCTGAAGGTGATATAAAAGCCCCTGAGCTGGTCTCCCATGGCAGCCGGGTCTGCTTCAATGCCACCCAGGCCTTCGATCGCCAACTGACACCCTCCAAGCAAAATGCCCGTTAAAAGCACAGCGCTTGTCAAAGCAATGGCGCGCAAAACCGTCCATGACCTTCTATTCATCGCTTTCATCCCCCAACTCTCCGTCAAATTTCAGGATATCCCCCACATCGCACTTAAGGTAGTAACAGATCTTGTTCAGCGTACTGAACCTGACGCCCCTGGCTTTGCCGCTTCTAAGGATCGACAGGTTGGCTTCAGTTATGTTGATAAGGCTGCATAGCTCCTTGGAGGTCATATGCCGCTTTTTCAAGACTTCGTCCAGGTGTACTTTTATAGCCATGGCATCCTCCTAAATGAACATCTGGTTTTCCCGGTGCAGCCTGCTACTATCGCTGATATACCTGCCCAGCAGGACCATGACCAGAGTCAGGATGATGGCTCCCAGGGGAAGCCGGGTCGAGTAATGCGCAGCATGAAGCCAACGGCTGAATAAAAGCTGCAGCAGGTTAAAGCCCATGGTAGCGGCTACCGTGGCAATTACCCCGTTCCTGCCTGTCCTGCTCAGCCTTTCGGCAGCCAACAGAGCCGCCTCGCCGTACCTGTCGGCTTTGATGGCCTCTGCCAGTCCTGTAGCCTGTATGAACAGCAGGGTGGCGATGACAGTAGGAAGCTGATTAACCAGAAAGCCGATAAACAGAAATATATATGTCGGTGTCAAAACGGCTCCGTCGGAATCGTTGGCGCTTTTTACATCGTGGATAGCTGCTGCAAAGCCCCTTACGCCTGCAAAAAAGATGCTGAACACAAGGACGACAGCAGCCACAGCCAGAAGTATGCGAGCCATGTCAAGGAACCGATCGGGGCTTCTTCCCTCTATGTTGCGTATAGCCTTTAACACAAGATAGCTTATCAGTACAGAATAGACCGTGCCGCCAAGCGATGCCTTTCCAAAAGGTATCATGGCAGTAGCGTCAACCGCATCGTGGTACAGCCAGTCCCTTATGAGGCCGGGGTTTATCATGAGGTAGAGCACGAAGTAAAGCAGGACGCTCAAAAGCGGCAGGAGGATGTCCTCGGCCCCCGCTTTTTTCCGTTTTATAAGCAGTATAAGGTACGAAAGGGGCAATATGCCCAGGATAAGGTAAACAGAAAGGGCAAGCGCATTGCCGGTATGCCCTGAGAGGGAAAGGCTCCTTAAAAGGCTGCCTGCCTGGGAAAAGGGCACGCTGAGCAATGCTGCCGTGTCCGGCTTTGCCCCGCCCGGCAAGGCCAGGGCTGCCACCAGGCAGATAAGGGCTTCAACTGACAGAAGGCTGCATATGACCCTCTTGCTTTTCATCATCAGTCACCTCTTGATCAGGCATTATAGAATATAGCTGCACATATATGAAGCTTTCGTTTATAGGGTAGCATATAAATTATCGTTAGTCAATAATTATTATTGTTTTATTTTAATTTAGTTAGGGCTTGATCTTTGTATATACATCTTCTATTGAGAGTTGATGTATAGACGTGCAAAATACTGTAAATAATAGCCATATCGCCGTTTGTGACAATTATTTTGCCTTCGCTTTTATAAACATTTATTTTGTAGTACAATAGCTTTATACATAAGGCAACAAATTCAGACATCAGGTGGTATTTAAAATGGAGAACAAAGCATTGGTTCTCGGTGCCAATTACTATATAGGCTTAAGCATAATACGGTGCCTGGGCATGCACGGAATCAAGGTCGCAGCAGTTGACTACGGCAGGAAGGGAACATACGGCTTCCATTCAAAATACCTTTCCGAAGCCCTGATTGGCCCGCATTATAAGCAGGACCCTGAAGGATTCCTGTCCTTCCTGGTCGAATATGCAAAAAAGCAGCCGGCACCGCCGGTCCTGTTCGCCAGCGCTGACCCTTATGTGGAGTTTATGGACAAGCATCTGGACGTCCTGAGGCAATACTTCCTGATCCCCTCCATTGAGCAGGGCCTGTATACGAGGGTCATGAACAAGGACACCCTCCATGCCCTGGCCGCAGAGCACGGGGTGAGGGTCCCGGAGACAGTCCGTCCCACGGATGAGGACTACCTGGACAAGGTGGAGAGCATCATAAAATATCCCTGCCTGGTAAAGCCCACCGACTCCCCTGCCTTTGTATCGGTATTCAGAAAAAAGGTATTCAAGGTGTTTTCAAGGCAAGAGCTGACCGAAGCGGTCAGTAAGGCAAGGGAAGCCGGCCTTGACGTGATCATCCAGCGCATCATACCCGGCTTTGACGATCATATGTATACCTTTGACGCTTACCTGAATGCAGACTCAAAGGTGACCCATTGGACCACATGCCAGAAGTACAGGCAGTATCCGATCAATTTCGGCGCTTCCGTATACACCGGCCAGAAACATGTCCAGGAGCTATATGATATCGGCGCGAAGTTCCTGGAGAGCATAGGCTGGAAGGGCTTTGCAGAGATCGAATTCAAAAAGGACGCAGAGACCGGAGAGTTCTATCTGATCGAGGTAAACGTCCGCACGACCAATCTGAACAACCTCCTGTTCAAATCCGGCCTGAACATGCCCTATATAGCATACCGGGAGCTTACAGGCAGTCCCCTGGAGCCCAAGGCTGTCGATTATGATACGGGTTATGTGTTCTGGTATGCCTTTGAGGATATACTCGCTGTCCGGGACTATATCAGGACAGGCCAGCTTACCCTGGGACAGGTTTTAAAATCATACTTCAGAAAAAAAGCCCATGCGATATGGAGCATAAAGGACCCCAGGCCTTTCTTCGCATTCTGCGCATACAAGCTGTCCCGGTTGCTTGATAGAAGAACGGAGAGAAAATAGCTTATTTGCCTTTGAGAGGAGAAACTCATTTGATCAAGCTGTCCAGGCTTCTTGAGTCTGTCAATATAATAGAGGCCCGCAACCACAAGGATATGGAGATCGGCGGCCTTGCCTACCATTTCGGCAAGGTCTGCCCCGGTGACCTCTTTGTATGCATAATGGGCTATCTGACCGACGGTCACCTGTATATCCCCCAGGCTGTGGCAAAGGGCGCCGCAGCGATGGTGGTCGAGCGCTTCGATGACAACTGCAGCCTGCCCCAGTATAAGGTGGCTGACAGCAGGCAGGCGCTGGCCGCCCTTAGCGATGCTTTCTACGGTCATCCGTCACAGAAGCTCAATATGATAGGGATAACCGCCACCAACGGAAAAACCTCAACCACCTTTATGACCAACTCAATATTGCAAGCCCACGGCCTGAACACAGGAATTATCGGCACGGTGATGGTCAGGTATGGCAGCTTTACCGAGCCCTCCGTGCTGACGACTCCGGAGTCCCTGGACCTGCAGCGGCACCTGGCCAGTATGGTCCAAAGCGATGTGACCCATGTCGTCATGGAGGTGTCCTCATCGGCCCTGGAACTAAACCGCGTGGACAATGTGGATTTCGATATCGTGGCCTTCAACAACATCAGCCGCGAGCACATCGACCTGCACGGGTCCTTTGAGGACTATTACAACAGCAAGGCAAGCCTCATCAGGAATGCCTCTCCCTCCGGCTGGGCCGTGCTCAACCTGGACGATAAGTACAGCGCAGCCCTGGCTACACAGACGAGAGCCAAGGTTTTGACCTATGGTGTGGAAAACGGTGACGGCCACTTGAGCTGCACCCGCCTGGACCTGACTACCGGCAGGGCCAGGTTCGGAGTGGAAATACGGAAGCCCTTCACGGCCAATGGCATTGAGTACCGCCCGTGTGAATTCGATATAGAGCTTTCCATACCCGGTTACCATTCCGTTTACAACTCCATGGCCGCCATTGCGATCGGGCTCTTGTGCGGCGTGCCCGTGCCGACTATCGCAAAAGGCCTCAAGGCCTTTGAAGGGGTGGAACGCCGTTTCCAGTTCATATACGAGGATGATTTCAGGATCATCGACGACCATTTTGCCAATGCGGGCAATATAAACGTCACCCTGGAGACCTTGAACTTTATGGAATACAACTCCCTCAACATCGTATATGCCATTAGGGGCGGACGGGGCCCCATCACGAACCAGGAGAATGCAGAGACCATAGTTAAATGGGCGTCAAGGCTAGGCCTGCGAGAGATCACGGCCACCCTGAGCCGGTCCCATGTGACCAAAAAGGACATGGTGACAGAGGAGGAAAAGGATGTTTTCCTCAGGGTCATGGATGAGGCAGGCATCAGGGTCAGCCTGTTTGAGGAGCTGCCTGATGCGATCGCATTTGCACTGGATAAGGTACAGCCCGGCGACGTTTTGCTCCTGGCCGGATGCCAGGGGATGGATTTTGGGGCTCAGATCGCCCTGGAGCAGCTTTGCAGGCTCAGGCCCTCCCTTGACAGGCAAAAGCTATTTGCACCGCTGAAAAACAGAGTGGCCGGTATAACAAGCCCGGAGCTGATACTGCACCAGGGGAGGCAGGGGAATTGAACGACAGAGTGATAGGCATCATAGGCGGCATGGGCCCTGAGGCCACAGCCAGCCTGTTTATGAAGATAATCAAAGCGACCAGGGCGGAGAAGGATCAGGACCATTTCCGCATCATAATAGACAACAACCCAAAGATCCCCGACCGTACGGCCGCGATCCTCGGAAAGGGCACAAGCCCCGTGCCGGCAATAGTTGAAGCCGGCAGAAACCTTGAGAAAATGGGGGCTGAAATAGCGCTCATACCCTGCAATACCTCCCATTATTTTTTAGATGAGATACAAAGCAGGCTCAAGATCCCGGTCATGAACATGATAGCAGAGCTGGCAGCATATATAGGCAGGGCCTATCCCCATGTAACAAAGGCAGGCCTGCTCGCCACCACCGGGACGATCAAAACCGGCCTGTACCAGAAATATATGCCCGGGCTGCAGCTTATCTGCCCGGACCCTGCCAGTCAGGAAAACAAGGTCATGAAGGCCATATACGGAGAGAGGGGCATAAAGGCCGGCAATACCGGGGAGGAGCCGATGCGGCTCCTGGCAGATGCGGCCAACGAGCTTATCACGGCAGGCGCAGAGGTGGTCATAGCGGGCTGCACCGAGATCTGCCTTGCGCTAAAGCCCGAGCATATCTCAAGGCCCCTGCTCGACCCTATGGATGTAATGGCCCAGGCGGTAGTGGAACGATTATCAAAAAAGCCCTCAGGCGTTTAGCCTGAAGGCTTTTTTACTACGTCATCGAGTATGCTTGCCAGGATCTCATTGATCTGTTTCTCGGCATAGGTCTTCTCTCTTTCAAACAATGATGCTATTTCCCTAAGTACTATGATCTTTCTTTTCTCCTTGGCCGGAAAGCTTTTAATGTACCGTCACTGTTGAAGAAATTTCTGATGGTATTTTCTATGTCCTTATCCGATATATTGTACCTGTCCTCCAGGGTAGTCGCACTCTTAGGGTCATCATGCGGCACGGCATTCTCAATCTCCGGATGTATTATCTGCTTATTTTTGCATTTAGGCAACGGCCCTAGTCCCTAGCTTCTGAACAGGACCTGTTCCTTGTTGAACAGCGAGGCTGCAAACAGGAGGGAAGCAACCACATATATTGCCGAAGTACCCAGGGCTATACCCAGGTAGGAGTAGTTGATGACATTCCCCAGTACCATCTTCAGGGACGCTATGGAGTTTAATAGGGGAATAAAGAACATGGACAGGCTTATATCATCCGGCTGCATCATCATGGTCGCATAAGCCGGCACCATAGCTACGAATATGAAGAAGGAAAGGTATGTCTGGGCCTCCTTGAAGGACTTGGCAAAGGTGCTGACAGCCAATTGCAGGGCCGCAAAGACCATACCCAGGCTGATGGTGATCAGGATGATCAGCACAAGGGCCAGAGGCGGTACATAGACGCTCAGGTCTCCTCCGCCCCTGCCCATGGTGAAGAAGCCGGGGCTGACCGCCGCTCCGATCGCCAGGCCGATAAACTGGGATATCACGCTGACTATGGAAAACAGGGTGACGGTCAAATATTTGCCCAGCAATATGGACATGCGGCTGGATTGGGTCGTAAGCAGAGGTTCAAAGGTCCCCCTTTCCTTTTCGCCCGCCACCAGGTCGGTAGCTGCCGGTATACCGCCCACTGCGACGAGTATCGATATCAGCATGGGAAGTATCATCATAAGCATAAGGTTTTTATTGGCTTTCTCCGAGGCGGCGTTGCTCTGCACGATTTTGACCGGCTCAAGTATGCTTGTGTCTATGCCCTTTTTAGCCAGCCTCTCAAGTACGATCTTCTGGCTGTATTCATTTATGGCAGCGGCAAGGATCCCAAAGCTGCCGCTGGATTTTGTATCGGATTGGTCATATATCACCGTTATGGAGTAAGGCTGCTCGGCCTCCAGGTTTGCCGCGAAATTCTTCTCCACATCCAGTACGAACCTTACCTCATTGTTGCGTACGGCCTCCACCGGGTCATCAAAGACTCCGTTGAGCTTGATCTGCGGCTTGCCCGCAAAGATCTCTTTTTCCAGCAGGTTTCTGATCTCCTGGGTGTCTGATCCCGTGGTCAGCCCCACTGTAATGTTCTCCGTGATATCCTGCTCCATCTTTTCCATGCTGCCGCTCATAATGGTGAACAAAAGGGGCATGAGTATGATCGGGATGACCAGGTTGCTTATTATGGTCTTTCTATCCCTGACCAGGTCTTTTACTTCCTTCTTGAACACGGTCAGCATATGCCTAAAATTCATTGCGATCACCTACCAGTTTCATGAATACTTCCTCAAGGGAGCTGCCCCCGTGTTCCTCCAAAAGCTGCGGTATCGACCCTGTTGCCACGAGTCTCCCCTTGTGTATGATGCCTATCCTGTCGCAGAGCTTTTCAACCTCATTCATGTTGTGGCTTGAAAGGACTATCGTCTTGCCTGCGTCTTTGCAAGCCATGATAAAGTCATGCACGTTCCTGATCGCGCTGACATCAAGGCCTGAGGTAGGCTCATCAAAGAGCATGATGACCGGGTTATGCACTATGGACCTGGCGAAGGCCACCTTTTGCTTCATGCCCTTGGAAAACTTACCGGTCTTCCTGTCCATATACTCCGTCATGTCAAAGGCTTCGCCCAGCTCTGATATCCTTTTTCTGATCTCCTGCCTGCTCATATTGTTGAGTTCGCCGAAATAGGCGATATTTTCAGCAGCGGTGAGCCTGTCATACAAGCCGCTCTCGCCGCCGAACAATATGCCGATGCTGCTCCTTACCTTATCCGGTTCTGATATGAGGTCATAGCCGTTCAAGGTCGCCATCCCGGAGGTGGGCTTGAGCATGGTCGCCAGGAGCCTCAGGGTCGTGGTCTTGCCGGCGCCGTTCTCTCCCAGCAGTCCGAAAATCTCTCCCTGGCCTACGCTGAAGCTGATATCATTGACAGCCGTCAGGTCCCCAAAGCGCTTGGTCAGGTTTTTTACCTCCAACATAGTCAAAACCCCCATTGCATTTTTATGGCTCTAGTTTATATACATTTTTTATACCATTTAGTAAATAATATATCATCCGGCACTACTTGCACAACTGTTTTTTTGGGATCACCCGTCAAAAATCAGGACCAATACCGAGCCTATAGCATATTCTGAACTACAACGTATGATGACAGTGCTTTTGCCCAACACCATTTGCCGGAAAGGGAGGTGCCGCCATGCCCTTTAAGTGCAGAAGCTGCGGTAAAGAAGCAGGCTTTATCGAGATGGCCGGCATAGTGATAGGCCAAATCGGCAGGCTGCTGCTCGTATCCCGGGGACTGGCCCCAAAGGCACAAAAGGTCTCCCCCATAACAATAGGCTATAGGCTTACCCGAGGGCTGCTCAACGGCTTTGGGATAACCTGCCCCAGGTGCGGCAAGGTTGACTGGTAGGTTCGGAGAATGAGCTGATCACCGGGCGGTCCTATGCCTTTTTGCCTTGCTCCTGCTTGCTCTCCGCGCGCCCAGATATATGAGATACCCAATCGAAAACCCTATGATATTGAGCAGAAAGTCATCTACATCAAAGCTGCCCCTTTTGGTTATGAGCTGCAGCAGCTCAAGTACAAATATACCGCTAAAAATGATGTAAAGCAAGTTCAGGAAGGTCTTGTTGAAAACGGCCGGCAGCATGAAACCGAAGGGGACGAACACACCTATGTTGCCCGCCAGGTTCAGGAGCCATTTATATGTGTTGATGCCCCTGCCGCTGACGCTTAAGTACAGCATGATCGTCGAAAACGGCTTGAGATTGTACATGTAATTGGCATAAGTGTGCCTGCCGAAACCGAAAAACATCCAGTAAACAAGTAAGGCAGTATATGCTGTCAATGCGAATGCCAAAGCCCTGCGCCAGGCAGCCTTCATATGAACACCTCGGGACATTTCATGTTACCTTCATACAGTATATGACCGTGTACCGTGAGCATATGGCTAATATATTCATAGTTCTTCAAAGAAATCAAAAATCCTCCGGTGTATGGGGATTATGGCAGAGAGCAATATAATATGAGCAGTTCTACAAAAAAGAAAGGGTTTTTACACCTGATTTGTGATAAAATCAAATATGCTCAATAAATCAGTGTAAATACTGCTGCTGCACGCAGCGATCAGGAGGGAACAGGATGATAAATGTAACAGTATGGAACGAGGGAAGGCATGAAAAAGCATCCCGGGAAATCAGAGAAGTATACCCGGAGGGGATCCATGGAGCTATCGCATCGATATTCAAGGACTGTGAAGGGATAAATGTCCGCATCGCGACCCTGGATGATCCGGAATGCGGCCTGCCTGATGATGTGCTGTACACAACGGATGTGCTGATCTGGTGGGGGCATATGCATCACCATGAAGTGCCCGATGAGCTTGTAGAAAAAATACATGGCCGGGTATTGGCAGGAATGGGCTTTATAGCGCTGCACTCAGCCCATGCATCAAAGCCGTTCATGAAGCTCATGGGGACGAGCTGCACCCTCAGGTGGCGGGATGATGACCGTGAACGGCTCTGGACGGTAGCACCCAGGCACCCGATAGCCAAGGGCATCCCACAGTATTTTGAGCTCCCCAATGAGGAGATGTACGGTGAATACTTCGATATCCCAAAGCCCGATGATCTCATCTTCGTAGGCTGGTTCAAAGGCGGAGAAGTGTTCCGCTCAGGCTGCACCTTCACACGGGGCTATGGCAAGGTGTTCTATTTCCAGCCGGGGCACGAGCAATACCCCATATACTACAACGAGACCGTCAGGAGGATCCTGTACAACGCAGTGCTCTGGGCCAGGCCGGACGGCCAGTATCCGCCCCTTTCATGCCCGAATACCGAGCCCCTTGAAAAATAGATTTCTTGCATCAAGAAAGCCGGGTCACGGGACCTTAATCCCTGCCCGGCTTTTTATTGACATGTGACTTCTATCTACTTCTTTTGTGAAAGCAGCTCCCTGATGCGCTCTGCCAGGGCTTTGGCCGCTTCCTCGTGGGCTGCTGCTCCGGGGTGCATCCTGGCTCCCAGCGTTTCCTCCCTTGTCTGAGGCAGCCTGAATACAGAAACCTTTTCATCCCCGGTTTTCCCCATATAGCTGTCTACAGCCCTGCATATGGCGGGCATCATCGGTATGCCCAGCATGCCATAGGCCCATATTATATGGGCGTTTTTATTGCATTTCCTGAGCTTGAAAAGGAAAGCCTCTACAGCATCCTCAAAGGCCTTCAGGTCCTCGGCGTTATAGGTCCCGTCACTGTTGAGCCTTTGCTTGTATACCTTTCCAGTGGCCTCATCCTTCCATTCAGGCGAGTTGAAGGCACCGGCGTCGTTCGTTCCCAGGTTGACCACCACTATATCCGGCTGCCAGGAATCGAAGTCATTTTGCTCAAAGGCTCCCAGCGCCCTGTTCCTTTCCCCTGTCAGCACGCCGCAAACCTGCTCGTAATACCTTGGTATGCTGCTGTTGGGATTGTTGTCCCAGCCGCACAGCACCCCCCAGCCGGATTGGGATACTACGCGGTAATCGGCGTTCAGATGGGCCGCCGTCATATAGGTATAGCTCCTTACCGCGCTGAAAAGCATGGGTATCCAGTCCTCTTCCTGCCTGGCGCCTATCGCGCCTTCGCCGGATGTGATGCTGTCTCCGATGAACTCGATCCTGACCGGCCGGTCCTCAACGGGCAGAAAGCTCCCGTCTGACTTTAGGGCGTGGATCTGCAGGCAGGCGGCAGGGTCGCTCCCCATCGGCTGCACATCCTTCACGATGCGGACGTTTTTTGCCTTGGCCTTATCCATACCCCTGAATACGCAGAGCCAGTACCGCCCCGGTACCAGCATAAGCCTGCTGACTGGCTCTGAGTTGATCAATATGGTGATCCACTGCTCGAAGATATCATAATCCACTTCCAGCTCGATCCATAGCTCCGACCCGGTCACATTAAGCTCCAGGCCGCTCCCTGTCCAAAAGAGGGTCAATGGAGAGAGGCTGCCTGTCGTCCTACCATGGACCTTTAGGCTTTCTGCCTCGCTTAAGGCGATCACCTTCAGGTTGGGATTATCAATCATCGACCATACCTCCTGCTCTGTTACAGACTGAAGTTTATCCTGCCAAGCGCCCTGCTTATCGGTATATAAAGGGCTATGGCTGCGATGATCGAGAAAACACCGTTTATCAGGGTCGCAGGCAGGCTCACGGCAGCGGCCAGGACTGCAGGATAAAGGCTCGTGCCTGCCAAAAGAGCGTAAAATACGTAAAAGGTGAATTCTCCTGCCAGGTTGAAAGCAATGCCGGCAACGGCACCCAGTATGGCATACTGGATCTCGACCGGGTATCTGCGGGAAAGGATGGCTGCTGCAGCCAGGGCTGAACCTAAGATCAGGGAAAATATGTATAGGACCGGATTGATCACAAGGGGTTTTTCTACGCCCTGTATGTTGATCACATTGCCTTTGAGCAGGGAAACAGCCAACAGGACCGATCCTGCCGCCAGAAACACCGCTGATGCTGCTCCTATCCATAAAACGGGCGATCCGGTATTGTCTCTTCTGCCCTTTCGGGCGATCGTCCCCGTGACTATCCCTATGCCAAACTTCAGGATCAGGGTCTTGGGTACGCTGAAGCCATAGCCGTTCAAGGCATCAAACAGACCCATGCCGACAGATCCTGAGATCCCACCGATAAAGCCGTTGAACAAGAGGGCTGCGAGTATGACGATCATGTTGCCCATGTGCAAGAATGGGCTGCCCACGGGAGACGGGATCGGTATCTTCAAATAAAGCGCAACATAGCACAGAGCTGAAAACAGTCCTATCAATACCAGTACGTGTGTCGTCAGTCTGTTTCCTTTAGATGATGGTGCATGCATCCTAACTCCCTCCGGCTATATTATATTCTCCTCTTTTAAAACCTGAACAAATGCATCGACCACTTTTTCATCATAAAAGATGCCTTTCATACTGATAAGCTCATCCACCGCCTCCTGCGGCGATACTCTGCCTCTATATGCCCTGTCGATGGTCATTGCATCATATGTATCCGCAACCGCTATGATCTTTGCCTCCAGCAGTATCTCGTCACCCTTCAGACCCTGAGGATATCCCGAACCATCAAGCCTTTCATGATGCTGATGGATTATGTCTGCAATGCCTTCGTAATATGTCTTCTGGACCAGCTTGCTGCCGTCAGCGGGATGCTGCTTGATAAGCTCAAACTCCTCCTCCGTCAGCTTACCAGGCTTGTTGAGTATCTCATCCGGTATGTTTATCTTGCCCAGATCATGAAACATGGAGGCAAAGGCCAGGTTCTCGCTCCTTTCCTTAGACAGGTTCAGCTTGCCGGCTATTTTCAATGCATAGTCCCTGACGCGCCTGTTATGCTCCAGGATATACCGGTCCTTTTCAGAGACCTTGTCAGCCAGTGCCTTCAGCTCCTTTATCGTGGCACTGAGATAGTAGAATACCGGATGGGTCGTGAAATAAATCAAGGAAACATCCGTCTTGGTCCTGAACTGTATGGTCTGCTTGAGCTTGTGGGAATAAAAATAATCGCCCCGTTTCAGCATGGTTATTTTGTCGTCATGCTCTACTTCGATAACTCCATCGAGTATATAGAAAAACTCCATGAGCTCGCTGGGCTCACCCGGTTCTATAAACACCGTTTTGTCTGCCTTTATCCTTTGAAGCATTACCTCCGCACCGTCACCCTTGCCGAGCAGGTCCAGTGAGCCGGAGCTCTGAACTGATTTCTCAAGGCATTCATTTTCAGCCCCAATATAAAATCCTGTATTCACAATGCCCTCCATAGTTACAATTCATGAACTGATCATTTAGCTTTATTTCTACAAATCTTGAGAATAACCTTCAAAAATATCTTGCAGCACAAATAAAAAAGCTGTGACTTTGCCGTCACAGCATAAAGGGACGCCTATGCATCAGAAATCAGCTATTCTCAATGGATCGATAAGTACTGTCCGGCCGGCTATTTCAACCTCCACCTCTTCGCATATCACGACAAATCCCTTTTTTACTGCATCATTTATTGCTTTGGCAGCAACTTTACCCGTTTTTTCGACCAGCTTGTCGATTATCTTGTCGATCTTCTGCTCATATTTGGCTGCAAGCCTGGCTTTCTCCTGCTCATACTTGTTTGAATCGAAGATGCCTGCTTCCTTCTTGCTCTCCAGCTTATCAAGGTCCTCAAGATACTTTTCCGTCACCCTGTCCGCTTCTTCGATCGCTGCTCCAACCGCTTTTTCGATCTTTGCATTGGCCTTATCTACCAAATCCTGAACCTGGTCGTATTCTGAAGCTCCAGCAAAGGCAGTCGGAGTGAAGACTGCAAATACAAGTGTCAGCACCAGCAGCATTACAGATAGCCTTTTCATGGATAATACCTCCCCAATATAAACTTTGACCCGGGACGCATACCATAAAATAAAAAGAGTAATAGCTGGTACCTATTACTCATGTATATAATATGGCAACCCAGCTGTCATGTATAGCAAATGCTATAATTAGACCTGTGGCTTTGCGTCTCTACCTTTCGATAGATTTGCTATTTACATATTTATTAGTATTCACTTGTAAATATACATTATAAGGCTGTAAATATATAATATAGTCTATCCAGGATTTGGTCAAGCATTTTTTTCAACATTCGCACTACATTTGTTTCTGATATACATCATCACAGGTGTTATTTCTGCATTTTTCGTCAGGGTAGCCATGTACCACGCAGACAGCACTGTACCCTTGAATATGCTGGATATGCTGATAGCCCACCATACCCCATGAAGCCCCAGGGCAGTCGAGGACAGAACCAGCGAAGCAGGGATCCTGAGGGCATTAAACACTATGCCCACCACCGATGGGGGAATGGTTTTGCCAAGCCCGTTGAAGGCCCCGGCGGAAGTGGACTCAAGGCACATAAAGAGCTGTGAAAGCCCCAGTATCCGCAGGTATACTATGCCCTCCCTTATGGCCTCATCCTCCTGAATGAATACCGAAAACAGGGGCCTTGCGGCAAATATCAGAAGAGCAGTAGCTACGATACCTACTATCGACATGATCGCCATCCCGATACAATACCCCCTGGCTACTCTCTGCCACTTGTTTGCCCCGTAGTTCTGCCCCACAAAGGTGCTCATTGCCGTTTGGAACCCACCTGCGGTCATCCAGGAGATGGCCTCGATCTGTGAGCCCACCTTCTGCACAGCTATCGGCACAGGGCCATATCGGGCGATGATCCTGGCTATGATCATGGCGAATATCGTGAACATCCCACTTTGCAGCCCTGTGGGCAAGCCCAGTCTGACTATCTTCATGACATAGCCTGCGCTGGGAGCTGACAGGAGCTTTAGATCAGAGAAAAGCTCCGGCCTTCTCGGGGTCACAGCTATAAATACTGCTATCACGGCGGCCTGGGCTATCACGGTAGCCAGCGCCGCGCCCACGACCCCCAGCCTGGGGAAGGGGCCGATGCCGAAGATCAATACAGGGTCAAGGATCATATTTACAACAAGCCCGGTGGTATTGATGAGGAAGGGTGTCCTGCTGTCCCCGTACCCGTTGAACATGGCAGTAAAGACCGGGGCAACGAAATAAAAGACGAGCCCGACGGACACGATCATAAGATAAGTGACCGCATCCTCTATGATCCCTGTGTCCTCCAGGTTGAAAAAGCCGATCAAGGGATGCCTGAAGAGTATAAGGATGAGTCCGTATCCCAATCCCAGGTAAACAGCCATCTGTATACTGTGCTTTATGTATACCCTCGCTTCGGATATGTTCTCCCTGCCGACCGCCTGGGCTACGCCGACCTCCGCCCCTATCTTGGGTATGAGTATGAATGCAGCCGCAAGCCATGTGAAAAAGCCTGCAGTTCCGACGGAGGCGACAGCCCCGGAGCCGAGCTTGCCTACCCAGAACATGTCTGTCATGTTGTATGCCATTTGTACAAAGGAGGTCCCCATAATGGGGAGGGCGATTTTAAACAAGGCTTTGAGTATGCTGCCGTCTGTTAGGTTGTAAGTCCTGGTCACTTTTTGTATCTGCCTTTCCCTTCAGTTTCTTGCGCAAATCAAACTATGGCTATTATACCATCATAGGGCTATGGAGTTGTAGTTGAATATTTACCCTGCTCGGCATATTTTGCCTGGCAGTATACTCCGTATAGGAGCTTGAAATGAATTATCGATGATATAATACTGTTAAATCATATATAACTGAGGGATCGTGGCATGAATGGGGATGGTTTGTTATGCAGGCAAAAAGCAAAAGTGTAGTTGTGACCGGTGCGACCTCGGGCATAGGCTATTCCGTCTGTGAGCTGCTCCTTCAAAACGGATTCAAGGTCATAGGAGTCGGCCGCAGCAAGGAAAACTGTGAGGCGGCCGGAAAAAGGCTCATTGAAAAATGCCCTGAGGGTGAGATCGTCTTTTTCTACGGAGATATGGTACACCGGCAGGAGGTTTTTCGAATAGCTTCGGACATAAGGCAACATCTGCACGAAAGTTCCAACGATGAGCTATATGCGCTCATCAACAACGCCGGCTGCGTAAGAAGCAAGTATATGACGTCCAATGAGGGCTACGAGCATCAGTTTGCCCTCAATCATCTGGCAGGCTTCATCCTGACCCATGAGCTCCTGCCCTTCCTGATCCGCGCCAAAGGCCGCATACTGTTTACCTCCAGCGCCTCTCACAAAATGATGAGAATGCGGTGGAAGGACCTGATGTTCGAAAAGGGCTACAATCCGCTGCTGGCCTACAAGCAGTCCAAGCTGTGCAACATGCTGTTTGCCTATTCGTTGAATGAAATGTATCGGGATAAGGGCATAGCAGCCTATGGTGTGGACCCCGGGCTGGTAAATACAAGCATAGGCAATAAGAACACAGGTCTGATCGTTGATCTGGTCTGGAGCATAAGGAGAAGATTCGGCGTCAGTCCCGATGAGCCGGCAAAGACCTACCTGATGCTTTGCACGGCGGATACTCCGCCAAAGGAGCTATACTTCAAATCCCTGAAGCCTGCAAGGTACAGCTCACAGGTCAACAAGGAAAACGCCGACAGGTTATTGGCGATATCGGAGCAGCTCTGCAATATCAGGTTCGGGTGCCCGAAAAGCTGAACGCCAGGCTGCTGTCTCAGGGTTTTATCAGTCCCAATGCCCCGGGAATTTTATCTTGGGCAGGCGGGGGAATTTCTTATTGTATTCCTCCACCTCCTCCCTGGGGAGATTTTCAAAAACCTCCGATAGATAGAACCTTCCCTTTACATCCTTCAAGCCGCCCTCAACCAGCTCGATCGCCATAAAGGATGAGAAGTTTCTGCCGTCAGCAGTCGTTATACCAAAGTGGTCACATGTTTTGAATCCAAACCTGGGATAATACTCAGGCTCGCCAAATATCACGATACCCTTATAGCCTTTGCTTGCAGCCAGGCCTATTGTTTCTTTGAGCAGCAGCCCGCCTACCCCGCAGCCCTGCCATTTGGAGGCTACGCAGAACGGCCCGAAGGTCAGGACCTCGTGAACGTCTGTCCCGTCAACGACACGGGCCTTTGAATACATGATGCTCCCTATGACCTCTCCGTCCTTTACGGCTATCCTGCTCAGCTCAGGAAGGTAGTCCATGTCCCGGCGCAGCTTATGCACAAGATAGTGTTCATCGCAGCCCATATTATGCAGGTTCCAGAATGCCCGCTGTGTGATAAGCTCGACATCATACCAGTCATCCTCTGTCTCCGGTCTGATCTCTATATCTTCCCGCCTCAGCTTTTGCTTTTCCTCCGGGAACCATCCGAACTCAAGCCTTACTTCCTTTCTCTGGATATCCGTATTGGAATAGCAGCAGGTATCCAGGCCGACCAAACGGAAGCCTTCATGCATGTAAAACTCTATTGCATCGACATTGCAGGACTGGGTCTCCAGGATAATGGCCCGGCGACGCTCCAGCCTTGCCTGCTCCTTTGCCACCTCAAGCAGCGCATGGCCTATACCCTGCCTTTGATATTCATCCGCCACCCAAAGCTCTGTGATCCTCAGTCGGTTGGACCACTGCTCAGGAGCTGTCTCGATAGCGGCTATCAGCCGCCCCTCCTCCACCACTCCCCAGGCGAATGCATTTTCCCAGTGGTCGGCATAGAGCCTGTCCGGAAAGTCCAGGTCCGCCGGCGCATGGGTCACCGGCTCTGCGAAGCTTTTCTTTTCGATGCTGATCACATAACCATTCTCTGTATTGTTTACAATAACGTCATAATACTTATCCGTTGTATACCTGATCGGCAGTATGGTGCCTTTCCAAACTTCCTTGGGAAGATGCACGATCTCATGATCCATCGCTATCACATCACCTTTCGATGCAAATCACCCATTTTGCCGGGCTCCTGCTTATGCAAGCCGGGGATTGGCTTCCTGCCTACATTATACAAAATAATGCATGAAAAATAAAAGATGCCCGGATTATTTATCTAACCCGGACATCTCGGATTCAAGCGTCATCGATTTGTAATCAGTTTAGCAAATACTCTTGGCTATAACACTCAGGTCGGGCCTGATGACTCTCATGGTAGCAAAATCGCCCACAAAGTTGTTGCCCTCTACTATCATCAAATATTCACAGGTTCCCGGGCAGGGCTTGTCGCAGTAGGTCACGGTGAAGGGCTGGCTCATCTCCACTGTCAGCTCAGTTATACCTCCGGTAGCGATATTATATAAATATCTCCAGGTCTGGACGACCTCTCTCTCACCTTTGCTTACCCTAACGAGACTGAACAGGAGATCGACCTCAACCTCAAATTCTTCAGCTTCTGTATCTTCTGCCTCAAAAACGACCAGGCTGGAGAATTCGATTTTAACCATGGGCTTAGTCAGACAGGCCATATCGATCCTCACACGGTCCAGCACGAATTCCTGATCCGGTGTGACAGTGCCCTCCTCGATTTCAAAATATGCGTCCTGGGGCCTGTGTCCGCATTCAAGGATTATGACCTCGGGTTTGCATTTTTCTTCATGATGATGGCAATCATCACGGTCTCTTATCTTGATGCCATGACAGTCCCTATCATCTATAAAATTTACCTCTCTCACAAAACCACTCCTCCTACTAATATACTGAGAGATACATCTCAATATATAATATGAGGACGGTTTGATATTGTTCATGTCACTTATGATATGGCTCATTATTTATTATACGAAAGGCCCTGTAGATCTGCTCAAGCAATATCAGCCTCATGAGCTGGTGAGGAAAGGTGAACCTTGAAAATGACAAGAGCAGGTCCGCCTTATCAGCAATACTCCTGTCAAGGCCCAGGGAGCCTCCTATGACAAAATCAAGCTGGCTTTTCCCGGCAAGGCCGTATTGCCTCAACCGTTCTGCGAACTCCTCTGAGGCAAGGGACCTGCCCTCTATGGCCAGGATGATCTTTACCGACCCCTCCCTGAGGTGTCGGGCTATCCTTGCGGCCTCCCTTTCCTTGACAATGGCCTCATCTGCGGGGGACAGGCTCTCCGGCGCCTTTTCATCCTCCACCTCGATTATCTCCGCTTTCGCATACCTGGACAAGCGCTTCATGTACTCGCTGATGCCCTGGCTCAGATATTTCTCCTTGAGTTTCCCGACACAAATCAGCCTGATGTTCATCTTCAGCTCCTTCAGGCAGCAGAGCCGGCCATCGCAAAGATCTCAAGCACAAGCAGGGCCGCTATTATCACGACGCTGACCAGTACCGGTATGACCTCAGCTGCACGGGGCCTTTTGGCAGCTGCCTCTGCCTTCTCTTGCTTGTCCTTGGTAACGAAATAAAAGCCGGCAAGGCATCCGCTGAAGAGCACGAATGAGACAGCCCCCAGAAACAGCCATACTATGATGGCCGCTATCATATCCTGCTGCGTGATATCGTTTATATCCGGCACCCCGGCCTGTGTTATGGGCAGCAGTTTATTCAATATGCCGGTCAGAAAGGCTATGGTCACGGCTATGGCATTATTTACAAAATGATAGACCACTCCTGTAAAGATGGTATTGGAGCGGTTGACTATATAGCTGAGCAAAATCCCCATAAGCAGTATCGACGGCAAGGACATGACCTGCAAATGTAGCAGGGAGAACAAAAGGCCTGTCAGCAATACCGAGGTCCGGCGGCTGTATTTTTCATAGCCCCGCATTATGGTGCCCCTGAACAGAAACTCTTCGATGAGGGCAGGCACAAGGGCTATGACTATAAGGGCCATCAAATACTGGGCCGGTGTCTCGATCGGAGGCATCTCAGGCGTCCGTGGCGTCCCAAACCTGCTTAGAAAATAGTACCAGATCAGGTTTATGGGAATGATGGCCCCATATCCAAAGACCGCCATGCCTGCTGTCAGGAAAAGCTCAGGGATGCTGATCCTGTTGAGCCTTGCTGACCTCTTTATGTCGATGTTCGCATAGAGCATGTATACCAGCGGCGGAACCAGTATCACAGCCAGCTGCACCACTAGCATGACAGCATAGTAGCTGTTGCCTTTTAGCTTATACCCGCCCAGCAGGAATGACGTCAGCAGCATCAAAACCAGTACTATCAAGTAAAGAAGGCCTGCTGCAAGCGGCGTCGGATGCTTTATGGTTTTCTGTTCTTCCTTATCCAAATGCATAGTTACCCTTCCCCCTTCAGCTATATGATACCAATATGGAAAATATTATGCAAATGCTATGACCTGTCTTTCTTCTCTTCCAGCGTCATGTCAAAGGTTTTTTCCTGGCCTGCCCTTATCACGGTCACCCTCACCGTATCGCCCACATGGTAGGAGTAAATCGCAGTCCTGAGCCCCAGCATCTTGGTTACCCGCCTGTCGTTGATCCTGGTTATCACGTCATCCACCCGGATACCGGCCTTGTATGCAGGCCCTCTGGGATCGATATCTACTACATACACCCCGTCCTCAAGCCTGCCGTCCCGCTTGTAGTAGCTGGCCATCGCCTTGTCAAAGCCGACGATGCCTATATAAGGGGTCACAAACTCCTCATCCTCAACAAAGTGGTTGATGATCGGCTTTGCGACATCGATAGGTATGGCAAAGCCTATCCCTTCCGCGCTGGTGACCTTGACCGTGTTGATGCCGATCACCTCACCGGACAGGTTTATAAGGGGGCCTCCGCTGTTGCCCGGGTTTATTGAAGCATCGGTCTGTATGAGGTCCTCCATGAAGTTCTCGCCAAGCTCGGTAGGTACCTGCACTGTCCTGTCAAGAGCGCTTATTATGCCCGCAGTGACAGTGTGCTGGAACTGCAGGCCCAGGGGCGTGCCTATGGCTATGACCGGCTCGCCCACCAAAAGCCGTTCGCTCTCACCAAGCCTTGCCTCAGGCAGGTCATCACCTTCCACCTTCACTATCGCAAGGTCCAGGGTGGGATCGGTCCACTTGACCTCGCCTTCCAGCTCCTTGCCGTCGTGGAGGATGACCCTGATTTCATCGGCCCCTCCTGCCACATGGTCGTTGGTCAGGATATAGCCCTTGGAATGGACTATCACACCCGAGCCTACTCCTTCCACTGTTTCCTGCCCGGAAAAAAAGAGGTTCTCCCTGGATATTTGCTTTGTGGATATACCGACGATCGACGGGCTGAGCTCCTTAACTACGATAGCGATGGCCCCTCCCTCTGCAGTGTCGCGGGGCTGCATGCTGCTCAGGGGCAACTGATGCTCCTGGTATTTGAGCTGCCTGCCTTCTGGCCGCCTTGGCATCGTACAGGCCGGCAAAAAAATCATTGCAAGGATTGCAATGATCATTATATAAAGCATATTAAGCTGTCTTTTCCTCATCAGCTAACCTCCCGGGGTGACTGCCATGGCCTCCCCTCTGGCTACTTCAGATGATAAAGGTTGCTGGCCCTGTCCCGGTAGGTCATGTCAAGGACGATGTCCCTGCCTACCCTGACGCCGCCCGCTTCTAGTATGCCGGTAACCGTGTCCATGGCCAACTGGGGATAGTTGTTTTCCTTGCTCAGGTGGGCCAGGAGCACGTGGGTCACCCTTCCCTTTACAAGCTCAAGCAAGGCCCTACCGCTGTCCTCATTGCTCAGATGCCCCTTTTTGCTCATAATCCTTCGTTTTAGCTGCAAGGGATACGGCCCGGTCTTGAGCATGTTCAGATCATGGTTTGCCTCAAGTATCACCAGATCGGAATCCATAACAGTCTTGATGATTTTGCTGTTAGTATGCCCCAAATCAGTGGTAATACTTATTTTTTTTCTTTGCCAGCACAGGCTGAAGCCCACAGGATCCGCAGCGTCATGGGGTATTTTATAGGGCTGGACATTTATATCCTGGATATAGAAATCCATGTCATTGTCAAAGATACGTATATTTGCAGGGCTGATCCTGCCTATGACGCCCTCCATTGCCGCCCATGTCTTCTCATTAGCATATATGGGGATGTTGAACTTCCTCGACATCACGCCCGCGCTTTTTATATGGTCAATATGCTCATGGGTTATCAGTATGCCTTTTAGCTCGGAAGGGTCTACGCCGATATTCTGCAAACCGGCAATGATATTTTTGCCCGCCAGGCCTGCATCAACCAGTATGTGTGTCCTCTCCGTGCCTATATATGTCGAATTGCCGCTGCTGCCGCTGAAAAGCGAGCAGACCTTCAAGCCCATTTTTCAAGACCCCCTGTGATCATGCCGGATATACTGTTTATGAGGGAACATGCCCGCCTTCAATTATAATAGATATCCGGCTCTTTAGCCATACCTCGGGACACATCCAATAAAAGCCTGTGATCGCATGCCTTGTGGTCACCGCAATATCCCCAGCTTTTCCTTAAGCTCATCCGTGTACTCGGGCACAGCCCCACTTTTGGATGCCACATAGCCGCCCAGGATATTGCCCAGCCTGGCGCTCTCAAAGGGGTCCGCTCCTTTGGCATAGGCGGTCAGAAAGGCAGCTGAAAAAGCGTCTCCGGCCCCCACAGTATCGGCTACTGCAACCGGGCTTTGAGGACAACGCTCGGCCCTTTTTCCGTCAAAGACGACACACCCGTCGCCGCCCTTTGTTATGATCACCACATCGATCCAGAACTCATCGGCTATCCTCTGCATGAAGGCCTCCTCATCATAGGCCTTGCCAAAGAGCAGGTCTGACAGGAGCCTGGCTTCATCACCGTTCAGCTTGACTATCGTTGAATGCTGCAGGGACTCCCTTATGATCTCCTTTGGCAAAAAGCCCAGCCTGATGTTCACATCGTAGAAGATAAGCTTGAACCGAACCGACTTCAGCAGCCTGTAGAGGGAATCAGCAGAGCTCCTGCTCCTTTGGACCAGGGTTCCGAAGCACAGGGCATCAAACCCCGCCCTTTCTATTTTCTCCAGGTCATCATCGTATAGCTTAATAAAGTCATAGGCGACATTGAGCGGCAGGGTGAAGGCCGGGACGCCTTCGGCGTCCAGGGCAACGCATGCCGTGCCCGTGGGGTGCTCTATATCCGTTTGCACAAAGGATGTATCGACTCCAAAGCTCTCAATTGTCTCTATAGCCCTGATGCCCCTTTCATCCGCTCCTACCCTGGTCACGACCGCCCCGGTGCAGCCGAGCCTTACGGCATGGGCCGCCACATTGAAGGGTGCGCCGCCTATATACTCACGATCATCGATTATATCCCACAGGACCTCACCATAGGCCAGCAATTTAAAGCTCATATATACACCTTCCAAAACAGATTTTCAAAAATATATCAGATTTCTTCCGCCTTGGCAACATGCAGCCTGATAAACAGCAACCGAAATTTTTAAATAATGCTATATACTGTAGATAGTATGATATAATTTTATCATAGATGAATCGCAATAATTGGAGGGTCATATATGGATTATAATGAAAGGGCTTTATTGCTGCACGAGAAACACAGGGGAAAAATAGCCATTCAGCCAAAGGTCACGGTCAACAGCAGGGATGATCTGAGCACTGCCTATACCCCGGGCGTAGCCGAACCCTGCCGGAGGATACATCAAAATCCTGACGATGTATACCGCTATACCTGCCGCGGCAACATGGTCGCAGTCGTGTCAGACGGCACAGCCGTGCTCGGGCTCGGTGACATAGGCCCCAAAGCCGCCATGCCGGTCATGGAAGGAAAGGCCGTGCTATTCAAAAGCTTTGCGGATGTGGATGCCTTCCCGATTTGCCTGGACACAAAGGATGTTGACGAGATCGTCAGGACCGTCAAATACATATCCCCCAGCTTTGGCGGCATAAATCTTGAGGACATAGGAGCGCCCAGGTGCTTCGAGGTAGAAGACAGGCTCAAGAAGGAGCTTGACATCCCGGTTTTCCATGATGACCAGCACGGTACGGCCGTAGTGGTGACCGCCGCCCTTATAAACGCCCTCAAGGTCATCGGCAAGGACTTTGGCAGCATCAAGGTCGTCATAAACGGCATAGGGGCCGCCGGCTCGGCAATAGCCAGGCTCCTGCTGCAGATGGGCGTCAGGTCCATGGTGCTGTGTGACAGGTACGGCATCCTCTATCCAGGGGATGAGCGCAACGATTTCATGAAGGAAAGGCTGGCCGCTCAGACCAACCCGGAGGGCATAAAGGGCAGCCTGGCAGATGCCATGAAAGGGGCAGACGCATTCGTAGGCGTATCTGCGCCCAACATCGTGACGGCTGATATGGTTTCCTCCATGAACAAGGACTCCATAGTGCTGGCCATGGCAAATCCGGTGCCCGAGATCGATCCCGGGCTCGCCAGGCAGGCCGGGGCAAGGATAGTAGGCACCGGCAGGTCGGACTATCCAAACCAGGTAAACAATGTCCTGGCCTTCCCGGGCATATTCAGGGGCGCGCTGGATGTAAGGGCATCCGATATAAATGAAGATATGAAGCTGGCCGCAGCCAGGGCCATTGCATCAGTGGTAGATGAAAGCGAGCTCTCCGAGGACTGCATCCTGCCCCTTGCCTTTGACGAGCGGGTGGTGCCGGCGGTGGCAAAGGCCGTAGCCGAGGCAGCGCGCAGGACAGGTGTGGCAAGGATATAAGCAGAACAGCAGTAACGGCATAAGTGATTTTTATGCCGTTATTTTTTATGTGAAAATTTGTTAAGAAAGCCCTTGACAAACTCGGTCTATTGTTATAGACTCATATTGAGGTCTATTAATATAGACCCATATCCTGCAAAAATTATATCAAAGCTACATTTGGCGATAGGAAGGGGTTCATTTTCATGGGGAGCCTTAAGCTTTGTGACAGCGAATACAGATTCATGACCATAGTATGGGACCATGCCCCCATCGGTTCAGGCAGGCTGGTGGAGCTTTGCGCGGAAAAGCTGGGCTGGAAAAAGTCCACTACCTATACAGTGATAAAAAAGCTCAGTGTACGGGGCTTTATCAAAAATGAAAATGCAGTCGTGGAAGTCCTGATCCCCAAGGAAAGCGTGCAGGCAGAAGAAACTGATTACTTTGTTGAGCGTACCTTTGACGGCTCGCTGCCTAATTTCCTGGTAGCATTCTTAAGCGGCAGAAAAATATCTCAAAAGGAAGCAGAGGAAATCAAGCGGCTGATCGACAAATACATGGAGGAATGATCATGGAGCTTTTAAATCAAGTGTTCCTTAAAGTCCTCAATATGAGCATAACTGCAGGTTATATCATCATAGCCATACTGATTGTCCGGCAGCTTATAAAAAAGTCACCCAAGGTTTTTTCATACAGCCTTTGGATAGCTGCTGCCTTCAGGCTCATATGCCCTGTGTCTTTCCCGTCCGTTATCAGCATTTTCAACATTGGTTTCTTTGATATGTCCAGGGCCCAGACGCCGGTCAGCGGCGCGCTGACCTATATTCCCGATACTCCGGGCAATTTTGACCTTTCTGATATCACAACCGGTATTTCCGTTGCTAATAGCTTAATAAGGGAAAGCCTTACCATACACAGCATATCCCGCAGCCCATTTCAGCCTTTGCCGGATGTTCCCGGACAAACAGCGGTTGGATCGGTCCCCAGCCTTTTACACATTGTTACTAATGTAGCGTCTGTAATTTGGATCGCCGGCATCGTGGCACTGCTGGCATGCAGCTTGGTACGCTTTATAAAGCTGAAGCAGAATTTGTCAAAGGCAGTGCTGCTGAAAGGCAATGTATATGAATGTGAAAACATCTCCTCACCTTTTGTGCTTGGATTTCTAAAGCCCCGAATATACCTGCCTTTCCGGATGAACGACAGTGAAAAAGAGTATATCCTGAGGCATGAAGAGTATCATATAAAGCGGCTCGACCATATAATAAGGCCTATGTCCTTTTTGATCGCGGCCATATACTGGTTCAACCCCCTGGTCTGGATAGCATACTTTTGCTCCGGCCGCGATATGGAAATGAGCTGTGACGAGCATGTATTGTCAGTTATGGGCCCCTCCATAAAAAAGGACTACAGCTTGTCCCTGTTGTCCTTTGCGATGAACCGCAGGTTCCACGCAGCAGGTCTTCTGGCTTTTGGTGAAAGCAATACCAGGAAGAGGGTGAAAAACGTGCTGTCATTCAAAAAGCCCAAGGCATGGCTGGTGATGATAGCGATTACTGTCTGTGTTGGCACAATAGCCGCTCTTATCGCCAACCCTATATTCAACAGAGACAAGAATCCTGTGGCGAACGAAGGTGACAGTCTCACTGATATATACGGCGTTTACGAAATTATGGACCTGATTTTTCTGGCACCTATAAGCTCAAGCTCTCCAGACTATTATCTTAAGCAGCACAAAGGAACAATATATGAAATATCAAAAAACGATTTCACGTTGGATCTGTCACAGTCCTCTATCCAAGTATCTGCAAGAAGGATCAGCGTCAAAAACCCTATATATGAAAAGGTAACCCTGGAAAATAAATTTCATGCATTCGGTGAAGGTGACGAGTTCGGTGTCATCGACCTTTCATCTTATGACAGGAAAGAGGCCTACAAGGTACTTGATTCTGCGGGCGCTGATACAGGGTACAGGATATTTCTGCTTGATAATGAGGTATGGATCGGTCATTGTTATATACGTGGCACACCTCCTGAAGCAAGCCTGGAGTATGAACATATATTCCGGGTATCAAAGTAGAGCTTGTTATTATTTAGCCAAGCTCCTGCTTTCTCGCCATCAGCGCCTTGAATTCGGCGTCGAGCTTTTCATATTCCTCCGTACCCGGCTTTGCCAGGCTTAGCTTGCCGAGGACCGTTATGATCTGGTTTTCCAGTATCATCAGCTCCTCGGCCTTGATTTTTTCAAGCTTATCCACATCCTTTGCAGGATCATTGCTCTTGTTTCGCGATTTTTTATCCACATTATGCACAGTGTCCACAGTGTCATTTATGTAGTTTTTCAGATAGCTTGCCGGACTTCCTTCAATTCTTTCTATCTTTCCTCCTTCAAATACAAGAAGCTTGTCACATACCTGCTCAAGCATATACCTGTCATGGGTCACCAGCAGGATCGTCCCGTCATATTGGAGGAGGGCATCCTCAAGCTGCTCCCTGGCGTGGATATCCAGGTGGTTGGTCGGCTCATCAAGGATAAGCACATCGCACTGCCTGTATATAAAGCCCGCCAGCTTGAGCCTGGTCTGCTCCCCCAGGCTTAAGTCACATACAGGCTTGGACAAAAGGTCCGCCGTGAACCCCAAATTAGCAAGCATGGTGCGGATCCGCCCCTGCTCCCTCCTGTCGCCCATGTCGAACAGGTCAAGGGCTGTCTGTCCGCTATTGCTGAAATCAAGCACATCCTGGCTCATGTACCCTATTTCAGCATTCGGCGAAACAAACAGGCCTCCCTCTACCGTTTCCTGCCCTATCAGGGCTTTGACCAGGGTTGTTTTACCGCAGCCGTTTTCGCCGAATATGCCTACCCTTTCGCCCCGCAGGATGTAAAAGCTGCTGTCGCTGAACAAGGCTCTGCTGCCAAAGCTCTTGCTTATATTGACGGCCTCTATTATCCGCCTGCCTTTTTTCTCCCCGTACTCAAAGGTAAACTTCACCCCTGCTTCTTCGACGGGCTTATCTATCCCTTCGGCCTTAAGCTTTTCAAGCCGCTTGATTTTTGACTTGACCCTTTTGTCCAGCTTCTTCGCCTTTACCCGGTGATATTCCTTAAAGCCCATCTTTACGCCCGAGCTTCTGTCCTTTTTGGTTGAGTCCCTGTGGGCTTTGCCCGCCCATTCCCTAAGCTGCCTTATCTCCTGGGCAAGCTTTTCCTTGTACCTTTCCTGCACCTTGTAGGCATGGAGCATATCCTCATATCTTTTCCTCTTCTCTGCCCGGTAAAAGGAATAGTTGCCCCTGTATTCCAGTATCCTGCCGTCCTCTATCTCCAGGATGCAGTGTGCTGTCCTGTCCAGAAAGTACCGGTCATGGGATATTATCAAAATCGTGCCTGCGAAACGGGCAAGCTCTTCTATGAGCCACCTGACGCCCTTGTAATCAAGATGGTTCGTAGGCTCGTCCAGGATGAGCAGGTCAGGCTCGTCGGCCCAGACCCTGGCCAGGGCAAGCTTTGTCTTTTCACCTCCGCTCAAGGCATCAAGCCGCTCATTCCCCCAGCTGCCTGCGAGCTCGGATACAAGCCCATCTGCTGTGTCCGTCAAGGTGTTTAAGAGCTTCTTTACGCCCCAGTCCCTTAGAAGGCCGCCGAGGGTTTCGGAGGTATAATAGGCTGACTGCCTCAGGTAGCCAATCCTGACGTCCTTCTTGTGCCAGATGATGCTTCCCTCATCAGGCTTGACGCTGCCATATATGATATCAGCCAGGGTCGTCTTTCCGGCCCCGTTTTCCCCTACCAGGCCTACTCTCTCACCCTCTTCTATGTCAAAGGATACCTGCTTCAAAACAGACTGCAGCCCAAAATCCTTTTTTATATCAATGCATTGGAACAATAGCGCCATATTTCACTCTCCCCGTCTGTCATCCTTCGGCCAACAAAAAAACTGCTACTGAACGATCGTCCAATAACAGTTTCAATCACGATATATAAATAGGCCTTGGATGACTGATATAGCTGTCCTTATTACTGCCATTCGAACCGATGTTCTTAGCTTATATGGATAAAGGCGCACAGCAAAAAAGCACGGCTCACAACCCGGCAACGAGGCCGGGGATATCTCCTGCGCCTCTATCGGTCGTATTAACTTAAAAAGCTAAGAATATCCTCCTCATGGCTTTCTCCTTTATATCAGCTTATATCCGGTATTCGGTTAACTGACACTTCAATATGTCAAATAGTATGATTCCATTTTATAATTATATGTTATACCACAGCGTCCGAGTTGACCACTTTCAAAGCAGCCTCGCCGTCAGCCACTCTTCTGATGTCCGCGCCCAGGCCTGCCAGCTTTTCTTCAATGCGCTCATAGCCCCTGTCGATGAAATGCACATTCTCTATCTCTGTGAGCCCTTCGGCCATGAGCCCGGCTATGACCAGGGCCACGCCCGCCCTCAGGTCAGTAGCGACGACCGATGCTCCCGTCAGCTTTTCGACTCCCTGTATGATCGCGATGCGGTCCTCAACCTTTATATCCGCACCCATTCGCCTGAGCTCTTCAACATGCCTGAACCTGCTCTCCCAGACGCTTTCGTTTATGATACTTACGCCGTCGCATATGCTGAGCAGAGATGTCGTTGGCTGCTGCAGATCTGTCGGGAACCCAGGATAGGGAAGTGTCTTTATGGTCACCTTCCTGGGCCTGCCTGTTCCCTTTACTCTGATGCTGTCATCCCTTTCGATGACCTCCATGCCCATTTCAAGCAGCTTGGCTGTGACCGACTCCAGATGCTTGGGGATGACACCCTTTACGGTTATGTCCCCGCCGGTGGCAGCGGCTGCTATCATGTATGTGCCCGCTTCTATCTGATCCGGTATGATGGAATACTCGCAGCCGGTGAGTTTCTCCACGCCCTTTATCCTAATAGTGTCTGTACCGGCGCCTTTTACGTTGGCACCCATGGCATTGAGGAAGTTGGCCACGTCTACGACATGGGGCTCCTTTGCTGCATTGACGATCGTAGTCATGCCCTCTGCCTTGACTGCTGCCAGCATTATGTTTATGGTAGCTCCCACGGAGACAACGTCCAGATAGATCTCCGCTCCTACCAGCTTGTCAGCCTGTGCCTTAATGGTGCCGTGGCTTATATCGATGCTGGCACCCAGGGCTTCAAAGCCCTTTATATGCTGATCTATCGGGCGGGCACCTATCTCGCACCCCCCGGGCAAGAGCATCTCGACTCTGCCTTCCCTGCCCAGGAGAGCGCCCAGGAGGTAGATCGAGCCGCGCATCTTCTTTATCATGTCGCTGGTAGCCTTGCAGTCGATCTGGCCGGTAGCGTTTACTACCGCCTTGCCGGGCCCGATCATGGCGACCCTGGCATTCAACTGCTCCATGATCCTGGATATTACTATAACATCATCTATATAAGGAAGGTTACTGATAACGCAGGGGCTGTCTGACAACAGTGCAGCAGGCAGTATGGCAACTGCTGCGTTCTTGGCTCCCCCTACTTTTATAGTCCCTGTCAATCTCTTGCCACCGTTAATCAGAAGTTTTTCCAAAGCAGCGCCTCTGCCTTAGGGCAAAGGCTTCCACCTCCCGTATTCTTTTGTATACCTAAACCCTTCCGGCCTTATATCCGCATAATTATCCATACTACCATGCCTATTATAACACGCATTTGTTCTGGTTTCATTATCAAAAGATTGCTTTTTGTTAACATTTTCGTAACAAAGCGAATGTAAAGCCGGTTTCAGCCAAATACCGTCCTATTGCGCCTGCTCTGCCAGTTTCCTGCTGTCAAAGCCGTATATGCGGCAAAAGGCAGTCTCAAAGGGTTCTCCCTTTCCAAGGGCGTGCAGCAGGCTCCGGTATGTCCCGGCTCCGTAGCCTTCTACCAGGCCCCGGACCAGCAGAAAGGACTGCCGGTAGGCTGCCTGCTCATCCAGTTCACTGAAGCTTTGGGTGAGCTCATCTACCGTATATACCCTGTCATATTCAAACCCTGCGCCCCATTCATAACCAAGCAGCAGGTATTCGACATATAAGGAGCTGCCCTCAGTGAACCACATGGGATAGTTGCCCCTGCAGATATCATCCATGACAAGGTGGGCCAGTTCATGTACAAAAACATTTTCCGGCCGGTTGCCTTCTGCCGATCCCTCGCTCAGGCTCTCAGGGCCAAGCAGGTTTATCCGGCCTCCGGCATATGCCCCTATGGCGGATAGGTCCTCCGGTATGAACAAGGCCTTTTTCAGCTCCTTTTCATCATCGAACAATACTATTTCAACAGGCCTTGACCTGTCATAGCCAAAGAACTCATAGACTCCGGCGCTGTAGAGATGGGCGATATCGATTATCTCATCAGCTCCGGCTTCAATGCCGGGCCGGCTATGGATTATAAAGCCGTCGGTCTCTATCGGCTCAGTGCTGCCTGTCCTCACGGCAATGATCCGGCCCTGCAGGAACCTGTATGCGGGATACACACCGGCGTGGATATATGTTGCAAAGCGCAAGCTGCATCCTAGCAAGACCACAAGTACAAGCACCGGTGCCACAGCATATAATACCCGTTTTCCCGACCTCATTGAGATCCCCCTTTTGATGAGGGATATAAGACCGGATATATTATAACATATATCACACGTCGTGGCTTGATCCAAATACCGGAATACCTGCAAATAAAGCCCGGGAGTTGTGCTCACCCGGGCTTTCGCATAGCCTGGCTTATATCACCTGGATAATCAGTCCAGATATTTTCTCGGATTCAAAGCCGTACCATTCAAGCGTACTTCAAAATGCAGATGGGGGCCCGTGGTCCTGCCTGTATTGCCCATATAAGCGATCAGCTGTCCCCGCTTGACCTGCTGGCCTTTGGAGACCAGGATCTGGCTTAGGTGGGCATACCTTGTCTCTACATTCTCGCCATGGTCGATCTTGATAAGATTGCCATAGCTTCCGTCCCTGCCGGTAAAGGTCACCGTACCGGCCTCTGCTGCATATATGGGTGTACCTACGGAGTTGGCAATATCAATGCCATGGTGGAAGTCTCTCTTGCCGAATATATACCTGTAGCCAAAACCACTGGTGATGTTGCCCTTCGTTGGCCATAGCAGGGCGCCGCTGCCGCGGGACACCAGGGGTATGGCCTTGGTGCCCTGGGCAATGATCATAGTCACGGGCTCTTTGATCACTTTTTCGGAAATGATCTCCCTGCTTTCCTCGACCCCGTTTACCTTGGATACGCGGGCCTGAACCAGCTTTGCCCCGTTCTTGCCTGAACGAACGGTCTTGCTCTGGTTGGTATACATTGACTTGTCCTTGGTGTATTCTGTCTTGTAGGGGATAGCTACCTCATACTCGACCAACTCAACGGTTGCGACGCTGATCACGCTCTTGGGGTAGGAGAGCTTCAGCTTCTGACCGAGCCTCAGCCTATTCAGGTCCTGGATTTCCGGATTCATGGCCGCAAGCTCATCTATGGTCATGTCATATTTTTTGGAAATGGACCAGAGGGTATCCCCACTGACCACAGTATATTCCTCCACTGTCTCCCTGCCCCTTGCTATTTCTTCGGCAAGGGATTCGGCGTCCAGTACCTCACCATAATCAACGCAAACAGGGACAGTTTCGACCTCTTCAACTATTTCTACGCTTTCAACCGAGCTTCCTTCAGTAAGGAAAGGCTGTTTGACCAGGTCCAGCAGCCTTCCGACCTCCTCGTCGGACCTCAGGATGCCTATCTGCTCTCCATTGACCAGGAGGGCGCAGGCATTCACCTTTACATCTATCCCGCTGCGGACCGCTCTTGCTATCTCAGAGGTTTGAGTCAGAAGCTCAGGGCTTATGGCTACCTTTTCATAATTGAATGCCGTATCGAGCTCAACCTCCATGGCATAGACCTCCATGGCTTCCTGCCTCACCTGGCTGATAATGGCGGCTACTGTGTCCACATCTTCCACATAGCCTATGTGCTTATCACGAAGGGAAACCTTGAATGCATCCACAAGCTCTGCCGCCTGATCGACCGGACTGGTGACCGCCTTTACGCCAACTATAGCCCCTGTGAAAACAAAAACAGAAACAACAGCTATGGCTACCACCCTGCGCTTTTTATGCAAGGGTGCCTGCGCCAGAGCTGATGCCTTGGACACCATGAAATCCTTTGTCTTGCCCGCATACATGGGCAGCTTGCCTTTAAGAGACACCTTCTTTTTCAGGGGCACCATTTCCTTCATCCTCTTAAGCAATTCACCTGCTGTAGAACAGGCCTTCTTCAGTGCGGCATCTAGCCTCTTTTGAGCCATGGAGTGGACTCCTTCCGGATAGGATTATATTACACTTATATTTCGAATATTACGAAATTGTTACATTTATGTGTATTCGACACCCTATCCAAAATTCCTCCCTTATGTGGAGATTTTCTTGTGATTATTATATTCCATTATACCCATATTATACATGCATTATATAATTTTGCTTAATTGTCGTCATAAAGCCACTTATCTAAGTACCCCTCCCAGTCCCTGCCGGTGATGCTGTTCAATACGCCTATCAAATCATCCTTGCCGGCATTGGAGAACCTGAATTTTTCATAATATTGCTTCAGGACATCAAAAAACATCTGATCCCCGATCTGCTTCCTGATGCCGTGGAACATGACAGCACCCTTGCCATATACCAGGGCATCGTAGATGTACCAGTCCGGAAACTCATAGGCGGGCTTGTGGATCGTCTGATCGATGTCAGGCTCGGACAGGGCCAGCTCCTGTATATACCTGTATTTGCCCCAGGCGATCTCATTCCGGTACATCTCCTCCTCCTTTTCCCTGCCGTAGCGGAGGCCATAGTACAGCACGGTTGAATACTCAGTTAGCCCTTCATCAAGCCAGGCATCCTTGATCTGGTTGTTGCCGACCAGGCCGTACCACCACTGGTGGGCTGTCTCATGGGCTATGATAAGCTCCAGCCACTTGAATGTGCCTGAGGAGTAGAGACTGTGGTCGATCATGACCAGGTTGGGATATTCCATGCCCCCTATATAAAAATCGGCCTCAACTATGGAAAACTGCTTGTATGGGTACTCACCGAAGGCGGAGTTGAAGGCTTCGATGGCCGATGCGCCATAATCCAGCGCCATGTCGCCATGGGATGAAAAATAGTAGGAGTGTACCATGGTTTTACCGACCTTCCGACTGAGCACCTTGAACCTGTCGCTGGCCACCCAGGCAAAATCGCGTACCGCAAGGGCTTTTATGGTCCAGACGGCAATGCCGTCCTTTTCCCGCATGCTTAGAATATCGCCTGTGGTTGCAAGGATGTATCCATAAGGAGCCCTGATGGTCACATAGTAGTTGGCGGCTTCGCTGTAGAAGGGGTCTCCGATCGGGTAATACCTGTCGAGATTCCATCCGTTTTCATCATAGACACAGGCAATGGGATACCAGTTGGCGGCCTTGTATGTATGGTCGCCGTAACCAAACCTCCCCAGGCAGTACGGAAGCTTTACGCTATACTTGAATCCGATTGTCGTGCTTTCTCCGGGCGCCAGGCTGTTATCAAGCACCAGCATGAGCAGGCTGTCACTATGTCCACCGACGGTATAAAGGCAGCCCCTGCCGTCGACTGTGACATCCTCAAGCTCAAGATACCCGGACGAAAAGCCGTCAGGATATGCCCTGGGCATGTCTTCCTGTGGAAACACAGGCCTGTCTTCATATTTGTATGCATTGGGATACAGATGAAAATAAATATGTGTTAAATCCTTGTCCGTCCTGTTTATATATACGATACTCTGATCACAGTATAGCATCCCTGCAGCCGGATCGAAGCCTACGGATATCTCATATCTATTCAGACTCTTTGCAGCTCTTTCGAGAACAGGGTTTTGGCCGTGCCCGGGAGTTGACGAGACATAGATTATTAGCGGGCAAACCGCCAAAGCTGTAATCAGTGCTGCAATCAATGCAAGCTTCAAGGTTTTTTTGGGCTGCGGTCTCATATGAATCACTTCCCTTAATATCAGCTATAGTCACTATATGCCGTTGTCCCTCCGAATATTAGAAATATATGCTCCCACCATAGCGCTTGTATAAAAATTAACTAATGAAAAAGCTATCATTCCAGGAAACATAATGTTACAATAAGTGCTTGGTGTGACCTATAAACTGTAAAAATGTGGTGAAATGACTTGATGACAAAAGAAATTATAGACGCCCTTCGCAAGGATCTCGAGGATAAGATCAACGAGAAGGGCAGCCTGACCGATGAGGAGGTCCTGGAGATCAGCCGAAAGCTGGATGAGCTGATAACTCAATACAATATCATAAAGCTGAGGGAGACTACTTGATGAACTGGGTCAGGATGCTTGTGAAATTTGCCTGAAAGATTCTCTTTTTGCCTTGCAGCTGATAAAATATTAGTGGGTAAATCCATCTTGCAGGGGGTCATAAATGGTGCTCAGCAAAGTAAAGGAATATAGTTACTTGACCATAGGGTCGGCTCTGGTAGCAGCCGGCGTTTATTTTTTCAAGTTTCCCAACAAATTTTCGACCGGCGGTGTCAGCGGCCTATCCATCATCTTCGGCTCCATGAGCTCGCTTCTGACACCGGGGACATTTATGCTCATAATAAACGTCCTGTTCATCCTGCTGGGCTTTTTGCTGCTCGGAAGGAGCTTTGGCATCAAGACCGTATATTGCAGTATCCTGTACTCGACCCTGATAAAGCTGTTTGAGATATACCTTCCCATGAACAAGCCGCTGACGAACGAGCCTTTATTGGAGCTGATGTTCAGCGTCCTTCTGCCCGGTGTCGGGTCAGCCATCCTTTTCAACAATGCAGCAAGCACCGGAGGTACGGAAATAGCCGCCATGATCATGAAGCGCTATACATCCCTTGACATAGGCAAGGCACTTTTGTGCACCGACTTTCTGATAGCCTTTTCAACGGTGTTCGTTTTTGATATAAAGACCTGCATGTACTCCGTCCTGGGGCTGCTTTCAAAGTCTGTGATAGTGGATTCGGTGATAGACAGCATCAACAGAAAGAAATCATTGATGATCATAACGGAAAACCCGGAGCCGATCTGCGCCTATATAAATGAGAAGCTGCACAGGGGAGCCACGATCTGGAAGGGCTACGGGGCATTCACCCATAGTGAGAAATACCTCATCCTCACAGCCTTGAACGCCACCCAGGCCCAGCGCCTTCGGACCTATATAAAGGAAAACGACAGTGAGGCCTTCATATCTATAACCAATACCAGCGAGGTTTTCGGCAAAGGTTTTTTAAGGGTGTAGCGGAACAATTTCAGGCCCCTGTGCGTCAGTTGAAGTGAACGGTAAATAAGAGGAGGTTTCCTTATGTACAGGGCACTTGCGCTCATACTGGGCATGGTAGTGCTTATCTCAGTACTTGCAGGCTGCAGCGTGGCAGGAGGAGCAGATCTTGACAAGGTAAGCGGCCTGGTCGTAGATGCCAACACCAGATTTGGATTCGACATATTCAAGGAGCTCAACAAGGAGGATGCCGACAGCTCCGTATTTATGTCCCCCTTCAGCATATCAACGGCCCTGACCATGACATACAACGGCGCGGCCTCGACCACACTGGATGGGATGGGCCGGGTCCTGGGCTTTGATGCCCTTGACAGAAGCGTAGTAAATGAGAGCTACAAGGAGCTGCTCAGGCATCTTGAGAAGGTTGACAGTAAAACAACGCTCAACATAGCCAACTCCATCTGGATAAGAGATGGCTATCCGATAAAGCAGGGCTTTCTTGACCTCAACAAGGATACCTTTGACGTCCTGGTCAGGGAGCTGGATTTTTCGAAAAGCGATGCCCCCGATACCATCAACAGCTGGATAAAGGACAAGACCTCAGGCATGATCGAGAAAATGATAGATTCGATCGATACGGACACCGTCATGTATCTTATCAACGCCGTATACTTCAAAGGCCAATGGAAGTACAGATTCGACCCCAAGGATACCTTCAGCGCCACCTTCCAGGCTTTGAACGGCCAGACCCAGACTGTCGATATGATGAGCCGCAAGGGGACCCTCGAATATACAAAGGGAGACAACTACCAGGCAGTACGCCTTCCCTACGGCAGCAACAAGCTGTCCATGTACCTGATCCTTCCTGATGAAGGCATAAACATAAACGATTTCATAGATGCCCTTGATGCTGACAAGTGGCAGAAAATAAGGACCTCTATGACCGAGGTCGAGGATGCCATGCTCCAGATCCCGAAGTTCAGGCTGGAATACGGGATAAAGAACCTGAATGCCGGCCTGGCAGCCCTGGGGATGGAAGAGGCTTTCGGACCGGGCGCGGACTTTTCAGACATACATCCCGGCTTGTTTATCGCCCGGGTGCTCCACAAGGCGGTCATCGAGGTGAACGAGGAGGGCAGCAAGGCTGCCGGAGTAACAGTCGTTGAAATGAAGGAATCAGCCGCTGCCGACCAGGTCTCCTTCATAGCCAACAGGCCATTTGTGTTCGTGATAACCGATGACACAACGGGTACGATACTCTTTATGGGCAAGCTGAGCGAGATAAGTAGCTAGCCCCGGAAGCAGCAGCCAGTAAAACCAGGTCTAGCAGCAGGTGGTGCAAAAATGGCCGATCATAGGTTCACTGTTCAGACACCCAGATTGGTTCTGCGTTATATACGTACAGAAGATGATAAATACATATTTCAAGCAGCTTCTTGTAATCAGACCCAATCTGCTACAGCCGCCAAATAGTGACCGAATGGCATGAACAAGGCATATGAGAAAAAATAACAAAACCCGCAAACCATGACGGAATGCGGGTTTTTCTTGGAGCTGGTGAACGGACTTGAACCGTTAACCTGCTGATTACAAATCAGCTGCTCTGCCGATTGAGCTACACCAGCGAATGGCGACCCGGAACGGGCTCGAACCGTCGACCTCCAGCGTGACAGGCTGGCATTCTAACCAACTGAACTACCGGGCCATATGGAAAGTCAGGACCCAGAGTGTCTGTAGCTCCAAATCCTAACTTTCAAAAGTGGTGACCCCTAGGGGATTCGAACCCCTGTTACCGCCGTGAAAGGGCGATGTCTTAACCACTTGACCAAGGGGCCAGAAAGGTGGTGACCCATCGGCGATTCGAACGCCGGACACCTTGATTAAAAGTCAAGTGCTCTACCTCCTGAGCTAATGGGTCAGTATCGTTCCCGTTTTTGCCGCGAACGAATTATATAATACAACAAGTCAACATATATGTCAACTAGTAATTGATGGTTCAATCATAATTTTGTTCAGCCTACAGTAAGCCCTTCGCGGTGCTCTGCGCCGCATTTGTCAAGTATGTTTCGCGCCACGCAGATGCCGGTGGCCGACGCCTGCATCAGGCCCCGGGTTATACCTGCCCCGTCGCCGATGGCATACATGTTTTTGACTTCCGTCTCAAACCTGTTGTTCACCTGCACCTTGCTGCTGTAGAACTTGACCTCGACGCCGTAGAGGAGCGTATCCCTGCTGTACAGCCCCGGAGCCAGCTTGTCAAAGGCCTTCAGGGCTTCCACGATCGAGGTCAGATACCTCTGGGGCAGGACATAGCTAAGGTCGCCCGGCACAGCGCTGGCCAGGGTCGGCTTCGTTACAGACTTCTTAAGGCGGCTGGCATCGGTCCTCCTGCCCATCAGAAGGTCGCCCAGGCGTTGTATCATGATCCCGCCACCGGTCAGCATATTGCCCAGCTGCGCCACATATTTGCCGTATTCGATGGGCTGGTTGAAGGGCTCTGTAAACCTGGTGGAAACAAGGACCGCAAAGTTGGTATTGTCGGTCTTCAGATTGCTGTCAGCATAGCTGTGCCCGTTCACCACGGCTATCCTTCCGTCATAATGCTCCTCGGAAACGACACCTCCGGGGTTCATGCAGAAGGTCCTCACCTTGTTTTCAAAGGTATCCGAATAGTACACCAGCTTGGCTTCATACAGATCCCTGGTCAGATGGTCCATCACTGCGTTGGGCACTTCGACCCGGACTCCGATATCCACTTCATTATTGAATGTAGTGATCCCGAGCTTCTTTGCCTGGTCGGAGAGCCATTCAGCGCCATCGCGCCCAGGTGCCAGCACAAGATAGCTGCACTTGACAGTCCTTGTCTCGCAGCCCCGCTTTTCAAGGACGATACCCGTTACCCTGCCGTCTTCGACGATGATATCCTTTGCCTCGGTCAGCTCACTGAACTCTGTATTGGTTTCATCCATTAGGTATTCATACATTCGCTTTAGCAGCTTGAATGCCTTTTCAGTACCCAGGTGGCGTACGCCGCAGGGTATGAGCTGGATGTTGTGCTTCATCGCCTCGTACTTGATCTCCTCGACCCTGGCCGTGTTGAGGCCGTGCACCTGGGCATCCGCGCCAAAGTCCAAATAGATGCTGTCGGTATATTTTATGAGCTCGACCGCTTCTGCATGATCCATATAGTCCAGGATCCTGCCGCCGACTTCAGGGCTCAGAGACAGCTTGCCGTCGCTGAATGCCCCTGCGCCGGACCAGCCGCTGACGATGGCGCAGGGTCGGCAGTTCATGCACTTGCCCGTCTCCCGGGCAGGGCAGATCCGCTTGCTTATTTCTCGTCCCTTGTCAACGATCAGTACAGACAACCCGCTTTGGCGCCTGGACAGCTCAATGGCAGTGAAAATCCCCGCCGGGCCTGCACCGATGATAACCACATCATACCGATCCTTAAACACCGTGATACCCTCCTGCTTGCTGAATGAACAAAACGCCCAAAGGATAATACCAGAAACAACGGGCCAATGCAACCAGAATAATGCCGAATATTTTATATAATTATCCACATAATCGTTCAAATATCTTCGACATTTCAGGAATATATCTTATTTATTAACATTTATATCCACATTATCCACAGATAATCCTGCTTTTTCCGGCCTGTAAATCGATAACTGCGTAATTTTGCATTTCTATACTAAAAAAGCCCTTCCGATGCCGGAAGAGCTTCTTGGCTTGATGCATGCTTATTTGTCCTTCAGATAGTCGTTTAAAGCCTCTACCAAAGCATCAGCGTCTATGCCGTGAACTGCAGCCGCTTCGACAATGCTCTCACCTGTAGCTGCCGGGCAGCCCAGGCAGTGCAAACCGAACTCCATGAAAATAGGAGCTGTGCCGCGATCTATCTCTAAAACCTGTGCAATGGTCATATCTTTGCTAACCTGTGCCATAACAAAAACCTCCTTGTTCTTTATACTATCATATTACACTCTGATGCAGGATTTAGCAAGTCCATTGATAAATTGAAGCTTGTACAAAGACATATATATTGAAATTATCTCCCGATGTGATAAGATTATAAGTGCTTGATAGGATATTTATCACCCCAGTACATATAAAAGGACGGTAGTTCAGTTGTCACTTTGCAGGCACTCGGACAACAATCACATATTTGACATCACCCCTGTAGAAAACCTCTTCATTCACGAGTTTATGCTCAAAGCGCCCGGCGACTTTGTGAAGGTATACCTGTTTGGCCTGATGCAATGCTACAATCAGGACTGCAGTGAAAACACCATCCAGGCCTTTTCCGATGCCCTTGGCCTGGAGACCTCAGTGGTTGAAAATGCCTTCAGGTACTGGGAGCGCCAGGGAGTCCTTTCGGTCTCAGAGGATGAGGACGGCCAGCTGTCGGTCGTGTACCACAACCTGAAGGACCTTGTATACAACAAGGGGCTGAATTCTGAAAAGACCCTGTATAAGTACAGGGATTTCAACCAAAGCCTGCAGCAGATATTTGACAAGCGCCTCCTGTCCCCGCAGGAATACCTGCGCATATATGACTGGATAGAAGTCCTGAACCTGCCCAAAGAGGTCGTCCTCATGATGGTCAGGTTTTGCGTGTCGAGAAAAAACAGCAAGGTCAGCATAAACTACCTGGACAAGGTAGCCGAGGGCTGGGCACGGGAAGGCATCAACACCCTGCAGAAGGCCGAGGAATATATCAGGGCCCAGGAAAGCTGCTACAAAAACACCCAGGCAGTGCTCAAGTATCTCGGTATACACAGGATCCCTTCACAGGCGGAGCTGGATATGTGCAAAAAGTGGCAGGATCAATGGGGCTTCAGCCTGGATTCCATCCTGGCGGCCGCCCGGGAGACCACCAAGGTACAGTCACCCACCTTTGCATATCTGGACAAGATACTGAGCTCCCTTTATGAAAAGGGCATCATCTCGGCAAAGGACATCAAAAGGCATCTGGAAAGCTCAAGCGACAAGGCGGACAAGATCAAGGAGATCTACCGCCAGCTCGGATATAAAAATACCTCACCTGCCCCGGAGCATATACAAATGTATAATGCCTGGACCGAAGAGTGCAAGCTGGAGCATGGTGTCATACTCCTGGCTTGCAAGCAGTGCATCCGGAAAAAGATGACCAGCTTCGAAAGCCTGGACAATATGCTGCGCCAATGGGCAAGGAACGGCCTTTTGACCGAAGAGTCGATCAAGGCGTGGCTTTCGAGGAAAAAGTATATAGAAAACGAAATAAGGGCCGTACTGGAGCGGGCCGGGGAGGTCAGGGACGTGACCCTGGCAGACCGCAAGCTGTACAAGCAATGGACCGAGGAATGGAACATGTCCTTTGAGCTCATACTCCTGGCTGCCGAGTATGCTTTGACCGCCAGGGACAAGATGCCCTTTATAAACAAGATACTTTCAAGCTGGCATCAGAACAATATCACGACCATAAAGGAAGCAAAGGCCGATCGTATGGCCCATCTGCAAAAGCTTCCCGAGGCAGCCGGACAGAACCAGACCTTAAAGAAGCAGCTGGATTTCACCAAGTTCCCCCAGCACGTCTACAGCGACGAGGAGCTTGAGCAGCTGTTTGAAAACATAGATGAGCTATAGGCGGGGAGCCGGGCATGAAGGATAACCTGCTCAGAGAGACCCTAAGGGAATACGATGAGCTGAGGCTGCAGGAGCAGGCAGCCTTGAGAGAAAGGGAGGCTGAGGTCATGAGGACCATACCTGAGCTTGCCTCTCTTCGTCATGCCTTTATTACCGCTATGGCAAAGCGGGCAAGGGCCCTGATTCAGAATGCCGATGCAACGGCCGTACCGAACGAGCTCATTGACAAGGACCAGCTCAAAAAGAAGGAAAGGGAGCTCCTTGTCCAGAACGGGTACCCGGAGGATTATCTCACTCTCCGGTACCGGTGCGAGCTGTGCAGGGATACGGGCTATACAGGTGACCTTGTCAAGGAGAAATGCAGGTGCCTGATCCAAAGGCTCATCGAGAAAACCTACAGCCAGTCCGACCTGGCGGACATTGAAAGGGAAAGCTTCGACACCTTCGATCCGAATGTTTTTCCGGACGAACCCCTGGAAGAAAGCAATCTCACCCAGCGGCAGTACATGCTCCAGCTAAAGACACTGCTGATGGATTATGCAGCCGAATTTCCGGACAACCCCAGAAAGAATATCCTTTTTTCAGGCAAAACAGGCCTGGGCAAGACATTCCTCCTCAACTGCCTGGCCGGAGCGATCCTGAAAAAGGGCTACACGGTGCTTAAGATCACATCCTACAACCTCTTCGAGCAGCTTTTCAGAAGCGCTATGCAAAAAGCCGATGAAGGCCCGCTGACCCTTAAGGAGCGGATATTCTCGGTGGACGTCCTCATAATCGACGATGTGGGGACAGAGACGAAACGCAACAACTTTACTGCGGAAGAGCTCTTCAACATATTGAATGAACGCTGTCTGAAGGATAAGCACACCTTCCTCTCCACCAACCTGACGCTTCCGGACCTTAAGGAATGGTATTCCGACAGGGTCACTTCCAGGCTCTTTGACAACCGAAGCACGATGCTGATCCGTTTTTTAGGACGTGACATCAGGCTTCTGCAAAAAAGGCCAACCAAATAGTTATCATATAAATAAGCATAAATCTGATAGGAGTGATGGAAGTGAGCAAGGATAAAATCCGAATCGGCATAATCGGCGCCGGCAACATCGCCCAGAATGCCCATATCCCCGCGTACCTGAAGATGCCGGACGCAGAGCTGACAGCCGTATGCGACCTTAAGGAGAGCCGTGCCCGCGAGGTGGCGGAAAAGTACGGCATAAAGCATGTGGCTGCTGACATCGACGAGCTTGTGTCATTGAAGGATGTGGACGCTGTAAGCATTTGCACCTGGAACAATGCCCATGCCAGGGCAGCCATAGCTGCAGCCAGGGCCGGCAAGCACGTCCTGTGCGAGAAGCCCATGGCCATGACCGTCCAAGAGGCCGAAGCCATGAAGAAAGCCGCTGATGAGTCGGGCATCACCTTCATGATGGGCTTTGTGAACCGGTTCAGGGCGGACAGCAAGGCTATCAAGGAGATCCAGGAGTCCGGCAAGCTGGGCGAGATCTATTACGCAAAGACCGGCTGGTTCAGGCGCCGAGGCACTCCCCTGGGCTGGTTCACCGATGTGTCCAAATCCGGTGGCGGGCCTGTGATAGACATAGGGGTCCATGTGATAGACCTGACCTGGTACTTTATGGGCAAGCCAAAGCCCGTTTCCGTCAGCGCCTCTGCCTATTACAAGATCGGTGACTACAAAACAAAGGGCGTCGGGCGCTGGGTGGCTTTTGACACCGACAACCTGGTATTCAACACCGAAGATTCTGCCTCAGGCTTTATCCGTTTCGAAAACGGCGCTTCCATGACCTTTGATGTAAGCTGGGCCATAAACGGCAAGGAAACCGGCATATACAGCAACATCTACGGCACAAAGGCCGGCATATCCCTTGATCCCCTGGCCTTATACGGCGAGGAGGCCGATTACCTTGTAGATTCCACACCAGTGGTCGGAAAGGAAAACTCCTTCGAAAACCAGATCCGCCACTTCCTTGATTGCATAAAGGAAGGCAAGGAGCCCATATCCTCTGCCGATGACGGGTTGCAGATACAGAAGATACTCAACGGCATATACGATTCCGCCAGGCTTGGCAGGGAAGTTATGCTGTAACAGACAAAAAACAAGCTCCGGCTGGCTTTATATGCTGCCGGAGTTTTTTTGCGCCTTATTGTATCAGTATTCCGACCGGATGCGCTCGTAGTTGGCAAACTTGGTGAACTGACCGAGCCATACAAGCTCCACGACCCCGGTAGGGCCGTTCCTCTGCTTGGCTATGATGGCTTCCGCTATGTTTTTCTTCTCGGTCTCCGGGTTGTAGTATTCATCCCTGTAGAGGAACACCACAAGGTCCGCATCCTGCTCAATGGCACCTGACTCTCTGAGGTCGCTGAGCATGGGCCGGTGGTCCTGGCGAGCCTCCGGTGCGCGGCTGAGCTGGGACAGGGCGATGACAGGCACATCAAGCTCCCTGGCCAGGGCCTTCAGTGACCTTGATATCTCGGAGACCTCCTGCTGCCTGGATTCGGCCTTGCCGCGGCCAGACATGAGCTGGAGGTAGTCTATCACGATAAGGCCAAGTCCATGCTCCATCTTGAGCCTTCTGGCCTTGGAGCGGATCTCCATGGCGGATATGCCCGGTGTGTCATCTATAAATATAGGAGCCTGGGAAAGGGGCTCTGCTGCTTGCACAAGCCTCATCCAGTCATCCTCGTTCAGGTTGCCTGTGCGTATCTTCTGAAGCTCCACATTGGTCTCGGAGCTGAGCATACGCTGGACAAGCTGGTCCTTTGACATCTCCAGGCTGAATATGGCCACGGGCACCTTATTGTGCACAGCCGCATACTGGGCGATGTTGATGGCAAAGCTGGACTTGCCCATGGAAGGCCTCGCAGCTACCAGGATCAGGTCTGACGGCTGAAGCCCCGAGGTGCGCATGTCAAAATCGGTGAATCCTGTCTCCAGGCCGACTATCCTTCCCTTGTTCTTGGTCAGCTCTTCTATCTTGTTGTAGGTTTCGAGCAGGATGGTCTTTACATGCTCGAAGGTACGGGTATTCTTGCGCTGGGATATGTCAAATATCTTTTTTTCCGCTGAATCGATGATCAGGTCCAGGTCCTCAGCAGCCTCGTAGCTGTCGCAGATTATTTCATTGGATGCGGAGATGAGCCTGCGCAGTATCGACTTTTCCTCGACGATTTTTATATAGTACCGTACATTGGCCGTACTGGGCACTGCCATGGAAAGGTCAGATATATATGCACCGCCGCCTACCGCTTCCAGGGAGCCTCTCTGCCGCAGGGCTTCCACCACCGTGACCAGGTCTACAGGCGTCCCGCTGTCGTATATGTCCAGTATGGCCTCATAGATCTCCTTATGGGCCTCCACATAAAAATCATCGCTTTGCAAAACCTCTGTCGCTGCGGCGACCGCTTCCTTGTCCAGGAGCATGGAACCCAAAACCGACTGTTCGGCCTCAATGTTGTGAGGCGGTATATGCTGCATGCGCGTTATCGTTTCCATTACTCCAAACCCCCTGTAATCTTGCTAGGCTGTCAGGCCAAGCGGCAGCTCGAGGATGATGTCCGCTGCTTCCTCGATAGAGTCTACGGGAATTATCTCTATGCCTTCCATACCCGTATATGCGTCATTCATGTTTTCCCTTGGTATGATGACCTTTTTCATACCGGCCTGTCTTGCTCCGCATATCTTTTCATATACGCCGCCGACGGGCTTTATCCTGCCTCTTAGTGAAATTTCACCGGTTATTGCAATATCCTGTCGAATCGGTATATCCTTTATGGCGCTCAGGATCACAAGGGCCATGGCTGCACCTGCGGAAGGCCCGTCGATCCTGCCCCCGCCCACGGCATTGATATGGAGGTCATAACCCTTTATATCCTCGCCGGTCAGCTTCCTGACGACTGATGCTGCGTTGGCTACGGCATCCTTTGCCATGGAGCCTGCGGTGTCGTTGAAGCGCACTGTGCCCGCAGACCCTTCCCTGCATTTGAAAGCAGCCACCTCAAACTCTATGACCGAGCCGTGGAATCCGCTCACACCCAGCCCGAAGATCCGGCCCACCTCGCTCCCGGGGCTTGCATATACCCTGCTGCCGGGTGTCAGGCGGCTGATCTGGATGACCTCTGCCAGGTCCGCTTTTGTGATGGTGATATCAGAGCTCCTGCCACCGGCCTTGTACAAGGCCAGGCCATAGGCATCAGTCAGAAGGTTTACGGCCTTCCTGCCCTCCATGGTGTACCGGCTGATCATTTCGGCCACGTCCCTGTCCAGTGCCACGTTTATCTTGGCTGCCGCGTTCAAAACGATCTGTCTGATGGACTCAGGCGACAGGGGATCAAAGAAGACCTCGGCGCACCTGGACCTCAGGGCGGCGTTGATCTCCTCCGGCTGCCGGGTGGTCGCGCCTATGAGTATGAAGTCAGCGGGTGCACCCTCGTCAAAGAGCTTTTTGATATATTTGGGGACCCGGTCATCATCGGGGTCGTAATAGGCCGAGTCAAAGCTCACCCTTTTGTCCTCCAGGACCTTGAGCAGCTTGTTTTGCAGGAAGATATCCAGCTCCCCGATCTCGTCTATGAAAAGCACACCCCCATGGGCTTCGGTCACAAGGCCGGGCTTGGGCTCAGGTATGCCGCTTTCGGCAAGATCCCGCCTTGAGCCCTGGTAAATGGGGTCATGCACCGAGCCCAGCAGGGGATTTGCTATCTCCCGGGGATCCCAGCGGAGGGTCGTCCCGTCCACCTCCACAAAGGGTGCTTTCTTGGAAAACGGGGTATAGTCATATTCCCTGGCCATCTCCAGCACGAGCCTGGCTGCCGTCGTTTTCCCCACTCCAGGCGGCCCGTATATGATGACGTGCTGGGGAAAGGGAGTGGCCAGCTTTGTGATCAGGGATTTTACCGCCCTGTCCTGGCCGACTATTTCGTTTAGAGAAGACGGCCTGGTAAGCTCCATGGCACACCGGGCCAGTTTTGTGAAGGCCTTTTTTTCCAGCTCGGCATACCTGCGCAGGGTATTGGCGTTCTCCACTCCGCCTTTTTCTGATATAAGGCGGAGCTTCAGCTCATCCATGTACTGGCGCTGCTGCTTCTCAAGCTTCTCCAGCACCTGTTTTTCAAGCCTGCGCTCAACGGTTTTCCTTGCTGCTATGTCCGCTATGCCGTCCTCGATCTTTTTTACGACTTCACCTAGCTGCGCAGTGTCAGACAAGGCTATGTCCTCGTCAAAGGTAAGCTTGTAAAGGGCTGCCACTTGCTCATGCAGTCCCGTCTCCTCTGCCGGCTGCGACTCAGGTGCCTTTCCGTCTGCCTCAAGGCCCAGGATCCTGCCGAGCATGTCTTGAAGCACTTTTATCTGCCTGAGCAGATCAGCTTCATTTACGGCTTCCGGCCCTATGGGGCAGTTATTGTTTTTCTCAGTGCATGAGCTTTGGTTCAAGTGTAAGTCCCCCCGGTAGCAGTTAGATGCCAGTTTGTGTTATTCTTCCGTCACCTTGACGCGAAGCTTTGCTGTCACCTCAGGATACACCTTCACATCAAGGGTAAAGTCTCCAAGATTCCTTATGGGATCAGGCAGTACGATCTTCTTCTTGTCCACGTCCAGAGCATGCTGGGCCTTAAGGGCATCAGCGATCTCCTTGTTTGTCACCGAGCCAAACAGCTTGCCGTTGTCCCCGCATTTTGCCTTTATTATGACCTCAACATTGGATATCTTTTCCGCCAAAGCCCTGGCCTCTGCCAGCTCCTGCTGCCTGCGGTGCTCCTCAGATGCCTGCCTGGCTTTCAGCTCGCTCAGATTCTTATCAGTAGCCTCTACGGCTAATTTGTTGGGGATCAGAAAGTTCCTGGCGTAGCCGTCACTAACATTTTTGACTTCGCCTGCTTTCCCTTGTCCTTTTACGTCCTTGAGCAGTATTACCTTCATTTGCGCTCACCTTCCTTTAAATATTCCTCCACCGCCGCTTTTACCTTAAGCCTGGCTTCAGTTATGGTCGTATTCTCAAGGCGGGCGCCTGCCATGGTCAGATGGCCGCCGCCCCCCAGCTTTTCAAGGATGACCTGCATGTTGATGTCGCCTAAGGATCTGCCGCTGATATATATGCCTTCTGTGGTTTCACACAAGACTATCGAGGCATTTATGCCCTTTATCGTGATCAGGCTGTCCGCAGCCTGGGCCGCCACCAAGGGCGCATTTTCCGTATCAGGATCGCATTCCGACATGGCTATGCCGGGCGCGATCATTTCCGCCCGCTCCACAATTTTGGACCTGGCAGCAAAGGTCTCGATGTCGTCCTGGAAGAACTGCCTCACCGATGTGGGCTGGGCTCCGGCCCTGCGCAGGAATGATGCCGCTTCATAGGTCCTCACGCCGGTTTTGAAGATGAAGTTTTTGGTGTCCATGGTGATGCCGGCCAGCAGGGCTTCGGCCTCGATCTGCTCTATGGGCACCTTTTCATCAAAGTACTGTATTATCTCAGTCACCAGCTCACTGGCTGATGAGGCGTAGGGCTCCAGATAGGTCAGGGCTGCATTTTCCACCGTTTCGGCGCTCCGCCTGTGGTGATCGATCACCACGATGTTCTCCGCCAGGCTTATAAGCTCGGGGGATTCGGTAAAGCTCGGCCGGTGGGTGTCAACGATGATCAGGAGGGTATCCTTGCCAATGCTGTTCATGGCATCCTCTGACCGGATGAACAAATCCCTGTAGGCCTCTTTTTCGAGCAGGGTCTTTATTATATTGTCAACGGAGGCATTGCTCCTGTTCAATACTATATGGGCCTTCCTGCCTGCATGCACAGCGCACCGGTACAGGCCCAGGGCAGACCCGATGGAATCAAGGTCAGGGGAAGCATGGCTCATGATCAAAACCAGCTCTGAATGCTCCATCAGCTCTCTCAAGGCGTTGGCGATGACCCTGGACTTGACCTTGGTCCGCTTTTCCACGCCCTGGCTCTTGCCCCCATAAAAATAAAGCTTTGTGCCCTGCTTGACCACCGCCTGGTCTCCGCCCCTGCCCAGGGCAAGCTCGACAGCGGCCCGGGCGCTTACGCTGGCTGCCGCGGGTGTATCCGCGCCCTGGCCAACGCCGATGCTAAGGGTGACCGGGATCCTGTTGCCCAGGCTTATTTCCCTGATATTGTCCAGTATGTCAAACTTGCTTTTAAGCGCATTATCCAAAGCAGCCTCTTCCAATATGAGGATGAATTTATCCCGTTCATATCTGACTATGCTCCCGTTCAGGCCGCTTGCCCACCTGTTGAGGCGCGACTCTATCTCAGCCAGTACACCGGGGGCCTTGCCCTCCTCGGTGCTGTTTATCACCTCATCATAGTTGTCTATGTGGATATAGGCGATGGCAAGCCGCTTTGCGCGGAAGAGCTCCCTTATCCTGTACTCCTCAGTGATATCCAGCAGGTACAGAAGGAATATCACCCTGTCCCTGCGGCTGCCCGTGCCGGTCTTGACGGGGGTCCAAAGCACCCTGTAGCGCTTGTCCCCAAGGGATATCTCATGGAAGCTGGTATCGACGCCCTCTGTGAAATACCTGGGCTTCAGCTCCGGTATGAAATCGCTGATGTTGCGCTCCAGAAGCTTTTCTCCCTTGAAAAGGTCGCCAAAGTTCGGGTTGTACCAGGTGATGCTTCCGCCCACCTCAATGACTACCAGCGGCATTGGTATGCTGAGCACTGCATTTTTCGTTGCCCATTCAATGTTTTCAGACAGGTTTTCCAGGTACTCGTACCATTCTTCCCTGCGCCGCTTGGCCACACCCCAGTTGTACAGCAAAAGGAAGAGAAAAAGCAGAAATGCGATGCCACCGATCACATAGTCAAACAGGGTTATGACTACCACAAGCAGAAGGATCACGGCCAGGTATACCCTTACTTCAGGCAGGTTCAACCTTTTGGTCAATCGGTTTTTCACAAAGCTCACCCCTACCTTCAGTTTATTCCTGAGGCTTCAACCGGTTCATGTAAACCCGCCTGAGCCCCAGGAGATGATCCGCCATACCGACTATGGCCAGCCCCATGCCAAGGGAAAGCAGCAGACCGCCCGGTATGATGATCAAAAGCCGCAGGGGTGTGGGCAGGTTCCATGCCTTCAGGAAAAACCACACTACACTAAGCCCCAGCACGGAAAAGATGAAGGTCACGAGCAGGGTTATGGTTGTAAGGACTGTGTCGAACCTGGCTATGCCCAGCCTGCTGCCGAAATAGCTCACCACCAGCAGGACCAGGAACCCCAGGCCCATGCCCCGGGACAGGAGCCATTCATCGAAGGGAGGGATGTCTGCCACATACCTTCCCATCCGCTTTAGCACGTATCTGCTCGCCAGGTAATGCACAAACCCTATCGATAAGGAGAATACTATAATGGTATAGGGCACGTAGTGCTTCATTTCATTAATGAGAAAATCCGCCAGCTGGCCCTCGGTCGTGAAGTTTTTAAAAAGGCCCATGGAATGATAGGTCTTCAGTACGCCTTTAAAATCGATAAAGCCGTCAACGAAGAATGCCCTTACCGACTGCCAGAACTCATCAAAGAGGGACCGGCCCGCAAATACCGAGTACAAAGTCAAAAACAAAACAAAGGACAGGAGTATGCCTCCTGCAGATATCAAGGTGGTTTCCCGTGAACTGAGCTTTTTATGGTGGGCCAGGGTAAGCCCTAAAACAGGGAATACGTTTAAGGCCAGCAGATATATGCCGGCCTCCGGGTTGACTGCCAGACTTATGACAGCAGCTGATGCTGCCAGTGACAACAAGCCGTACAGGGTGCCGTTCCTCGCGCCTGTTATTATCATGGGCACGGGAAAGAGCAGTACAGCCAGACTGAATACAGGTATAAATGAGAGCAGGATCAAGAGCAGGGCTGCAGCTACACCTGTCAGCAGGCACTCGATCATTGCTCTTTGAGTCGTGTCCATCAAAACACCTCTGTTTACTCTCTGCTTTCCTTGATATGCCGGCTAAGCTCCGACAAATCGCCAAAATCAGTTTCAACCTCGTGCTCTTCTATTATTCCCAATCTGATCTTGGCTTCAACCTTGCGGTCTACAGCGGCAAACTGTATGCCCAGCCTCCTGCCCAGCAAATAGCATGCTACTATTATACTGGCAAGACAATCCGTTATTACTTCCTGGGACTCCTTCATCCCGCCTGCGAGCATTTTAAAAAGGTCGGCTACAGAGGTCAGTATCTCGCTTTTCAGCCATTCTACCAGCCGGACATTCTTCGCTATGTCAAATTCCTTGCCCTTATGCATAGAACAGACCACCTTTCATGCCTACAGCCGCCGCAGTATCTGATTGTATTTTCAATTGTATATTCTATATAAACCTTTGTCAATGCAACAAAACCTGTATGAAAACCGCTCAATATGGGTGTTTATGCGGTTTTATCCAAGGGCGCTGCCTTTGCAAATAAAAAACCGTTCCTTGTATCGGAACGGTTTGCTTGCTTTAGTCCGCTGTATAGGGCAGCAACGCAATGTGGCGCGCACGCTTTATAGCAACGGTCAACTGGCGCTGATGCTTTGCGCAATTGCCTGAGATCCTTCTGGGAAGGATCTTGCCTCTCTCTGTTATGAACTTTCTGAGCTTGGCAACATCTTTGTAATCTATATGTTCAACCTTGTCTATGCAGAAAGTACATACTCTACGCCTGGGCCTTCTGCTTTTTTGCTTTCTGCCTGCAGCTTCAGCCATGTTCCTACCTCCTTTGATTTAGAATGGAAGCTCATCGTCATCTTCGTCTATCGGCTGGAAACCCGTGTCTATAGGCTCATTGACAGGGATATCGGGATACCCGCCTGCCCTGTCGAAGGTATTGGAGCTGCCGCCGAAGGTTTCTGACCTGTCCAGGAACCTGACCTCGTCGGCTACGACCTCGGTCACATACCGCCTCTGTCCGTCATTGCCTTCATAAGACCTGGTCTGTATCCGTCCGGATACGGCAGTCAACCGGCCTTTCTTAAGGTATCTGGCACAGGTGTCCGCCAGGGTGCGCCAGGTTACTATCGGAATGAAATCCGCTTCCCTTTCGCCCTGCCTGCTTGCATAGCTTCTGTCAACGGCCAGCGTGAAGGTCGTAACACTGACGCCGTTGGGTGTGGATCTGTGCTCGGGGTCTTTAGTAAGCCGCCCGATAAGCACAACCCTGTTTAGCATATCTGACACCCACCTTCTTAATCATCTAACTTTACGGTCAGGTAACGAATGATGCCGTCTGTGATCTTGAAAACCCTCTCAAGCTCCTGGGGCACTTCAGGTGCGGCAGTGAAGTGCATCAGCACGTAGTAACCTTCCTTGAAATCCTTGACAGGAAAAGCAAGCCTTCTCTTGCCCCATTCATCAACGTTGGTTACCTCTCCGCCTTCCTGGACGATAAGGCTTGAAAATTTCTCAACCAAAGCCTTGATGCTTTCCTCATCAACGGTAGGATTGATTACATAGAGCGATTCGTATTTGTTCATCGTCTTTCACCTCCTTTTGGACTCACGGCCCTGAAACAAAGTTCAGAGCAAGGACGTTACAGTTTGCAATTATATCATCATTTTTCAACAGGTGCAATAAAATTATAGGTTTACTTGATTTTAATAAGCATGGTTTTGGCTTCATTGAACTCTATTGACACCATGTTCTCCTTCTCAAGGCGCTTCATGAGGTCGCTGAACTTTTTGAACCCTATGCGGTACTCGTCAAAATCAGGATAATCCTTTTGCAGCTCTGACTTTATTATGCTCGGATTGACCCGGTCAAAGCCATTGTTTTTGAGCTTGTTCAGCTTTTCCTGAAGGATGCTGAGCCAGTTGGCTTTCGTGATCTCTGCGGTCGGGGCCTTGCATTCACTGACAAGCCTTACCTTCAGTGAGTTGAAGTCGCCGAATACATGTATCCGCTTGTACTTGTTCTCAAGGGTGTTCAGCAGCCTGCCAAAGGATGAGGACCCGTAGCTTTTCTCGCTGAAATCGGGCTTCAAGCGCAGCAGGGTCTTTTTAAGCTCGCTCACAAACATCGTGCCGTCCTCATCTGCCTGGTCGCTTATGATCTTTTCTAGCAGGTTCATGAGCTCGTAAGAATCGTCGTAGGAGTCATCGTCCTGGGCAGGCTTGTCCACCGCAGTGGTGACGGACTCAAGGAAGATGAACTCGTTGCAGGCCTTGATGAATATGTTGGAAGCGACCTCGGAACGGGATATGCCCAGCACGAACTTGCCCATGGATTTGAGCTTGCCTACCAGGGGCGTGTAGTCACTGTCGCCGGATACGATGCAGAAGCAGTCGATCAGGTCGTTGGTGTAGGCGACATCCAGCGCATCTATCACGAGCTGGATATCCAGGTTGTTCTTCTGGTTCACCCCGTACCTTATGGAAGGCAGGACGCTGAATGTATTGGAAAGCAGGACCTCCTTAAGGTCGGAAAAGGATTCTCTGTAGCCGTAGACCCTGCCTATAAGGATATCTCCCTTTATCTTGACCTTTTCGATGACACTGTTCAAGGTAGCGGCTTTGCCGCCGGTGTTCTCAAGGTCTATAAATACTGCATAATTGTTTTTACTCATAAAATCTCCATATTGTTTATTTTTTATTGTTCTTTTTCCAGTTAATATTTTAACCTCTTTCCCCGGTTAAAGCAACAGGCACCATCCCTGCTTTTCCCTGCCTTTGTCCGGACCTTTTACAGGAGCCTGGGGATCAGCATGATACAGACCAGAACCTGCAGGCCTATGATCAGCGGGATCCCGTATCTAAAAGCAGGCTTTTTGGTTTTGTGTCGAAAAACAAGCATCCCCAGGCATATGCCTATGGAGCCGCCGATCACTGCCAGGAAAAACAAGGTCCTCTCGGGTATTCGCCAGGCATGCCGTTTTGACTTGAGCTTGTCCATGCCCATGGTCAAAAATGAGAGCAGGTTGAGGCCTGCCAGGCACCATAATACTGTTTCTATACTATCCATCGCAGGTTCTTTTGTCCCCCGTATGCTGTAGTATGTGCCGGATCATTTAAGGTTTTCGGGATTCAGGCCGTATAGCTCGGGCAGCACGAACCTGCCGTCCTTCCTTACAAGCACGTCGTCAAAATACATCTCGCCCCCGCCGTATTCGGGAGTCTGGATGCATACAAGGTCCCAATGGACCGCCGACTTGTTTCCGTTGTCGCAGTCATCATATGAGCTGCCGGGCGTGAAATGGAAGGATCCCGCGATCTTCTCGTCAAAAAGGGTATCGTTCATGGGGCTCGTGATATAGGGATTGACCCCTATGGCAAACTCGCCGATATACCTTGCGCCCTCATCGGTGTCCAGCACCTTGTTTATCCGTTCATTGTCATTTGACTCTGCCTTTACTATCCTGCCGTCCTTGAACTCGAACCTTATGTTCTGATAGGTGAAGCCATGATATTCAGAGGGTGTATTGTATGTGATATAGCCGTTTACAGAATCCCTGACCGGGGCCGTGTAAATCTCGCCATCGGGTATGTTGAGCCTGCCGTCGCACTTGATAGCCTTGAGCCCCTTGATCGAAAAGGTCAGGTCAGTGCCCTTGCCCGTTATCCTGACCTTATCGGTCCTGTTCATAAGGTCGACCAGCGGGTCCATGGCTTTTGACATCCTTGAGTAGTCGAGATTGCAGACATTGAAGTAATGGTCCTCAAAGGCCTCTGTGCTCATGCCGGCGAGCTGGGCCATGGAGGGCGAGGGGTATCTTAAGACCACCCATTTGGTTTTCGGCACCCGGATCCTGCCGTGCACCACCTGCCAGAAATGCTTCATATAAAGCTCCATTTTGTCGGCAGGCACATCGGACAGCTCAGATGCATTGGTGCCGGACCTCAGGCCGATATAGGCCTGGCAGTCGGACATGCGGTCTGCCTCGTATTTTGCCATAAGCTTGATCTGCTCTTCAGTAAGCCCCATGTAAAGGGCCCTGTTCACTGCGTTATCCTTGATCGTTACCAGGGGGATGGCACCGACCCTGTATGCCTCCCTGATAAGCTCCTTTACCAGGGGCAGCTCCAGCCCGATGGTCTCGATAAGCACCCTTTCGCCCGCCTTGAGCTGGCATGAATAGTTGATAAGGTTTTGAGCCAGTTTTGTTATTCTTGGATCGACCATTAGTTAATGCCTCCTCTTGTTTCTCTTTTGCTTTCTATACCTCAGTATCCCATATGGTTCCCTCTATAAAGGACTCAAGTCCTGCATAAGCTCAAGGCTGTTTATTCCCCTATGATCTTGACAAGGACCCTTTTCCTGCGGCCGCCGTCGAACTCACCATAGAAGATCTGCTCCCAGGGCCCGAAATCGAGCCTGCCGTTCGTAACGGCAACAACGACCTCCCGCCCCATGACCTGGCGCTTCAAGTGGGCGTCCGCATTGTCCTCAAACCCGTTGTGCCTGTACTGGTCATAAGGCTTCTCCGGCGCAAGCTTCTCCAGCCATTTTTCAAAGTCCTGGTGGAGCCCGGGCTCATCATCGTTTATGAAGACGCTGGCTGTGATATGCATGGCGTTCACCAGCACCAGCCCCTCCTTGATCCCGCTCTCGTCGATGCAGGCCTGTACCATGTCAGTGATATTCACAAAGGCCCTGCGCGTGGGTATATTGAAATACAGCTCTTTCCTGAAGGATCTCAACTCAAGTCACTCCCTCGTAATCAACACATACGGCTTATCAGGCGTTGTCTACCAACTTTCCGCATTTGGGGCAGAAAGCGAAGCTTTCCTCCAACCGGGTGCCGCAGTAGGGGCAGTAATAGTAATCAGCATTCCCGTCTCCCCTGCCCCGGGCACTCCTGTGAGCTTCGTCCCCGGCAAAGTCCTGAGGACCTGCGTCCCTGATCCAGTTGTCGGAAGGGTCGCCCTCCTCATGGGGTTCGGTTATATCAAACAGGGAGTATCTGTCCTTGCCTGTCGCATTCGTATAATGGTATTTGGCCTGAGCTATGCCCATACAGATAAACACCAGCCCGAAAAGGGGGAACAGCAGACCGATGCCCCCGATAGCGCCACCAATAAAAGCGGCAAAGATAGTCCATATCACTCCGAATATTATGACTCCTATGCTGGCTATAAAATTCATGCCCGATGGCCCCCGGCCAGGCTTTATGCTTTTCATCAGCAGTCTCCTCTCTGAATATTGCTATATTGCATTGTATGGCCCAGTCAGGATATGAGCATCATTCCTCCAGATTGGGGCATCTGCTCAGTAGCTCTTTATAAAAGCTTTCTCTGTCCACCGGGGAAATATATGTCGTGCCCGCGAAAAACCCCTTGCCATGCTGCCTGATCTCTATTCGCTTTGATGACAGCGCCATGGAGGAATAAAGCTTACCCGATAGCTTGACTGACTTGATTTCATCATACTTTATTTTTTCACGGAAAGGACCGCTCCTGCAATACAGATGGTCCTCCCTGAGCTCGTAATATGTCCCGAAATATATCCAGCCAAGGAATATCAGGATCGGAAGCCCGATCGCCATATAAACGAGCCTGTAGACACCGGTGACGGATAAGAGGCCTGCTATCAGCATAACCGGCACAAGTATGAAAATAGCCGACACCCACCAGTCGACAGCCGATCTGACACGCATATCTATCCCCCGCCTTTCATAATGCTTGCAGCATTATATCCATTATACACCCTACCAGCATTTATCAGCAACAGTACCGGGCAAATGTACTTATTTATGGTACAGACTGTGTCCTGTTTGTGATAGAATTATATTGGATGTTTATCCCAAATAAAATGTATCAGAGTCCAAATTAAGGTGAGGTGTCTGTATGAAGGTTTTGTTGATCAATGGAAGCCCCAGGGCAAAGGGCTGCACCTATACCGCCTTGTGTGAGGTGGCAAAAGAGCTTGAAAAGGAAAATATAGAGACCGAGATATTCCATATCGGCAGTAAGCCCATCCGCGGCTGCACGGCCTGCGGCGGCTGCTACAGCAAGAGCCCCGGCCGGTGCGTATTCGATGACGACCCGGTCAACATCGCGCTGGAAAAGGCAGAGCAGGCTGACGGCTTCGTTTTCGGGGCCCCGGTCCATTATGCGGCGGCCTCCGGCGGCATGACAGCCTTTCTGGACAGGCTTTTCTATGCGGGCGACTGCTTCAAATACAAGCCCGGAGCAGCGGTGGTGAGCTGCAGGCGGGCAGGGTCAACGGCAGCCCTGGACCAGCTCAACAAGTATTTCACCATATCCTGTATGCCCGTAGTCTCATCCCAGTACTGGAACATGGTCCACGGCAATACCCCGGAGGAGGTCATGCAGGATACGGAGGGCATGCAGACCATGCGCCAGCTTGGCCGCAATATGGCCTGGCTGCTGAAATGCATTAAAGCAGGTAAAGCTGCAGGAGTCAAGGAGCCTGAAGAAGAGCCCAGGGTGTGGACCAATTTTATAAGATAGGATCGCTCATAAACGTTGCCGGTGCAATAGGGCAGGGTGCGGCTTATACTTATAATACCACGGCAAAATACATGAGCAGCGCAAATACGAAAAGACTTAGAAAATTATAAGCGCTGAAGCCGGCAAGGTACCTTTTTCCTTCTGCAGGGTTTTCCTTCAGATAAAGCTTGTAGGATATGACGCTGGCCAATGAAGCTATTATCGTGCCCATGCCGCCGATATTGACCCCAAGCAGTAGCTCCCTCCAATGGCCTGTGAAGGAGGACAGGAAAATCGCTGCAGGCACATTGCTTATGGCCTGGCTTATGACAATGGAGCCGAAGTAGACCGATGCCCTGCTGCTCAGGGAGCTTTCCATAAAGCCTTTGACCGCAGGTATGGAAGATACATTGCCGATGAATATGAAAAAGCACACAAAGGTCACCAGCAGGGCATAGTCAGCCTTTGAAAGCAGCCTGCGGTTTAAGCATACGGTCACTGCCAGGGTCGCAGCCAGGGCTATTCGATAGTCCACAAGCTCAAAGATCGACATGACGACCAGCAGGAGCACTGCTGTCCAAACGGCGGTTTTGTTCATGCTGCCGGTGCTTACCCGTTCAAAGTCCAGGCTTATAGCGGCTTTTCCGGTCCTTAGATTCAAGACCGGCAGCCAGATAAGCCCCAGAGCTGCAAGCAGACCCACAACAGGGAAAAACTCCCCTGCAGACAGCCCATAACGGGCAAAAATGTACAGGTTCTGGGGATTGCCCATGGGGGTCAGGCTGCTTCCAATGTTGGCAGCCAGGGTCTGCAGGATCACAGTCTCCATCACGTTCATACCGGTTTTCCTGCCGATTATGAGGGCCAGAGGGACAAGGGTGATCAGGGCTACGTCATTGGTGATGAGCATCGAGGCAAAAAAGCTCAGCAATATCAGCACGAGGGACACCCTGCGGCTGTCCCTGCATCTTGTGAGTATGAATACGGCGAGCCCGTCCAGTATGCGCAGCTCCTCAAAGGCCTTTACGACTATCATCAGGCAAAAGAGGCTTGATAGGACGCTGAAGTTTATATACTCCAGCCTGGGCCTGGCAAATATGCAGCTTATCGCAGCAAGAGTCAGGGCAGCAGAGAGAACTATGTCCTTCTTCAGGGTATGCACTATATTTTTGGCAATGCCAATGAGACGAGCAGAAAGCCGCATTGTGATCTGTCCCCTTTTTGATCCAGGATCAAAGCAACGATACAACACAGGTATGGTTGGCAGCACAAGGTCTATTATAGTTGTTTGTATTAAAGAAAAAAAGAGAGTCCTATCAAACTCTCTTTTTTATATCAGCCTGTATCATACACTCTTTACATATGCCTCCGCCGGTCTGCCTTCGCTTAGAACATCCACTCTTCTTTTATGCCGGCATCCCTCGAATGTGAATTAGCTTTAAACTCATTCAAACCGGAACCACTTGAAGTCAAAGCTGCTGCCGGGGAGGAACACAAAGCTGACCTTCTGCCTGCCGGTGACGCTGTTTAGCGTAAATTCACGCTCCACATAATCCTCTGAATGGTCAAACTCAACAGCCTGCTTGATATCGCCGCCTTCTCCGCTGAAGAGGATGTTGATCGTGTTTTTCTCCGTGTGCGACCTGCCGCAGATCACTATTCTGCTGAAGCCCCGGTCGCCAAAGTCCATATCTTCGAATTCCAGGACCACATTGTTGCCGATGTTTTCAACCGCCTCTTCCCCGACCTTATAGGCATCGCCGTATATCCTGCCGGCAGACCTGGCCGGGAGGGTCTCATAGGCCTTTTCGTACTTCTTGAACACAAAGCCCTGCAGATACAGCTTCATGTGGTCTATCACTATGCAAAGGGTCGTAAGCCCCTTAAGCCTTCTGGGCAGCCTGAAGGTCCGTGCCTGGTATACGTTCCACTGGGACTCGGCCTGGTAAAAGACCTTGGCCAGGAGCTCGGCGCCCGGTTCACCGGGCATGTTTTCCCAGATCTCTATGGGCAGGGGGTCGCTGCTGTGGGTGAATATCGGGATAGTTATCTCATCTGACCCGATCTCACCGAAATCCACTTTCCTAAAGCCTATGAGATTTTGCCTGTCGCCGAAGGTGCAGATACCGCCCTGCAGGCTGTTCTGGAATTCATTGTTGCCGGCATTGTACAGGGCAGCAGGCACAAACTCATAGGGGTTCAGGGTCGCTTCACCCATGCCGGTGGCCTCAAAATCGAGCTCTGACACTATATCGGAGTGGTCTGTGCCGTTTTTGCATATGCAGCGCAGCTTGAATGCTCCGTCGCCCAGGGCCGTCACTACCGCTTCATCGCCCTTTGCTTCGACCTTGGCTACATTGGTCTCTATACCGGACAGGGTGACCACCTTCCAGATAAGGTCCCTGTATGTCGCATTTTCCGGATAGATCCTGGCGGTGACCCGGGTCGAGACAGTGCAGCCGTCAAAATGGCTTGCTCCATGGTTGGTAAGCTCGATCTTGCGTACCGGGATCTCGTCATTGGGCTCGGACCTTGTGTTCTCCATAAGGGCTGAAACGCCCGGAACAGGGTCTGCAGGCACTGCGGTAAGGTCCAGCTCCGCCCCGGTCAGACCCCTTGAGGTGACCCTGACCTTTATATCGCCGGCCTCCAGCTTTGAGGCTATTATGGCCAGCAGCTTGCCGGAAAACAGCCTTCGGCTCGTCCCCTTGTATTGGTCGAAGTCAGTGGAGTCGCCGTTGTCCAGCCCGACCAGGCGGCCTGCCCCCGTCACCTCTACATTCACGCGGTTGTTGGCGTTCCGGACCGGGTTGCCGTCCTTGTCTACCGTTGATATCTCGACAAATATAAGGTCCAGGCCATCTGCCTTCATCTGCTTTTTGTCAGCCTTCAGGACTATCCTGGCGGCATTTCCGAAGGAGGTCTGGGCGTCCGTCGCTATTACGTTGCCCGCTTCATCGTAGGCAACGGCTCTGATCGTGCCCTTCCTGTAGGGGATCTGCCAATGGCCGCAAAGCTGTTTGCCCTTCTTATGGTCTATTTCGTACACGCCCATGGATTCGTCGTTGAAGAACAGCTCGACCTTCGGCGCATTGGAGTATATCTTGACATCTATCAGCTGGCCCTCGTTAAAGTCCCAGTAGGGCAGGATATGGACCATGGGGTTTTTTCTATAATCTGTCCACTCCGCCTGATAGAGGTAAAAGCTGTCTTTTTTGAAGCCTGCCGTATCTATCTGGCCGAAATAGGAGTTTTTCGTTGTGTAGGGCGTGGGCTCGCCTATGTAGTCAAACCCTGTCCAGATGAACTGGCCCAGGCAAAACTCGGCGTCCCGGTCATCTATGATGACCTTTTGGGTGCTTTTTGCCCCCCAGTTGGTGGTGCAGTTGTCCAGGGATGAGCACTGGAGGTCCTCATGGGTCAGTACGTTGTAGCTGGCCGGAAAGTGGTATATGCCCCGGCTTTGCAGGGTGGAAGAGGTCTCGCTGCCGTATATGACCCAGTGAGGGTATTTTTTGTGATGCTCTTCATAGAGGTACTCGCCGTAATTGTAACCGGCGGCGTCCAGCTCATCGGCGCACTTTTGCGCATTCTCGCCGAACATGTAGTTGGACCCTATGGTAACGACGCTGTTGCGCCTTGGGTCGTGCTTTCGCACCAGGCCCTTCAGCATTCTGGTTATTTCCAGGCCCCGCTCATCTGCATGGGTATCATATATTTCGTTGCCTATGCTCCACATTATTACGCTGGGATGATTTCTGTCCCGCCTGATCCAGCTCGCTACATCCTTTTCGCACCAGTCATTGAAGAAGCGCGCATAGTCGTATGTCGTCTTGGGCCGCTCCCACATATCGAAGGCCTCGGATACGACGAGCATGCCCATCTCATCAGCCAGCTCCATAAACTCGACAGCAGGCATGTTATGGGAGGTCCTGATGGCATTGACCCCCATCTCCCTGAGGATTTCAAACTGCCGTCTCAGGGCCACCTTGTTCACAGCAGCCCCCAGGGCGCCCAGATCATGGTGCTGGCATACGCCATGCAGCTTCAGATATTTACCGTTGATAAAGAATCCCTTGTCGGTGTCAAAATGCAGGGTCCTGAAGCCGAATTTGCATGACTCCTCGTCAACCGTCCTGCTGTCCTTTACAAGCTCTGTTTTCAATGTATAAAGGTAGGGGTCTTCATGGTCCCACAGCCTTGGGCTTTCAACGGTCAAAGCCTGCTGGTCGATATGCAGGCTGGTGCCAAGGACGGCCTTGTTTACGCTAATGGCGACCGCATTGCCCTCCATGTCAAGGACGGTATGCCGGATAAGTGCCTCCACGCTGCCTTCACCCTTGTTGACCGCCTCGGTATCTACCAGCACCCTCCAGCTTCCATCCAGCTTTTCCGTCGATATGTAGATCCCGTCGGATACCAAATGGACAGGGTCCCTGACTAAAAGGTAGACATTCCTGTAAATGCCGGCACCGGAATACCACCTGGTGTTCGGGCTTTGGTAAACGACCCTGACTTTGATCTCATTGTCCCCAGCCCTCAGTAGACCGGTTATGTCAAACTCGAAGGTGGAATAACCGTATTTCCATTCCCCGGCCACCTTGTCGTTTACATAGACTGTCGAATCCATATATACGCCTTCAAAGCGGATAGAATAGACCCTGTCAAGCCTGTCAACGGTAAAGCTCTTTTTGTACCAGCCTTCACTGTCTTCGTACAAATTTTCAGTATCGTAGATAAGCCAGTCATGGGGCAGGTCTACCGGTATCCAGACCGTATCCGGCTTGCTTACCCCCTCAAGACCTGTATGAAGCTTTTGCTTTGAGAAATGCCAGTTGTCATTGAATAGTTTCTTCCTTAGCATATCTTGTACCTCCGGATGCTTTGCTTAAAAAATATATATCACAGCGATGAGTCTGTATCTGCTATACGCCAGCTATAGGGCAGGAGCTCTCTTAAGCTAAGAACGACATCCTTTTTCACCATGACCATCGCATCCAGATTGTCGTCATGAAGCTGGCTGATAAATTCCCGGCAGCGGCCGCAGGGAGGCATGACCTGCCCTTCCGAGCCCACTGCTATCATTTTGGTCACCTTGCTTTCTCCTGCAGTCACCATGGCTGCCGCAGCCGCATGTTCGGCGCAGAACCCCATGGAACAGGCTGTATCTATGCAGACGCCCACATAAACATTTCCCTTGTCGGTCAGGATGGCCGCAGCCACACCTCCAGCTTCGGCGTCATCAGAAAGCCTGCGTGGATAGATTACACTGTATGCCTTCTTATAAAGGTCATCAAAATCCATCCTTCACCCCTCCAAACAGAAATCCCTCATCCTGGTACGGCCGTATCCTCTGTACGGTACGGCTTCAAAGCCTATTCATCAACTGTCATAGCCATTTATCAAGAAAACTCATGACCTCCAGTCTCATCTCCAGGGTTTCAAGATGGGCCACAGGATACCTCTTGAGCTCAAAGCGGTCACCGGCTCCCTGGGCGGCATAAGCCTTTTTCAGGGCCGCTTCGATTATATCCAGCCCTTTAGCAGGCGTCAGCCGGTCATAGATCCCGTTCAGACTCAGGTGGGGCCTGGGACAGATCAGCTCATTGATCTGGGCTGTCGTAAAATGCTTGAGCAGGCCCGGTACATAATAATAGACCCCATGGCGGTCCAGGCCTCCCGCTTCGATGAGAGACTCGTAATCCGTCATGCAGCAGATGTCCACGCATACCTTCACCCGTTCGTCCAGGGCTGCCAGCCACCATGCCTTCGTACTCCCCATGGACATGCCCAAGGTGCCTATGCGTCCGGTATCGACATCGTCCCTGGTAAAAAGATAATCAACGGCCTTAATGCTGTCATAGACCATCATCCCCCACATGACCCTGCCCTTCCAGAGCATTTCCTTGAAAATTTCGCCCTCGGTCCTGCCCCTGCGCTCGCCAAAGGCCCATTCGTCCATGCACAGCACGGCATAGCCCCGCTCTGCCAGATCATCGGCATATGGCTTTTTGTACATATATGACGAGCCCTGGAGCAGCTCCTCCTTGCCTATGTGATAATTGCCGCCGTGGGAGTGGTTGAACACGATGACAGGCAGCCTGCCGCCTGCATTTTTAGGACGGACGAAGTATGCAGGTACAGGCTCAAGGCCGTTCAAATCCAGCAGCAGTTTTTCCAGTATGTAGCTTTGTCTTTCTTCTCTGGAAAGCAGCCTGGACGAGACCTGCCGGCTGCGCTCAGGCAGATCCCCCAGCAGGCTGTACAGCTCCTGCCTTCTGCTTTGACCTGTCATGTTCGCTCAATCCCCCTTGATACTCACTTACCTCTTATATGTATTCCTTATATCGATTTGCCTATATCGATATTTACTTGACATATACCGGTCCGATCCTGTCGATCCTGTTGGTCCAGATCCCGCCCTTGTAGCCCTTGGGCAGGTCTTCAAGGGATTCCACCGTGTCAAAGCCCTCTGACCATTCACCACTGCCGGCTACTAGAACGAATATGGTGTTATTGTCCTTCATCCGCTCTACAAACCGGTTTGGCCAGCCCCATAGGAATTTTGCGTATTTTTCCGGCAGGTAGAAGAAGGTATCCCTCATGGACTTCGGGACATACCCCGTCCAACCAACCAGTACATAAGGCAAAAGCATCCGCTTTATGATGGCCCTGGACATCACCCGGAGATCGGGCAGCTCCTGCTCCAGGACCCTTATGGGTTCATCGCCTCCATATACGGCCAGCTTTTCAAGCCGCTCCTTGGGCAGCTTTTTCAGATATTCAGCCAATGCCTGTCCCTCTACCGGATCGTTGCTTTTTATATTTAGCAAAAGCATTTTATCAGGAAAGCTCTCAAGGACCTCATCCAAGGAAGGCATGAGGCCTATACCCTTGCCGCGGAAGGGATAGGTTTCCCCGTTGTCTGCCGTATAGCCATAGCCTATATCTAGCTGCTTGAGCTCCTCCATCGTATGGTCCCTGACAGTACCCTGACCGTCGGTGCGATGCTCAAGAGTTGCATCATGGAAAACTGCAAACTGCCCGTCCTTCGTTAGCTGCACATCCAGTTCTACCATATCGGCCCCGGCGTCAAAGGCAGCCTGCATCGACGGAATTGTGTTTTCAAGGTATGGGTGCTCGGGCTCATATATGATCCTTGCGGTGTTGGTATCCCCTGTCATGCCCTCCATGGGATAGGTCTGGGCAAGCCCCCTGTGGGCCAGCAGGAATGGCCTTTCATCCTCATCCCTGACCAGGAGGGAGCTGTTGTTTATGTAGATGAATGCAAGCAGGATAACAAGAAACCACAGCAGCTTGCTCTTGTAGATCCTTTTATGCTTTTTCATATGCAGTCTACTTATCAATATTCTCCGCCTCAAGCCGCAGCTTGTAGAAAAACTGCAGCCACTCCGGCTGATCCTTCACCTGGGATGCCAGCCTTTTCAATGTCCTTTTGCCGACCCGCCTGTCCATCACCGCGAACATGCGCACCAGGGGGTTTTCCGAAGCCAGGCTCTTTTGTACAGGCTGATTCTTATATTCCCGGATAGCTTCGGTGAAGTGGTATATCTCAAAAACGCCTTCCCCGATGGCTATATCCTCTACTGCTGCCTCTACGGCCCTGTTCTCATCCTCGTGGAGCATCTGCTTCCCGTCCCATTCCCTGGGCGGGACACCAAAGGCAGTTTTGAGCTCACGCTCCAGGCCTGAATACTTGATATAAAAGCTGTAAGGGTTGCCATGAAGGACTTCCCTGCCATCCACCCGGACCGCCACACGGCCGTGATCGTCCGGGGCCTTGTGGTAATGGGTCAGGAAGTACCTTACCCGCCCTTTGAGGCAGTCACAGATCAGATCCTCCTCAAGCTCTTTCCTAAGTCCGCTCCAGGATTGGCCCATGTTATATCACCTTTGCCTATATCCTCTCACAATTCTGATATAGTATTTATGCTGCCAGGCATCCATCAAACCTGGCTTGTCAGGACATCCAGGAAGGCTATTTGTGCGGCGATCCTTTCCCTGGCTATTTGCCTGGTCACAGGAAAGTAGAACATGTCCGGATCTATCTTGTCCGGCCATCGTTCAGCCAGGATCGGAGCAAGCTCTTTGAGCGTGATCGTATGGTCACTGAACTTGCCTGCGCCATGCCTGCCGCTTAGCACGTCTTTGGCGGTCTGGTTCAAAAGGTAGCTGATGAGCTCAACAGGCCCGATATGGGACACCTTGTCCGCATCCCAGAGCACCTGAGCCTCCGGCTTGTCATCGGGTATCCCGGCCGACCTGCCTGAATGCACCGATACGGCATAGCAAACCTCCGCCACCTTTTCCTGTGGAAACCCTGTCTTTGCAAGGTTGTGCTCCGCCCACACTGCGGCCAGCCTGCCATGGTCCTCACCCTTGAACTGGGGCTGAAACATGTCATGCAGCCAGACGGAAGCCAGAACCACATCCCTGTCGGCGCAAACGTGTTCAAGAATCTTAAGGGCGTCCCTTTCAACCTGTCTGACATGCTCCAGGCGGTAATTAAAGAAAGGCTTATTCCCCTCATTGGGAGAAGGCCAGTATTCTTTTGCAGCTTCGAAGGTTATGTCCTCAAGCTGTTTTTTAAGCAACTCAAGCCAGTTTTGCTTCATCATCTGAATGCTCCTCCCCAGCCCATCCTATTTTGATGCTATTTTCTCATCAAGGTACCCTGTAGGGCCGTCCACCTTTCATCCGCTGTAAACCTGGTAAGTTAATTATACTGGCATTTATCGCATAGTACAACCTTAAATGGCACGGGCTGTCTTCAGCATCAAGCCCCTTTTCTCCGCTTTATGAGCCGTATGAGGAAAAACGCCCCGGCACCGATGAGGATCAGGCCTACTACTGCCATAGCCAGAATATTGCCGATGTTAGGTACCTTCATCACCAGCATGATCTCATTGCCATCGACCATCGATATGTTCCAGGTGTATGTCATTCCATCCTCGGAAACCGCATCGGCGTTATGGCCTTCCGCCTTGACGGGCAGAGTCAGGATGAAATCGAAGTCCGCTCGCTTGAGAAAAGGCTCGCTGATAAGGTCGCTGTATTCATCGAATGAATCCTTTGTGTTCAGATTTATCCTTATTGTGTACCTGTCATAAAACAAGCCCTTTTCAATGTCCGTTTCATTGTCCTCCGTATTTATCCTGAGCGTCTCCTTATAGTTGCCGTCTTTCATCATCCGGCTGAAATCCTCATAATGCTTTTTGGCCTCAAAGCCTTTATAATCGCCCTCTACAAATCTGGTAACAGTAAAGCCGTCCTCCTCAAACTCTTCAATGACCGATTCGAACATATCCTTTTGTCCCAGGGCATATAGCAGATCTACCAGCCCTCTGTTGAACCCGAGCTTTATGACAGCATCGCCGGAGCCGTTTCTGTTTACCGTATAGTGGGCATGACCCTTCATGCACCCGGCAAGTATGAGGCAAATTAGCAGAAACATAGCAAGCGAAAAGCATTTTTTCATCTCCCTCCACCCCCTGATAAATCAAGCCTATCTCTAAATCATATTCCCCTTGGCCTTAGGATAGCACACGGATTGGAATACCCTTTTATGACAGAAAAAATGCCAGGCCTGATGCCTGGACATGGTTTTGTTATTTAAATTCGTCAGGAATTTCGGTTGCTGTATCTGCTTTATATAAGTTGTAGACTGACATTATCACATCATAATACTCTATGATCCATTCATCGGATGAAAAGCCATTCACCTCAAACACCTTATGCTTTTTATTACCATCCACTATCCCTATTTGCTTGCCTCTCAGCGAATCCTTCGGCAGCGCACTGTAAAAAGTATAAGTTATGCTTCCCCTCTGCAGCTTTGACCCATTGTTGAGCTCATGGAAGTTTTCATATTCTTTGTCAGCGCAGGAAGGAAACAAACCCATCAATAAGAAGATGATAACCAATAAAAAAGACAACCTTTTCATAACCAGTCACTCCTTTACATACATACAGATATGTACTTACAAATATTCTGCAAACATGTAGGAAATACCTTTTGAAAGTATAAAGTGATCCCGCAGCAAATGAAGATTTCTCCTACATCTGCTACGGGATTTTGGAACGAACTTTATTTTAATGGAGTCAGCTTTATTTGAATTATACATAGTCAGGCTTAAAATCTCTCAGATAGTGAAAAATTTTATATCTGTTGCATGATATTAAAATTTTTTAATGTACCCAAATATTATTTTTGCTGCTTCTTTAGCAGAAACCTTGCTTACATCAATTTTCTCTGTATCCATTTCAAAATAGTTTTATTCTTGATATACTTTTGTTAATAACGTCTTCAGTCCTTATTCCTATTTCTATATCCTTTGTAATTCGTGAAATTAACGCTTGCTCTGAACATACTAAAGAAAATTTATATAATATGCAGTTATGTTTGATTAAGTCTATATAATGGTGTAAAAAGAAGTTGAGCCAAAGCTCATACCTCGGTTAGAATATAAGTACCACCAAATACCAAACCGAGGAGGATGAACCATGGCTCAGTTTAATATTACAATAACCGAAGAACTTTTGCACGGACTTTTTTTATCAAACGGCAGGGATGAAGCATTTTCCAAGCTATTAGAG
>Ga0116169_1000084_pt1 | contig 103156 bp, 93 predicted proteins | sample AD_UKC130_MetaG_FD_89796 | JGI IMG/M metagenome (GOLD analysis project Ga0116169, IMG submission 89796) | Active sludge microbial communities of municipal wastewater-treating anaerobic digesters from Canada - AD_UKC130_MetaG | ecosystem: Engineered > Bioreactor > Anaerobic > Digestate | place...
AGAAGTTGAGCTATGAGCAGAACAAACCTGCAAGTAGACGAGGTGCTGCAAAAGCGTATCCAAATAAAGACTTCTTCACCAAAGCGTCTTGCCATGCTCTTTGTGGAGATTGTGATGTGCGCATTGGCTTTCATTTTCTTATTCCCGGCCCTTTTAACCTTGGTTAACTCCTTTAAGTCGCATCCCGAGATCGTTATGAATCCCTTTGCGCTTCCCACTAAACTCCAATTGAGCAACTATGCCAATGCCTGGCGTGAGACGAATTTCCCCGTTGTTCTTGCCAACACCTTTTTGATCACCCTCGGCAGCACCATTGGGATCGTTCTTGTCAGCTCAATGGCTGCTTATGTCCTGGTCCGGTTCAAATGGAAGATCAGCTGGGTAATCTTTCTGCTCTTTACCTTCTCCATGGTTGTTCCTTTTCAGGCCATTATGGTTCCCTTATTTGCCAACGCCAAGAGTTTGAACCTCTTAACCATACTCGGGATCATTCCGATCTACATCGGACTGGGCTGTCCCTTGGCCATCTTTATGTATCATGGTTTTATTAAGGGCGTCCCCCTGGAGATCGAGGAATCCGCCGCCATCGACGGGGCATCCATGTTCCGCCGGTTCTTCCAGGTGGTTTTCCCTTTGCTCACACCGATTACCGCAACTGTTGCCATTCTAAACGTCCTCTGGATCTGGAACGACTTTCTCCTGCCCTTGCTAATCATCCCCGGACAGACCCTGCAACTGGCCCAGTACAAATTCATTGGCCAATTCCGGCAAGATTACGCCCTGGCCATGGCCTCCCTGGTGCTGTCCGCTTCGCCCATCGTCCTTTTCTACCTGATCATGCAAAAGCACATCATTAAAGGAATCAGCGCCGGTGCCGTCAAAGGCTGATCCCATTTTGGCTTTGCAAAAAGCCCCCATGTCATGGGGGCTTTTTCGTTTAAATAAATCGTTTATTAATCAATAAATATTCCCGCCGTTTGCTTCTTAAGATAAAGCAATAAAAAAGGACCCTTCCCTTTGGTCTAAATGGCAACATGTTTACTACTGCAATCACCCCGGTTTGGCTTGGAGGCCGGAGCGGGCGAGAAACGCTGCTTTCAACACTCATGTGATGGGAAGGATCTCTTGTTGTGGTGAATTCCACAACTGTGACAATTTAAGAATACTATATGGATGGGCCGAATTCAATTGCGGATATGTTAATTTTTTGTCAAACTAAGACAAGAAAAAAGGGGCTCTGTTCCCCTTTTTTCGGATCCATTTTACTAAGGTAAAATTATGCTGCCCTTCAGCATCACATATTTACTGTTCGCAAAGCCGTCACACTGCCCGCGGACACGAACGGCTTGCCCGGCCTTCAGAGTTTTTGCCTGCTTAATATATTTTGGCTCCAGATAGCATTGGACACAACCCGCCTCCGAACCGGAGTTTATCTCCAAAACATACTTTTCAAAGACATCCTTGGTAAGTCCTTTAACCGTACCTTCAACATCCAGGTATTTCCCATAGTATTTCTTATCGGCTGCAACCGCATCGGTGGCATAAGCGGAAAACAGGGCATTACCTGTAATTTTAATGGCATCTGTTACACTCTCCGCCGCCACCGGCTCGTTCGACACATAATCTTCTTCCTCAATGACTTCTTCCTCCGGTACCAGTTCCTCAGCAGCCCCACTCTTTTCCGTTTTTTGTTTCGGCTCATCCATACTGCCAATGGCAAAAAGGGCAAAGAGCGCCAGGCAGACTACAGTTACCAGTACCATCCAAAAATTCCTTTTCATTGTGTACCACTCCCCTTTATGAATCTACCTGCAATGGTTATTGCCATTAAGAAGGCTATGAACTCCGCCACCAAGTCCGTTGGATCATAGGTTCCGGAGATCCAGCCCGCTTTCTGCCCCAATTCCAATGCTAATCCCAAGGCTAAGCCGGTAACAACCGGAAATTTGCGCCAACCGGGTTCTGCCAACCAGAGCAAGGATAACAACATGGTCAAGGCATAAACCCAGAGAAAATCCGGTGTATAATAAAATATCCAGTTAGGTAGATAAACCCTATATCCACCAGCCAATTGCCGCCAAATCAGCACCAACCGTTCCAGGCCAAGCAGCTTTAACCAGGCAAAGACCTTCAACGACCGGGGCGCCCAAGTCAGATAGATCAACCCGCCCAAAGCCAGGGGCGCGACGGTATGCACCAAAAGGAAACAGAGGTTGTTACGGTTTTTTTCTCCTCGCGCCAGCGAAACCACCTACACACCGGATGGTATTATCAGGTATATAGTTTACTTCTCACAAATCGGCAAAATACCTTCTCCGTTTTTATTTTTTTAAACCCATGCATTATTCGGCATAATTAAACATTTTTCCCAATAACTACTCCGTTAAGGCAATTCATAAACCTAATCCGCAAAGAAAGGAAATGACAAAGAATAACACGAAATTACAAACACACGTTTTTCCGGTATTAACAAAGGAGGAACCGATATGATCAACTATATCTGGCTGGCTCTCATCGTTATCGGTATACTGACCGCCCTCTTGCAAGGAAAGACGGATCTTGTCACCACAGCCGCTTTTGACGCAGCAAACTCTGCGGTGGAACTGTCTATTGGTCTCGTTGGCATCATGACCCTTTGGCTCGGCCTGATGAAATTGGCTGAAGCCTCGGGCATTGTCCGCTTTATCGGTCGTTTGCTTAAACCGATCATGAAAAGGCTTTTCCCGCAGGTGCCAGAGGATCATCCGGCCATGGGAAGTATGGTCATGAATATGGCGGCAAATCTCTTAGGCCTGGGCAATGCAGCCACCCCCCTGGGTATTAAAGCCATGAAGGAACTGCAGGAACTGAACGAAGAGAAGGATACCGCCTCCAACGCCATGTGTATGTTTCTGGCGATCAATACCGCCTCCGTAACCTTAGTCTCCACCTCTGTCATCGCTTTCCGCAAAGCCGCCGGTTCTGTCGCCCCGGCCGAGATTATCGGACCCACCATCATCGCCTCGGTCATCGGTACGGCTGTCGGCATCATCGCCGCAAAAATCCTGGAAAAGATCTCCGGGAAGGGGGGCCGCTGAAATGTTTGAACGAGTTGTCAATCTCATTTCCGCCTATGCCATACCTGTTCTCATTCTCGTCATTCCCCTCTATGCTGCTTTGAAGAAGGTCAAAGTCTATGAGGTGTTCTGCGAAGGAGCCGTGGATGGCTTTCATACCGCGGTTCGCATCATTCCTTTTCTCGTGGCAATGCTTGTCGCCATCGGTATCTTCCGTGCCTCCGGAGCCATGGACATTCTGGTGAAATTTTTCTCCCCCCTAACCAGGCTTTTCGGTATGCCCGGCGAACTGCTGCCCTTGGCTTTGATGAAATCTCTCTCGGGAAGCGGTGCCAACGGCTTGCTCACCGACGCGCTGAAAACTTACGGGCCGGACAGTCTCATCGGCCGCATGGCTTCGATCATGGCGGGATCATCGGAGACAACCTTTTATGTGATCGCCGTTTATTTTGGCGCCGTTGGGGTACGCAAGACCCGGCACGCGGTACCCGCCGGCCTGATCGCAGATGTGGCCGGTATTTTGGCTGCTGTCTGGATCGCCCACCTCATGTTCAGCTGAGCGACTGCCTGGGCGAATTCCAATTAAAATCCGACCTTGCCCTTTTACAATGGAGAATATTAGCCCGTGGCTTTTCTTTTCGTATATGTTTTCACATATAATTGGGAGGGGGTGGACTTATGCTGCGCGGCAAACGGCTACTGCCGGGAGATACCATTGGAATTGTCGCACCGGCAAGCCACGCCGGGGAGGACCGGATTCAAAAAGCCGTTTCCAACTTGACGAATTTAGGCTATCGGGTGCTGTTGGGGAAAAGTTGTACACAACGGTGGTATTCCTATGCGGGAAGGGATGAAACCCGGGCAGCAGACCTCAATGATTTCTTCCGGGATGATGCTGTAGATGCCATCATGTGCCTGCGTGGGGGATACGGATCCCTCCGGCTCCTGGACCGGTTGGATCTGGCCATGATCGCCGAGCATCCCAAGGTCTTTATTGGCTACAGCGACATCACCTGTTTGCATTTGGTTTTTAACCAAAAAGTTAACCTGATTACCTTCCATGGTCCAATGTTAACTTCGAATTTTGCCGACGGACCTGATCCAGTCACCGGACTATCGCTGACAAACGTCGTCTGTGCCGGTAACAGGCCCCCGGTGATTCAAAACGCCACAACGTCCTTAAAGGCCTTGGCAGGCGGAGTCGCCGAAGGGCAGATCATCGGCGGGAATTTGACTACCCTCATGTCCATGTTGGGCACGCCTTATGCCCCTTATTTTCAGGATAAAATCCTCTTCATGGAAGATGTGGGAGAGGCCACCTATCGGATCGATCGGGCCCTCACCCAACTTCTCCTCATGGGAGAATTACAGAAACTAAAAGGAATTATTCTCGGGGATTTTCACAATTGCCGGCCGGCGGCAGAGACAGACATGACCCTGACAGAAGTGTTTCAGGACCGTTTGGGCTGCTTGGGTATTCCGGTACTCATGGGCCTGGAGAGCGGCCATTGCCGGCCGTTGCTGACCCTGCCCCTGGGAGCCCTGGCCCGGATCAACGGGGATGAAGCCCGGATTGAATTTTTAGAGCCGGTTGTGGAATAGAGGAGTAAAGAAAGCAGGCCATTTAGGGGTTTCACTGAATTTACATTTATAAGGTACACCGGATAAGGGGGGTGACCATGAACACGGAAGCACTGCACCGCCAGGTTGACGCGATCATTGATTGGGTGGTAGAAACCCGGCGAGCTCTTCACCAACACCCCGAGTTGGGTATGGAGGAGCACCAGACAGCTGAGAAGATCGCTGCAGCCCTGGCGGAGATAGGCATACCCTATACCCCGGGTGTGGCAGGAACAGGAATTATTGGTATCATCACCAGCGGCGCGCCTGGGAAAACCGTGGCCCTCCGGGCGGATATGGATGCCCTCCCCATTCAGGAACAGACAGGGCTGGCCTATGCCTCCCGCATCCCCGGTAAGATGCATGCCTGCGGCCACGATGCCCATATGGCCATCCAGTTGGGTGCCGCCCGGGTACTGCATGAAATGCGCAACGAGCTTTGCGGCACAGTCAAATTGCTCTTCCAGCCCGCCGAAGAGACCACTGGCGGCGCCCAACCAATGATAGCCGCAGGTTGTATGGACAACCCCCTCGTCGACTATGTCTTGGGCCTCCATGTCACACCCCAGTTGGAAACAGGGGAGATTTGGGTCAGGTATGGGACCCTTACCGCCTCCAGTGACGTTTTCCGTATCACCGTTCATGGCAAGTCGGCCCACGCCGCTTATCCCGAGGAAAGCGTGGATGCCATTGTCATCGCCGCCCAACTCATCACCTCGCTGCAAACCATTATTGCGAGGAATGTCTCACCGCTCACCTCAGCTGTTTTAACGCTGGGTAAGATTCAGGGTGGCACCAAGGAGAACATAATCGCCGACACCGTGGAACTCTCCGGCACCATGCGCACTTTGGACCAGGAGGTCAGGGCCATGATGAAGGCTCGGATTCGCTCCATTGCCGACGGTATCTGTACAAGCATGGGCGGCAGCTGTACGGTGGAGTTTGAGGAGGGTTACATGCCCATTGTCAATAACAATGATGTAGTCGATGTGATCGTACAAAATGCCGAACAACTGCTGGGCAAAGCAGGAGTAATCTACAAGGAGAACCCCTCCTTGGGCGTGGAGGATTTTGCCTTCTTCTGCCACCGCTGCCCCGGGGCCTTCTACTACCTGGGCTGCGGCAATAAGGCCAAAGGCATCACTGCGCCAGGGCACAGCCCCTTCTTTCAGATCGACGAAGATTGTCTGAAGATCGGTGTTCTGCTGCAGGCAGTCAATACCTTATCCCTTTTAAACAGGTAAATTGTTGTTAATGACGTTGGTGTTTTTTCGAAGGCAAAAAATTAGGGGCGCGCAGCCCCTGTTACATACCAAATAAGGCCGCTGTGTTGACAGCCGGCCTTATGTTTTTCTATCATGGCGGCCCCGGAGAGAGTTGAACTCCCGACACATGGTTTAGGAAACCACTGCTCTATCCTCTGAGCTACGGGGCCGTGATAATCAGGCAGATCTATTATAACGTGTTTTCCCCTAAAGTTGAAGGGGTATTTTTTTCTTCCGTCAAGATTATTTCCAGGTATACTGGCACCCAAACAAATAACGCCCCGCTTGGGCGGGGCTGTTGACCTCCTTGTCATTGCGGGAACGTCCTTGTTCATAATACTATTCGGCTGAGAAATCCGATTCTTTACAGTTTATTTTCTTCACTATATTTTTAACCTGATTAACCTGAAATAAATCGGGTAAGAAAAAAGCCTTCCCTTGGCCAAGGGAAGGAAAGAGAGGAGGTGGAAAGGTAGAAAATAAACACGCCCCACCAGCCAGGCAGGGCTTTGACTTCCTTGTCATATGTTGACATCCTTGTCGCGAACGTCCTTGTTCAAAAGTTTTATCGGACAATTCACCGCCGACTTTAGTGTTTTTTTATTTTCGCAAAGCAAGGGTTTAAGATCGGATAAGCCAAATTAAACAGTTTTATATAAAATTGTCCACCTCATAATTGCTCCGAAATTGCCGGGAAAACACAAAGCGGGATCGGAAACCCGATCCTGCAAACCCTTATCACAAGTGGTGCGCCCGACAGGATTTGAACCTGTGGCCCCTTGATTCGTAGTCAAGTACTCTATCCGCTGAGCTACGGGCGCATAAAGAACATTTAATATTTTACCATATCAACACCGCTTGGTCAAGTCTTCGTCCCTTGGAATATCATCCCGTACCAAGCGATGAAGAAAAACAGCCCTTCCGGGCTGGAGATAATCTGGCGGAGAGAGAGGGATTCGAACCCTCGCTAGGATTGCTCCTACTAACGGTTTAGCAAACCGTCCCCTTCAACCTGCTTGGGTATCTCTCCGCAAAAAGTTGAATATCCAAAGCTTTATGTCGGCCTGCACGGCCTCCCCACACCTCAATATTGACTGGCGGAGGAGGTAGGATTCGAACCCACGAGGCCTTTCGGCCTAACGGTTTTCAAGACCGCCTCCTTAAACCACTCGGACACTCCTCCGAATCCGTGCGAATTATATTCTAACACGAGAGGCGGGACCTAGTCAAGCTAAAGCCACTTCCACATCCTGTCTTCCTTCCGGCCTTTAGTAACAGATTAATCGATCCGTTCCATCCCCAAATATTCTCGCAGCACCTCAGGAACGGTAACACTGCCGTCGGCATTTTGATAATTCTCCAAAATTGCCGCCAATGTCCGGCCAATCGCCAGCCCGGAGCCATTCAATGTATGAACAAACTCGGGCTTTGCACCGGGGGCGGGCCGGTAACGAATGTTGGCCCGGCGAGCTTGGAAATCTTTAAAGTTGGAACAAGAAGAGATTTCCCGATATGTCCCGCTGCTGGGAAACCAAACCTCCAGATCATAGCACTTAGCCGCAGAAAAACCCATATCACCGCCGCACAGCAAGACCACCCGGTAAGGCAAGCCCAACCGTTGTAACACCGTTTCGGCGTTCCTCACCAATTTTTCGTGTTCTGCTTCGGAATCCTCCGGCTTGGTGAACTTCACCAACTCCACCTTGTTAAATTGGTGCTGCCGGATTACGCCCCGGGTATCCCGCCCGGCTGCACCGGCCTCCGCCCGGAAACAAGCGGTATAGGCTGTATAATAAAGGGGCAACTGCTCCACATCAAGGATCTCATCCCGGTGCAAGTTGGTCACAGGCACTTCAGCAGTGGGAATCAGGAAATAGTCGCCGGGGGTAACCCGGAACATGTCCTCTTCAAACTTGGGCAACTGGCCTGTCCCCACCATACAGTCGCGGTTCACCAAAAACGGGGGGAAGATCTCCTCATAACCATGCTCCTTGGTATGGAGATCAAGCATAAAATTGACTAATGCCCGCTCAAGTTTGGCGCCCTTGCCCTTCAAGACGGTAAAACGGGCGCCGCTGATTTTACTTCCCCGCTCAAAGTCCAGTATTCCAAGGCCTTCTCCGATATCCCAATGGGGTTTGGGCGTAAAATCAAAAACCCGTATCTCACCCCACCGCCGGACCTCCTGGTTATATGTCTCGTCCGGCCCCTCTGGCACGGAGGCATCGGGCAGGTTGGGAATGGTCAACAAAATCTCGTTGAGCCTGGCTTCAATTGCCCGGATTTCTTCATCAATAACCTTGATCCGCTCACCGACCTCTTGCATCTCACGGATGAGGTCGGAGGCATCCTCATTGTGCGCCTTGCGCCTGCCTACTTCCTTGGAAACCACGTTACGCCGGTTTTTTAAGCTCTCAGTCTCCACCAATTTCTGCCGACGGGTCTCGTCCAAGCTTAGAAATTCATCCAAGGATATAGTTAATCCCCTGCGTCGGAGTCCTGCAATGACCTGTTCCGGTTCATTCCGGACCAGCCGAATGTCCAGCATCGTAAAGCCCCCTTGGCAAATTCAGGTTAGTAAATAAGTTAAATTATACCGCAATTGCTCTGTAAAAGCAAATACCCTGCAAATCCCGTTTAATTGACTGCTCTTCCCATATTTGGTAAGATGGTTTTAACAGTGATTTTATACTTTATGACAATTTATATAAAGGACGGTGTCAAATTTTGGGCATAGGCAAAGCGATCAAAAGATCCGTATTGACCACAATCATGATTGCTGCCGTCTTTGACGACCTGGTGCCACGGGAGGAAGAGGAGGAGGTGTCCTCCGTTGCGGCTCTGGCCCCTCCGGATCTTCCTTGAAAAAGCCCGAACAAAAGGGGATCTTTTAAGCCAATGGGTGTTACTGGCCTTTTGTACAGCCTTATTGATCATCCCGGCCTTTTTGGTCCCGGATCCGGCTATGTATGGCACCCACCAGAAGCTTTTATTACCTCCTTGCATTTTTCATTATGTTACACATGTTCCCTGCCTTTTTTGCGGGAGCACAACAAGTTTTGCCTGGTTGGTGCGGGGTAATTTACCTGCCGCCTTCTTAGCCAATCCCCTGGCGCCTGTGGTCTTCCTCTATCTTGTCTTTTTCGTGTTAATTTTAACCCACTCCCTCTTAACTGGAAAAACCGTGAGAATTACCACCCGCCTATCTTTATGGGGAGGCTTATGGCTTTTCCTTGTCATGTGGGGGATTAAATTATTGGTTTGGTACTTTCAAAAACACTGTTAAAAAGGCTGTCCTTAACAAGGACAGCCCTATTTCGGACTTATTCCCGCACCCCCAAGTACTGCACAGGCGGCAAACTTTCTTTCTCTGCAGCCAGCCTGTGAAGGGACATATATACCTCCTGAATATCCTCCACCGTAATGTCCCGCCCGCCCAGGCCATAAATTTGGTTAACCACCCGGGGCCGGCTCCCGAGATCATACAAAGCGGATCTAACCTCATGGAAGAGGGGACCACCCGTCCCGGCCAGGGTATCGGAACGGTCCATTACCGCAATGGCCTGGAGATTGCTCAACGCCGCCGCCAACTCCCGGGCGGGAAAGGGCCGGAATACCCGCAGTTTCAACAATCCTGCCTTGATTCCCTGGTTGCGCAAGGCATCCACAGCCACCCGGGCGGTCCCCGCCGTTGAGCCTAAAACCACTATGGCAATTACCGCATCGTCCAACCGGTAACCCTCAAAAAAACCATAGGACCGGCCAAATCTGCGGGCAAACTCTTCCCCCAGCTCTAAAATCACAGACCTGGCCTTATCCATTGCCTCCGCCACCTGCCGCCGGTGTTCAAAATAATAGTCGGTAAAGTCCAGGCTCCCCACAGTGATGGGATGGTCCGTATCCAACAAGGAATACTTTGGTTGATACCTACCCACAAAGGACTTAACCTCCGCATCCGGCAACAACTGGACGGCCTCCAGGCCGTGGCTGATGATAAACCCATCGGTCGTCACCATAACGGGCAGTAAAACATCGGGATGTTCGGCAATTCGCACTGCTTGAATCAGATTATCATAGGCCTCCTGGGCATTCTCCGAGAAGATCTGGATCCAGCCAGCATCCCGTACTGACATGGTGTCGCTGTGATCACAGTGGATATTGATGGGAGCCGACAGCGCCCGGTTTACCTCCGCCAAGACAAGTGGGCACCTTAGCCCGGCAGCAATATAAAGCATTTCGGCCATCAAGGATAAACCCTGAGAAGATGTTCCCGTCATCACTCGGGCTCCAGCGGCAGATGCGCCGATACAAGCGCTCATGGCCGAATGTTCACTTTCCACTGCAACAAATTCGGTGTCAACCAAACCATCAGCACAGAAACCCGAAAAGATCTGGACAATCTCCGTGGCCGGAGTAATGGGATAGGCCGCCACCACATCAGGATTAATCTGCCGCATGGCCTCCGCCATAGCCTCGTTCCCTGTCCGTGCCTTCAGATCCCTTACCGGCAAAGTATAACCTCCCTTGTGTTTCCCTTGCTTGTTCCGGTTCAAGCCCGGCGCCGGGTTTTATTCCTTGTTATCCTTCATTTCTTCCCATTCCGCCTCATTAACCATCTCAATGGCATGGACCTTATCCGGGCATTCTCGGGCACAGATCCCGCAACCTTTGCAATGGGCATAGTCAATCCCCAGTACCTTTCCGTCCTTCACAACAATGGCGGCATCGGGACAATACAACCAGCAAATCAGGCAGTTAATACATTTTTCCTTACTATGGAGGGGCCGGACGTTCCGCCAATCCCCGGTCTCGTAACTTCTGGCCGTACCCGGTGTTGGGATAATACCGCCGACAGTCAGGTCCCGCCAACCCTGGGCACTACTCACTCCGCCCGCACCTCCTGAAAAGCCCGCCGGATCGCTTGGAGATTACCTGCTATGACCTCCGGCCGGTGTTTAAACTTTTTCTCCAACTTGCGCCTAGTGTCATCAATCAACTCCTCCAGGCCGACTACCGCCGTCACCTTGATCAAGGCACCCAGCATTGGTGTATTGGGCATCGGCCGGCCGAGCAACTCCAGGGAGATCCTGTTGGCATCTATTGTATACACACGTTTTCCCATCAACTGCAATTTGGATCGGATTTCGCCGGGGGCATGGGACGTATTGACCAGCAAGATCCCATCCTCGTGCATCCCTTGGGTTACATCGACTTTGCCCAATAAAGTACTGTCCAGGACCGCCACCACTTTGGGGGATGTTACTCCCGAATGGATGCGGATGGGGTCATTGCTAATCCGGTTATAGGCCCGCATGGGCGCTCCCATCCGTTCCGGGCCGTAATCGGGAAAAGCTTGCATATACTTGCCGGTCTGCACCACCGCTTCCCCCAGCAGGAGGGCGGCGGTCTTCGCGCCCTGACCCTCCCGGCCGTGCCAGCGGATCTCCAGCATCTCCTCCATCGTTCCTTCCTCCCTACTTAAAGATGCATACAGTGCTTTCCTTTTTCCCATCATTCCCTTGCAACGCCATTCATAATCCCGCTGAAAGAAAAAAACCGGCCTTGCCGGTTCTTTGCTTTAAAAAATAGTTTAAACTACAAACATTATTGGACTACCATGAATTGTCCTGCCAAATAAAAAACCCGGGCCTTAAATTCAGACCCCGGTTTTCTCTGCCAGCATGGACAAGAATAATTTATGAATACGCAGGTCATCTGTTAATTCCGGGTGGAAGGCCGCCCCCAAAAGCTTACCTTGGCGGGCTAAGACAATCTTCCCGTTCAGCTCAGCCAGGACCTCCGCTCCCGGCCCGGCAGCCACCGCATAAGGAGCCCGGATAAAGATGGCATGGTAAGGTTCTTCCCCAAGGACCGGAACAGGCAGCTCCATCTCGAAGCTCTCAACCTGAGGGCCAAAGGCATTGCGCTCAATGGTTAGGTCCATCAACCCCAAGCGGGGTTGGTCACTGCCGCGAATCTCCTTGGCTAACAGGATCATACCCGTACATGTCCCAAATATGCCCATACCCTGCCGCACCCGTTCCTTGATGGGCTCCAGCAGCCCAAAACGGACCAGTAGTTTTCCTACAGTTGTGCTTTCCCCGCCGGGAATAACCAATCCGGCTAGGTCAGCCAGATCTTCGCTCTTTTTAGCCACAATTGTCTCGACACCGCATTTTTCCAAGGCCCACAGGTGTTCCCGGACGGCGCCCTGTAAGCCCAAAACCCCAATTTTCATTGGTATATGTCTCCTTGTGCCACCAAGTTACCAGCCCCGGCCAGCAATCCTGTCTTCTTCATGCATACCGCTGACATTTATGCCGCGCATAGCGCCGCCGATTCCCCGGGAAACTTCCGCTAAAATCTTGGCATCGTTATAATGAGCGGTGGCTTCCACGATGGCCTTGGCCCGGGCCGCCGGGTTGTCCGATTTAAAGATACCGGAACCAACAAAGATGCCGTCACAGCCTAATTGCATCATTAATGCGGCATCCGCCGGAGTGGCGATCCCACCAGCGGCAAAGTTAACCACCGGCAGCCGGCCCAACCGCTTGACTTCCACAACCAGCTCATATGGGGCCCCTAACTCCTTGGCCACAGTCATCAGCTCTTCATCGGGGGTGTTTTGGACCCGGCGAATCTCATCCATCACCGTGCGAATATGTTTTACCGCCTCAACCACGTCGCCAGTCCCGGCCTCACCCTTCGTCCGGATCATGGCCGCACCTTCCCCAATACGGCGCAACGCTTCACCCAAGTTACGGGCGCCGCAGACAAACGGCACGGTAAATTCGTTTTTATTAATATGATAACGATCATCCGCCGGTGTTAAAACTTCACTTTCGTCAACAAAGTCAATTCCCAGCGCTTGTAAGATTTGCGCCTCAACAAAATGGCCGATCCGTGCCTTGGCCATGACCGGAATAGTGACTGCTTCTTTAATCCGGATGATAACCTCCGGATCCGACATACGGGCTACGCCGCCTTCTTTACGAATATCCGCCGGCACACGTTCCAGGGCCATAACCGCCACAGCGCCCGCATCTTCGGCAATCTTAGCTTGTTCAGGCGTGGTGACATCCATAATTACGCCACCTTTTAACATCTCCGCTAATCCTTTTTTCACTGTAAAGGTTCCTTTCTCCACTAACAGGCGCCTCCTTCAACTGGCCGATCCAATCATTTAGACAGCCCTCTACCTTTTCTAACCCATTTATTTTACACTAAAGTTGCTTGCTTGACAATCTTCTGTTGTACACCGTAACCTGGTTTTCATAATATTATCCAAACTTAACCACCAAGACCCCATGGCAGCAATCCGCCATTACCCCTTTATTATCCGGCCAAGGTCGCCAAGGCCCGGGCATAGATCCGGGCGCATATGGCCAGATCGGCAAGGCTGATATATTCATCCTTCTGATGAGCCAGTTCCGACCGGCCGGGGAAATTGGGGCCAAAAGCCACGGCCGTACCCAAAGTAGTGGCATAGGTCCGCCCGCCAATGGCCAGCGGTGGCCGGTTGTCACCGGTCAACTGTCGATAGGTTTCCAGCAAAGTGGCAACCAGTTCATGCTCCGGATCTACATAATGCGGGGGCATATGTTTTTGCTCCCTGACCGCCAAGCCGACAACGGCAAATCGTTCTCGGAGCCGCCCAAGCAGCTCATCCCCGGTAACCGAAGGTGGATAACGCAGGTCAAGTTCAACCAGATATTCGTCATCTGTTTTCCTTATCCGGCCCAAGTTTAAGGTTAAAGGCCCGGCAGTGGGATGGTTGGCTGCTATGTTCAAGCCAGAACCGTCATAAGTCAGGCCAATATCCTCAGCCAACAAGCGGATGAATTCCCATGGCCCCCCCGAGAGTTCTAGGCTGTTTAAGGCCAAGACCAGACGGCCGATGGCATTCTCCCCCAACTGCGGTTGGCTGGCATGGGCCGCCCGACCTGTGGCTTTGATCTTCAGCGTGTCCCCTGCTCCTTCCAGCTGAATATGACCGATTTCCTCCCCGGCCGCCTGCAGCTTTTGGCGGACGGATTCCCGCAGGGACGGGTCGGTAAACCCCAGCACCGCCTCAGCATACTCCGGCACGATATTTCGCCGCATTCCACCGGTGACGGCTTCCAAGCAAACCGGGGCGTCACCGGCGGGCAGACTGCCGGTCAAAGCCACGGCCAACATGCCCTTTTCACTGTAGACAAGAGGGAAATCCGCATCAGGGGTAAAGCCCATAGCTGGCCTGGGCTCTACTTTAAAGTACTCTTCCATGCACTCCCAATTGCTCTCCTCATCGCAACCGAAAATCACCCGGATCTTCCGGCGCAGGGGAACCCCTTGATCTTTAAGGGCTTTTAAGGCAAACAGGACCGCTGCCGTGGGCCCTTTGTCATCAACGGCTCCACGACCATAGATGCGGCCGTCTTCGATCACTGCGGCAAAGGGCGGATACGTCCAACCCTCCCCCGCCGGGACCACATCCAAGTGAACCAGGACCCCCACAGTAGCGTCCCCCTCACCATATTCGATATGTCCTGCATAACCCCGGACATTCCGGGTCCGAAATCCCTCTTGTTCTCCCCAAGCCAAAACAGTCTCCAGCGCTTTTCGCAAGTTCTCCCCGAAGGGTGCGCCGGGTCCGGCTGCTTCCGCCCGCACGCTTGGGATTTGGATGAGTTTTTGCAAAAAATCCACCATTGCACCTTCCGTGGCCTTTAGCCGTTGTTCGATTCCCGACATTACCTTCCACCCCCGTTAATTAAACTGATACCCCTGACTAACCCAGGATTCGCCGACTTACAACCAAGGCCCCGATCATTTCCCGTTTCTTAAATAAAAATTGAAAGGAATTTTCGCAATCAGGAAGTATTGTAAGGGATATTGATAAAACATATATATTTCAAGCGCGCCCTTAAAATTTTCTCCTGTAAGGAGGTGTGGTTGGTGCAGGCACCAAGGTTAAAAACCATCTTCTTGGGACTCCTGGCGGTCATCCTTCTTGGTGAGGCTTTTGCCACCGGTACCGTCAAGGAAACTCCGCAAAGGACTGCGCTGAAACTTGCCTTTGTTGGCGACATTTATCTGGGCGGATTTATGCAAGGGAAAAATCTCAAAGACCCATCTTACCCTTTTACACAAGTGGCTCCAGTATTAAACAACTCCGACATTCTCATTGGTAACCTTGAGTCCCCTCTTTCGTTAAAAGGAGAGGTCTGGCTGGAAAAAACCTTCACCTTGCAAACCGATCCGCGTACTGTCCAATCCTTGAAATTCGCCAACTTTTCCGTCCTAACCCTGGCCAACAATCACATCATGGACTTTGGTCCCGAAGCCTTGGCGGAGACCCTGGCCGTGTTGGACAAGAATAACATTAAACGGGCAGGTGCAGGAATGAACCTGGCCGAAGCCCGGCGTCCCGCCATTTTAGATCACAACGGCTTGACCATTGCCGTCTTGGCCTACAACAATACATTTCCCTTGGAGTTTAACGCCGGGCCCAACCGGCCTGGGACTGCCTATGGCGATCTGCCTGTGGTCTTGCAGGATATTCGTGCCGTGCGGGAAAAGGCCGACATTGTCATCGTGGCCTTCCATTGGAGCGCGGAGCTGCTGGAAATACCAAAGGACTATCAGAGGATCTTCGCTAAAAAATGTATTGCCGCCGGTGCCAACATCGTCATCGGCCACCATCCCCATATTCTGCAACCGTTGGAGGTTATTGACGGTGGTTTGGTTGCTTACAGCCTCGGCAATTTTGCCTTTGCTTCCATGAGCCGCAAAGTCAAGGACAGTGTCATCCTCCTGGTGGAATGTGATGAAAAGGGCCCCTACCGGGCCGTGCTTGTTCCCCTTAACGTAAATAATCCTGAAGTTCAAGGCCAAACAAGAATCCGCCACGGCGAAGACGGCGCCCGTGTGATCCGGCACCTTCAGAAGATCTCGACCCCCTTCAACACCCAGATCCACCTGTTACCCGACGGTACGGGCGAGCTGCTTTTGCGGCCGTCTACCCAATAGCTTTTCCCGGCATCGCTTATTCCGACAGCCCCAATAATACGAAGTGGGGCAGTCCGTGGGGACCGGAGATCCGGGCCGCCCGGACATGGTAAACCTCCTCAATCAACTCTTCCTTCAGGACAACCGGGGGAGGGCCATCGGCGGCCACCCGACCTTGATCCAACACAATCACCCGTTGGGCGAAGGCCAAGGCCAGATTAAGATCGTGCAAGGCCGCAATGATCGTCCGCCCCGTTTCCCGGTGCAATTTATCAAGGATCTCCAGTAAAGTTTGTTGGTGGTGCAGATCCAAAAAGACATTGGGCTCATCCAACAACAAAACCGGGGTCTCCTGGGCAATGGCCTGGGCCAGGGCCACCCTCTGCCGTTCACCACCACTGAGGGTTCCCAAACAACGGCCTTCGAGCCCGGTCAACCCCGTCCATTCCATGGCCTGCCGGACCGCCTCCATATCACGGTAGGTCTCCGTACCATTAAACCGCAAGTGTGGGTACCGGCCCATGGTCACATACTCCTGCACTGTAAAATCTGTATTTACTACAGGGTTTTGCGCAACACGGGTCAGGATTCTGGCCCTTTTTTTGCCGGGTATTTTTAACAGAGGTGTTCCGTCCAGCTTTACCTGGCCGAAGCGGGGACAGAGCTCACCGCTGAGGCACTTTAAAAGGGTGCTTTTGCCTGCAGCATTGGGACCAATGACGGCCACCCGCTCACCGGCAACAAAACTGAGGTTAATACCGTGCAGAATATCAACGTTTCTTCCATAACCGGCATAAAGATTATCCACACATAATTGCTGAAATGTTGCCAACCTCATTTACCTACCCCCCATGGCGCCCCTGCGCAACAACCAAAGGAAAAACGGGCCACCCAACAGGGCCGTCAAAACTCCCACCGGAATCTCCTCCATTAACCGGGCCAAAAAATCCGCACCCAACAGCAAAACCGCCCCGCACAACCCGGCGAAAGCCATTAGACCATGGTGGTCCGGGCCAACAATGAGCCTAGCCATGTGCGGTACCACCAGGCCAACAAAGCCAATGACGCCGCCCACCGCTACTGCAGCAGCAGCCAGGAGGGAAGAGGCCACAAGCACCGCCACTTTAAACGGTTCTACCGCCATGCCCAGGTTACCCGCTGCTTCTTCCCCCAGGGACAACAGGTTAAGTTCCCTGGGGATCAACAGCAATCCCAATCCACCCGCAACCAGGTAAGGCCAGAAAGCCTGCCACTCCACCCATCCTCGCTGGGCAAAGCCACCCAACAACCAAAAAAAGGCCTCCTTAAGCTGCCCTTGGGCTAAAATAAGCAATACCGAAACCCCGGCTGTTAACAGTGAACTTATCACCACCCCGGAGAGGACTAACCGCTCCGGCGGGTACCTCCCCCCCACCCGTGCCAGGAAAAGGACCACGGCAACCGTCAGCATTGCCGTGAGAAAGGCGGCAAGTGGAACCCAATGGGTAAAGCGGTGAAAGCCCAGCATCACCGAGACCGCGCCCAGGCTGGCCCCGGCGGAGACGCCCAATAAGTAGGGATCCGCCAGGACATTGTTTAAAACGGCCTGATAGCCTACACCGGCCATGGCCAAGGCTGCCCCCACACCCAAAGCCAATAAAATACGGGGAAGGCGAATCTCCCACAGTACATCTGCAACCAATCGGTCCCGGCCGTCTGCGCCAGGCGGGTGCAGGAGCACCCGGATCAACTGACCCCAAGTCAGGTCCACAGCTCCCGTCTTTAATGCGACGACTGTCAGGACCAGTAAAAAAAGGCCGGCGACAATGCATCCCCGGCGGGCTTTAGTAGAGATCCTCACTTTTCTTCCTTCCCCTCCCATTGGCAGAACTCATCCAGCGGGCATCGGCCGCAACGGGGCTTTTCTCGGCAATAAGAATGACCCAGGGCCACAATTTGGGCATGGTAGTCGTTGTACAAAGGCACGTCCAAGGGCAAATGGCGTTGGAAAAATCTTTGCATCTCGGTGTAGGTAACATTCGGGCCCCAAAAGCCCAATCGATGAAAGACTCTGCGGGTATAGGCATCCACAACAAAGACCGGCAGGTCCCCGGCGTACAGGAGAATCGAATCCACTGTCTCCGGGCCCAAGCCATAAACCCCAAGCAACTCCCGGCGGAGTTTGTCGACCGGTTGGGCGAAGAGTTCCGCCAGGGAATCATGGTACCGTTCATGGAAAAACTCCATAAACGCCTTGAGTTTTTTGGCTTTCATCCGGTAATACCGGTTTGAACGGATATAATCGGCAAGCTCTTCCAAGGGCAGTTCCCGGATGGCCCGGGGGCTGAGCAGCCCCTCCTGTTCCAACCGGGTAATGGCGATTTCCACATTACGCCAGGCCACAGCCTGGGCGAGAATGGCGCCAACAATAACTTCAAAGGAGGATTTGGCCGGCCACCAGTTCCTTGGGCCAAAATGGGCCACCAGGCATCGGTAGATATTCATGAGCAAGGCCCTAATCTCCTCTTGTAACTTCATCTCAATGATGGTCCTCACCCCTTGCACTCGCCAGGAGAGAAACAAGGTCCTCCAAGGCTTCAACCAACCTTGGCCCCGGACGGCTGTAGATGTCAGGATTCACTTCGTAAACCCACCCGCCGCGCACTGCTGTAATGCGCTGCCAAGCCCGCCGCTGTAAAACCTCCTGCTTGTTTTTGCAGGTTAAAATGATGACCTCCGGATCCCGAAGCAGCACCTTTTCTTCAGGATATACCGACCAGGGAGTCGTAACATCAGCGGCAATGTTTGCCCCCCCTGCCATCGACACCATTTCATCCAAAAAAGTGCCCGGACCCGCCGTCATCAAGGGCTTGTTCCAAACCTCCACAAAAACCCGGACCCGTCGGTTACCCGCAACGGTAGCCGCCACCCGTTGCCGTCGCGCCTCCATCTCCCGGACCAAGTGTTCAGCCTGGGCCTTGGTCCCGGTAACAACACCCAGTTTTTCCATGGTCCGCAGCAGGCTGTGCCAATCCTTTGGGTCCAAGGCAATCACCGGCAGGCCCATCCTCCTTAACCGGTCTATGGTTTGGCGTTGCAACCCGGCATGGGCCACCACCAAATCCGGTCGCAACATCAAGATTCTTTCATTATCAATCTGTATCCCGCCAACTTTCGGTTTCTCTTTGGCCTCCGGCGGGTAATCACAACTATCGGTAACCCCAACCACCCGGTCACCCAGGCCTAAACCATAAAGAATCTCGGTCATATTCGGAGCCAGTGACACAATACGCCTGGGGGGACGTGCCATCTTAACCGAAAAACCGGTGTCATCTTTGACACTAATCAGCGCTACTCCGGCAGTTGCCGGAACCATCACCAAGCCCGGCAGAATAAGTAAAAATATCCCGATAATCTTGGACCGAAAACCCATCCAGGTTTCACCCCCAGTACGCTATTGATTATACCACCAGCCTGATTTGGGAGCAAACTGCCGGGCAGAGGCAACCCTTTAAAAAATTCATTATAAAGACAGTAAAAGAAAGAACAATCATCACTTCTGTTTCTCGTTCAACCCAAACCACCCACAAGTTGGGCGAATTTTACCCGGTAACCTGCGGAGCATTATTTGTATAACCGGATATAACCGGTCGTTGCACGTTACAGTATAAAACACTTCATTTTTGTCCATAATGTTATTATCCAATTACTAGGTATGCCGGAATAAATCGGGCCATATTTGTCCGGACGTTTTATCCATAGCTATTCGATGGATGCTTAACAGAAAAACTGTGAAACAACAGCCTTTAGGAGGTTTGTTACTATGAAACATCTGATAATCCTATTTATATCAACGGCAATATTAGTTATCATATCCCATACGGTTTCTGCTTGTCAGGTCCCCATGAGCTGCGAACCAAGCCAGGAACAAGGGGAACCTGCCGATCATTCCATCAACGCCCGTTTGATCTTGGCATTGATCGAAGAATATAACCCGACTTTATCTTCCTGTACTAAGCAGTCTATTCTCCAAGAGATTTTAAAGTCCTCGATTGCCAACAATTTGGATCCGCTTTTTGTAACAGCTGTTATCGCTGCAGAATCATCCTTTCGCCCCAATGCCGTTTCCCACTGTGGCGCCATAGGATTAATGCAATTGACACAAGGAATCCTCCAGGAACTAAACATCAAAGATCCCTATGCAATCGCCGAGAATATTGCCGGCGGCTGCGCCTACTTGGCAAAACTCCGACACCGTTTTGGCGATTTGTCCCTTGCTTTGGCCGCCTATAACGCCGGACCTACACGTGTGGCCCGGCTAAACAGAATACCACGCATACCCGAGACTCAAAACTATATCAAAAAAATATGCCAAATTACCAAGGATCTTAAACAAAAATACTTAGCTCAACACACTCTCTTTCCGGTTTATGACCATTCGGTCACGAATAACAGGTGGAACAATTGCCGGCCTAGGCAGCTGGGAACAAAACCCTTAGTTATCCCTTTTATCCCACAACTCCTCGTCAAGCCGAAGAAAAAAAGCTTCAACACTTTCATTGAGACCCTGTTCTCCCCGGATTCTTTCCTGATTCAGCAACTCTTGTCTAAGCTGATTCAATCCTTTGTGTTCCATCAAAACCGGCCGGTCATTTTGCCCGCGCTTGGCCCGGATTTGACTTCGGATCTCCTGTTCAATTTCTTTTATGCATTGGGCTGACTTGTGCCGGATCTCTCCGTTGCTAAAGCGGAGAACATGATAGCCCTCCCGTTGCCAGCACATGGTTTTCTGCAGGTCATTTTGCCGGTTGACTTTACTTAAATGAAAAAAGCCGTCCAATTCAATAATTAGCTTAAACTCCGGCAACAAAATATCCGCCTCTGCCCCCGCAATTACTTGATTCTCTTCCACCCGCCAACCTTTTTGCCGCAGTTTAGCGGCTAAATTCCTTTGGGCATCAGTGATCTGCCATATTTGCTCCACTTTCATCACCTCGTTTGCGCCATTTACATCCAGTCAATACGAATCCATTTCCTCTAGAAATAAGATTTTTACTATAATACATTTTATGTTATGCAAAAACAGATTGACGCAGGCAAAGCCCATAGTTATACCGGTAAAAGCATTATTTTAGTCTATTGGCTAGGATCAGCCCTTAGTCGTTTACCGGTTAACTTTATAATAAGGTGTATGTATTAAAAAGCCCTGTTTCCAGGGCTTTCTTTACTGACCATTCGTTCATTCATCCATTATTCGAAAATGATCCTCCAGATCCTGCAGAATTTCTTCGGGATGACGGCCTGTGGCATCCACAACAAACCCGTCTGTGGCCATTGCTTCAATCCCCATGAGATCATCATCCATACCCGTCAGCACCACTGCATCCACATTCCGGATATTATCATCAATGTCAACTACTTGATAACCTTCTTCCTCCAGCATATTGCGGATATTGGACAAGCCTGCCCCAACTGCTATCATATGTTTTTTCATTATATCCTCCTCCCACCGTAGTATGTTGTGGGTGGAAGGAATTTATTCTTGTTTTTGGTCATTATTCATTGACAATATCAATTTTACATCCTCATCGGTAACTGGCGGAAAATCCGCATAATACTGCCCCACTGACCCGAAGGGTTCCGGCGTAGCCAAACAAATCAAGTCGTCCACCAACTCCTTCAGTGACTCTGCCACTTGCACCGGGGCAACCGAAATGGCAAGAAGGATTCCGGCAGGTTCTTGCCCTTTCAAACAGGCAATAGCCGCCCGCATCGTGTAGCCTGTGGCCATCCCGTCATCAACTAAAATAACGTCTTTTCCTTTTACATTCAAAGGAGGCCACTCCCTTCGCAAATAAGCGAGGCGACGAAGCACCTCCCGATGTTCTCTCTCCATGGCACTGACCCGATAGTCATAATCAATGGCCAAAGCGTTCAGCGCTTTTTCATTCCATATACTGCTACCATCCTGGGCTACAGCCCCAATGATCACTTCAGAATCCAAAGGTGAACGAATTTTTCCGGCAACTACAAGGTCTAAAGGAAGTTTTAAAGCTTTTGCCACTACGGAAGCAACCATAACTCCGCCCCGCGGCATCCCTATGACAAGGCTTTCATTGCACTTTATATCTTTTTTTCCTTTATTTTTTCCGCAATTTGCCGACCTGCATCTGCCCGGTCAATAAAGCAAAAATCTTTTCTCACGGTAGCCCTCCTCTGACCCATTAGTCATAATGACAAATACACAAAAAAGCCTTTCATTCCGGTTGGAATAAAAGGCCCAATGACATTAAGGTGTTTCTACATTTAAATTTTTTCCCCTGTCTTTTAGATCAACCCGGGGTATCTGTTCACATCGACCTTGGAAGAAAGCCCCTTCTTCAATAACAAGGAACATGATCTGGGCATCGCCTTGGACATTGGCCGTCGGTACCAATTCCAACTTACCACGGGCCTCAATTTCGCCCACAAGCTGTCCCGCAACAGTAACATTTTTTGCGCTGATCTTGCCTTGAATTGCGCCAAATTCGCCGATAATCAAATCACCTTCAGTGATTACTTCGCCTTCAATCTTGCCATCCACCCGAATTGTGCCGGCAGATTCAATATTTCCCACAAAAACCGTATCTTTGCCAATAACTGTATCAATGCGACGATTATTTGCTTCTTGCCGAGCCATGGTCTACCCCCTCTCAATTTCACCGCCCCAAAAAGCTGATGGGATTTACCCGACGGCCATCAACCCATACCTCATAATGCAAATGGGGTCCTGTACTGGTACCTGTATTTCCGGAATAACTTATAACAGAGCTTTTTTGCACCTTATCCCCGGCATTTACCAGCAACTTTGAATTATGTGCATAAAGGGTTTTCAGACCATAACCATGGTCAATAATTACTGTATAGCCATAGCCGCGCCGGTAACCGGCAAATTCAACAATACCCGCGGCAGCGGCCCTTACCAGTGTTCCCTCGCGTACATTTATATCAATACCGCTATGGTGGATAACAGTCTTCTTAATTGGATGGATCCGTGAACCAAAACCCGATGTAATTCGCCCTTTCGTAGGCCATATTGTCGGCGTATGATCATATTCTCTGTCAAACTCTTTCAATTCATGCAACAGTTGGTGGAGTTCCTCACCAGTAATTGTCGCCTTTTCTTCTAAAAACCTCAAATTTTCGTTGAGAAGTTCCAAGCTCGTTTTCTCGCTTTTTTCCGAAGGTTCGTATGTCCGGCTGGGCGGTATGTATTTTACGGGACGAAAATTCCGGCTAACCTCGCCCCGTCTTGCCACTTTATTACGCACTGTATGATAATATTTTCGTATTTCAGCGGCCATTTGATTATGTTGATTAATTTGGTCGGTCATTTTTTCCGTTCTGGTTAAAAACGGTTCGATCTTTGCCAAGTCTCTCTTTAGAACAGCAATTTTCTTTTCCCGATCCTGAATTTTTTTATCCAGTTCATGAATTTTTGAAATACGCATGGGATATGCTAAAAGAAAATAAATATTAAAGGCTATAAGAAGCAAAATGCCAAACACGGCAAAAAAGGGGACACAGATGCTCTTTACATTCCCCTGGGTATTAGGAACTAGCATAATTGTAAAACCTTTAAATTTAAGTTTTTGCAGGTATTTACTGATCCGTTTGCCCATGGAGACCCGGTCTCCTTTCAACCCGTTGCTTCCTGCAGCCAAACCTTTTGTTATTTATTCAAAAACACTTTTAGTATTCTATATATCGACATAAAAAAGGTTGGATATTAGTGTTTCTACATCCAACCTGTTTTTTCCTTCACTTTTTATTAAAATTCCTGTTATTATTTAACTTTCCAAGGCTTGCCGAATTACCTCAACTTCTTCAGAGGACAACGCATACGAAGATTTTCCCTTTTTAATCGTTTTTGCATAAATCCGCGATTCATCTCGTCCACAAATACTACTTAAAACAATACCGTCACCTTCGGCATCAAGTAAAGCAAAGGAGAAACTTTGGTCCCCGCCAGAATTGGCAAAAGCTTTATACCGAAGTAATGCCCATTTTTGCATATGACATTTACCCTGTTCAATCCAATAATTTAAATTCTTATCCAGACTGGCTAAAGCCTCTTCATTGGCAGATACGCGGGTGCCAAGATGTAACAAAAGATCATCAAGATTTTGTCCAGGACTGTATTTTAATAAATCATGATACTGCCTTTTTAATTTTTTTAAAGCCAATATATAACGAATCATTATAACAACAACTACCAATTGGAGCAAAATCATCCCGAGAATAACACCGGTCTGGTTAGTCACAATAACACCCCACACCCCTCCGGCCAATACTAGAACCCCCTCTAAACTTATATAAACAAAGCTTTATTCCACTTAATCAGTTAAACCTCCTGCTTTATTCAGCATTATTTTTGCTGCCATTTTTATTTCCAAATAGATCAGATCTAAAGGCTTACCCAGTTTTTCCGCTAAAATACGGCAATCTTCATACTCTGGGGCAATCTGGACAATCTTCCCCCGCCAACGCCCTATCTTAATGTGGACATTATTACCTTGCCAATTTAATTGAATCAATTGTCTATCCAGGCAACAACGACTACTTTTCCTAATCCTTAAACCAAAACTGCTGGTGTTCTCAAAAATTATATTTATCACTCGGTCAACGTTTGCATCATCACAAATAACAGTCAATAACTGGCCCGGGCGATTTTTCTTCATTTGAACAGGCGTTATGTAATAGTCCTTGACCGGCACCAGCTGAAGTTGTTGAATTAAATATGTATAATATTCTCCTGGCATATCATCAATTGTCGTTTCAATTACATTTACTTCATCTTCCTGATTTAAGACCTCATTTTTCTCTTCGGCCACTATTAGGCGGAGTAGATTAGGAAATTGTGGATCAGCTGCTCCAGCCCCATAGCCAACCGAAGTCACTGAAACCAAAGGTAATTGCCCGAACTCATCGGCCAGCGCCCGAATTAAGGCTGCTCCCGTTGGTGTGGTCCACTCACCTTTTACTTCTCCGGCAAAAACAGGAATATCTTTAAGCAAATTCAACGTAGCTGGAGCCGGTACTGGCATGTAACCGTGCTGGCAATTGATAACCCCGTGGCCAACACGCAGCGGCGATACATAAATCTTTTCTAATCCCAATGAATGAATTCCCATGCATGTTCCGACAATATCTACTATGGCATCAACAGCACCCACTTCATGAAAATGAACTTCATTCGGAGACACTCCATGTACCTCTCCCTCAGCTTCCGCCAAGCATTGAAACACTGCTAAAGACTTTATTTTTACAGGATCAGGCAGATTTGCACTGGCGATCCGTTCCTTTATCTCCGGTAAATGGCGATGTTCATGGGTATGTGGCACTAAAATATTTACCTTTGTTCCACCTATTCCACTGCGCAGCACCTTTTGCACTTGAACTTCAACTTCAGCAAGTTGTAATCGTTCAACAACCCCTACCAGCTCTTCCAGGGGCCATCCCTGATCAACTAAGGCACCAAGCATCATATCGCCACTCACGCCTGCTGCGCCATCAATATAGCCTATTCGCACAAAGCTACCCCCTCCCCAATCATATTTATTCTGTGGGCCATAACTGCCGCCCCAAAACCGTTGTCGATATTGACAACAGAAACACCGGCTGCACATGAATTTAACATTGTCAGTAGTGGCGCCAATCCTTGAAAATTTGCCCCGTAGCCCACACTTGTCGGCACGGCAATCACTGGACAACTTACAAGTCCTCCAACTACACTGGCTAAAGCACCCTCCATACCAGCAACAACAATTATTACCCTGGCCTCATTTAATACTTTTCTATGGTCTATTAAGCGATGAATTCCCGATACGCCAACATCTGACAACCTTACCACAGTGCTCCCCAAGACCTCTGCTGTCACTGCTGCCTCCTCAGCCACCGACTGATCAGCTGTACCCGCCGAAACCACCAATATTTTCCCGGCGCTCCTTTTTCGTTCTTGCCAGACAACAATCAAATTGGCTGTTGCATTATACTCCGCTTTAGGCACCTCTTTATGTACAGCAGCAAATACTTCTTTTGTGGCACGGGTAGCTAAAACATTTCCCCCACGCTTAGCAAGGTTTTTAACAATAGTTGCAACCTGTTCATGGGTTTTTCCTGGGCAAAATACCACTTCGGCCATGTCCTGTCTAAGCTTTCTATGATGATCTATTTTTGCATAACCCAAATCCTCATATGGTAAAACCTTTAATTTTCTATACGCCTCTTCCGCGCATATTTCCCCTTTTTCTAGCGCCTTTAATAGATCAAACCAAACATCTTTGCCCATTACCAATCACCTTATCTGTCTAGTAACGTTTCACGTGAAACACTCAAAGTCATTCAACAATTTACACCCCTTATCCTAGGATAAGGGGTGTTTTTTAATAATTTGCATCGCTAAATATTAGCTCTAAAATCCGATCCAGTTCTTCTTGTGAGTAAAATTCAATTGTAATCTTTCCGCCTTTACCTTTTTTATTCATAGGCTGTATCATTGCTTTGGTACCAAAGTGTTGAACAAGCCTGTTTTCTAAATATGTCCATTGCGGGTCTTTATATTTTGGTTTTGCTTTTTTTGTTTCACGTGTAACATTTTTTTGCTGTAAAGAATAAACCAGTTCTTCTGTTTCTCTTACAGATAGGTTTTTTTCAATGATCTCTTTACAAACTTTATGCTGTAGTTCTTGATCCGTCAATGATAGTATTGTCCTTGCATGACCCATACTTATAACGTTCTTTGCTACCAGTTGTTTTATTTCCTCGGGCAACTGCAGCAATCTTAGTGTGTTGGCAACGGCAGGTCGGCTTTTCCCAACTTTTTGGGCTACTTCTTCTTGTGTTAAACCAAACTCTTGAATAAGCTTGTTGTAGGCCTCTGCTTCTTCCAGTGGGTTTAAGTCCTCGCGTTGGAGATTCTCCACAAGTGCAATTTCCATCATCTGTTGGTCATTATAGTCGCGTATTACAACCGGAACAAACTTTAATCCGACTATCTGTGCTGCCCGCCATCGTCTTTCCCCAGCAATCAGTTGATAATGATCTTTGTAACTCCTAACCAACAGCGGTTGTATAATACCATGTTCTCGTATTGAATCGGCCAATTCCTGAAGAGATGCTTCGTCAAATTCTTTTCTTGGTTGGTATGGGTTTACTTTAATTTGGCTTATAGGCAGTTCTTGCGTTTTTTTTAACTCGTCTTCTTCCAGCTGTGGAATAAGTGCGCCTAGACCCTTCCCTAATCCGCGTGGTGGTTTTGTCATGAAGCAATCACTTCCTTCGCCAATTCCATATAAGTCTCCGCACCTTTTGAGTTTTTGTCATAAAGAATGATTGGTTTGCCATAACTTGGCGCCTCGCTCAGCCTAATATTCCTTGGTATGATGGTCTTATATACTTTATCTTCAAAGTATCTCTTAACTTCTTCTGTCACTTGATTAGACAAGTTTGTACGGTTATCGAACATTGTCAGCACGACACCTTCAATTTGCAGATCTGGATTTGAGTATCTTTGAACCAACTGGACTGTTTTGATCAGTTGGCTTAATCCTTCCAAGGCATAATATTCGCATTGAATTGGAACTATAATGGAATCTGCTGCTGCCAATGCATTGAGCGTTAGATTGCCTAACGATGGCGGACAATCAATAAGAATATAATCGAATTTATTCTTAACTCTTTCCAACGCCCTGCGTAGCCTTTGATCTCTTGCCATCATGCCTACTAATTCGGCCTCTGCACCGGCAAGACGAATGGTGGCTGGGGCTACAGAAAGTTTGGGAATTTCAGTTGAAACAATAATGTTTTCAATGTTAACTTCACTAATCAAAACATCATATATACACTGCTTTATTTCACTCTTTTTTATTCCAATCCCACTGGTGGCATTGCCTTGGGGATCACAATCAATGAGCAATACCTGCTTACCCAGATGCGCAAGGGAGGCACTGAGGTTTATGGCAGTTGTTGTTTTACCAACACCACCTTTTTGGTTGGCTACAGCCATAATTTTTCCCATTTTGCAACAGTCCTCCTTTACCTCTGACGTGGCAGCTTGCGGCGGTTCATTCCATTTTGCATTGCCAAGTAAACTTTTCGCCACATTCCTGATTTGCTCACTCTGTCGAATTTTTCTCTTCATTTTAACTCCCTCAAAGGCATCTTATCTGACTCATTTTAATTACAATTCGCGGTTGAGCGTTAACTTCCTGCATTATATCTTTGAAAACTACCAGGAAATTCAGTAAACAGTGCTATCTTATGGGTTTTTTCTCAGGTATTCCTATTCTTCGGGGATATTTTATTGATGTTTCTTGCATTTTTTGATATATGGCCAGATGTCTTTCGCCACTGTTATCCGGTAACAAATACGAGATGACCGTTGGGTCAGCGGCAGATAATTCCATCTGTGCCTTTTTTGCCAGATCAATCTCCCCATTAATCTGTGGACCTTTATAGGCTATTAAATGTCCGTAACATTTTAGTAATGGCATACCAAGTTCAAGCAGTATTGGTAAAGAACCCACAGCCCTTGACAGGACTAGATCGGACTGTCCACGATACTCATTCATTCTACCGGTTTCTTCTGCTCTTTGCTGAAGAATAGTGACATTTTCCAAAGCAAATTCTTTAACTACTAACCTTAAAAAATCGGCCTTCTTTCCATTGGCCTCAATTAATGTAAACATTTTCTCCGGGTAATTAATGGCCAAAGGTATACCCGGTAAACCAGCTCCACTACCAAGATCTATTACTTTTTTTACTTCTGTCCAACCGTCCCAAAGGGTAGCGCTTAAAGAATCCACCAAGTGCTTATTGATGGCTTCTTGAAATTCTCTTATTGCCGTTAAGTTTACTTTTCCATTATAGTCCAACATATACTTCAGGTATTGCAGGATCTTTTCATCAATTGCCGGTGAAAATACCGAAGCTTTTGACTGATCAGTCATCTTTGCCACCCTTTCTTTGCAGATAAAACAGCAAGGCAGTGACATCAGCCGGACTAACACCACTTATACGCTGAGCCTGACCAATTGAAACCGGTCTGACTTTTTCCAGTTTTTCGCGGGCTTCAGAGGATATATTTGGAACCTGCTGATAATCCAGATCTTGGGGAATTCTTTTTGCTTCGGAACGCGCCAAGCGTTCAGCCAGTTCTTTTTCTCGTTTGATATAACCATCGTACCTTATCGTATTAATAACAGTATCAAGCTCTTCTTGGCTAATGACGTAAGCTGGGGGGTACTTATCCAAGACAGCTTTGGGATTAATTTGCGGACGGCGAAGCAGATCTGCGATGCTGTATGAAATATTTCCTTCGTCACCTAAGATCTCTCGGGAATTGACTTTTTTGTTTTCCATGTTTTTTATCTCGGCTTCAATACGTTCTTTTTTTCTTTGAAAGGAAGCATATTCTTCCTCCGTTAACAAGCCTAATTTATGACCATAATCAGCCAAGCGTAAGTCAGCGGTTTCATCCCTCAAGGACAAGCGGAACTCAGCACGGGAAGTCATAATCCGGTAAGGCTCATTATTGACCTTGTTGACCAAATCGTCAATGAGTACGCCTATATATGCTTCATCCCTACGTAAAGTGAAAGGCTCACGTCCTAAAACATAACAAGCGGCGTTTATTCCGGCAATAAGACCTTGTGCTGCTGCTTCTTCATAACCCGACGTGCCGTTAATCTGTCCCGCACAGAACAGGCCGGGCAATTTAAAAACTTCCAGTGTTAATGAGAGGGATTGCACTGGTAAAACATCATACTCAATGGCATAACCTGGACGGACAATCTCAACACGTTCCAAGCCCGGAATTGTCCTTAAAAAAGCTTCCTGTACTTCCTCCGGCAAGCTGGAAGAAAGTCCGGCGACATATGCCTCATCCACATTGGCCCCCTCCGGTTCGATAAAGACTTGATGTCTTTCCCGATCTGGAAAATTCACTATTTTCCCCTCAATCGACGGGCAGTACCGTGTACCGATACCAGTGATTGAACCGGAATACAGAGCGGCCCGATGTAAGTTCTCCCGGATAATTGCATGGGTTCTTTCATTGGTGTAAGTTAGCCAACATGACATAGAAGGCCTTTTTTGCCAGGGAATCCAGAAGGAAAATCCGTGGTTTAAATCATCTCCTGACTGTTCAGTCATTTTTGAGAGATCCAAGGAACGCCAGCGGACACGGGCCGGAGTACCCGTCTTAAACCGTCGTAATCTCAGTCCCAACGTCTCCAAACAAGCGGAGAGCTTTTCTGCCGGTCGTTGCCCCTGTGGTCCGGAGGGGAAATTTACGGTTCCGATGTGAATATGCCCCCTTAAAAAAGTCCCTGAGGCAATAACCACGGTTTTCCCTTGATAGACAATACCTGTAGCCAAAACCACATTCCACTCATTCCCCACTGGATCAATGGTTGTAACCTCACCTTCCCTGATGGTTATGCGCTCGTTCTTCTCCAGTATGCAGCGCATATATTCCTGGTATTTATGTTTATCGTTTTGGGAACGCAAGGTCCGAACAGCGGGACCCTTTTGTGTATTTAATTCTCGCATCTGTAAATAGGTCTGATCAGCCACTCGGCCCATGGCGCCGCCCAAAGCATCTATTTCCCGGACTAAATTACCTTTTCCCGGCCCGCCAATTGATGGATTGCATGGCATGAAAGCAATATTATTTAAATTAATCGTAAGCAATAAAACACGACAACCCATTTTTGCAGAGGCTAAAGCAGCTTCACAGCCGGCGTGACCCGCACCAATAACGATAACATCGAATTTCTGTGCCATTTTTTCACTTCCCTATACAAAAACTGCTGAAGATCTCTTCAATTATACTTTCACTGACATCCTCGCCGGTGATAACCAGCAACTCCTTAAGGGCTGATCTAAGTGTTATGACCACTAAGTCATCACTGATACCCTGCCGAATTTCATCTTCGGCAGAGCAAAGAGCGGACAAACATTTTACCAGAGCATTCCGGTGTCGTGTCCTTGTAATTAAAATTTCGTGGTCTGGTTCCAAAACCGAAACATTCAGCGCTCGAAACATCTCTGTCTCCAATTCATCAAGTCCCTGTTTTGTCAATGCGGAAATATATTTGACCGGATAGTCATTAAAATGCTTTACAAGCTCATCTTGTATGATTAATGGTTGGTCCGTTTTATTCACAACAATTAAAAGATTTTTCTCTTTAACCTTTTCAAAGATGTTGATATCTTCTTGTGTGACAGGCCTGCCCGCTTCGAGAATCAGAAGAACTAAATCTGCTTTTTCCAACCATTCTTGGGCTTTTTCAATACCTATCTGCTCAACCGGATTTTGGCTAGCGTGAATTCCCGCCGTATCCACCAGTCGAACCGGGACACCTTTAAGCTCGATGTCTTCGATCAAAACGTCCCTGGTGGTCCCGGGAATATCAGTAACAATAGCCCTCTCCTGTTTCATTAGAGCATTCAAGATACTTGATTTGCCCACATTTGGCCGACCGGTCAGGACAACAGTTAAACCTTCGTGGAGGATCTGTCCTACCGCACCTTGATCAAGCATTCTTTGTATTTCACTTTTAATTTCCCGCAATTGCTTTAACCTGTTTTCTTCTTGTGTAATTTCTATGTCATCCTCTGGATAATCCAGGGAAGCTTCGATTTCGGCCACAATATACAACAACTTTCCTTTTATCGCTTCAACTTTTTGTCGGAGTTCACCGGTGAGAATGTTTGCAGCCACCCGTCCACCCCGGGCATTACGGGCCCGGATTAAATCAATTACTGCCTCTGCTTGGGATAAATCGATCCGGCCATTAAGGAAAGCACGCTTAGTAAATTCGCCTGGTTCAGCCAAACGGGCGCCAGAAGCAATAACTTGATTCAGGATCTCTTCAAGGACAACGGAATTACCATGGACTTGTATCTCCAGTAAATCTTCCCTTGTATAGCTGCGTGGTTGGCGAAAGAGGAAAAAAATTGCCTCATCAATGATCTCTTCCCGTTCATTAACTACCGTGCCAAAGTAAACATGGCGTTCCCGCCAATTCCCCCAGTTGGCACCGTCCTTTTTTCTCAGGCATTTCCTGCCAATTGTTTCAGCATTTTTTCCGCTAATTCTGATTATGCCTATACCTCCTTCACCGGGAGGTGTCGAAATGGCGGCAATAGTTGCGTATTCATCCGTCATTTAGCTCACCTACTTCTTAATAAGCCAATATAAGCAACGAACGTGCGTTGGCACGTTCGTTTTTCTTTTAACTAATCTTTTTTTATTTATTAATCAGTTTTATTGATCTGTTTTTTCCTGTGGAGAAACAACAACTCTTCGATAAGGTTCCTCGCCTTCACTGTATGTGATAATGTCATTTTCACCTTGAAGAGTTAAATGAATAATCCGGCGTTCATGGGGAGACATCGGAGGTAACATTTCTTTTTTCCCCTGCCTTTTCACCTTATCCAGAGTTCTCAGGGCTAAACGCTTAAGAATCTCCTCCTGTTTTTTACGATAACCCTCAACATCAATGATAATTTTTCCCCGTTCACCGGTTTGTTTATTAACGGCAAGATTCACCAGATACTGTAAAGCATCAAGAGTTTGGCCTTTTCTACCAATAACCGATCCTAAATCATGGCCCCGCACATTTAAAATCACATGATCGGGACGACGCATTATCTCGACTTGTGCAGAAACACCCATATTAACCAGGATCTCCCGCAGCAAACGTACGGCAACCTGCCCCATATCTTCTTTTTCAGTTACGCGTACGGTTACACGGTTAGTTGTGATTAATCCCAATAAACTGCGGGTCGTTGATTCCTCAAGCACTTCAATTTTTACCTTATCCTCAGAAGTCCCCAATTCTTCAAGGGCAAGGTCGATGGCTTCTTCTTTGGTACGCCCAACCTTTTCAACAGCCCTCATTGCATAATCCCCCTTTGACAGTTCGAGCCGCTTCTTTATTTATTTTTAATCCTTAACTTCCTTGTTTTTAATAAAATATCGAAGTATGATCCAATGTTGGATTATACTGATAATATTGTTGGTCACCCAATAAATGCCTAAACCGGCACTGAATATATATGTAAAATATGCCGTTATACCAGTTACAAAATAAATCGTATTTTTTTGTACCGGATCATTACCGGTAGAGGTGGATGTTATTTTTTGCAGCCAATATGTGGTAGCAGCGGATAAAACAGCAAGAATACCGTTACTTGTGAGTTTTCCGGCATCCATGAGCCCAATCCAAAGAAAACTTGCATGGCTTAAATTAATGTCAAACTTTGCAGGGGAGTGCAACAGTTGATATAATGCCATAAGAATTGGCAGCTGCAGGAGCATGGGTAGACAACCGCCGAAAGGATTTACGCCGCTTTTTTTGTAAACTTCCAGAGTTTTTTTCTGATATTCTTCCGGTTGATCTTTATATTTCTCCTGAATTTCCTTGAGCAGAGGTTGGATCTTTTTTACCTCTTCCATAGAGCGGGTTTGTTTTATAGAACTGGGAAACAAAAGCAGCCTCACAACAAAAGTCAGTAGAATAACGGACAAGCCCCAACTCTGCTTCAATCCTAGACCCTGGCTCAAAGTTGTATTGAAAAAATTTAAGAGTATGGCCATTATTCTACTGATATATGCAATTATTTGCCCCAAGGCATTCATCCTTTCTCTTTAGTACGCATTATAATCTAATTGTTTACTTGCACCACGGTAAAAAGTTTTTCCGTCTAATTAATATTTCCTTCCAACCGAGCCATGACTCGGGAACAGGGTCGTATCCACCGTTACTGCCCCTATGACAAGTAAGAATCCGTAAAAAAGTTAAGTAAAAACCTCGCAATGCACCAAAGCGCACAATTGATTCCACTGCGTAATTGGAACATGATGGATAATACCGGCAAACTTTCGGAAGCAGGGGAGATACAAGCTTTTGGTATAAGCGAATTAATCCGACCAATATTCGCTTGATCATATTAACCTCCGTTATTCTTCCCCAATCACACCGGATTTTTTCATTAAACTAATCATTTGTTGAATAATCAGAGAAAACTCCATGTCAATCAAGGGTTTACGGGCAACCCAGGCCAGATCATAACCACCAATGATTTCCCGCTGAATTGAACGAAAGGCCTCTCGCATCCGGCGCCGCGTCCGGTTGCGTTTTACTGCGTTGCCAAAATTCTTTCCAACACAGAAGGCGACCCGGCATCCGTCAAGTTGGTTGGGCATGTAGTACAAAACCAACCCTGTGGAGGCCAAAGATCGCCCTTGCTTAAAGAGTAGCTGAAAGTCACCCGGCTTACATAAGCGCAGATATGAATTTACCATGGATCAAGCCGATAAAACCTTGCGCCCTCTTGCACGGCGACGGCTGATTACTTTCCTGCCAGCCTTGGTGCTCATCCGCGTCAAAAAACCGTGAACTTTTTTACGCCGTAGTTTTCTGGGTTGAAAAGTCATTTTCATTCCTAATCACCTCTTTTAGGACGTGCAAATCATAATTAATTATAATGAAACCGCAACACCCTGTCAAGGAAATAGTGGATAACTTCAAAAACCCAATAAGTTATCCACAGGTAATAAGCCAAGGAGAAACTCGACTTATTTTTGAGATTGGGAGCCTTTTTTCAGGTACAATCCTTCGTGGCTCGGATTGCCAAATCAAATTTAATCTGGTATGATATCAGTCACGGAGATTTAGTTATCCACATATGTGGATAATATTGTGTATAAATTATCGTTGTCCCTTCTTTTTTCCCATATTCACCATTAATAAACGCGACATTTTTCCAGTTTTTATCTTTTGCTATCTATTTCTTTCCATTTATTCTTTTTTTATTCACATACGCTGTGGATTCCTTGTTAATATTATTAGCTCTACGGAAGGCAGGTGTATCCCTCTTTTGGGGAAATAATGGAAGGTTTACAGTCTTTGTGGAAAAAAGTATTGGAAACCGTGGAGCCTCACTTAACAAAACCCAGTTTTGAGACATGGTTAAAGCCAACCCATCCCGTGGGAATGGAGAACAATGTATTGATTATTGAAGTTCCCAATGAGTTTGCTCGTGACTGGGTCGAAAGCCGCTATACTCCTCTCCTGCTTTCTTGCTTGCGGGATTTAATACAAGAAGATTTTGAGTTGCGTTTTATCACCCCGGCTTCCGACGAAACAGAAGAGAAAGAAACAGATACTTCTGATAAACAGTCTTTCCAGAACAATACTGACGATACCTTCTCTCAAATGCTTAACAGCAAATATACTTTTGAGACTTTTGTCGTTGGCGACGGAAATCGCTTTGCCCATGCTGCAGCCCTCGCTGTAGCCGAAGCACCGGCAAAAGCCTATAACCCTTTGTTTATCTATGGCGGGGTGGGCCTGGGAAAAACCCACTTGATGCAAGCTATCGGTCATTACGTTTTAAAGACTTTACCGGGCTATAAAGTTGTTTATGTCTCATCCGAAAAATTTACCAACGAACTCATCAATGCCATTCGTAATAATAAAACGCCACAGTTTCGCGATAAATACCGTAATGTCGATCTCCTTCTCATCGATGATATTCAGTTTCTGGCCGGGAAAGAGAGTACCCAGGAGGAGTTTTTCCATACATTCAATGCTCTGTATGAAGCCTCAAGACAGATTATCATTTCCAGCGATCGTCCACCCAAAGAGATTCCGACATTGGAAGATCGCCTGCGTTCGCGGTTTGAATGGGGCCTAATCACTGATATCCAAGCTCCTGATCTGGAAACAAGAATAGCAATTTTGAAAAAGAAAGCTTCCATGGAAAACTGGAACTTACCCAATGAAGTATTGGTTTATATCGCCGACCAAATCAACTCAAACATTCGCGAATTAGAAGGCGCCCTGATCCGTGTGATTGCTTACGCCACTTTGACCAACCGGCAGATTACCGTGGAACTTGCCAATGAAGTTTTAAAGGATGTAATCTCTTCCCAAAAAAATAAAAAAATAACGATCTCCCTAATCCAACAGATTGTTGCCGACTATTATCAAACAGATATTGAAGAAATGAAAGCTAAACGCCGAACGAAAAATGTTACATTTCCCCGCCAGGTTGCGATGTATCTCTGTCGTGAGCTCACTGATTTTTCCCTTCCTAAAATAGGTGAGGAATTTGGCGGAAGGGATCATACGACAGTGATTCATGCCTATGATAAGATCCATGAATTAATAAAAGAAGATCCGCAATTTGATCGGACAATCAAAGAACTTATCCTCAAAATAAATAAATAATTGTTCACCACCTGTTAATTACATGGGGAAAATAATCATCCACAACCTGTGGAAAACAGAATTAGTCACTAACTCTTATTCTATACCCAGTTTTATCCCCTGGCCTTATTTTAATAACCACCGTATTTTCTTCCTTTTTCCCCAAAATTCACAGGTACTACTACGGCTGCTATTTTCATAAATATATTTAGTTAAAATTTTATATATAAGGAGGTCCTGTGGATGAAAGTCACTTGCTCCCAAGAAGAACTGGCCAGGTCCCTACAGATTGCAGGCAGAGGCATGTCCGCCAAGTCAACCTTACCCATTCTCAGCGGAATGCTCTTGGAAACCAGGGGAGACTCCTTAACCATTCTTTCAACAGATCTTGAGTTAGGGATTGAAATAAAAGTTCCTGATACTATTGTTTCCGTACCGGGAAAAGCTGTTATTCCCGGTAAAACCCTGATTGAAATTGTCCGGCATCTACCACCGGGAAAGGTGGAAATGTCACTTAATGAAGAAAAGGGGACATTTTCCATTGTTTCTTCTTCGAGCTCATTTCAACTGCACACCCTTCCTGTGGAGGAGTTTCCTACTCTGTCGGAGAGTTTCCGGGATCTCTCCCAATACGTTAATGAAGTTAATGACAGTAAAAAAACGTTAAGGGGAGGAAGTGTCCTCGCCTCCGATTTTAAAGAGGCGGTTCGGCAATGCGTTTATGCCACATCCCCTGAAGATCCACGTCCGTTTCTTTCCAGTGTTTTGATGGAAATGGGAGAAGAGAGACTACGCATGGTTGCTACGGATATAAATCGTTTGGTTATAAGGGATATTTCCTATTCAAGGGAAGGAGAGGTTGAAGAAAAAATTCTCGTTCCCGTTCGTGCTTTAAAAGAAGTGGCCAATATTTTCGGCGGTGATCCGGAGGAAAATATTGATATAACCATCGAAGATCGTCAGCTTTTTTTCCTGGGCAAAGGACTCATTTTCTCCACTAGACTGGTTGATGCTCAGTTTCCCCGCTATGAACAGGTTATCCCCAGTGAGTTTGTTGGTACGATGCAGGTAAATAGATTATTATTGCTTGAAGCCTTGGAAAGAACATCGTTGGTGGATAATGTGGTAAAGCTTAATCTGAAAAAAGATGTAGTTGAAGTTTCTTCCAATGAACCGGATTTAGGCAATGCCTATGAAGAAGTCGCTTGTTCTTTCTCCGGGAAAGAGATGCAGATTGGCTTTAATGCCCGCTTTTTAATGGATTTTCTAAGAACCGTGGATAAAGAAGAGATAATTATCAAGATTTCCGGAAATATGAAAGCCTCCCTCATGCAAGGGATGGGTAGCGAAAACTACCGGTACGTGGTTATGCCCATGCGTTTGAACGTATAATGCCCCTATGAATTTATGCTTATTTTTTGCAGGGTTGAGAAGGGAAACGAAGAATTAAAAATAAGTTAGTAAAGTTAAAAGAAAATAGAGAAAAAGACCATTGGGGCGGTGGAATTTTTCCCTCAACATGGAGCAAGATTATTTTGTCCGACTCACCCAACAGAAAATGGGTGAGTTCAGGCATTTTGAGGGAGGATATTTTTTAAATTGGTCGTTGACTACCTTGAGTTATCCAATTTCAGAAATTATCACCAGGAAAAAGTCGAGTTTGCTCCCACGGTGAATATTTTTTTTGGGCAAAACGCCCAGGGAAAAACCAATTTATTGGAAGCCCTTTATTATCTTGCCCTTGGCCGTTCCTTTCGCAGCCGGCGAGAGGAGGAGTTTATAAAAAAAGGGGAGGAAAGTTTTTTCCTTCGCGGTAAGTTCAGCGGCGAGAACGGGGAACTCCTTGTCGAGTTAGGCCATAATGAAACTGAATTCAGGGGGAAAATCAACGGCACCGTGATCAAGAGAAGATCCGATGTTTTTGGCCGGGTTAATGTGGTTTTGTTCTCCCCTGACGACCTCCAGTTGATCAAGGGTGGGCCGCAAAACCGCCGGGACTTTTTGGATCTTTATCTGGCGCAGGCTTATCCCCGCTATCGCTATGTCTATTATCAATTTTATAAAGTATTACAACAAAAAAATAATCTTTTGAAGCAGATTAGAGATGGAACAGGGAGTAAGGATCTTTTAGGAATATGGAACGAGAGTTTTGTGGATAAAGCAGCCCAGGTGATCCGGTACAGGATTGAAGCGTTGCAGGAATTTTCACCGGTGGCAATTAAATTCCACCATGAGATATCAGGTCAAAGTGAAGAGCTGAAAATGGAATATCTGAGTTCGGAGGGGGACATTTTAACAGAAAACCGTTGTTTGTCTGATGTTTTAAGAGAAGCCATTAAAAACAGAGAAAATGAAGAGGTAGCCAGAGGCATCTCCTTAGTCGGACCCCACCGTGATGATCTGCTATTAGAGTTAGGACATGGATTGGATTTAAGATCTTACGGATCCCAAGGGCAACAAAGAACGGCAGCCCTGGCCCTGAAAATGGCGATGGTTGAGTTTATTGGTGAAAAGAAGGGACAAAGACCAATTCTACTGTTGGATGATGTGATGTCAGAGTTTGATGACGGACGTAAGCAGGCTTTATTAAAATTGTTGACGGACACCACCCAGACGGTTGTGACAACAGCGGATAAAAACAGTTGTCAGTTTTTTGGTACAAGCGTCCGACTCTTCCGTGTGGAGGCGGGAAAAGTTGCAGTCATATAGAATTTTAAGGACGCAAATAAAAAACTGGAAGGGCTACAGTCGGATTATTGAAGGCCTTGCCCTCTATTTTTGGCCAAAAGTGATTGGTGAAACCTTTGCCGCCCACACAAACCCGCAAAGGGTTAGCGGCGGGACCCTTTGGGTAAGAACTGAAGATGCTTCCATTGCCCATCAACTTACCTTTTTGGTACCGCAGATCATAAAAAAATACGAACAGTTGATTGGCAAAGGAATTGTGAATAAAGTACGTTTTGAAATAGGCCAGCTGGAACAGGAAAATAAAGAACCATCTGCCGAAGAGGTTTTTCCGGATCATCCAATTGATGCTGGAGTTTTGGAGGCGGCAGCCTGTATCAATGATGATGAACTGCGGGCCAAGTTTTTGAAAGTGGCACAAAAAGCCACAAACAAAAAGGTTTTCTATTTGAAAAAAGGGTGGAGAACCTGTGCCTGCGGGAGTCTTACCTGGACAGAGGGGCTTTGTTTTGAATGCCGGCGCAAAGAAGAGGAAGAAAAATTTCTCTTGGTCAATTATATTCTTGCTAACCGTCCTGGTATGCAATATGAAGAAATTAAACAACAAATTCCTTTTATTGAGGAGAAGCAATGGAATAAAATTAAGATATTGATGAAGCAACGGACTGAGGATTTTATCTCCCTTCGTTCCCGCGAATTAAGAAGAGGAAAGAAAATAAATGAAGAGGGCATTAAAGACCTGGTGCAACCGGCCCAACGTTTTCTGCTGCTTGGCGGCGACAAAAAGACACTGGCGGAAAGGGTCGGTTTGGATATATGGCCTTTACTTCAACGTTATCTGGCTGATTGCCTGTGTTAAAAGAAATAAATGATGGGGAGAGATAGGAGGAATTTATATGTACCTTCATCTTGGAGGAGATTATGTAGTAAAAAAATCAGAAATAATCAGCATTTTGAATCTGGATTGTGTATCGCTCTCCTCCATGCAGGATCTGCTAAAAAGTATTGGGGAAAAGAAGGAGATCATAGGATTATCGCCGGAGACAAAATCGATTGTTATTACAGAAAGAGCTATTTATGCTTCACCCATCTCTTCCTTGACTTTGTTGAAACGAGCCACACAACTGGTGGACTTATCCAAGTAACGTTTTAATAACCCGGAGACAGGAGGTAGCTGCTAATGCAAGATAACAATATAACTGCTAAACATAATTCTTCCTATGACGCGCAACAGATTCAAGTTCTCGAGGGTTTGGAGGCAGTCAGGCGCAGGCCCAGCATGTATATAGGGAGTACTTGTACAAAAGGCCTTCATCATCTGGTGTATGAGGTTGTGGATAACAGCATCGATGAAGCGCTTGCCGGTTTTTGTGATCACATTCAAGTCACGATTTTGGCCAACGGTTCGGTTCAGGTTGATGACAACGGGCGGGGAATTCCCGTTGATATCCATCCGAAAGAGAAAAAATCAGCGCTGGAAGTAGTTCTAACAATTCTTCATGCCGGCGGTAAATTTGGCGGCGGTGGTTATAAAGTCTCCGGAGGTCTGCATGGCGTGGGTGTTTCTGTGGTCAATGCCCTTTCGGAAACCTTGGAAGCTGAGGTCCGCCGGGACGGAAAGGTTTATTTCCAACGTTTTCATAAAGGAAAGCCTGAGGAACCAGTCAAGGCCATTGGGGAAACCGATTGTACAGGCACAAAAATCACTTTTAAGCCGGATCCGGAAATCTTTGAAACGACAGAGTTTAGTTTTGAAGTTTTGTCCTATCGCTTGCGGGAATTGGCCTTCCTCAACAAGGGGATCCGGATCGATCTAAAAGACGAACGAACAGGAAAGGAAGCCAGCTACAAATACGAAGGCGGTATAGTTGCCTTTGTGGAGCACCTTAATAAAACCAAGGATCCTATCCATAAAGAAATCATTTATATCAGCAAAACCATTGATGATAATCAGGTTGAAGTGGCTGTTCAGTACAATGACAGTTTTGTGGAGAGCGTCTTTTCCTTCGCCAATAATATTTCCACCATTGAAGGAGGAACCCATCTGTCCGGCTTCCGTTCGGCGCTCACCCGTTCTTTAAATGACTATGCCAAGAAAATGAATTTGCTCAAGGAGAACGAAAACAGTTTAAGCGGTGATGATGTAAGAGAAGGACTTACAGCCGTTATCAGCGTTAAGCTTAGGTACCCGCAGTTTGAAGGGCAAACCAAAACCAAGCTAGGTAACAGTGAAATGCGGGGAATAGTCGATTCTGTCGTTTATGAAGGTTTAAACGACTTTTTGGCAGAAAATCCAGCGACAGCCAAAAAGATCATTGATAAATGTTTATTGGCGGCAAGGGCCCGTGAAGCCGCCCGAAAAGCCAAAGAACTGACCCGGCGGAAGAATGCTTTGGAGGTTAGCGCCCTCCCCGGTAAATTAGCTGATTGTTCCATCAGGGACCCGGAACAATGTGAGCTTTTCATTGTTGAGGGTGATTCCGCCGGTGGATCTGCCAAAATGGGCCGGGACCGGAGGTACCAAGCCATACTTCCTTTAAAAGGTAAGATTCTTAATGTGGAAAAAGCCCGGTTGGATAAGATCTTGAACAACGAAGAGATTAAAGCAATGATTACGGCTTTGGGCACGGGAATTGGTGAGGATTTTGATATTTCAAAGTTAAGATACAACAAAATTGTGGCCATGACCGATGCTGATGTGGATGGGGCCCACATAAGAACCTTGCTTTTAACGTTTTTCTATCGTTTTATGACTCCATTGATCGAAAAGGGCCATGTGTATATTGCTCAACCACCACTTTATCAAGTGAAAAAAGATAAAGCTGTCCACTATTGCTACTCTGACAAGGAATTGGATGAATTATTGAACCAAATCGGTCGTCAGGGCGTCACCATTCAACGTTACAAAGGTCTAGGTGAGATGAATGCGGAGCAATTGTGGGAAACAACAATGGATAAAGAGAAAAGGACAATGTTAAAGGTAAAGATGGAAGATGCTGTGGCGGCAGATGAGATCTTCTCCATGTTGATGGGGGACAAAGTTGAACCGCGTAAGGAGTTTATAATGGCCCATGCCGCGGAAGTGAAAAATTTGGATATTTAAAGTACGTTAACTAGTTTGTCAATATGTTTCACAAGAAACAATCGGTAAATACCGGAAGAAAACTGATTATGGCAACAGAAGATGCAAAGGAGGAGTCTCTTTGCTGATCATCAGCCCTTCATTTACCATTGAAGAGGAGCTCAATGGGGAACAGATCTTAAAGAAAATTGAGCGAGCAGGCAGGACTTGTTACAAAAGTGAGGACCGGATTGGGCCGGATACAGCCCATGCCTTTGTCAAGCGGGTGGTCGAATCAGCCCATGAAAGTGTTTTGGAGCATGAAAAGATCACTGTTCGTTTTATCTGTGACCGTGGTGTCAGCCATGAGTTGGTAAGACACCGCATTGCCAGCTTCTCGCAGGAATCAACCAGATATTGCAATTATTCTAAAGAGAAATACGGTTCAGAGATTACTGTCATTAAACCCTGTTTTTGGCAGGAAGGAAGTCCCGCATGGGAGCGGTGGCGCCAAGGTTGTGAAGCGGCAGAACAAGCTTATTTTGATCTATTGAAGTTGGGAGCCAGTCCGGAACAGGCTCGGGCTGTCTTGCCCAACTCGGTGAAGACAGAAATTGTAGTGACTGCCAATCTCCGGGAGTGGAGGCATATCCTTCGTCTGCGGATATCGCCGTCAGCCCACCCACAAATACGGGAACTGATGATTCCCTTATTGAAGGAGTTGCAACAACGAATTTCTGTGGTTTTTGACGATATTAAAGTAAATGAGTAATTGATGCTACAAAAGCGGTTGATGTGGGAAAAATAAGTTACACATGATACATTGTGACAATGGTATAATTTAAGTTAAGCGCCACAGTTTTTCTGTGGAATTGTACCTTTGGGGTAGGTAGGAGGGACCTAAGTGGGAGAAGATTTGAATGAAGCCAGGATAGTCAAAGTTGATATAGAAAGTGAGATGCGCAAGTCCTATCTGGATTATGCAATGAGTGTTATTATCGGGCGCGCCCTTCCTGATGTGCGGGACGGGTTGAAGCCTGTGCAACGGCGAATTCTTTATGGTATGTATGAATCCGGCACGACGCCCGATAAACCCTACCGTAAATCCGCCCGTATTGTCGGTGACGTTATGGGGCGTTACCATCCCCACGGTGATGCGGCGATCTATGACGCCATGGTCAGGATGGCCCAGCCCTTTTCCTACCGTCATATGTTGGTGGATGGCCACGGCAACTTCGGTTCCATCGATGGGGATCCGGCTGCGGCCATGCGCTATACGGAAGTGCGTCTTTCAAAGATCGCCATGGAACTGCTGGCGGATATTGACAAGAACACAGTGGATTTTACGCCGAACTTCGATGAAAGCCTGGAAGAGCCAGTGGTTCTGCCCTCCCGTTTCCCCAATCTTTTGGTGAACGGGTCGGCGGGTATTGCCGTTGGCATGGCAACCAACATCCCCCCGCATAATCTTGGCGAAGTAATTGATGGTGCGGTAATGCTTATTGACAATCCTGATGCCGATGGGATGGATCTGCTGAAAGTGGTGAAAGGGCCGGATTTTCCAACTGCCGGTTTGATTATTGGGCGGCAGGGAATTAAAGAGGCCTATCTCACCGGCCGAGGCAGCATCAAGATGCGTGCCCGAACATTGATCGAAGAAATGGGTAACGGAAAGACCCGGATTGTTGTTACCGAACTGCCATATCAGGTTAACAAAGCAAAACTGGTGGAACGCATTGCAGAACTGGTTCGCGGTAAAATCATTGACGGAATCACGGATTTGCGGGACGAATCTGACCGGACGGGAATGCGCGTTGTCATCGAGCTGCGAAGGGATGTCAACCCCAATGTTATCTTGAACCAACTCTTCAAACACACCCAGATGCAGGAAAACTTTGGCGTAATTATGCTGGTTCTGGTCAATAACCAACCCCGGGTTTTGACGTTAAAAGAACTACTCCACTATTACTTGGAGCACCAGAAGGACATTATCACCCGCCGGACCAAATTCAACCTGGAAAAGGCCGAGGCGCGGGCCCACATCCTGGAAGGACTCAGAATTGCTCTTGATCACATTGACGAAGTCATTAAATTAATTCGCTCCTCCCGGACGGCGGAGATTGCCAAGGAAGGGTTGATGACCCAGTTTGGCCTCTCCGAAAAGCAAGCCCAGGCCATTTTGGATATGCGTTTGCAACGCTTGACCGGTCTGGAACGGGATAAGATTGAAAATGAATATCAAGAGCTCTTGAAGATGATTGCCTATTACAAAGAGCTTTTGGCCGATGAAAAGAAGATCATGGGCGTGGTCCGCGAAGAATTGTTGGTGTTGAAAGAGAAGTTTGCGGATGAACGACGGACGGAGATTGTCCATGATGATGACGGGGAGCTTTCCGTTGAGGATCTTATCGCCGATGAAGACATTGTGGTGACCATTACCCATTCGGGCTATATCAAACGCCTTCCCGTTTCCACCTACAAAAGCCAGCGGCGCGGTGGAAAGGGAATTATGGGTATTACCACAAAGGAAGAGGACTTTGTGGAGCACCTATTTATCACTTCAACCCATGATACGGTACTGTTCTTTACGGATCAAGGGCGTGTCTACCGGATCAGGGGATATGAGATTCCGGAAGCCGGTCGACAGGCCCGCGGTACACCCATTATCAACTTAATCATGGTAGAACCGGGTGAACGGATTAATGCCGCCATTCCCATCAAGAACTTCGATGATCAACATTATCTCCTGATGTGTACGCGCAACGGCATTGTCAAGAAGACAGCCCTCTCCGAATACGATACTAACCGTAAGGGTGGTTTAAACGGCATTACCCTTGATCCCGGCGATGAATTGATCGCTGTTAAACTAACCAGAGGCGACCAGGAGGTTGTCTTAGTAACCCAAAAGGGCCTTGCCATCCGTTTCCCTGAAGCGGATGTCCGTCCAATGGGTAGGGTGACCCGAGGTGTGAAGGGGATCACTCTCAACAGTGGAGATTTTGTCGTGGGCATGGATACGGTAAAAGAAGGAGCGGATCTTCTGATTGTAACAGAGAATGGTTACGGGAAACGGACAGCTCTTGACGAATACCGGATCCAATCACGGGGCGGTAAGGGTATTAAGACTCTGCGGATTACACCCAAGAACGGGAATATCGTCGGGCTTAAAGTAGTCTATGAAGAGAACGAAATCATGTGCATTACCACTGAAGGAACCGTGATCCGGGTGTTGGTAAGCGATATCTCGCGTTTGGGCAGGGATACCCAAGGGGTAAGAGTAATGAGGATCGCCGAAAACGATCGGATTGCCGCTTTGGCCCGGGTTGTCAACCACGTCGATGAAGAAAGCACTGTTGGTGAGGGTGACGATGGGGAACCAACAACGGAGGAGAATAACGAAACAGAATAAAGGAAAAACCCGCTTAATAGCGGGTTTTTCCTTATCAGGTCGGTAATTGGCGGAGAGAAGGTTTTTGTTGCCGCTTGTGGAATTACTAAATCCATAATCAGTACAAAAATTTACATTAGATGTATTTTTAAGTAACAATAGTACCAAATTTGAGGTGATGGCGGGTGTACCGGTTACTGCTGGCAAGCAACTTTTGTCTGGATATGCCTTTACCGGAGTATGCTGCAAATGCCCGGCTTTGTCGCCGTCAGGAATCCTTGGCTTGTTTAAAGGCTTTTTTTAATGAAGCGATCCAGCAAAAATATGACGCTGCAATAATCAGTGGCAACCTCTTTGCCCGTCCGTATCCCTCCCGGGAGGCATGGGAGGCGCTTAATGAAGGTTATGAGCGGTTAAAGCAGGCAAATATTTCTTTGTTATTGTTGGAGGGAGACAAGGATCGGGGACCAATTTACCGCGAACCCGTCCATGATTTGCCCGTATTGGCAGAGGGACAAAACAAGGAGTTGCTGCCCGGTTTAGCTGTTGGCGTCAGATCGACATCACCTGTTCCGCCGGGACAGATCACACTCTGGCATAGGGAAACATGGCCGGCAGAGGTGCCGAAGAATGCGCTGGTGTTAACATCCCTGCTTGATGCCAGGGTAGACCTGGCCGGTTTGATCCGGCCGGGAATCCCGTTGCGCTTGGACTTTGATCTGCCTAATGAACCTACCGTTACCAAAGTAGACTGGGCGGGAGGACCGCAGAATATCGAAGACATTCCCTTTCCCGACCGCATCTATGTTACTTTTCACTGGAATGTCGATGAGCGCGGCGAAGATCTGGCGGCATATCTGGAAGCCCATCAAGATCCGGAATTATGTTTACGAATTATCATCTCCGGTAGAGTCAAAGAACCAATGCCGGTTGAGGCTTGGTTAAACCGTTTTCGCAACGGGTTTTTCCTTTTAAAGCTGGAAGACCGGACAAAGCCGGAATGTAGGGAGGATTGCCCGCCGTTGATCCTGGATCAGTTTAACAAGATCCTTGCCGAAAAATTGGACCAAGCAGATTTCAGTGTTGATCAGGCCAGGTTATATCGGCGGGTTTGGCAGATTGGTCTTTGGGCCCTCAAAGGAGGGGAACGGGGTGCGAATTAAGAAGCTGAATTTGACTGGTTTCGGTCGGTTTCAGAACTTCGAACAGGCGATAGACGGTCAGTTTGTGGTGATCGGCGGGAAGAATGAAGCAGGTAAGTCCACAATGGCCAATGCCATTGCGGCTGTGCTGTACGGGACAGCAAGCCAGCGCAAGGATTTTTCCCGCCGTTTTAAGCCATGGAACGATTCTGCTGTTTTTAGTGTTTCCATGTTGATAGAAGATGGAAACGGGAAAGAATACTTGATTGGACGGGATTTTACCACCGGCAGAACGGAGGTCTTCCGTTGTGATGGTCTTCGTTTGGAGGCCATGGGCGAAACTTTCCTGAACGAACTGGTGAAAAAGGAAATTGGCATCACCGACCCCTTGCTCTTTGAGAGTACACTTTTGATCCGGGAAAAAGAGATGAGTTTACTACGTAGTAATAACCGTTGGCGCGGGAGTTTATCCCAGGCGATAAACGGTATGTTGGCAGGAGGCGGACAAACTGTCTCTCTGAACGAAGCCCTTCAATGGATTGAAGATAAACTGCAAGGGCTCACAGGTGATAATGCTTTGGAAGGGGATCGTCTCCGGGCGGAAACGGAGGAACTGCAAAAGCAACTGACAAAGGTTGAGGAGGATTGCTGGCGCTATCTACAATTAAGGAAAGAGTTGCAAGGGATCGAAGGTGCCCTTGCGGAGCTGCAGGAGAAAATGGGTCAAGCCCAAGCCCGGCCTAAAGATTCGCCGGATCGGAACAGGATCAAGGAGCGCCTGGCGCAAATTACAGAACACATCGGACAGATAAACCAGGAATTACAGACTATTGCCGCCAAGCATGAACAACTTAAAACTGTTATGAGTGAAGAGGAATTAAACCGGGCTGAGTCGCTGATGACCCGGTTATCCGCCATTGAAATTGAAGAGAAGATCCGGGTGGAGAGAATAAGGGAGGCTCAGGCCAGAATTGCGGCAATAGAGAAAGAAGCGGCGGTTTTGCGCGAAAAGTTGCAAGCTTTAAGAGACTGGACGGATCCTGAACGGCAAAGTCAGATTGAAGAGTGTCTGTATAAAGTTCGCGAGGGGCAACAACGTTTATTGGACCAATCCAAGCAGATACTATCCCAAGCGGGGGTAGTCAAGCGGTTTACCCTTATGCGCAATATTTTTTTGGTTGCCGCTTTGTGTTGTGGCATAGGAGCTATTGTCAGCAGTTATTTTCTCCGTATTCCGCCTGTAAAATGGTTGACCTTTCTTGGCGGAGAGGTCCTGATGTTTGCCGGGGCATTATTTGCCATGTTTCAGCTCAGGCTGAAAAAAAACTGGTATGCACAGGAGGAAGAGTATTATAATCAATTGGAAGAAGAAGTACAGGAGATCCAAAGAAGGCTCAGGCAGTTAATGAAGGGCAAAACCAGCGAAGAATACCAGGCAGAAAGTCAACTTGCCCGCTTTTACCAGAACGATCTCTGGCAGCTTGAACAGGCCATTGAACTGCAAATGCGGGTCCAAGACGAGGAAGGGTTGACAAAGCTGCGGGAAGAGATGGCTGCCATCACCCAAGAGTTAAATGAGTTGATGCAACCCTACATGATAGATCCGGCAGAGAGTTGGTTGTCGGTATTGGAACGCCAGCGGATTTATGTCAAGAACAACCATTTGGTGACAGACGAGGAGCCGCCGACCCAAAGGGGAGCGGAAGTGGATGACCGGAAAAAACTACAGGCCGTGTTGGCGGAGTTAAAAGCGGAAGAAGCCAGTCTTTATGACCAATTAAGGGAGACTGAAGCCGACCTGGCGGAGTTACCGGATAAGGGATTGCTCCAAGAAGAGTATCAGAGATTACAATTGGAGAAGACCCGGATTGTTGCGGAATGTGAAATATTAGCCCAGGCTTCTGCAGGTGCTTGGGAACTGAGCAACAGGATCGAAGAGGGGAAACACCGGCTGGCCAAGTTGGCGGAGGAAGAAAGGGCTTTACGCATAACCATGGAACTGCTGCGCGCGGCAGGTGAGGCAGTTGGCGGGGCAGTCCCCCAAATCCAGCATCATTTCCGTGAATACCTTGAACGGATGACCCAGGGACGTTATACTAATGTCTTAGTAAATTTCGCCAACAATGACTTGTCCGTTCAGGTGCAAACGCCGGAAACCGGGGACTTGATCAGTCCCCATCTATTGAGTACGGGGGCAACGGACCAGATCTACTTTGCTTTCCGCCTGGCTTTAGCCCGGGTTATTGCAGGGGTACCGGGATACCCCATCCTTTTGGATGATCCCTTTGTTCATTTTGATCGAGACAGGTTAGCGGAAGCTGTCAAGTTGTTAAAGGAATTGTCCCAAAACCATCAAATAATTTGGTGGACAAAAAACCCCGATCTCGCCGGTGAACTGGTAGGAATTAACCCCATATATCTTGAATAATAAGTGATTAATTCTTATAGGACAAGGTTTACCTGGAAGTGAGGACGGGTGGTATATTATTATTAGGGGGGAAGGTAGAACATGAATAAGGAATTAGCGATTTTGGAACTTTTGGAAGAGGATGATCGGATCCAACCGGAGGAAATTGCCTTACGTTTGGATCTCTCCGTTGACGAGGTAAAACAGATCATTGACCGTATGGAACAGGAGAAAATTATTTTGCGGTACAAGGCCCTGATCAATTGGGAAAAGGCCGGTTCCAACGGGGTCAGTGCGTTAATCGAAGTTAAGGTGCTGCCCCAACGGGATGTGGGCTTTGATACGGTGGCTGAGCGTATTTATAGATTTCCGGAGGTAAAAGCGGTCTACCTCATGTCTGGTGCCTATGACTTGGTGGTGATGGTTGAAGGACCGTCCATGCGGGAAGTGGCTTCTTTTGTCTCGCAGAAACTGGCCACGCTAGATCATGTCCAAAGTACAGCCACCCATTTTGTGCTGAAGAAATATAAGCAAGACGGCGTCATTTTTGAAGAAAACGAAACCGTTGAACGATTGGTGGTGTCGCCATGAAGCGGACTTGGGTTAATGAAACGGCGAGATCATTACCGCCCTCCGGCATTCGTCGTTTTTTTGATCTTGTCGCGGAGATGAAGGGGGTCATCTCTCTGGGAGTGGGGGAGCCGGATTTTGTCACCCCATGGCATGTCAGGGAGGCCTGCGTCTTTTCCCTGGAAAAGGGTTATACCATGTACACCTCCAATTTCGGCCTGCTGGAACTGCGGGAGGAGATTGCCAGGGATCTTCAGGAGAACTACCAGGTGGAATATAATCCCTGCAACCAAATCCTTGTTACCGTCGGTGTCAGTGAAGCCTTGGACCTGGCCTTGCGGGCGCTCATTGAACCGGGCGATGAGGTAATTATCGCGGATCCTTGTTATGTTTCGTATAAACCATGTACGATCATGGCCGGGGGTGTACCGGTGGAGGTGCCGACTAAACCGGAGAACGGTTTTCGGCCTAGTGTAGAGGATATCGAAAAACACATCACAAATAAGACCAAGGTTTTGCTGTTGTGTTATCCCAACAATCCCACGGGGGCTATTATGGATCGGACAAGCGCGGAGGCCATCGCCGCCTTGGCCAATAAGTATAACCTCTTTGTGATCTCCGACGAGATATATGCCCATCTGACTTATGATGGGAAACATATCTGCCTGGCTTCATTGCCGGGTATGGTCGAGCGGACGTTGCTACTGAACGGTTTCTCCAAGGCCTATGCCATGACCGGTTGGCGGTTGGGTTATGCTGCCGGGCCGGCAGATGTGATCGCTGCGATGACAAAGATCCATCAATATACCATGCTATGTGCGCCGATTACCGCCCAGAAAGCAGCCATTGAAGCCCTCCGCAACGGAGCTGTGGAACGGGAACGCATGGTTGACCAATATAACCAGAGACGGCGGGTAATTGTCAGCGGTTTAAACCGCATTGGTCTGCCTTGTGTTGAGCCCAAAGGGGCTTTTTATGCCTTTCCCTCCATTACCGGCACGGGTATGTCGTCGGAGGAGTTCTGTGAAGCGCTGTTAAAAGAAGAAAAGGTGGCGGTTGTGCCCGGAAATGCCTTTGGTAAGACGGGTGAAGGATATATTCGCTGTTCGTATGCTTCTTCCATTGATAAGATTAAAGAGGCATTAAACAGAATGGAGCGGTTTTTAAACAACAGGAGAAAAGCGGCATTATAGACCTGTTGGTGTTCTTTCCCGCACATCCCCCTGCCAGGGGGGTGTTTTTATTCGCGTTATTATCGTTATCGGGAGATAACAAGGGGCAGAGAGCATTTGACATTTTACATAAAAGGGGATAAAAATTATAATGTTAAGGATTGATGGGGGTTGACAATCGGGGGCTAATCCGGTTATGGTAAGATAGGAGTTTTGGACGGTTCCTTTTATTTAGTTGTTCATAATAAATAAAGGCTTTCTTACGGATAAAATATGATTATCTACCCGACTGGTTAAACTTCCTGCATTATTCGTTATAATCGAGAAAAAGGCGGTTTTTTTAGGAGGGACATTTCTTGGCGAAAGATATTCAGTTTGGCACCGACGGATGGCGCGATCGGATGTACCACAAGTTCAACGAAGAAAATGTAATTCGGGTTGTGCGGGCAATTGCTGCCTATACAAAGCAAGAAAACGGACAAGACCGGGGTATTGTTGTCGGTTATGATGCCCGGTTCTTTTCTGATCACTTTGCCGGGGTAGCCGCAAGGGTTCTTTCTGCCGATGGTATACAGGTCTATACCTTGCCGCGGGATTTACCTACCCCGGTGGTGGCTTATGCCGTCAGCCAACTGAATGCCTTTGGCGCCGTCATGTTTACAGCCAGTCATAATCCACCGGAATATAACGGCATTAAGTTTATTCCCTATTATGCCGGGCCGGCAACGCCGGAGATCACGGCGGCCATTGAAGCTTTGATTCCCGAAGAAAGCAACCCGCTTCCGCCGATAAACAAGGAAAAGGTTATGCTGTACGATCCCCTTAACGATTATTTTGCGCACTTAAACCAATTGGTGGACGTAGCGGCCATTAGTCAATCCGGCCTCCGGTTGGCGTATGATCCTATGTATGGTTCCGGGCGCGGGGTTTTAGATGCTTTCTTTGCGGATGTGAACCTGACGGTCATGCGCAACCGGCGGGATCCCCTCTTTGACGGGGCGATGCCTGACCCTCAGGAGAATCTCCTTACCGACCTGCGGGCCTGGGTGGCTGCCACCCCGAATTCTTTGGGCCTGGCCACGGACGGTGATGCCGACCGCTCTGGCATCATCGATGAAGGTGGTAAATACATTACACCCAACCAATTAATTCCTATCTTAGCCTACCATTTGATCAAAAACCGGGGCTATTCTGGGGTGATCGGGCGTTCGGCCGCCACATCCCATCTTTTGGATAGATTGGCGACCCACTTTGGCTTAACGACGGTGGAGACACCCGTCGGCTTTAAGTACCTGGGCGCTTTGATGCGTGAGCAACCCGTTGTAATCTGTGGTGAAGAAAGCGGCGGGCTTAGCATTGGCGGGCATATTCCAGAAAAGGACGGGATTCTTGCCTGTGCCCTGGCTGCTGAAGCCCGGGTAAAAGAGGGGCGGCCCCTTTGGGCCATCCTGGAAGAGATCTGGAGCTTGGTCGGCGCGGCCTATTCCAGGCGGGTGGACTATCACATTGAACCGGGTGAACGGCAATGTATCTTGGATGCGATTAGGCAGGATCCCTTGAAGGAAGTTAATGGCGTGGCAGTGCAGGAGATTAGGCAGATCGATGGCTTTAAACTGATTCTGGCCAATGGCGACTGGTGCTTGATCCGGCCCTCCGGTACGGAACCCCTCTTTAGGTTGTATTTTGAGACAAGCTTGGAAAAGGATTTGGATCCGTTGGTGGAAGCCATTCAAGGCTGGTTTTCCCGGTGCCGGATTTAAATGACGCACCCGCTGATTCACTTGGAAAGGCGCCTTTTGGCCAGGTATCATCTGAAAGAAAATACGGTGGTCTGTGGAGAGAAGATCTTGCGGGTCTTATCCGTTGCCAACATTGATGAGTTGTTGGACCAGGTGACGGATGAGAACGAGATCCCATTTTGGGCTGAATTATGGCCGGCAGCCATCGGCTTGCTGCAATTTTTGATTGCTTGGCCTCAGCTGAAAGGCCAAACCGTTCTGGAGCTTGGTTGTGGCACAGGCTTGGCCGGATTAGGAGTGCTTTTGCGCGGGGGAGTTTTGACCCAGACGGATTATATGGTAGAAGCCCTGCAATTTGCGGCTGTAAACGCTGCCCGTAACGGACTTTCGCCTGCCCAATGTGTACAGGCGGATTGGCGGCACTTTAGCCTTAGGCAAAAGTATGACTGGATTATCGGCTCCGATGTGCTCTACGAAAAGAAATTGCATCCCTTCCTATGGCAAATTTTCCACAGTAATCTTTCGGCAGAGGGCCAAGTTGTCTTGGCTGACCCGGGAAGATTGTATGCCCAACAATTTATGCAGATCATGGAAGAACATGGTTGGACGGTGCAAACTGACCGCCGCTTGATAGATTTTGAAGCCAAGATCACACCCGTCGACATCTATTGCTGCAGGCCGCCTAAGGTGGCAGGCCAAGGACCCAGCCAGCAAGCATTTTACGGGAATGGCAGGGATAGAATAGGTTAAACTAGGGTGCATAGAATCTCATGGGACTCTTAAATGATCGTCGTGAGGTGAGAAAATGCATCACTGGCATAGTGAGCTTAAGTACCGGTTGGGAGTGCTCTTTCCCTTGATGTTGCTCTCAGCCTTCCTGGGCGGGCTACTGGTCTTGATGGCTGTAAAATATACTGGATTAGGTGAGGCTTTAACACTGCGCAATCCCCAGGTGGAGGTGGAGGAAAAACAGCAAACTGCACCGGAACCTGCGCCTGACCCGACCCCCGTGGTCAAAGAGACGGAGGAGAAGCCGCAGGTTGTTGATATGGAAAAGGCTACAATAGCCGTGGTGAAAAAGGTGAGGCCCGCTGTTGTCATGATCAGCACTTCAAAGTTGGTGGAAGTAAACGACTATTTTTTTGGACCCTCGGGTTACCGGGAAGTCCAAGGGCTGGGCTCCGGGGTGATTTTTCGTAAAGACGGCTATATATTGACCAACAACCATGTCATCAGCAGAGCGGAGAAGATCATGGTGGTTTTAGCGGACGGCCGCTCCGTGGAGGGCAAGGTGATTGGCGCTGATCCCTATACCGACTTGGCCGTGGTGAAGGTGGACCTGAACAATTTACCTGTGGCAAAATTGGGGGACTCGGATAAACTGCAGGTGGGCCAATTGGCGATTGCTATTGGCAACCCCTTGGAACAAAGCCTGAATAATACGGTAACCACCGGGGTGGTCAGCGCCTTGGAGCGTACCATCCGACTTTCGGACGGGACTCCCCTGCGACGGTTGATCCAGACGGATGCCTCCATTAATCCTGGTAATTCAGGGGGGCCCCTCTTGGACAGCAAGGGGCAGGTAATCGGGATCAATTCCGCCATTATCCAAGAGGCTCAGGGAATTGGTTTTGCCATTCCCATCAATACGGCCAAGAGCATTGCCGACCAACTGATCAAAGAAGGCCGAGTCCGGCGGGGCAGCATTGGCATTACCTACATTTATTTTAATGAACACACAAAGACCTTGGCCGAGCGGCAGTTCAGGATGAAGCTCCCAGCCAACCAAGGCTTTTTGATCACCGCTGTCCGCAAGGGCGGCCCGGCGGATAAAGCGGGACTGTACCCGGGCGATGTGGTGGTTAAGCTCAACGGGAGCCCGGTCGTGTCCCAACGGGGTTTCCAGGATGTGGTGGCTAATACAAAGATTGGTGAGGCAATCAGCGTCGAGTTTTACCGGGGAGAAGAACTGATGAAAAAGACCATCCGTGTGGAGGAAGCCACCGATTGACGGCGAGCCCCAAGGTTATTCCCTGGGGGTTTTCTGTGGGGGCAGGATTATTGCCGGGTTAGTGGAATGCTGCCATAAGGGGGAATTACTTTGTATGTTGTTTGTCCGGAGCACTTAGATGAAGCTATTGATGCCTTTGTTGAAGAATATGGGACATCGCCCGATGTTTACCTCTTGGAAAAGACGAACTTCACCGACTGGACACCCCCGGAGAATTGTCAATACTGTGGACAAGGCCCGGTTTATTTGGTGATCTGATGTTGAACGTACGTTTAATTGCCGTGGGAAAGCTCCGCGAGTCTTACCTGCAGGAGGGCCTGACAGAGTATCTCAAACGGCTGCGGCCATATGCCAAAACTGAGATTATTGAAATTCCTGATGAACCCGATGCGGCCTTGCGGGCTAAGGAACGGGAAGGAGAAAAGATCCTCAGCCGGGTCGGGCCCGAGGACTACTTGATCGCCTTGGATCGCCAGGGAAAGCAGCTTTCATCGCCGGAGTTTGCCGCTGCCATCCAAGAATGGGAGCTGACCGGCAAGAAACCGGTCTTTGTCATCGGAGGTTCCTGCGGGTTGGCGGAGGCTGTACTGAAACGCGCTAATGAACGGTGGTCCTTCTCCAAGCTGACCTTCCCGCACCAACTCTTCCGCCTGATGTTGGTGGAGCAGATTTACCGGGCATTTAAGATCGCTAGAGGGGAAAAGTATCATAAGTAGAGTAAGATTCCGTTATTGTTTCTTCCAAACGGAAAGGGGAAGACTTTGTCCCCAAAGAAAAAATGAGTGGGCAGCCAATTGTTAAAATTACATACAGGGAAAGGAAGAAGGTCTATGTTACCGGCATGGTTTTACTTTGCCCTTGGGTCGGCAGTCTTTGCCGGCTTGACGGCTCTTTTTGGTAAGATCGGAGTTGCTAATATCAGTTCCAATCTGGCCACTTTTTTGCGGACCATCGTTATTCTTATTTTTTTGGGCGGGATTGTCATGATGACGGGTGAATGGCAGAACCCGACGAAGATTCCCGGCAAGACCCTTTTGTTTCTTGTCTTGTCTGCTATTGCCACCGGGGCATCTTGGCTTTGTTATTACCGTGCCCTCCAACTCGGCCCGGCCTCACGAGTTGTTCCCGTTGATAAACTTGGTGTTGTCTTTGCTCTCTTGTTTGCCTTTGTTTTTTTAGGCGAAAGATTTGATTTTAAGATCATCTCAGGTGCAGCCCTTATTGTGGCGAGTACATTAATCATTGCCTTATAATACTAAGCTGATCTTATGGGGAGGACTGGGCTTTTTTCGCCATGGTCCTCCTTTGGCATAGGTTAGGCGTAAATCACCTGGTCAGTATTGTTTTAAAAGGTTAATTGATGTATAATAATAGGTAATAATCGTCAAAAAACAACATGTAGTTTGTTTTGACTTGTTTGCTACCCATGATGTTGTCGGAAGTTAATACAGAAAGAATGTGAAATTGAAAGCATTATAGAACAGGGGGAGTTACCCAAATGAATTCTAGCTGGCCGTTACCTCCGGAACATGAAATTCGTGTCGAATGTAACGATGCGTCAGGACGGTTTACGGTTAATCACGCAAAAACCGGCGCCTTTGACGGGGAAAAACTGGAGCTCTTTTTTGAACTGCAGGAACTACCTATTGTTAACCCGGGAACAGAGTTTATACTTGCTGCTTTGAATGAAAATGAAGACGAAGAAGTAATTTATTTTAAAACAAAGGTAGTGGACGTGTGGTTTGGACGAGGTTTAATAGTGGTTGCCAAGCCGCAACGCATTGATATCAAAGAATTGCGCCAGTTCTTCCGATGTCCCATCAATGTTCCGGTGAAGCTTGTGGTGGGAGAAAGAACCATCGAGGGACAGGGGAAAAATATCTCCGCCGGGGGCATGTTGGTGGAGGTTGAAAATCAGGTTAAACTGATCTGTGGCCTACGCCTAACCTGCGAGTTTACACTGCCTGGTTTGGGGATACCCTTGGGCATTCGGGGGGAAATTGTCCGGCTTGATAAGGCCGGTAACGGGCGATGTGCTGTAGCGATTCGCTTTACTGCCATCCATGAGAAAACCCAGCAGGATATTATCCAGTACCAGTTTAAATGGCAACGGGAAATGGCGCTAAAGCGCAAGAATGGGAAGAAAAAGATCTGAGCAGGGACAAAGGAAAGGCTCATAAAGGAAAAAGCCCGGACACAGGTGTGTGTCCGGGCTTTTCTCGATCGTTACATTGATCTTTGAATCACAACCTTACCCCGTTTTGCGATTTTGACGGCTTCTTCTTCCTCTACGGGGCGTCCCAACAAGTAACCTTGGACTTGATCGCAGTTCCAATTGGTAAGACAATTAAGTTGTTCGGGTGTTTCCACCCCTTCTCCCACCACGTTCAAGTTGATTTGGTGGGCCAGATCAATGATGGAACGGACCAGCGGTTGATGGTTTTTATCGCTGATGTCTGCGACAAAGGACTTATCGATCTTCACTGCATCCAGAGGAAAGATCCTAAGGTAACTTAAGGAGGAATAACCGGTGCCGAAATCATCGAGGAACAGTTTGAAACCTTCATTTTTCAACAGGCGCAGGGTTTCCAAGTTGTTTTCGTAAGATTCCATAACAGCGGTTTCGGTGAGTTCCAAACCGATTTGGCTGGGTAATACCCCATTTTTAACCGTAGCCTGAACGGCTTGTTCGACAAAATCGCCCTGCATCAACTGGCGAGCGGACAGGTTAACGGAAATTATCACACCGTTTATACCTTCCTGAATCAGACGGGCGGCAAAGCGGGCGGATTGTTCCAAGACCCAAAGGCCGATGGGGATAATCAGCCCGTTGGCCTCGGCAAGTCTGATAAAGCGATCGGTAGGAACAAAACCGTATTTTGGGCTTTTCCAGCGGAGTAAAGCTTCAAAACCAACGACTTGACCGGTTACGGGATTAAACTGTGGTTGAAAGACCAAGAAAAATTCCCGGTTTTTTAAAGCCGAGCGGAGACTGTTTTCCATCTCCATTTTCTCCGTGGCCTCATCCTTCATGGCCTGATCAAAGAGGAACCAACGGTTCTTACCGGCTTCTTTTGCCCGGAAAAGGGCGGTGTCGGCATTTTTCAAAAGCTCTTCGAGGGTTTCTCCGTCCTTGGGGAAAAGGGTAATTCCCATACTGAAGGAGATGTGGAAAACCCGATCTTTTATTACAAAGGGAGAGGCAAAAATCTGCATGATTGAGTTGGCGAGGTCCTGGGCTCCTAGACCTCCGTTGACCTCGGGGATAAGCAAGACAAATTCGTCGCCGCCGAAGCGGTACACGTCCACGTTGGGCAGAGTGGTTAGCAGTAATTTACTGATATTTTTCAGAACTATATCACCAAAGGAGTGGCCATAGGCATCGTTAATCAATTTAAAGTTATCAATATCCACATAAAACAGGGCGCCAGAAACTCCTTTGGCGGTCGCCTGCTGAACTACTCTGGCCAATTTTTGGTTGAGGGAGGCCCGGTTGGGCAGGCCGGTAAGATGATCGGTAAAGGCCAACTGTTGAATAAGGAGATCCTGGAATTTGCGCTCTGTTATCTCTGTCAGGGAACCGGCCATCCGTAAATTACCGTTCCGGTCTTTAGTGAGTTTCCCGCGCATTGATAACCAACGGTAATCGCCGTCGGCGGCACGCAGCCGCAGTTCATGCTGGAAGAGGGAAGTTTGGCCGGATAAACAACGATCTAAGGATTCCCGTACTGCTGTGGTGTCCTCAGGATGGGTCAGCCCGATAAACCTTTGCCAAGTGTTCACCGGTTCGCTGCTGTCATAGCCGAAAAGTTCATAGAATTTTGGGGAGATATAGAGGAGATCTTCATCGATGTTCAAGTCCCAAAGGATATCATTGGAGCCTTCCTGCGCCAATTGATACCGTTCTTCACTCTGTACCAGTTTTTCTTGGGTATTTTGGAGTTCCTCGTACCGCCGGCGCAATTCTTCTTCAGAGGCGGCAAGCTCCCGGTATAATTGGGTTAGTTTTTTATTATTGGCCCGGAGCAGTTGTTCGGATTTAACGCGTTCGGAGATGTCAATACCCATGAAGATTAGTTCTTCCGGATCACCGGGAAAACGCTGGGTGGCAATGATGCTCCACAGAAAATGAATCTTCTTACTGTCGTGCCGTAAGATGGGGAATTCCGCCTGGGTAAAGGATTTGGTCTGCATGAGTTGGAGGAGGCGGTCAATATGTGCTTGTTTATTCTTCGGCACCAGATCATGGATCCTGCAATGGCCCACGACATGGTCTTCGGCGATCTCCATTTTTTCGGCAAATTCGTTGAAGGAAAGGACTTTGCCCCGGTGATCGCAGCCGATAATCACGAGATGCGCCGTTTCAATGGCCTTATTTAAAATTGTTTGGTTTACTGTCAACGTGTTGTGCAGAGCCGATGTCTGCCAAAAAAAGATGGAAGAGAGCAGAAACATGAGGCAAAGCAGGGATATGAACAAAGTTAATACCTGATCAAAATTGCCAAAGACCTCGGAGCGAGGCGCAGCGATAACAAAAGACCATCCGGTATTGGCGATGGGAGCAAAACTTAAAAATTTTATCTGGTTTTGATATTTGTACTCCCCGGCTCCGGTTTGGCCGGCCATCATTTGCTCGATCAAACTGGTTAAAGCTGTATACTGTGGGTTTTTAGCCAAGTCATTTTTTTGATTGTACACTAAAGAGCGATCTTCGTGGGCTAAAATTTTGCCTTCGTGGTCAATAATAAATGAGTTGCCTTTTGCACCGAAGCGAATGTTCTCGGTAATCTCTGATAACTTTTCCAATGAATAGGTGGCGTACAGCACTCCAGTGACTTTTTCTTTATAGACCACGGGTACGGCAAAGACAATAATCATTGTGCCATCCAGGCGGCTAAGCAGCGGTTCTGATACATTGCGCTCTCCGGCCAAGGCCTTAAGGAAGTATGAACGATCACCGATAAACAGGCTATTTCCGTCACTGGTATTAGACTGCCCTGTCCTGTCCGCAAGACTGATGCGCTTTAAATTTGAGAGTTTGAGTTCATTGATGGCTTCAATGATCCGTTTTTTTTCACTCCACGGTTGGGTCGGATCTTTGATCACATCAAGGGAGGAAAGGGATTCCAGGATAATAAATTGCGTATTTAGTTGGTTCTCCACCTGCTTTGCGCCTTGGCGGGCCAGTTCCACCAAGGATGATTGGGCATTGTTAATCAGCAGATTCCGAACAAAGATGTAAATGCTGATTCCAGCAATTAGTCCGACCAGTGCAGCGGCAATGCCATAAAGCAAGAAAGAATCATGTCTTTTTCTGTTTATGGCCATCACCGCCTTCTCGTTCTTTAGTAAATTATAAATAACTCTGAGATCTCTATCGACATTAGGTCCTTGGTTCTTAATATTCATTTAATGTGTAAAACCAAAGCTGTTGGATAAATTGTTACCTCTCCTGAAAGTGTTAATGACTTGAGGGTGGAAAACTTTACTGAAATAAAGCAACAAAGCACAGCAGCCAAAAGCTGCTGTGCTCTGTTTTGGTGGATTTGCTCTGAACCACCCTGCCAGCTTACGTTTTCATTAAAGGCTATCCCTTGGTTGGAGAGAAAATGATCTGTAATATCTGGAAGAATCCTTGATAAGGAGTTGGCCCCCGGGATCTGAAACAGAGATTTTTGTTTTCCTTCACGGCATGTATGGCAGCCCCATGGCGGCAAAGGCCTTTTTCCGGCAAGGGTGCAGCAAACGACTCTCGTCTTGCCCCTTTAAGGGAAATGCCCGGCGAGGTTAAGGGCTGATCACTTAAAGTGGATGCTGCTGGATAATACACCTGGTCGTGAAGGCTGTCGACATAGAATAACCGGTGGTTGCTTTGAGGATCGATTCCCATGGCGTAAATTTCACCCCAGCCGACCAAAGGAATGATGGCAAAGAACAAAAAGAAGGAGATTAAGAAATACTTGTTTTCCAACAAGATCTACCCCCTTTATTTGTTGCAACATTGTTACTAATACAACACATCTAATAATTATCCTTCTGCTTTTGAGAAATTTATTAAAATTATTTATAGCAAAATAATAGGGAGATTTGGTCCTGGCGAAAATACCTCCGGCGACTGCTTTTCATTTGCCCGGAAGATCCTTATAATAGAGTCAATATCATGAATAGGCGGGTGGGCATAAATGACTGGATCCAGAGTCTATTTCACAGACCTGCGCACAAAACCCGGGCTTAACCTCCTGGATAAATTGGAGAGGATGATTAAAGCTGCGGGCATACAAGAGATTGATTTTCAAGGAAAGTTCACCGCAATCAAGCTTCACTTTGGTGAACCGGGAAACCTGGCATATATCCGCCCCAATTATGTGCGCCGGGTGGCCCGGATGCTCCAGGATTTGGGGGCAATTGTGTTTTTAACCGACTCCAATACTCTCTATTGCGGAAGGCGTGCCAATGCCGTGGATCACTTGGAGACGGCCATGGAAAACGGTTTTAATCCCCTGGCCACCGGGTGTCAGGTGATTATTGCCGATGGCTTGAAGGGTACGGACTACAGGGAAATTCCCATTGCCTTAAAGCATTGTAAAACCGCGAAAATTGGTGCGGCAATTGCCGACGCAGACATTATTGTCTCCCTGAACCACTTTAAAGGCCATGAAATGACTGGCTTCGGCGGTGCTTTAAAGAATCTTGGCATGGGCAGCGGATCCCGGGGCGGAAAGCTGGAGATGCATTCGGCTTCCCAGCCGATTATAGTGGCAAAATACTGCGTGGGGTGTGGCCAGTGCGTGGCCAACTGCGCCCAAGGGGCCATTGCCCTGAATGAACGGAAAAAAGCTGTGATTGATTACAAAAAATGTGTTGGTTGCGGCCAGTGTGTGGCGGTTTGTCGCTTTAATGCCGCGCAGGTTAGGTGGGATGAATCGGCGGTTATAGCCTGTGAGAAGATCGCTGAGTATGCCTACGCTGTTGTAAAGGGTAAGCCTCATTTTCACATCAACTTTATCATGAACGTTTCGCCGGAATGTGATTGCTGGAGTGCCAATGATCTGCCCATTGTTCCGGATCTTGGCATGGCCGCCTCCTTTGATCCGGTGGCGTTGGACAGGGCTTGTGCGGATTTGGTAAACGGGGCGCCGGTGTTACCGGGCAGTATCTTAGCGGAAAAAGATGGGGACGAACACCAAGATTATTTTACCCGGGTACACCCACAGACGCATTGGCAGGCCGGTTTGGAGTATGCGGAAAAGATCGGTTTAGGGACACAACAATATGAGCTGGTCAAGATCTAATTTTATTTAACGGCAGGGATGCCGCGGGCGACGTCCCTGCTTTTGCCATTGAACAATATAATGGATCGATGAAGTAAGCAGGCAAAAGGCTTGCCAAAGGAAATTACCTTGTTTGCGGGCTAAAAGGGGAAAAGGGTTTTAGCCCGGGATAACGAATGCTGATCTAACTAATGGTTCCATAATTGTGTTTTGTGGTGTTATAATTCAATATATGGTGATTATTAACGGAAAACTGCCCAATATATTGCACCAAAAGCCAAAAGAGAAAATAGTGGAACTTGCATAGCTTAGAACCTTCGTGAACAGGCAGCAGATTTGCCGGTACGTATTCGGTTACATGACGAGGCATTATGCTGATCCGCGGGGAGGTGCAGGAGATGATCACTACTGTTACGCTCAACCCGGCTATTGACCGCACTTATTTTCTGGACGAATGGCGCTTGAGCCAGGTAAACCGGGTACAACGCAAGAATGTTATGCCCGGGGGTAAGGGGATCAATGCAGCCCAGATTGCACGGGTCTTAGGAGAACAGGTAACTGCTACTGGTTTTTTGGGAGCAGAAGCCGAGCCGTTTTTCCGGCAGAGTCTTTTAGCGGTGGGGGTGATTCCCGATTTTGTTCCTGTTCGGGGTGAGATTCGCCAAAATATCACTTTGATCGGGCCTGGGATTGAACAAACCGCTATCTTGGAGCCGGGACCGGAGATCAGCCATTACGAGTTGGCAGCCTTGGAGGAAAAGGTTACATCTTTGGCCGGACAGAGCTTGATGGTGATCTTGTCCGGAAGCCTCCCGCCGGGCGTACCCGAAGGCATTTATGGCAGGTTGATTCATATGATCCGGGAGGCCGGTTCCGACGCCATCCTGGATACATCTGGCGAGCCCTTGCGGCTTGGCTGCGAAGCGGGACCGATCCTGGTCAAGCCAAAGCTCGCTGAGTTGGAGGAGGCCGTGGGGCAGCCCCTGGAGACGGAGCAGCAATGGATCGATGCTGGCAGAGAGGTTATTAGCTGGGGAGCGGGCATGGTTCTGATTTCCTTGGGAATGGAAGAATCATTGTTGATCACCTCCGGGGAGGTTTTAAGGATCTTTTGCCCCAAAGTTCAACCCGTTAATACCGTAGGTTGTGGCGATGCTTTATTGGCCGGAGTGGCCGTCGGGTTAATCCGGGGAATGGACCTACCCGACTGTGTCCGCTGGGGAATGGCTGCCGCCTGTGTTAACTCCCTGTGTCTTGGGGGCGGTGAATGTGATCCCCGGCAGGTGATGAAAATCTATCCCAATATAAGTGTCGAACGGATTGACGGTCGGCGCAGGAAGATTCGCTAATTTAGCTGTAAACCATTCTTTTGCTTATGTATTCGCCTGGCGGTAAAGGGGAATATTAGGGGTGGATACTAGTGAAAGGGTGGTTTTATTATGGACAGAAGATGGCTTGTTCCTTTATTGTCAATTGTCTTGGTGGGTTCCTTGGTTTGGGGTTATCAACAATACAGGTCAAGAAGCAGCCTGGAGATCAGGACGGAAAACCAGTATAACCGGGCATTTACTGAGCTAACTACGCATGTGGCGGGCTTGGAATCCCAATTGGCCAAATGTAAGGTGGCCAACTCACCGAAGATCTTGACCCGGTTCTTTTCGGATATTTGGCGGGAGGCCCATATGGCCCAGGAGGAGTTGGGGCAACTGCCGATTACATCGGTGGAGATGTCCAGAACGAAAGACTTCCTGGCTCAAGTCGGCGCCTTTACCTATAATATGGCCACCAACCGGGATATCCGCCAGCAAAAGCTCTCGGACAAGGAACGGAAAACCCTGCTTAGCCTGCATAATCAGTGCAAATATATTTCCAATCAGTTGACGGGATTACAGGAAGAAATGCTTGATGGAGAGACAAAATGGCTCCAGGTGGACCGGGACGATGCCCGGGGGCTTGCTACCGCGGTTGGGGATCCGGGACAGGCAACCGGGACCAATAAAGTGACAAAAAGTTTTTATATGTTGGAAGACGGGTTAAAGCGCCTTCCTGAACCGGAGATTGAGGGCAATACCTTAAACTTTACAGAAAAGCCCAGGGGATTGACAGGGGCGGAGATTTCTGTGGAACAAGGGCGGCAGATTTGTCGCCGGATGGTGCCGCAAGGAGAGCGGATGCGGATTAGCTATGACGGACGTACCCGTGGCAATATGGCAACTTATATGTATACCTTAACCCCCAAAAATAACCGGCAGGGGGAGCAACAGACCAAAGTGGCGATTACGGTCAAGGGTGGTCACTTGGCCTGGTTTTTAAAAGAACGGACAGTGACCGGATCGCGTCTGAGTATAAAGGAAATTCACCGGCGTGTCCAAGCGTTCCTTGCTTCCCGCGGTTATCCGGAGATGGTTCCGGTGGCGACGGAGGAGTTTGACGGTGTAGCCACCGTCTCCATGGTGTGCCGCTGTGACGGCTATGTAGTTTACCCGGACATGATCAAAGTCCAATGCGCCAAGGATAACGGGGAAATCTTGGGTGTTGAGGCCATTACCTATCTGACTTTTCACCGACCCAAACGCTCATTTCCGGCGCCGCGGCTGAGTGAAGCCGAGGTATGTAAAGGATTGAGCCCAAATTTGAAGGTGGATGAGATTCGCCAAGCGGTGGTTATGGACGAAGGATTTAAGGAGAAAACCTGCTGGGAGGTGTTGGGGCGGGCAGACGGCGATCGCTACCGGATCTTTCTTTCCGCGGAAACGGGGGAGGAAGAAAAGATCCAAAGAATTGATGAGAATGGTTTGGAGATTGAGTAAAGCGCTGCTTCAAGCGCACTTTTTTTAAAAGTGAAAAGCAAAAAGAGCAAAGTAAAAAGGGTAAAGTGAGAAGGGTAAAGTGAAAAAAACAGTGAAGTATGAAGGGTAAAGAGAAAGGAGAAAAGGGAAAAGAGTAAAAGGGGAGGAAAAAGGGATTTAAGTGGCGAAGGATCTAAAAACACTTTCGTCCACTTTTAAAATATTGCTGATTATAAATTTATACGGAGGAGGAGCCAAGGATGGGTAAGAAAGTTCTACTCTGTGATGATGCACAGGTTATTCGGGTAATGTTAAGCCGGATTTTAGCGGAGGCGGGTTATGAGATCGTTGGGGAGGCTTCCAATGGTACGCAGGCAGTGGCTGCTTATCGACAACTGAAACCGGACTTGGTTTTTATGGATATTACCATGCCAGAGATGAATGGCATTGAGGCTGTTCGTACCATTTGTCAGGAGGATCCGCAGGCGAAGATCATCATCTGCTCTGCCATGGGGCAGAGGACCCATGTGGTAGAGGCGGTGGAAGCGGGTGCAAAAAACTTTATCATTAAACCCTTTGAACCTGCAAAGATTATTGAGGTGGCCAATGCCGTCTCCGGAAGCTGAAAAAATGTAAAGAGTAAAGGGAAGAAAGTAAAGTTAAATATCAAATAATTTGCGATAAAGCACCCCGGATTGGGGTTGTTTTTTTATTGCCTACTTTTGTTGGGAAAGGAGGTAAGCGCCTACGGCGATAAGGGCAATCCCGACCAGATGCATAGTGCGGAAAGGCCGGGGGGAGAGGTCAAGCCAGCCGAAGCGATCCAAGAGAAAAGCCGTGAACAACTGGGCGGCAACAATGGCTGTGGTGGCTTTTCCTGCCCCCAGCCGGGGAAAGCTAAGGGCAACCCCGTAAATGATGAGCACGCCGAGGGAACCGCCCAACCAAGCGTACCAGGGAACTTTACTAAGCTTCGCCAGGCTGAGGCTGTTTAGTTTGGTCAGGAAGAAGGGCAGGATTGTCACCAGCCCCGTTAAGTGTACGGCAAAGGTGGTTTCTGTAAGACCAATGGTTTTGCCCAGTAATCCGTTGAGGCCTCCTTGGATGGCCATTAGTGCACCGGCCAGTCCGGCCGGTAAGATAAAGAACAATTGTTTACGCAAAGTCTTCTCTCCCCAATGATTTTATATCTTAGTTTACCCCTGACCGCTGGGCATATCCCCGACAGTGGCCTTCATAAGATGCCTAGGGGTGAAAGAATGGGCTCCCTAATGGCCACAATGGTCCTGGGGTTTATGGTGGGAATTTTGGGCACCGTCCTTGGTGGCCTTGGTGTGCTCATCTTTCCCCGCCGGGAGACGGGGGAGCAGAGTATTCTGGTGGGGATCTCCGGTGGGATTATGATCGCTGTCGTTCTATGGGATCTGTGGCCGGAGGCCGTAGCCAGCAATTACTATTCGGCGGTCGGCGGTGGTGTGTTTGGTTTGGTTTTTATTCTCCTTGCTGGCCTGGTGGTACGGCGAAGCACCATCTTGCCGCTGAGTAGTCTGGCCCGGACAGGACTGTTGATGGGGATGGGAATCGGTGTGCATAACTTTCCGGAGGGTTTAGCCTTGGGAACGGTTAAAGCTGCAGCGGTCGATTGGCGGCGCTGGCTTAGCTTGGCAGGGTTGATGACCGTCCATAATGTGCCGGAAGGAATGGTTGTGGCGGCAGCTTTGCACCTGGCCCAAGTCTCCCTCCGCCAAGTGATGCTGGCCCTGTTCCTGGTGGAACTGCCGATGGCTTGTGGTGCTCTGTTGGGTGGGTTGTTAGGGGGGTATCTCACCGGTTTGTTGCTGCATCTCTTGGGTTTGCCTCCGGAGCCATGGTGCTTTTGGTGTTTAAAGAGCTGTTGCCGCTGGGAAGGGATCTTTCCTCGCTGAGAAAGACCTTTTACGGCTTGGGCATCGGGATTCTCATCGGTTTATTCCTGACTCATCTCTTTTAGAAGTAACTAATGGGTCTTAGGTTGTTTCGAAATGAAAAAAGCTGCGGTTCTTGAGCGAACCACAGCTTTTTTTTGGGGGGATTTATAAATGAAATGAACAAAGAAAATATTATTGCCCGTTCTCTGCTTTGTCCTTTTTTTCCTCGAGGATGCCATATTCAATACCGTCCACCAAAGCCTGCCAACTGGCCTCGATGATGTTCTCCGAAACCCCCACCGTTCCCCAGCTTTGGCGCCCGTCGCTGGTTTGGATGAGTACCCGGACTTTTGCCCCTGTGCCGGAGTTTTCCTCCAAGACACGGACTTTAAAGTCGGTCAGGAAGACGTTCTGAATCTTGGGATAAAAGCGGGCAAGGGCTTTGCGAATGGCTGAGTCCAGAGCGTTGACGGGGCCATTGCCCTCGGCGGCGGTGATCTCCGTCACGCCATTGACACTAACTTTGATGGAGGCTTCCGAGTAGGAAGGATTATCTCCCCGCTTCTCCACGATTACCCGGAAGCCTTCCAGGTTAAAGACTTTTTCGTAGAGGTTAAAGGCCTTCTTGATCAACAGATCAAAGGAGGCTTCGGCGGCTTCAAATTGGAAGCCCAAGTGTTCCAGTTCTTTAAGCTGGTTGGTTAGGGCCTTTATCTCCTTTGCATCTTTGGAGACATTGGGTACCAATTGCCGGGCCCGGTTCAGGATGGTACTGCGTCCGGCCTGATCCGACAAGAGGAAGCGGCGGACATTGCCGACGGAAGCCGGTTCGATGTGCTCCAAAGTGTGGGAGTTTTTTTGGACGGCATCCACGTGGGTACCGGCCTTGTGGGCAAAGGCGCTGGCACCGACGTAGGGTTGGCGTTCGTCGTGATGCAAGTTGGCCAATTCCGATAATAACCGGGAAACGGAAGTCAGCTTGGTCAGGTTGGTTGCAGCCTTGCAGTCCATCTTGAGCTTTAAAACCAGGGTGGGCAGGATGGTTGAGAGATTGGCATTGCCGCACCGTTCACCGTAACCATTGAATGTGCCTTGGACCTGGCGGGCGCCTTCCTGGACGGAGAGTACCGAATTGGCTGCGGCCATGCCGGTGTCATTATGGAAGTGAACGCCCAGGGGTACTGTAACCTTCTTGCTGATCTCCTGGAAAATGTGGAGCGCTTCTTTGGGCAGGGTTCCGCCGTTGGTGTCACATAAGATGACCATATCGGCGCCGCCCCGGATGGCTGCCCCAATTGTGGCCAGGGCATATTCGGGGTTGGCCCGGTACCCGTCGTAAAAATGCTCGGCGTCGTAAAAAACCTCCCGTCCATGGGCCTTCAAAAAGGCCACCGAATCCTCGATCAGCGCCAAATTTTCTTCCAATGTGATACGAAGAACTTCCCGGACATGGAAATCCCAGGTCTTACCGAAGATGGTGACGGTGGGTGTTTCGGCTTCCAGGAGGTTCCGTAAGATCGGATCATCCTCCGGCCGGTTGTTGGCACGCCGGGTGGAGCCAAAAGCCACCAGACGGCTGTTTTTGAGGGAGATTCCTTTCATGCGTTGGAAGAACTCCTGATCCTTTGGGGTTGCTCCCGGCCAACCGCCTTCAATATAATCTATGCCTAAATCATCCAACGCCTGGACGACCCGGATCTTGTCGTCAACGGAAAAAACAACTCCTTCGCCCTGCAGGCCGTCGCGGAGGGTTGTATCATAAACCTGGAACATGGCCATGGCATGGACACCCCTTTCCTCACCGGAGAACATTTATATTTATTGCTAATAATTGTACTCGACCCTTCTTGGGGTGTCAAGAAAGTGTCTGACAATAGGGTGGACACTCCTGCCGGTCCAAAGGCATACGATATGGGGAACGAGGTGATCCCAGCGATGTTCGGTTACCAACTGGTTTCTCTGGCACACGTTCCTCTGGGGGGTCGTATCCTTTCCACTGGTATGACGGGCTCAGATGTCTACCGGTTGCAAACTTTGTTAAAGGGGATGGGTTTGTATGTGGGGGAGGTTGATGGGCAATTTGGTGTGTTAACCGAAGAAGCTGTCTTGTTGCTTCAGCGCTTATGTTTTCGTAAAACCGATGGGAGGGCCGGTCCGGATTTCTTCCGTCTCTTACAGGAGATTGTCGAACAAGGAGCGTGGCTTGTTCACCGTGTTGGCCGGCACGAGACACTGTCTTCCATTGCTAAAGGTTATGGTGTGGCTCCCGGCGCCCTGCGTTCCCCGGCAAAGTTTGCCGGGTTTGGCCAGCCGGTTTTAATACCACGGCGGGAGGTCTGGCTGTTGTGGGGTGAATGGTACACTACGGTAGAATGCACCGGCTTGCTGGTACCAGCAGATACAGAGGGTGACAGGATACCGGAATTAGGGGAAAAAACTGTAGTGAACAGTGACTCTGTACAGGATTTCCTGAAAAAGCGGCGGGTGCGGGGGGATAGTTGGGTCTGGGATTGTCGTGGTTTGGGCCCAGATTTCCTGCGAAAGACCCTGCGAAAATGTTTGCGGTTAAACCCCAATGAGCGCCCCTGGCTGTGGCTGGAGGAGGAACATCTGGCTTATCCGGGGCTTGCCATGGCATTAAAGATCCACGGGAAACATCCGGCGGTTGCCGGCCTGATCGTGCACTTGACACCGCCGCCGGTCAAGGGCGGTTCCGCACCGGGGCAATTGGGCCGTTGGCGCCGTATGTTACATGGCTTGCCGGTCTTATTGCACCTGGATCTGGGGGCTGTTTTGGAGACGACCGGAGGACGTCACAGGATTACACCAAAAGAAACCCGTTATTATCTGCTGAGAAGCGGAGGTCAGCCGGAACGCTGCGGTAGTTACGCCTGGGCATCCTGGGAGGTGGAGCACCAGGGCCAAACGGCCAGGTTATGGTTGCCCGATCGCCTCACTTTGCAGCGGGTGCTTGGCGATATTGTCCGGGAAGGCTGGCATGGCGTGGTCTTCACAGGCATTAACACTGTCAACCGCCACAGTCTGGAAAAATGGCGCGGGCATTTTGCGCTGAAACGATACGACCATGACCATTGCTGCCGGGCCTTAAAATAGTCTTGGCTGCAAAGACCCTCAGATGTGTTTAATGTAGCCAGAATTCCAGCCGGATGTAGATTTTGCACAAACAAAGGACATGAACAGCGGGACCCTTTCATATATATTGAAGAGAAAAAACTGCTCCGCAGGTCCCAAAGAGACAGCGCCGAAGAGACCTAAGGCGCAGGGATGGGGAGAGAGGGAGGGGTTTATGCGTGGTTGATACCGAGCGCAGGGTCTTTGAATGGGAACAGAAGGTCCTTCGGGTAGAGCGTGATTTCCGTGTGGAAGGGGAGGTTAGGGTTAATCCGGAGGAGCCCCCCATCGATCAGGTGTTATCAATCGAGTGTCGCCTTGTTGATGTGGTAACAGAGCCAGTTGCGGAAGGACTGTTAATTGCCGGGAAAATGATTCCCTTCCTGGTCTGTCAGGCAACCGTCGCTAGCGGGCCGGACGTCCCGGCGGCAATGACGTACTGCAGTATAAAGGGGGAGCCGATCTCCTTCAGTTATATGCTGGAACTTCCGACGGTTCCGGCGGGGGACAGGGTGAAGACGGACTGCCGGGTGTTCCGGGTGTCGGCGGAACCCGGTGATCACCATGTCATCCGGGTGGCAGGCGATATCCTGGTGGTCAGTATCATTGTTGCGCCGGAACGGGAGGAGCTGGTGGTTAATGCGCAGGTCCAGCCACCGGCAGCTCTTAATGTGGCCAAAGAGGTCTTTCGGGTGACGGAGCCCCTTGGCACCTATCAGGGCCGGGCCCAGGTGCAAACCGTGTTGGATCTACCCTACCTTTGTCCTCCGGTCTTTCGGGTGCTTTGGACCCGCGCTACTCCCGTTAACCTGCATTGGGAGAGTGGCAAAGGTAAGATCAAAATTGAAGGAGATCTCTCCGTTACCATGGTGTACCTTTCCCGGAATGAAGAGGACCGGGAGGAACTGATGAAGGTGGAATGGAGCCGGGAAGCGGGGCCAGCCTTGCATTGGCACTTGGAGATTGACGGGCAGAATATTGGGGAAGATACCCGCTTTCTTCCCGTAGTCACTGTTCCTTTTTGCAGTGCAGAGAGTTACGGCAAGGAGAACCTCCGGTTTGAAGCCCTGGTGCTGGCGGAGGTCGCGCCTTACCGCCTCATCGAAGGAGAAGTGGTGGTGGATCTGTCGGCGCCGGAATTAATCCTGGACATCAACCGCAGGCGACTGGAACTGGAGGATGTGCTGGCCGATCAGATCGCCATATTGCCGGTGGAACGGCTGCTGGAACTGCCTGCGGGCCGGCCTGAGCTTGGCCGGGTTTTGCACTGTCAAGTCTTGGCCAACCGGATTTCCGGGGAATGTGGAACGGGTAAAATTCTCCTGGAGGGTTCTACGGAGATCAAATTGTTATATACAGCCGGTGACGGGGAAAGTTTTCCGGGTGTTTATACCGCTGCCTGGGAGAAAACAACGGCCTTGGCCTGGGCCGAGAGTGTGCAGGTTTCTGTGGCGGAGGAGGGTTTCCGGGCCGAGGTGGAAGGTAATGTGCTGGGAGTTTCCCTTGAGCCGGTGGACGGACGCCGTGTCCGCCTGCTCATGGAAGTGATGGTGCGAACCAGAGTGTTGGAGCAGAAGCATCTTTCCGTGGTGGATGATTGGGCGGTAGTACCCAAAGTAGCGCCGGGCACCCGCTCGACCATGATCTTTTATCTGACTCAACCTGGTGACACCTGGTGGAAGGTGGCGCGCAAATACCAGACTACCATGGAAGCATTGGCCCAGGAAAATCATCTGTCCCTCAGTGAACCCCTGCCCGCTGGTAAAAGGTTAATCATCCCCATGGCGACGATGGCGAAGATTACCACTCTTAAATAAAAATAAATAAATTGAAGACAGTTTCCCCGTTTTTGCCCGGGGGAAGGGAGGGCGTCTGCCCGTAAAGGCTGTTGACGGATGTTAACAGCCTCTTATTTTTTGGTTATGCAAGCCGGGCGGGGCAGCGGACGGCAGCGGCATAGAGAAGGGCCAAGCTGGTCAGTCTATTAAAGGAGGATGCTCAGGGGGGGATATGCAATGAAGAAATGGTTGCCGGTTATGCTTGCCCTTGTCCTTGCTCTCATTATTCCGGAGGGCGTCTGGGGAGCTGAGTATTTTCCGGCCAAAGCCGGTATTTTAATTGAGACCCAGACCGGCCGGGTCATCTTTGCCCGGAATGAGCATGAGCGGCTCCCGCCCGCCAGTGTGACCAAGGTCATGACCATGCTGCTGATTATGGAAGCGGTGGATGGTGGTAAAGCCCGTTTGGATGAGAAGATCACCACGAACAGGAATGCGGCGGGCATGGGCGGGTCCCAGATCTACCTGCGGGAGGGCGAGGTTATGACCTTGGACAAGATGTTAAAGGCCATTGCTATAGTGTCGGCCAATGATGCCAGCACCGCCGTGGCTGAACATCTCTACGGGAGCACCGAGGCGTTTATCGATGCTATGAACCGTCGCGCCGAGGCAATGGGGCTGCAGAACACCCATTTTGCCAATGAAACCGGCCTGCCGGATCCCAATCACTATACCAGCGTTTATGACGTGGCTATAATCACCCGGGAGTTAGTCACCAAACATCCCGGCATTCTCAAATATACTTCCATTAAGACCGATTCCATCCGAAACGGGGAATTTATCTTATGGAACACCAACAAACTAATCGGTGAATACCCGGGTGTGGACGGGCTGAAAACCGGACATACCCAGGAAGCCGGGTTTTGTTTGGTGGCTACGGCAAAGCGCGACGGAATGCGGTTGATTTCCGTTGTTTTCGGTGCTCCGTCCAACGGGAAAAGGTTGGAGTTGACGAAGACCTTGTTGGAGAAGGGCTTTCGTAATTATGTCCATAAGATTGTGGCCAAGAAAGGGGAGACCGTGGGTAAGACCCGTATTAATGAAGGGGCCAGACAAACACCGTTGGTTCTGGCGGAAGATCTGGCCGTCGTAGTGGAGCGGGAACAACTGGCAAAGGTGGAGAAGGATCTGGTGTTGATCCCCAAGACCGCTCCCTTGCCCAAAGGTACAGTCGTCGGCAATTTAGTGGCCAAAGTCGGCAATGAGGCGGTGGGTCAAGCGCCGGTGGTCACCGGCGAACAGGTAGGCCGGGCCAATTTCCTTGTCCGCCTCTGGTGGAGCCTGGTTCGTTGGTTTACTAACCTTTGGCGGCGCCGGTAGGAACGGTCCGTTAATTTAATGGAAAAATAACACAGGACCTTCCGTCAACTCTTGACAGCGGATTTCCTTTGAATTATAGTAATTTGAGAACATAAAATAGGGAGGTGACGGCATTGCCAAACTATGACTACCAATGTCCCAACTGTGGAAGATTTGAAACATTCCAGAGCATAACTGCAGAGCCGTTGTCTGCCTGTCCGACGTGTGGAGCTCCTGTTCAGCGGCTCATCAGTCTCAACACGAACATAATTTTTAAAGGTTCAGGTTTTTACGTCACAGACCACCGGAAAGCGGATTATAAAAAACGCTCGAAAGAAGAGAAACAAAGCACTTCCTCCAGTAGTTCCAAAGCTTCGTAAGGTTTCTTAAGAAAAGGGAAAAGAAGGAAAAGGTCACAGGAAACGTGACCTTTTTTCTGAGTGATCTTAAAACCACATGTTCTGTGAAAGGGGATCCGAGCGATGGCTGCAGCCTTTATGTTGGAGATCCGGGAGAAATTGGCAGAAGCCCTTCGTCAGGGAATACAAAGAGCCAAGGCGGATGGGGTTTTTCCGCCGGATTGCGAGGAAACGGTTAAGCTGGAGACGCCAAAGGACCGCACACATGGGCATTTTGCCACCAATGCCGCACTGGTTCTGGCCCGCTGGGCAAAAAAACCTCCACGCCAGGTGGCGGAGATGCTCCTCTCCTACCTGCCTGAGGTCGGTTTTTTGGGCCGGACGGAGATCGCCGGGCCCGGGTTTATCAATTTTTACCTTGATCGGAGTTGGCTGGGGGAGGCTGCTGCCGAAGTTTTACGGCTAGCGGAGGCCTATGGTGATAATGACTTGCTCCGCGGGGAAAAGATTCAATTAGAGTTTGTCAGTGCTAACCCGGTGGGGCCCATGAATGTGGTGAATGCGCGGGCGGCCGCTGTGGGCGACAGCTTGGCCCGGATCTTTAAGACCTGTGGCGCCCAAGTGGAGAAAGAGTACTATATCAATGATTACGGCGTCCAGGTTTGGGTTTTGGGTCGTTCCATCGAAGCGCGCTACCGGGAGTTGCTGGGTGAAGCTGTGGAATTTCCGGAAGAGGGTTACCGCGGTGACTATATTACCGACTTAGCCCAGGAGGTCTTAGCTACATATGGAAGCGAACTGCGGGCCAAGCCGGAGGAGGAGCGGGTGGAGCTTTGTAAAGAGTTCGGTTACAAAAAGATCCTCCGTTCCCAGCAGGAAGACCTGAAAAACTATGGTATCGTGTATGATGTTTGGTTCAGTGAACGGAGCCTGCACCAAAGCGGTGCGGTGGACAAGGTAATTAAAGAGTTGGAAGCAAAAGGGCTGCTCTATGAAGCCGACGGGGCCATCTGGCTAAAGACCTCTCTGTTTGGCGATGACAAGGACCGGGTGATCCGGACAGCTGACGGTCGGACTACTTATTTCATTTCCGATATTGCCTACCATCTGAACAAATATGAGCGGAACTTTACCCGGGTTATTGATATCTGGGGCCCCGACCACCACGGCTATATCCCGCGCATGAAGGCGGCAATGGCGGCGCTGGGGATTGACCCGGCGCGGTTGGAGGTTTTGATCGCCCAGCAGATTAACCTGCTCAAGGGCGGTAAACCCTTTAAAATGTCCAAGCGCCGTGGGGAGTTCATTACCATGCAGGATCTTTTGAACGAGGTTGGTAATGATGCCGCCCGCTGGTATTTCCTGATGCGGAGTACCGACAGCCACTTGGACTTTGATCTTGAGTTGGCGAAGGCTCAGACCAGCGAGAACCCGGTGTTCTATGTTCAATACGCCCATGCTCGGATCGCCAGTCTTTTCCGGCAGGCGGCCGAAGCGGGGGTGGCTTGGCAGGGGTGGCGGCCGGAGGATGCGGAGCTTTGGGATGATGACGAAGCCGAGATCCTGGAGCAGGTGGCCCGTTTTCCGGAGTTGTTAATTACTGCGGCGGAGGGCTGCGAACCCCACCGGGTGACCGGGTACCTATTGGAATTGGCTACTTTATTCCATGCCTACTATAACCGCAAACGCTTCCTGGGCGAAGGGCCTGAAGTCAGCCATGCCCGGTTAAGCCTGGCAGCGGTGGTCCAACGCATTTTGGCAAAGGGGCTGAGCCTATTGGGTATCTCTGCCCCCGAACGGATGTAATTTGGGCGGGCCTATAGCACCAGAGGCTATGGTGCGGTTGGTCCGAAACGCAATTGTTGTATTGCTGTTTAGAGAAATTGCCCCCGTCAAGACCGGCGGGGGTTTCTTATGCAAAGCTTTGGGCAGTATTTCCGGGAACCCCGGAGTGTTAGGGGGACAAATCCAAAAAGGGTTTGCCGGATAGCGTAGAGAATTAGTTTTCGCCATTGTTTTTAAAGGGGGGGCGATGAAATGCCGCCTAAAACGGCAGACAATAAACAAATACGGCGGAAAAGATCGGAAAAGGCAGGCATCGGGCGGATTTTTGCCTGGATCATACTGATCGTACTGAGCCCGGCCTTGCTTTTGCTAGATGCGCTACGATCCGAGCAGTCCCATCGCCATACCATTTATGCTTTTATGCTTTTTTCCTCGGTAGTTGTGGCCTTTACCGGCATTGCCATTCTCATGACAGAAACGCCGACCAACCGGTTGTTGCAGGTGTTGAATGGGCAAATGGCCACCGGTGACACGGAGATTTTTTACAGTTCGGAACTGGCGGTGATCCATGGGATGGCCTTAAAATACCGACTTGATCCCCAACTGATCATGGCGGTGATCAAAGCAGAGAGCAATTTCCGGCCGCGGGCAGTTTCGCCGAAGGGTGCCAGGGGTCTGATGCAGATCATGCCGCTGACCTGGCGGCACTATAACCCGGAGTCCCGTTGCTTGGGGAACCATGCCGGGGATCACTTGTGCCATGAGGGCGACTGCATATTTTCCGTGGAAAGAAATATTGAAACCGGGGTGCGTTATTTAAAGGACTTGGTAAACAAGTATGACGGCAGGGTGGATCTGGCGCTCCAGGCCTATAATGCTGGTCAGAGCAATGTGGATCAGGACGGTCTGCCCAAATATAAGGAAACCAGAAATTTTCTTCAGCGGGTTACCGGATACTGGGCGGAGTTCCGGAGGGATCACATGGCAGGAGAGTTGCAACTGGTAATGGGGTTGCGTCGCCACTTGCATCTTTTGTTTCTGGCCTGCAGCATATTATGGATGATCTTGTTTATTTGGGTCTTCCGGCGGGTGATCAGGGCTGATTAGTCTGGCTAGGTCTGCCCAGGCTCCTTTGGTCATATCCTTTACCGAGGTGGGGTCATGGGCAATTTACCGGAGCAGATTAGCAGTCTGGCCCTGGTCTTCTTGACCGGCTTTGCTTGGGGTATTTATCACGACTTCTACCTGGTCTGGTCGGGGCAACGTTTCGGGAGGCGCTCCCTGTCCCGGGGTGTATGGGATCTGGTTTTTTGGCTGGGCGCTTTTGTTCTGTTGGGCGTAGGTTTAATTGCTGGCAACTGGTTGGAACTCAGGCTGTATGTTTTTTTCGGGCTCGGTCTTGGCTACATTGCTTATGCACTCCTAATCAGCCCGGTTCTGCGTCCCGTTTACCGGGGCGTCGTTACTTTCCTGACCACAGTGGGTTATCCTTGGCGACGGTTGGGTGAACGCTGGTTATGGTGGTGGCGACGGGGAAAAACCAGGGAGCGGTTGAACTTCCAGCGAGCAAACGATAAGGGAAAAGAGCAAAAAAACCCTCCATAGCGAAGGGTTTTTTCCTTAAGAACTTTTGTCATTGTTTTGTCGTAGTATTAAATTATAAAAAAATCGGGGGTTTTACCCACTAAAATGCGGTTTCTTTTTTGTTTGGCATCGACGGGGAGAACACAATATCTTGGATACAAGGGAAGAAGGAATCTCAAGACATTGTGTTTTAAACAAAAAAATAAATTAATGGCCAAATTTACAGAAAAAATCCTGGGTAAAAAGAAGGAGCTGTAGAATTTTTGTAGAAGTTTTGTAATAAAATTGTGGTAGAAACTTAAGGATGATGGTATAATGAAGATCGAAATCCGTGGCGCAGAAAATCTCAGTTTTCGCGAGCGTCAAGTAGTGGTACTTAAGGAAATGGGTGCGACTACTGCTGAGATTGCACGTCGTTTGGGCATGAGTCCGAACAGTGTGGCCACTTTATATAATCGGGCAAAAGGGAAAGGTTATGAAGTGGTAATTGTCCTGCCGGGTACAGCTTTAGGCCTGGCCGGAACCGATGATGAGGAGGGTGGCGAAGAATGACAGGTAGCGAACGGGCTGAAGGGAATCGGTCCATCCCGACCTGGGCAAACCGGGGTAACATAGCACCGGTCTATGAAACAGTTATTCTCCCGGAAGAGCATTATTATCTTCGCCGACGGATTAAAAAACGTTATCGTTTTCGCCCCCGGTGGAACTTGTTAAGTCTCTTCCTGTTGTTTCTCATCGGTTATTTTACCGTGACCTTAATCCAGTTCGCTGTTTCCGGAGCTGCTTACTACGGAGAAAAACGCGAGCGGGAAGCTCGCTTGGATCAGTTAAGCAAACAACAAGAATGGATGTATTTGGAGAAAGCACGGCGGATGTCCGATGATTACATCAGTGAACAAGCCCGCAAGCAGGGTTTGATCCGTGAAGGCGAACAATTGATCATTATGGCCCAGCCTTTACAGGAGGATGAGGCGATTCCGGTTCCCAGAAAGAAGAAACCGATTGTTATCGAGAACTAAAATTGGAAGCCGGAGAATCCCGCGAAAAATAACTTGAGCATGGAAGGGGAGAAAAATCTCTCCTTTTTTATTTCTAAAGGCTTGTCATGATGGGACTATTTTCTGTGAAAATAAGAAAAAGGGCAGGAAGACAATGGAGAGGGTGACGAGGGTGGATTATGCACAGGTCATCGCTGGTGAACTGGGAGTAAAACCACGGCAGGTGGAACAGGCTATCCGTCTGTTGGACGAGGGCAATACCATTCCCTTTGTTGCCCGCTACCGAAAGGAAGCCACGGGTGAATTGGACGAGGAACAGTTAAGGCAGATCCAAGCCCGCCTAACTTATCTACGGAATCTTGCAACCAGAAAAAATGAGGTCCTCCATTCCTTGGCGGAAATGGAGAAACTTACGCCGGAATTGCAGGCAGCAATTGCAGAAGCCGTTACCCTGCAAGCAGTGGAGGATCTCTACAGGCCATTTCGGCCCAAGCGAAAGACCCGGGCTACGGTGGCCAAGGAGCGGGGGCTTGAACCCCTGGCCAAGCGCCTGGCGGAGGATGCGTCTGAGGACGGGAATCCTCTGGTGTGGGCGGAGGATTTTGTTGATCCGGAGCGCGGTGTTGCTTCTGCCGAAGCCGCACTGGCCGGGGCCATGGATATTCTGGCAGAGGCCATCACCGATGAACCGGAGATCCGGCAAGCGGCGCGGACTTTTCTGTGGAAGGAAGGCGTTTTGCGGGCGGAGTTAAAGGATGCCGATGCTGAACAGGCCCGGGAATTCACAATGTATGCGGATTACCGTGAACCTGTCAATAAAATTCCTCCCCACCGGATTTTGGCGATTAACAGGGGTGAAAAATTGAATGTCCTTAAGGTCGGGTTGGAATTTGACGAAGAGCGCCTGATCCGGATGGTGTCGGAACGTAGCATTCGTTATCCCCGGTCCTGTGCAGTGACATATCTGCAGCAGGCAATCGCCGACGGGGTAAAAAGGCTGCTTCTGCCAGCGGTGGAACGGGAGATCCGGGCGGAATTAATGAAAGAAGGCGAACGACAGGCCATCAAGATCTTTGGTGTTAACCTCCGGCATCTCCTGTTACAACCCCCGGTCAAAGGCCGGCGTGTTTTGGGGATTGACCCCGGCTTTCGTACAGGTTGTAAAGTGGCGGTGGTGGATGAGACAGGCAAACTGTTGACCATGGCCACCATCTACCCGCACCCGCCTCAGAACCGCCGGGAGGAGGCCCTGCAGATCCTGGAGGGACTTGTTAAAACGGAGAATGTAGATTTATTGGCCATCGGAAACGGGACGGCTTCCCGGGAAACGGAGCTGCTGGTGGCGGAGTTGTTGCAGAAAATGGGTAGAAATCGGGTGGAGTATTGCATTGTCAGTGAGGCGGGGGCTTCTGTCTATTCCGCCTCTCCCTTGGCCCGGGAGGAACTTCCGAAGTTGGATGTGGCCATGCGCGGGGCCGTTTCCATTGCCCGGCGCTTGCAGGATCCCCTGGCGGAGTTGGTCAAGATTGAGCCGCGCTCCATCGGGGTTGGTCAATACCAACATGACGTGGACGAAAAAGAACTGGAAGCCGCCTTGGCCGCTGTGGTGGAATCTTGTGTGAACTTTGTCGGTGTTGACCTTAATACGGCTTCACCGGCGCTCTTGAGTTACGTTGCGGGGATTGGTCCTGCTTTGGCCGGAAAGATCGTGGCGCACCGGGAACAAAACGGCCGCTTTAAGCAGCGAAAGGACTTGCTTGCCGTGATCGGGTTGGGTCAAAAGACTTTTACACAAGCGGCGGGGTTTATTAGGGTGCCGGAGAGTGCAAACCCATTGGATAATACCCCTGTTCACCCCGAGTCTTATGCCATTGCGGAGAAACTTCTGGCCAAGTTGGGGTTTTCTTTAGCAGATCTGCAGGATAAAAGCGAACTGCAACGGCTGCGGGCATCCCTGCGTGGTCTGGCTTTGACGGAGTTTGCCTCGGAACTGGGGGTAGGGCTCCCGACTTTGCAAGATATCGCTGACGCCCTGGCCAGACCCGGGCGAGATCCCCGGGAATCACTGCCGCCGCCCATCTTCCGTCGTGATGTCTTAAAAATGGAAGATTTACGGGAGGGCATGGTGTTACAAGGAACCGTCCGTAATGTGGTGGATTTTGGGGCTTTTGTGGATATAGGAGTCAAGCAGGATGGGCTGGTTCATATCTCCGAGCTGTCCGAGGCGTATGTTCGTCATCCCGCCGACAAGGTGGCGGTGGGTGATGTGGTCCGTGTCCGGGTGTTAGGCGTTGACCACCAACGGCAGCGGATCTCCCTTTCGATGAAGGGGGTTGCCGGTGATTGATTATGCAAAATCTAAATTTATAAAGGGATTACATTTTTTAATGATATGTAGTAGTACCTTTACCCTGTGTTCAGTGATTCATTGCATTGTTGATTAAGCTGACTTGACAACACAAAAACCCTTAGAATATAATATAGTATGTTAACTTCTGGATTTGGAAACATAGGGGAGGATATGTAATTGCCGCTGGCCGTAGGTCAAGTTGTTGAAGGAAAAGTAACGGGAATCACTAATTTTGGCGCCTTTGTTGAGCTGGAACCGGGTGTGACCGGTTTGGTTCACATCTCCGAAGTGGCGGATGTCTATGTGAAGGACATCAATGAACACTTGAAGATGAACGATACGGTAAAAGTGAAGATTTTGTCGATGCAAGACAGCAAGGTCGGACTCTCCATCCGTCAGGTTCAAGAACGGCCCAGACAAAGTAAGCAGTCCTTTGAGGATAAATTGGCCAGATTTTTAAAGGACTCTGATGAGCGTCAATCGGCGCTAAGGAAGAACACCGACTCTAAACGCGGAGGACGCGGCGGAGGCCGGGCCCCCAGTCTATAAGAGAAAAAGCGGCTTGTGCCGCTTTTTGCATGATGCCGGTACAAACTAGGCCCGGCAGAAGAAAATCTCCGGGGATGGAGAAAAAAAACATGTTGATTAGTTATCCTGCTTGTATTATAATAATCTATGCCTTCAAAATTGGCGGTGTAGCTCAGTTGGTCAGAGCATACGGTTCATACCCGTAGTGTCACTGGTTCGAATCCAGTCACCGCCACCAATGCGCCATTAGCTCAGTTGGTAGAGCAGCTGACTCTTAATCAGCGGGCCCGGGGTTCGAGTCCCTGATGGCGCACCAAATAACGAAAGTAAAAAGCGTTCCCTTCCAGGGAACGCTTTTTTGTCATCATGGCCTCGAACCCCACGGTGACTGTCCGTAGTCCCCGGGTTTCGGGAAGACAGTTTACACTGTCTTTTTTTGTGGTCTTTTTCGCCAGCCTTTTTGGGCATATATTGCATATATTACTTTATAAAAAAGTCAGATAATCAGATCCCGTCCCCAACTTTTCCACAAAATTATCCACAACTGTGGAAAATTAAGCTTAAAGCTATGTTTCAAAGATGTTAACGTTAAATGTTAATTTGATCCATAAAACGATAAGCTGGGATTATTTTTTTTATAAACCGGTAAAACGGTTAACAAATTGTTGGTCTGTTAACGCAAAAGCCGGAAGTTTTGGTTGGTGCCGGAATAATTGATTGACAAGATCATGCGAAGGTTGTAGAATCTAAATGCAAAAATTTCTCGTTTAGGGGTATGTTAAATGACCGACAGGTTGCAGTTACTTAAGGAAAAGGGGTATAAACTGACCAAACAACGGCGGGAGATCCTCAGGGCCCTGGAGGAGGGAACACCGTTGGCGGCAGAGGACATATTAGCCAAGATTAATGTCAAATGCCGGATTAATCTGAGCACAATTTACAGAAACCTAAACATTTTGTTGAAAAACGGTCTAATCCGTAAGATCAGTACTTTGGGACAAGCTGATTGTTATGAGCTGGTAGATCCAGATTGCCGGCATTCTTTGGCATGTTTGGGTTGCGGCAATACCATTGGGTTTTCCCATTGCCATTTTGACCAGATCGTACAGGAACTGGAGGAGCAGACAGGCTACGAGATCCGGGGCCATGCCCTTGAACTGTTTGGCCGCTGTCCGGCGTGCCGGGATGGGCATTCCTCCTAGGACGTTGCCGTGTTTTAAATACCGGAGGGATTAGGTTAAAGGGAGGGGATTCTTTGAAGCGTGCCCTGTTAATTGGGATGATCACCTTAATTATTGTGATTATCGGTGTTTACAGGTTGGCCTATACACCAAAAGCAACGGTGAATTTATCCGGGGAGAAGATAAAAGTTACTGTCAGCATACCACTGTTAAAATATCTGACGGAACAGATTGGCGGGGATCGTGTCCTGGTGGAGAGTATTATCAAGGGGGCTGCTTGTTCCCATGATTACGAGCCCGGCACCGGGGACATGCGCCAAGTTGCCGACAGCGCCCTTTTAATCAAAGTTGGGCTGGATTTTGACCATTGGTTTGATAAGTTGGTCGAGATCAGGGGCGGGCAGGCGCTTTACCTTGATGCTTCCCGGGGAATCCAGCCTCTTCCTGATGATGAAGACCATGAGCATGGTATGGATGAAGGAACAGAGCACCATCATGACCACACCCTTAGCAATCCCCACTATTGGGGAGATCCCGGGAATATAAAAATTGCGGCGAACAATATTTTGCAAGCTCTCGTGGAACTTTGCCCTGATGGTCAGGAGTCTTTTCAAGCCAATTATGACCGCTTTGTTGCCAAGCTGGAGCAAACGGCAGTGGAACTGAAAAAGCAGGTGCAAGGGATAAAAAGCAGGAAGATTGTCAGTTACTCCGCGGCTTTCCCCTATTTCTTCCGTTATTTTGGCTTCAATAACCTGGGGACGGTGGAGACCACTTGTGAACAGGAGATTTCCCCGAAACGCCTGATGGAAATGGTCAAACTCATAAAGGAGCAGGGGGTCACCGTTGTTGTGGGAGAGGAGATCTATCCACAGCTCCCCGATGTTTTGGCCAAGGAGACCGGGGCCAAGGTTGTCTTGTTATGGCCAACCACGGTGGAATCCGGGGACTACCTGGAAACACTGAAAACTAATGTGGAAAAGATGGTGTCGGCGCTGCAATGATTACTGATCCGAACAAGAAAAAGGAGATTATTCTCAGTCTCTCCGGGGTGACCTTGGGTTATCCCGGAATTACTGCTTTGTCCGATGTTAGCTTCGCCGTGGCTAAAGGGGAGTTTATCGGGATTATTGGCCCCAATGGTTCCGGGAAAAGCACGGTGCTTAAGGGTATTTTAGGCCTATTACCGCTTCTCTCCGGTGAGATTAGGGTGTTCGGCACCTCCCATCTGAAAGTGGCCAGAAAACGCATTGGCTATGTGCCGCAAAAGACCAGGAACGACATTGACTTTCCGGCTTTGGTGCGGGAAGTGGTGGTGATGGGGCTTTATGCCCAAATTGGTTGGGTCCGCCGGGTGGATAAGTCCCACTGGCGTTTGGTGGATGAAAGCCTGGCGCTGGTAGGTATGGAGGAGTACCGAAACCGGTCTTTCCGCGACTTGTCCGGCGGCCAACAACAGCGGGTGTTGATTGCCCGGGCCATTGTCTCGCGCCCGGAGTTGTTGCTTTTGGACGAACCCACCGCTGCAGTGGATATTTCCGCCCAATCTTCCATCCTGGAAACCTTGGAGGTGCTCAACAGGGAGCAAGGGATCACCATGGTCATGGTCACCCATGACGTCAATGAGATAGTGCATTTTGCCGACAAGATTCTCTTGTTGAATAAAGGTTTAGTTGCTTACGGGCAGCCTAATGAGGTTTTAACCAAGGAATGCCTGAAAGAGGTCTATGGTGACCGGATCTTTGTTTATGATCATAATGGACATCCCCATATTTTGGTAGGTGATTTTGCTTGACGGAGTTTCTTTCCTTCTCATTTGTCCGAATGGGTCTGATGGCTGCTGTAATTATCGGTGCTACTTGTTCGTTGATTGGTGTCTTTGTGGTCCTGCGGGGTATGTCCTATGTGGGGGCGGGGATTAGTCACGGTTGCCTGGCGGGTGTGGCCTTAGCCCTTTTGCTGGGTTGGCATCCGATGCTTCTATCCGTCATTGCCACCTTAATTATGGTGTTTTTCATTGAAATATTGGGCAGGAAAGCCAGTTTGAAGATGGATGCATCCATTGGTGTCATCTTCTCTTTAGCCATGGCCTTTGCCGTCTTGTTCATCGGGATGATGCGCCGGTATACCCAGGATATTATGAGTTACCTCTTTGGGAACCTGCTGCAGGTGACGCCGGCGGATCTCTGGGCTGGCCTGGCCGTCGGCCTATTGGTGAGCCTGGTAATTGCCCTGTTTTACAAGGAAATCCAGTTTTCCACCTTTGATCCGGAGATGGCTGAGGTTTCAGGGATACCGGCGGCTGTCATCTCTCTGCTGTTGACTCTTTTGATGGGCCTGACCATTGTTATTTCCTTAAAGGCCGTGGGGGAACTGATGGTTCTGGCGCTGATTGTCTTGCCGGCATCTACGGCTTACCAATTAACCAGGACATTGCGGAAGATGATCATTATTTCCGTGGCGTTGGGGGTTTTTGCTTCAGTGACCGGGCTGGTGGCATCCTTCTATCTTAATGCACCATCCGGTCCCACCATCGTCATTATTTTGGGCTTTATGTTCTTTCTTTCATTACTGTTGCGCGGGGTAGGGTTTAAACGGCAACCCGGTTAAGCCCGGAATTGCCGGTGAGGCCGGAAAAAAGCCCGGGGGATCTTCCCCCGGTTTTTTTGTTCTGTTCGTTGTTGAGCACAGATTTGCCGGGTTGTTGGAAACCGGTTAAAGTAGTCGCCTGGCGCCGGCCAGTCGCCTCCGCCAAGGGGCCGTGAGTGGGGTAAGATGGACCCGTTGGTGTTGCATAACATGGATAAAGCGGTAGGGATCAACCATGATGCCGCCATGGGAGATATAACCAAGCAACCGGAAATAGACGAGGTCCAAGGGTTTTAGGTCATAGAGAGGGACTTCGCGACCGACTTGTTGCAGCCCGCGCAGGTACCGTTCGGGGTCGTCCAAAACCCATTGGGTGTCGTAGGCTTTACCGTCACCGTCGGGGACGGTGATCCCGCAATCCCGATAAAACAGATGGATCAAGCCTAAACAGTCCAACCCGTTAAGATCCCGGCCCCCATGGCGGTAGGGAATCCCAAGGTATTTCCGGATGATGGGTTTCAGAGCCAGCTGCTCCATGCTCATCCCCCTTCCTTCTCTGTCCTGCTCTGTTCTTTTTCCATCATACAGCGCAGGGACGATCCTTGTTTTTCTCTGTATCCATCTTAGGCATGGGGCATTAAAATTCTGTCAAAAGCGCTGTCGACCAACACAAATTGGGCCTTTAAGCTAACGGTTTATTTCATTTGCCCGGGTACATGGGGAGAAAGAAGGTTATATAATGTATTGCGAGCTAACCCCGGGGCCCTTGCTAAACAGGGCAAATCCATAAAAGGAGTGTTAAGAGAATGGCGGACAACGTGAAGGGTTTATTTGACGGAATCTTTGGCGGCAATTTGGCCTTTTGTTGCTTCCTCATCCTGGTCCTGTTGGTCCTTTGCTGCGGTGCCTTCTAAAAAACAAAAAGCCCGGCAGGCCCGGGCTTTCTCCTCATTGCCAGTCGATGTAGTAAAGGAGGGTGGAGGGGATGGGACTGTATTTAAACTATCCGGGATCCACCCGTGATACACCTAAGAACACTGTGGATGCAGCATTCAGGAGTCGTTATAACCCCTTTTGCCTTTTTCTCATCCTGGTGTTGCTGGTCTTATGTTGCGGGTGAGAATTTTTACCGACATTAGTAGGCTATAACTGGCTCTGCCCGGGATAACCCGGGCTTTTTTGTGTGTAGTGCCTGTTTTGACCGGGGATCAGCAATTGTGCTTTGATTATGTAAACAATCCGCTGGTTTTGGCAGTATAATAATCCATCACATAAACGGAGGTGAGAACGTTTGTACCGTCGGATTTATGCCAAGATATCCCCGGTTTTTCAAAGCCGGGAATATCTTGATCACCCGGATGCCCCATGCCGGGCCATTATCGAATTGGCGGGGGGCCGGTATGATCGGGTGGCGGGTTGGGTCGACGCCAGCCAGGGCCGGATCTGCCGCAGAACCCAACTGATCCCGGCCGTTGCGGTGGAACTGCCCTTTGCTGCCCTGGAGCGATTGGCCGCCTCCAGTTATGTCCGTCGCATTTGGCACGATGCCACCGTGCGAACGATGCTTGACGTGGCGGTTAGGACGTCAGGTGGTGCGCTGGCCCAAGAACAGGGTATTACCGGGAAGGATATGGTTGCAGCAGTTATTGATACTGGCGTTGCTCCCCATCCGGACTTGACAAGACCGGAAAACAGGATTATCGGTTGGCATGATCTGGTAAATAGCCGGGAGGAGCCCTATGATGATAATGGCCATGGGACCCATGTGGCGGGGATCATTGCCGGCAACGGGACCTTATCCCGGGGGCGTTTCCGGGGAATGGCCCCCGAAGCAAAGCTTGTGGCCGTCAAAGCTTTGGACGCAAACGGGATGGGCCGGATCTCGGATATCATTGCTGCTATCGAGTGGTGTCTTGAACACCAAGCTGAATATGGGATTAGGGCGCTGAATCTCTCCTTGGGCGCACCCGCCGAAGCGTCCTACCGGTTTGATCCCCTCTGCCGGGCGGTGGCGGCAGCCTGGAACCGTGGCATTACGGTCTGTGCTGCTGCCGGCAATGACGGACCTGAACCGGGAACCATCAATACACCGGGTATCCACCCGCCGATTATTACTGTGGGCAACTTGGATGATCAAAACTCCGTGGCCCTCGAAGATGATCGGCTTGCTGTTTCTTCCAGCCGGGGGCCGACAATTGACGGGCAGGCAAAGCCGGATCTACTGGCGCCGGAAACCGGGATTATTTCTTTGAAAAATCGCCGTGGGTATTATGGGCTGACCGGGACCTCCATGGCAACGGCACTGGTTACCGGTGCTGTGCTGCAAATTTGTGAAAAATGGCCTACATTGCAGCCGGATGAGATTAAAAAGCTCCTGATGGATAATGCGCGCAGTCTCAACCTGGAGCGGAATCAGCAGGGAGCAGGGGCCATCGGTTTGGCGGGTATCTTCCAAGAAAATGAGGGAGATGGGAAAGAGGCTGCAGTTGAGCAGGTTTGGGCCGGCGCCGCCTCCCTTGCTGTTTTGTTTATGGCGCTAAGTGCATTTTTCATATAAAAAATCAGCAAGTGAAAATGCCCGGCGATAGCCGGGCATTTTTTCTGGGTAAAATGGTTCGGGCGTGCGCTGCCGGGTACGGGCGGCGGGATCTGTGCCGATTATCCGCAGCACAGCACCAACAGGACAAGAATCAAAAAGAGACAGAAGGCGCAGTTGTTATTGAAGAACCGGCCGATCATGGTTTTCAGATCCGACATTGCGTTTCCTCCTTTAAGCCGGCGGAGTTTCAAGGACTTACCGCCTTGTATTGGTATTATATGATTGTCTGAACAAGGTCGGACTAGGCCAAGAAAATGTTATATCGGGCATCTCAACCAATATCATGACCCGCTCAAGCCCATTGCCGGCCTTACCCTTGATCCGGTTCTGCAAAAAAAGGAAAAGATCCGCCGGATTCCTTGCGCTCGGCTGTTTAAACAAAGCGCAGGAGCCGGCGGAGTTTTTCTTCGACTTCTTTGTCTTTGAGCAGGGCGATACCGGTCAGGCATTTGATGATTAATTCCCGGTCAACGCCGGGGACGCCTTTTACCCGGGCATAGATCTTCTCTGCCCAGTCATGGATCTCTTGATTGGTCATGGTTGCCCACCTTACTTTAGCGTGGAATTATTGGGTCCTTTGGACCGGATCGGCCGGCCGGTTTGTGTGTAGTAGGAGCGACTAGGCCCCGGCAGGATCTATGGCTGGCCGGAACAGGGTCGATATTAATACTATATGAACAAGGCCAAAAAAAGATAGGGAGTAACCCTATCAAGCCAACGGTAATGTGACGTTCCGGTTCTGTCAATATCCGGTTTAGAACTTAAAGCCGCCGCATAAGCAGCAGAAGATGATAAAGAAGAAAATAAGGAAGATGATGCCCGAGCCGCCAAAGTTACTAAAGGGGAAACCCATTATCGTCACCTCCGCTTGCCCTGATGTCTGACGGTTGTAAAGGGGGATCTCTGTTCTCAATAATATGCCAGCCTTTCCGGGGACGGAATGCGTCTATGGGCATTTTTAGGTTATCAACAGATGTGGATAACTTCTGTGGACAACTTGTTAATGTTCTGCCAAAGGCCAACAGGGAATGGATTTTATGGTAGTTTGCCCATGGTCCAAGGGTAAGAGGAATAAGGGAAGGTTGCCGGTTAACGGGTTTGGGTGAAACCATACTCCAACAACTGCTGGACATCATCGTAAATCGTACCGGTTTTCATAACTACAGCGATCAGGGTTACGTTGTTTTTCTGGGCTGTCGCTACCAGACAACCGCCGGCTGCTGTTGTATAGCCGGTTTTGACTCCCGTGGCGTATGGGTAACGCCAGAGTAGCTTGTTGTGGTTGCACAGGGTCACTTCGCCGCCGGGCCCGTTTAGGGTGATCTCCTTTGTCTTGACAATTTTGCGGAAAAGCGGCTTCTTCATGGCGTAGCGCGTGAGCAGGGCCAGGTCGTAAGCAGTGGTGTAGTGTCCCTCGTGGGGAAGGCCGCTGGCGTTTTTAAACTGGGTTGTCCCCATCCCCAAGAGCCAGGCCTTCTCTGTCATTAAGTGGGCAAATCTGGTTTCTGAACCCGAGATATATTCACCGATGGCTGCTGCGGCATCATTGCCGGAAGACAGGAGCAAACCATAGAGCAGTTGCTGTAAAGTCCAGGTCTCCCCGGGAGAAATGTTCATGGCCGTTCCTTCTCGTGTGGCGGCATGGATGCTAATGGGTACTTTGGCATTCAATTTACCAAGTTCCAGAGCAAGTACAGCAGTCATGATCTTTGTAGTACTGGCAGGAAACATGGCATAAAAGGCATTTTTGGCATAAAGCACCTTCCCCGACCCGGCGTCCATGAGGACCGCTGCCTGGGCGTTAATCCGCGGATTTCCCTTGGCGTGGAGAGGTTGGGCGATGATTAGGGTTATTAAGATGAAAAGAAAGGCTCTAAGTCTGTCCATGGTTTGGCACCCCGGCTTACACAAGCGACAATTATAAAGAAAATAAAAAAGATTAACGCTATAATATTAATTATATTATACAACCGATAAATTGCCAAGGGGAAGAAAAATGAGGGGACAGTGCTTTAAAGTCCTGCATACATTGTACAAGATTTTTCTGGAGGAGTTGATACTGGTGCTGCGAAGCTTAACGATTCTCCCGGGCTTTGACCGTAATGGGCAGCGGGAGAATTTTAAGGAGATCCTTCTTTTGCCCGGGGAGACCGTGTCGATTGTGGGGCCGACCGGCAGCGGAAAAACGGCATTAATCACTGATATTGAGCTTTTGGCCCAGGGCGACACTGCTACCCGCCGCTGGGTGCTGGTCAATAACGAACCGCCGGATGATGTAATTCGGTATAATCCGGCGGCAAAACCCATCGCCATGATCACGCAGAACACCAAATGTTTTGCGGATGTTTCCGTTGGGGAATTCCTGGCCATTCATGCCCGGGCTAGGGGAATTACAGAGAAGAAGGTCCTGGAGGAAACCGTCCGGCTGGCCAACCAGTTCACTGGGGAAAAGATCCACGATGGCCTTAAGGTGACGGTGCTCTCCGGTGGCCAGACCCGGTCCTTGTTGATCGCTGACGCCATTCTGATTGGTGCCGCTCCCATCATTTTGCTGGATGAAATTGAAAATGCCGGCATCTTTAAACAAGAGGTGATGGAAATCATTCAAGGTTCTGGTAAAATTATCATCTTTGTCACCCACGATCCGGTTATTGCCCTGCATACTAGGAAACGAATTATCATGGAGAACGGTGCGGTAAAAAAGATCCTGCAGCAGGAGGAAGGAGAAGTATTGGCAGCGCAAAGCCTTATTGAACTGGATAAAAAGATCAGCGAGATCCGGGAGGCCCTGCGCGCGGGCCGGGTCATCACCGGTAAACTGGCCATTGCCGATCCGGCTTAAACAAGAAGAAAGGCAGGGAAAGACAGTGAAGTTACTTGTCATCGCCGGACCGCCGTCAGCAGGGAAAACGGCGCTGGTCAAACAGATTGTCCGTCATTTTGTCAGCGAAGCAAAAATTGCTTTCTTGAAGATCGATGTGGTTAAAGCCTATGAAGACATTGAACTGGCAAATGAATTCGGGATCCTCACCCGGAAGGTTTATTCAGGGGATTTATGCCCGGATCATGCGGGGGTTATGGTGTTGGGGGATGCGGTAGCTTGGGCGAAGGCCGGCGGGGCCGATCTGTTTATTGTAGAGAGCGCCGGGCTCTGTCTCCGTTGCTCCCCCTACCTTAATCAAGGGCTTGGCATTGTTGTCTTAAGCTCCATCTCCGGGATTCATACGCCGGAAAAGATGGGGGCAATGGTCAGCCTGGCTGATATTGCCGTGGTGACCAAAATTGATCTGGTCAGCCAAGCCGAGAGGGAGGTGCTGGTGCAGAAGATCCGGGAGGTTCACCCCTCGGTGGTACTGATTGAAACCAATGCCCTCCAGGGTTCGTCGTTGCAACGGTTATATCAGCTCATCCGCCTCTCCGATGAGGTTGAGGAGGAGGGTTTGCTGCTTAAGGGCAATCCCCCCTTGGGCACCTGTACCATCTGTGTGGGGAAAAAAGAGGTGGGCTGGAAGAACCACTTCGGCATCCTGCAAAGGCTCGACGGCCCGCTGGCGGAATGTTTATACCGAGGTGAATGAAGTGGAATTAAGCGCAAAAAAGTGGCAACCGCCGGGGAAGAACTGCGGCTTGTGCGGGGAGACCTCCTGCTCCGACTTGCTTCGCCGGTGGGCGGCTGGGCAAAAGGAGCCGGCGGCGTGCCCCTATTATCAGTTGGATCTTGCCCAAAAGAAAGAGGCCGTCGAAACTGTAAATAGGGCGGCAAATTATAGTGGCCACGACATCTTGGGTCATCCCTACGACTTTGTGTTAACCCCTTTGCCGGGGGAGCTCTCCGCCCGCAAGATTGTGTTGCCGTTTCGCGGTGATCTGGTGGAGAAGCTTCAGATTAAATCCGGTGATTATGTGGTTGGGCGGCCCATGGGGGCCGGTTGCCCTATTCCCCATGTTTTGCAAGTGATTACGGCGGACCAGACCACCGGTTTGCTGACGACCTGGGTGGTGGGACCGCAGTACGCCAGAGAAGCAAAGGTCATTGAGGTGCAGGCTTACCATATGATCGGCTTTGAGGGGATTGCCAAGGAGATCCGGAAGGAGCCGGTCCTGGGCAGCCGTGTGACCTTCCTGCCGGGCTTTTGTATGATGAACCTCAACCATACAGCTTTGGTCAATATGATACTGGCAAAAAAATGCGGACTTCACCTGTGTTTGGAGGATGTCCGGATTTTGTCCGGGGCCTGATAGGGGACCTAATACATTTAGTACCGGCATAATTAATACCGTTAAAGAGGAGAGGGATTACTGGTCCCTCTCCGGATATTTTGAAGGCCAATCATGGCATGGCTTCGGCCCGGTTAGTCACAGCTGTGAATTTTGCCTGTGGATAATTTGTGGGTAATGTTGATAACTCCAGTTGACTCCGGCTAATTCCGAATACCGCAATGACCAGGGCCGGAGGGGAGTTACCTACCAGGGCCCGTGACCGGGCATATCGTCCCTTGGCTGGGATGGACCGGATTGTGCTGCAGTACCACGGATCGGCCGGTCAGGGGGATGGGCAGGAAAAGTTGGGAGGTTTTTATAGTGCTTCTGTAAAATATGTGATAACATATTGTTCAAAGAATTTAAGGCTTGGATGGTGACCAATGAACGACAAGGGGCAGATCCAATTCCTCACGCACATACCGGCTGTTCCTCCCAGGGCGATGATCCTTGCCCGGCTGGGGTACAGGAAGCATGCGACGGTTTTTGATCTGGACCAGCGACAAAAGTTGGACAAGGGGATCCGGGAGGGGTTACTGCTATGCGAAACACGGGGCGCCTTTGGGCGGTTCAAGGTTGTTGAACGTAATGAGACTGAGGTTTGCTTGGCGCCGGATGTGACCTTTACCAGCAGGAGCCTGGCCCGGTTGCTCAGCTACTCCGATGAGGTGATCCTGATGGCCGCGACGGTGGGACCGGCCATTGTCGAGCGCATTGCCCAGGAGGTGACCCATGGCGATGCTGCTTTGGGTGTTATCTTGGATGCAGTTGCTTCGGAGACCGCCGATGCCGGGCTGGACTGGTTGATGGATTTTATTAATAAAATGCTGCGCAAAGAAGGAAAGAAACTTACTGAACAAAGGTTCAGCCCGGGTTATGGCGATCTACCCTTGGCTAACCAACGCCTGATCTATGACCTGCTTAAATTGGAGCGGCTTGGCCTGAAGTTAACGGAGAAATGTATGCTGATCCCAGAGAAATCCGTTTTGGCCATTGCGGGGGTTGAAGGGGTTGAGATATATGAATAAAAAGGAGTTTCTTCAGCTTGTCAAAGAGAAAATATTGGTTTTAGACGGCGCCTTTGGCACGGAACTGACCAAACGGGGGATGCCGGCGGGTGTTTGTCCGGAGCAGTGGGTGCTGGAGCACCCAATGGCCATCGTGGAACTGCAACGGGAATACCAAAAGGCCGGTTCGGCAGCGGTCTATACTTGTACTTTCGGAGCCAATCGCCTCAAGTTGGGTGAGTATGGTTTACAAGATCGTGTTGTCGACATGAACCGGCGGCTGGCGGAGTTGTCCCGGCAAGCGCTGGGCCCGGCCGGTTTGGTGATTGGGGATCTCTCCTCCACAGGCCGGTTTGTCCAACCCTTTGGCGATCTTCCCTTTGAGGAAGCGGTGGAGGTCTTTAAGGAGCAAGTCCGTGGCTTGCTGGCCGGGGGTGTGGATCTGTTTGTCATTGAGACAATGATGGATATCCAAGAGGCCCGGGCGGCGTTATTGGCAGTGAAGGAAAGCTGCGATCTGCCGGTTATTGTCACCATGACCTTTAATGAGGACGGGCGGACCTTAACCGGAACGGATCCAGTGACCGCCTTGATTACCCTGCAAAGCCTAGGCGCGGATGCGGTGGGCTGTAACTGTTCGACGGGGCCGGAGAAAATGGCGGAGTTTATTGCGGCAATGAAACCCTACGCCAAAGTGCCGTTGGTGGCCAAGCCTAACGCGGGCTTACCCCGTTTGGTGGATGGAAAGACCGTCTTTGATCTGCCACCGGAGGAGTTTGGGCGGTATGTCCGCCCCTTAATCGAGCAGGGTGTGGGGATCATCGGCGGCTGCTGCGGGACATCGCCGGTCTATATCCAAACCATTGTCCAAAACATCCGGGGGATGCGGCCGCCCGTGATTGGGGGACCTGAAATCGGTGCTCTGACCTCCGCCAGGAAGACGGTGTTTCTTGGATTTGACCAACCCTTGACCATTGTGGGGGAGAGGATCAATCCCACCGGAAAGAAGCAACTGCAGGCAGAACTCCGGGAGGGCAGATTCTCCGAGGTTCGTCGGTTTGCCGTGGAGCAGGCGGAGCAGGGGGCGGCAGTGCTTGATGTCAATGTGGGGATGCCGGGGATTGATGAACAGGCCACCATGGTCAAGGCGGTCGAGTTGCTGTCCCAGCTTGTGGAGGCTCCCTTGTGCATTGATTCCTCTACACCCGAGGTGATCGAAGCGGCCTTACGGATTTATCCCGGCCGGGCCCTGCTCAATTCCATTTCTGCGGAGCGGCACAAACTCGAGAGATTGCTGCCGGTGGCGGCAAGGTATGGCGCCATGTTTATCCTCTTGCCCTTATCCGACGCCGGGGTGCCGGCGACGGCGGAGGAGCGTTGCCGACTGGTCGGGGAGGTTTTTGCCCGGGCCCAGGCCTTTGGTTATCAGAAATGGGATATCATTGTCGACGGACTGGTCATGACCGTTTCCGCCGACCAGAAAGCGGCCATGGAAACTTTGAAGGTGATCGAATGGTGCAGCCGGGAGTTGGGCTGTGGCACCATCATCGGCCTGTCCAATGTCTCCTTTGGCCTACCTGAGCGCAGTTGGATTAATGGGGCTTTTCTCGCCATGGCTGTTGACCGGGGTTTAACCATGGCCATTGCCAACCCGGCGGGGGAGATGATCATGGATCTGAAGGCCGCCCTTGATGTTTTGACCCAAAAAGACCCCAATAGCCAAGGATATATCCACCGTTTCAGCCAAGTTAAAGAGGAGAGGGCAAACCAAGAGAAGGCGGCGCCGGGCAAAACCGTCGAACAGCGTATTTATGACGCGGTCCTCAAGGGTGACCGGGAGATCATCCGGGATTTGCTGGAGACCGCTCTGCAAGAGGGAGCCGAGGCTGGAGCCATTGTTGATGAGGTGCTGATACCCGCCATCAATGAAGTGGGCCGACGCTTTGACCGGAAGGAGTATTACTTGCCCCAGTTGATTCAGAGCGCGGAAACGATGAAGAGCGCCTTTACGTTTTTGGAGCCGAAACTGGTTAATGCTAATAATGGTGGTGGGAAGGACAAGGCCCGGGTTAAAGTAGTCCTGGCCACCGTGAAAGGCGATATCCATGACATCGGAAAGAATATTGTCGCCCTAATGCTACGCAACTACAACTTTGAAGTGCATGATTTGGGCAAAGACGTGCCCGCCCAAGACATCATTGATAAGGCGAAAGAAACAGGTGCCCAGATTATTGGGCTTTCGGCACTGATGACCACCACCATGGCGGAGATGAAAGAAGTAATCCGGCAGGCCAAGGCGGAGGGGTTGGACTGCAAGTTTATGATCGGCGGCGCCGTGGTTAACCAACAGTATGCCGAGGAGATCGGGGCTGACGGCTACGCCCCCGATGCCTATGGCGCAGTAAAACTGGCAAAGCGGTTGGCGGGTCAAGCGGCGGAATGAAAGCGAAGTGAAAAAAGAAAAGGGCTTGCCGATCATGGCAGGCTTTTTTCTGCCCGGTACCAATTAGTTACCGCATCATGGACCGTCAAACGGCTAGTCAGCGGTTTGTTTATAACCGTGTTTATCAAGTTAAAGGAAACTTCTCGCAGGTCACGAAATAATGAAGGGATAACAAGGTTTGGTTGGGAAAAGGGGGAGAATAAAGGTGACAAATCTCAATCATGACATGCTAAACAAGATTTTGCGGGTGCAAAAGAGTGAGATTACAGAATACCACATCTATTCGGATCTTGCCGCAAGCACCAAAGATGAGAACAACCGCCGGGTTCTTCAGGAGATTGCCAAGGACGAACTGCGGCACTATCATTTTTGGCAACAACAAACCGGGCAGGAAGTCTTGCCCGACCGCTGGAAGGTCTTTAAATATAAATGGATTGCTAGGCTGCTTGGATTGACCTTCGGGATCAAGCTAATGGAGAAGGGAGAGGAGCATGCCAAGACCAATTATGAGGCCATTGCGGTGTCCGTGCCCCAAGCAGAGGAGATCGCCAGGGAAGAAGAGGCCCACGAGCAGGAATTAATTGGGTTAATTGAAGAGGAGCGCCTCAACTACGTGGGTTCAATGGTGCTAGGGTTAAACGATGCCCTGGTGGAGCTCACCGGGACTTTGGCTGGATTATCCTTTGCTTTGCAAAAGACCAGGTTAATCGCAATGGCTGGTCTCATCACCGGGATTGCCGCTTCTTTTTCCATGGCAGCTTCCGAATACCTGTCAACAAAATCTGAAGGAGAAGCGGGGAAAAAAGCGCTGAAATCCTCTCTCTACACGGGAGTGGCCTATATTATCACTGTAATTCTGCTTATATTACCCTATTTTATATTTAAATCCTATATTGTTAGCCTGTTTGCCACATTATGCTGCGCTATCCTGATCATCTGCGGTTTTAATTTCTATATCTCTGTGGCCAAGAACATGTCCTTCCGCAAACGTTTTTTAGAGATGTCCGGGATCAGCCTGGGTGTGTCCGCTTTATCCTTTGTCATTGGGTATCTGGTCCGAACTGTGCTTGGCGTTGAGGTGTAAGCGGGAGAAGCTTTGGGAAGGGGGAGCGTAATGGGGCGTGCAACAGGTAGGTGGCGGCTCTTTGCTGTATTTACCTTGTTATTTCTACTGTTAGCGCCGGTTGTCCAAAGCGAAGGGGATGAATACTTTCCGGAGCCAGAGACAGCCGAAGGGATAGGTGCGGGTGAGCATCTTTTGGCAAGGGGCCGGGTACTTCGGGTGCTCTCCGAAGAGAAGGTTAGTTCGGAGATATTTGGCGAACCCGTTTTGCAACAAGTCGTTGAGGTTGGGATCACCTCTGGAAAATTCAAAGGGAAAAAGTGGATTGTCACCAATGAACAGTCCAACAATCCTGTGTTTGATATCCGCGTCAAGCAAGGGGATGCGGTTGTTCTGTACATAGATGTGACAGACGGAGAAATCAGAGATGTGTTTATCTCCGATTACCTGCGGCAGCCATATATTTACGCCTTGGTTTTGCTCTTTATTGTACTTTTGTTGGCCATTGGCTGGCGCCAAGGTCTGAAAACCATGGCTGCCCTCTTTTTAACTCTGGTTCTGGTTTGGGGTGTACTTCTTCCCGGGTTTTTACATGGGTATAACCCGCTGTTAGTGACGGTCCTGGTGTCCGTCTTGGCAACCGCCGTGACAATGGTGGTAGTGGGTGGGTTCTCCTTGAAAAGCCTAGCGGCAATCTGTGGGACCCTCTGCGGTGTGCTGGTGGCGGGTCTATTGGCATTATCCGTGGGGAAATTAGCTCATCTCACGGGGTTTGGCAACGAAGAAGCGGCTATGCTCCTATATATTCCCCAAAAAGCTAATTTGGACATTCAAGGATTATTGTTTGCCGGCATTATCATCGGGGCCCTGGGGGCAGCGATGGATGTCAGTATGTCCATTGCCTCGGCGGTTTACGAGTTAAAATGTGTAAATCCCCAGCTTACCGTGGGGGAATTAATCCGGTCAGGATTAAATGTGGGGCGAGATATCTTAGGAACTATGGCTAATACGCTGATTTTGGCTTATACTGGCAGTTCTCTTCAACTAATCCTTGTTTTTATGGCCTATCGTGAGTCAATCCTCAAGATTATCAACTTGGACATGGTGGCCTCGGAGATTGTCCGCGCCTTCGCTGGAAGTATAGGCATGGTGGCGGTAATTCCCCTCACTGCGGTGGTTTCGTCGTTGCTGTTTGGGAGATACGGAGGCGATTTCGCCTGTCAAGACACGACAGGAAAGGGAGATTTTCCTTAATTTGACGAAAGGATCGTTGGTAGTACGCCAACGATCCTTTGTTTATAATGGGCTAGGATCTTGTTGACAATAAAAAGAAACAAAATTGAAAAATTAAATAAGGAATATTTAACCATTATATGTTATGATATATACGGTTGATCCACCGGAAGCTGAAGAAAAGGAGGGAGAAGATGGAACCCTCAAAAGGTGGTTTGACAAATATCATCGGTTTTCTGTTGTTGTTGGCGGGATTACAGGCGGTGGCAGCTTACAGGGGAAGCCTTTTTCATGTCATGGTGGAATTGCTCTGTGTTTTTGCTGCCTTTGCCATTTTTACAATTGCCTGGAACGCCAAGGATTACTACAGAAATAACCACCTTTTGTACATCGAAATAGCATTTTTGTTTGTTGGTACCATTGATCTCTTGCATATCTTGACTGCTCAGGATATGGCCTTTTTCTCCGGTGGTCTAAACCTTTCTGTGCAACTTTGGTTGGTTGCCCGGTATTTGCAGGCTGTATCAATCCTGTTGGGTATAGTTTTTTATACAAAAATCCGGATCAAACCTGGCTGGATCCTCTTGTGCTATTCTGTGGCAACTGGGGCTGTCCTCTCCTGGATCTTTGTCCTGAAAACCTTTCCCGCTTGCTTTCTGCCCGGTACAGGTATAACCAGGTTTAAAACAATTGGCCATTATATTGTTCTGTCGTTTAATGTTTTGTCCCTGGTGCTTCTCTGCTTCAAACGAAAAAAGTTCGAGGGGGAGCTTTGGCGTTATCTGTCGTTTGCTCTGCTTGCAACGGTCCTGTCCGATTTGGCATTTTTGCAAACCACGGGACTTAGTTCATTGTATGGTACTGCAGGCCAATATTTAAAGCTACTTAGTTGTTACTTTTTCTATAAAACCATAGTCAAAACCGTGCTGATCAAACCCTACGACAGTTTAAGACAACAAGAGGATGCCCTGCAAAACGAGAAGGAAAGGTTGGCGATTACCTTAAGGTCCATCGGGGACGGCGTGATCGCCACGGACCTGGAGGGAAAGATCATTTTGCTTAACCGGATGGGAGAGAAGATTACCGGTTGGCAGCAGAGCGAGGCTGTGGGCAAAACCTTGGATGATGTCTTTTATTTAATTGATGATAAGACCAGTGAGCCGTATACCAACATTACGAAGCGGGTCTTGAAAACGCAAAAACCCTTTGAACTGGAACGTAACGCCGTTTTGGTTACCAAAGATCTCTTTGAGCGGGAGGTCACCGTTAGCTGTTCACCGATTCAAAACGCTAAAGGAATCAATACCGGTGTGGTTCTGGTTTTTCGTGACGTAACGGACAAGCGGCGTATGGAAAAAGAACATATGAACGCCCTAAAACTGGAGTCTCTCGGGATTTTAGCCGAGGGAATCGCCCATGATTTCAACAATATCCTGGCCGGTATGCTAACCAATATTCAACTGGCCCAGATCATGAGTAAGGAAGGCAAAGACATTCAAGGTCATTTAAATGATTTGGAAGCGGCCTTGAATAAAGCCGCCGCCTTGACCAGGCAATTAATGACCTTCTCCAAGGGGGGCGCACCTGTCAAGACCAGCGCTTCCATTTTTGAATTGGTGCGGGAGACGGCCGAGTTTACTTTGTGTGGCTCCAATATCCTCTGTGAGTATGTGGTTGATGATGATTTATGGGCAGTTGAGATCGACAAAGACCAGATCAGTCAAGTGATCAACAACTTGGTCATTAACGCCAAACAAGCAATGCCCAATGGTGGTATTTTAACCATCCAAGGTGAAAACGTTGCGCTGGAACCAAATGAAAAGGCAAGTTTGCCGGCGGGGAAATATGTAAAGATCTCCGTGACCGACCAGGGAGTCGGCATCCCCAAAGATCATTTGGACCGCATTTTTGACCCGTATTTCACCACCAAGCCAGATGGTAACGGGCTAGGTCTTTCCATGTCCTATTCCATTATTAGGGAACACAATGGTTATATTGAGGTCGAATCGGAGGTGGGGATCGGATCCACCTTTTCCATCTATTTGCCTGCAACGGAAGGGGCAAAACATTCTGAGGGTATGGCTGGAGTGCGGCTGGAAGGGCAAGGGCGGATTCTTTTAATGGATGACAATGAGGCGATACGTTTAACTACCAAACAGATCCTCGACCATGTAGGGTATGAAGTGGAGTTGGCCAAGAACGGACAGGAGGTTATTGAGCTTTATCGCCGAGCGCTTTTAAGCGGGAAGCCCTTTGCGGCAGTGGTGGTGGACTTGACCATTCCCGGCGGCATGGGGGGTATGGAAACTTTCCGTGTGCTGCAGCAGATTGATCCGTCGGTGCGGGCAATTATTTCCACTGGTTATTGCAATGATTTGATATTGTCCAAGTACCGGGAGGCGGGGTTCCAGGGAATTATCAGTAAACCATACAAAGTTGAGGACTTGGTGGTAGTCTTGCATAAAGTGATTAACCAAGAAGGGCAAGGTAGTCAAAAGGTGGCGTCGGCAGAGAGAAGCTGCCAATAAAATACTCCTATCTTTCCGGTGAGTTCTTATAAAAATATCTCGAGGCAGTGGAAGATTTTATGTTTTCCGTTACAAAATTTTAATACAATGGAGGAAAACGGCCCCTCCTATCGAAATAAATAAAATGTTGTTCTTCAAAAAAGTATTTTATGGAGGGGAAGGCATGAAAAGGCTGTGTTTTGGTCTCATGATGGCAGTTTTGATTGCGGGCTTGCTGGCCGGTTGCGGTGGCGGTGGAGGCAAGAAGGCAGCGAAGTCTGTGGCACTTCCGGATTCGTTATTAGCTGTTCTGGAGGATGCCTATTACATGCAACAGGCAACCGATGAATACCTTGAACAAACCGGTATTCAGGTGTCCTTTGAAACGCACCAGGTAGCTGAGAAGACCTATGGTCCCTGGTACTTGAAGGACGGTTGGTACGAAGGGTCAACCAAGGAAACCAAAGATGCAACCCTTATTGAAGAAACAGTCAAGATTAATGAGGACGGTAACCAGATCGAGATTACCCGTAAGGAAGGCGGCGTAAATTATGCCTTCCGTTATGAGTTGGCAAAGAATGCGGATTCTTCAATAACAGGTACGATAACCGGGACGAAGACCGCGGGCAGCTCCACCGTGGCATTTCAAATTGACTTGGCCGACTGGAAAGCGGATAAGTTTGGCACCGGCAGCTATACCTATTCCGAAGGAGCCGATGCGAGTAGCTTAAAGACGAAGATCATTCTGAGCGCAACATATGACGAGAGTACTCCAGCGATGGCCTTAAGCGGCACGGATGAAGGAGGAAACTCCATTAGTACAAATGGCGCTCCGGCTTTGTACTACAAGGTTTTGAACCGGCTGAGCAATGCCTATTTCCTGGAAGGAGCATTTGAATCCTATTTCGAACAAGTGTGGGACGAGATGGAAATTGCCATGCAATCCGCGAAGATAAAGAAGCTCAGTGGTGAAACTATTGATAAAAAGAAGCTCAGTGGTGAAACTATTGATAAATGGGTTTGGAATAATGGTTACTGGAAAAAAACAGATTCCAGCACAGGAGAGGAAGTTTGGATTAAATACATTCCGTCCACCAAAACCACGAATAAAACCACGAATATTGTGGTCACCGGTTCCAACACCGAGAAGAGTTATACAATAACCTATAATTTAACAGAAGATGATGACGGTGACGAGATATCGGGTACTATTGATATAGAAACCACCGATAGCAGTGAACTGTCCGTAACCGAAGCAATGCAGATTGTTTTGGATAAGTGTGATTTAACGGAATACGGCAGTGGCGATTATAAATGTTTTATGGGTAGTAGCTTGGAGAGCTTAACAGAGTATCTCAACATGAAAGCTGAATATGAACGGCCTTATATGAAACTCACCGGCTGGCTGAAAAACATTTCCAACACCTTTAGCATTTCTGATGCCACACCGTACAGCGGTAACTAAAACACTTATCAATGTTAAAAACAGCCCCCTCTATAGCAGAGGGGGCTGTTTTCTGTCAGAAGGAAAGGACTTGATTTAATAGAAATACTCCGAGCGGGGGGTTAAAATGGAACGTGACCTTGTCATTATTGGTGCTGGTCCCGGGGGATATACCGCGGCGTTGCACGGAGCCAAGCGTGGGGCCGGAGTTTGTCTGATTGAGCAGGCAGCAGTAGGTGGTGTCTGTCTGAATTATGGTTGTATTCCCACCAAAACCCTGGCAGCTTCTGCCGAGTTGTATGCCCGTATGCGCCGCGCCGCCGACTTTGGCTTGGAGGTTGACCAAATTCGGCCAAACGTGGCGAAGATTATTAAAAGAAAAGACGATGTTGTTGCCAGGTTGGCCAAGGGCCTGCACCAATTGCTCAAACAGCAGGGTGTGGAATTGATCACCGGAAAAGCCAGTTTTTTATCCTCCCGCGAACTGGCCATTGATAACGGCCAGGCGAGGACAATCCTGGAGGCAAAGAGAATCATTATTGCTGCCGGGACCGTACCATATATTCCTTCATCCTTTTCCTATGACGGTGAATCTGTCCTTACCACCGATGATGCGCTGAAGCTGGCGGATCTGCCAGCTTCATTGGTCATCATCGGCGGTGGTGTCCTCGGCTGTGAATTTGCTTCAATCTTTAATGCCTTGGGGGTAGAAACAGCCATTGTTGAGCGGTTCCCCAGCTTAATACCGTCCTTCGATGCGGAACTGGGCCAACATCTTAGCCTTAGCTTTAAACGCAGGGGGATCCGGGTCTATACTGGGCAGATTGTTGAGGGGATAGAAAAAGGCGCAGCAGGGGTGCGCCTCTGCCTGGCTAGCGGGGAAGTTCTGGAAGCGCACCGGGTTTTGTTGGCAATGGGCCGAAAGACCGCTTGGGAAGGGTTGCAATTGGAAAAAGCTGGGCTTGTGGTGGATGAAGGCGGTAAAATTCCCGTAGGACCGGATCTTCGGACCAAAATACCATGGATCTATGCCATTGGCGATATCAATAATATTGGTCCTGACCTGGCTCATGTTGCATCTGAGCAAGGGTTGGCGGTGGCAGAGGGCCTCTTTGCTAGGTCACCCCGGGTTTTCACTGCCAATAGCAGGGTGGTACCCAGGTGTGTTTTTACCGACCCGGAGGTTGCCAGCGTTGGGCTGACTGAAGCCGAAGCGGCGGAGAAAGGCATTAAGGTGAGGGTTAATAAATTTTCGTACTTGGCCAACGGAAAAGCGCTGGCTCTGGGCGAGCGGGAAGGATGGGTAAAGCTGGTCGCAGCGGAAGAGGGTGGGCGGATAATTGGTGCCCAGATCTTTGGTACACGAGCAGCGGAGTTGATTGCTGAGGCCACTTTGGCAATCAGTCACGGTCTTACTGCAGGACAACTGGCTTCGCTGCTTCATGCCCATCCCACGTTGACTGAGGCTGTTATGGAAGCGGCCGGTGGTCTGGCTGGCCTTGGCCTTTACGAATGAAGTGGGGGTGGGGGAATGTCGCAGCAGAAGCGGGGACGATTGCCCGATTGGTTTCGAGTCCCTTCGCCCTTGGCTGTCGAATCCCGCCGTGTCCACCAGATCCTGCGGGAATACGGGTTAAATACCGTCTGTCAAAGGGCAGTCTGCCCTAATCGGGGGCAGTGCTTTGCTGCCGGAACTGCCACTTTTCTGATCATGGGGCCCTTTTGTACACGCCACTGTAACTTTTGTGCGGTGCCCTCCGGTGTACCAAGGCCGGTGGATCCCACAGAACCCCGGCGCTTGGTTGCAGCTGTCGGTGAATTGGGGTTAAGGCATGTGGTGGTGACCTCAGTTACCAGGGATGACTTGGCTGACGGAGGCGCCTGTCACTTTGCTGCAGTGATCAGGGAATTAAAGCGTGTACCCGGGGTAATTGTGGAGGTATTAACTCCGGATTTCGGCGGCGACTTGGCGGCGTTGCAAGAGGTGGTTGCAGCCGGGCCGGTTATTTTCGGCCATAACCTGGAGACGGTGGCCCGCCTTTATAACAAGGTACGACCGGAGGCAGATTACCAACGTTCTTTGTGGGTACTAAAGACCGTTAAGCACCTGAACGCGAGGATCCTGACAAAATCCGGCCTGATGGTGGGCTTAGGGGAGACGGCCGGGGAAGTTCTGGAAGCATTGTTGGACTTACGGGCAAACGGTTGCGACATGGTAACTGTGGGGCAATATCTGCAGCCCACCGGAGGCCAAATTCCCGCGGTTGAATTTATACCCCCGCAAATGTTTGCCGATTGGGAGGTTCAGGCTAAGAAACTTGGGTTTTCCTCCGTAGTCATGGGCCCGTTGGTGCGGAGTTCATTTCGGGCAGCGGCAATTGCCGCTGGTTTTTCGGTGGGGTCAAACTGACGGCTGCCGAAGACAAGGGTGAAGCTGCTGGAGTTAAGCAGCAAAAAACCGGAGCAAGGGCTCCGGTTTTTTTGCTGTAATTCGTCAAGGATAAACTAATTAGCTTCAAGTTTAAAAAGGAAGGGCGAAGACCGGTCTAAATCAATGCTGGTATAATCGCTGGACGGCCAGTTAAGCGCAGCGTTAGGAATAACTTGGGCCAGGTAATAACCATTCTCATCTTTATATACC